>ORJL011923146.1_pt1 | contig 89244 bp, 80 predicted proteins | sample 1779941 | NCBI WGS metagenome assembly ORJL01 (sample SAMEA104232317, study PRJEB22302) | groundwater metagenome | biome: forest; feature: aquifer; material: groundwater | place: USA | collected 2011-08-07 | depth 5.8 m | reverse complement strand
GACACCGGCAAGACGGGGAATGGCCGTCCCGGGAGACCCCGTGGGAGGTTGCGAGACCCTCTCGCCTGACCGCCTCAGCCCAAAACAGGCCCAAGGTCCAGCCGCGAGGCTTCACCCGACGATTGTCCACGGATTAAGGGAGGGGGGCCAAGCCCCGCACTCATTGTTCTTGCTAGACTGCCGTCACGAGGGGGTCAGCATTGCACCACATTCTGGCAGCATTTGCTGATTGCTGGGCAACAAACCTCACCGTTGACGTCCTACAGGTGCAAGTTATAATGGTGCTAGCTTGTAGAGGATGGCGAAAGATGACACCGAAAACCGCGTACATGCTAGGCGTAGCGTTTGGATTGCCGCTTGGAGCTGTAGTAGCTGTCGGCGGTTTTCTTATCGGCCTTTTCGGACACGCGTGGACCGTGTTGTGGATTGGGGTTAGCATCATGGGTTTGTCGATTCTTCTCGCGATGTATAGCATGCTTGTACCTGTATTCAGATTGTCTACAGGAATGAAGCTGATGACTCAGCAGATGGCTCAAAACGTTGTCGGCCAAGGAATTCGCTGGCAGGAGATCCAAGGCGCGATCTTTCGGGTGTTGAGCTTTACTCCCAACGCGTCCGTAGATGGCGACAAGGTAACGGCTACATCGAGGTTCGAGCCGTACGGAATGCTCAAGGTGGAATCACCCGGGTACGAAGATGCCTTAGTCATGCCCATCTTGCACCGCCTGGATTTCTTTCACGTTTGGCGCTGTTTCAACGACTGCGAAGTGGGCACGGACGAGGAATTGATGGTCGCCTACGACCCGCACAAACGGTGGGGCAAAAAGATGCCGCACTTGGCGCTAATGATAGGCCCCAAAGGGGCAACTGAGGTTTTCTCACGATCAAGCTCGGCTCCACAAGCAGCTACAGACGCGTTCAAATCGACTCGTTTCTATTGGAAACCAGAACGCGCTTGGGAACGATAGCGCCGTCAGTAAAGTAGGGTGGGTGGAGCGCGGCGGAACCCACCACCCCTGGCCTATTCAAGGTCCAACTCAAGGACTTCCTTCCCAACTGCCTGCCCCCAATCTGGGTCATAGAGGCCCTTAGCTACGAAGTCCCCGAAGCTGGAATGTTTCCAGTCCAACGGCGAACGCACCAGACCGTGCTTGATGGGGTTGTAGTGGATGTAATCGCAATGCCGCTCGAAATCACTTTCGTCACGAATCAGGTGTTCCCAAAACCTTCTCTGCCAGACGCCCTTCTCCCCTTTCCCACGCATGGACTTCGAAACGTCTCCGACGACACTTCGCCCGTAGCGCAGGCTGAACGTTGCTTTGATTGCCTGCCACCTTTTGGAGAAGTCAGCGTCGCCATCTGGAAGGGTCCAGATGGCGTGCAGGTGGTCTGGTAGAATCGCATAGGCATCCATGGTGAACGGGCGTAGGGCCATGGTTCTCTGGAAGCATTGCCATAGCAGATCAACGGCTGCATCATTCCCGAATACAGGGCGTCTCTCGTACGTGACCACGGTGAAGAAGTAGGTCCCGCCTTGCAGGTAAACCCGACGGTAGTCAGGCATTTCCTTTCAGGCTGGCCTCTGCTTGTGGTGGGTTCCGCTGCGCTACACCCACCCTACAGCTCGTACACCCACCCCACATCACTGTTGGATAGGTTCATGTCCACCAGCAGCTTCATGTGCCAACCAGTGGCAGATCAATCTCCTCAGCACGCCAGGCGGCATACGCCAGCGCTTCACGGATATCCTCGTTCTCCAAATACGGATATGCCCTTAGAATGTCGGATATGGTGTACCCAGCGGCAACCAAGCCAACAACTGTCCCCACTGTGACACGGAGTCCCCGGATACACGGTTTGCCCCCCATCACATTGGGGTCAAAAGTTATACGCGTCAAGTTTCTCATCATTGCCCCTCCCCATTCAGGCCCTCCCAAGATAGCACCCGGGAAAGCATCCGGCAATTGCCCCCATTGTGGCTAGTACCATCCGGAATGCGTAGGGTGCCACCCTGGACAGAGCCGATGTTACCTTTTCTGGTTCTGGCGGGCGGCGATGAGGCGGTTCAGGGCGTTCATGTAGGCCTTGGCCGAGGCCACGATGATGTCGGTGGCGGCGCCCCGGCCGGTGTAGACGCGGCCCTCGCTCTCCAAGCGTATGGTCACCTGACCCTGGGCGTCTATACCCTCGGTCACCGACTTGACGCTGAACTCGGTGAGCTTGTTAGGCACCTGGACGATGCGATTGATGGCCTGGTACACGGCGTCCACCGGCCCGGTGCCCAACGCGGCGTCGGCCAGGACGGTGCCGTCCGGCGTCGTGAGGCGGACGGTGGCCGTAGGCACGCTGTGGTCGCCGCAGGACACCTGGATATGGTCCAGATGGTAGGCTTCTACGATGTTCCGTCGCTCCTCGGTGACCAGGGCCTCAATGTCCCGGTCATCCACATCCTTCTTCTTGGTGACCAGATCTTGGAAGGCGGCAAAGGCGCGGCTGAGGGCATCGTCGCTTAGGGAGTAGCCCATCTCCTCCAGGTGCTGCCGGAAGGCATGGCGTCCGCTGAGCTTGCCCAGGGTGAGCGTCGTCCCGGGCACGCCGATTTCGGCGGGGTCCATGATCTCGTAGGTAGTGCGCTCCTTGATCACCCCGTCCTGGTGGATGCCGGACTCGTGACGGAAGGCATTGGCCCCTACGATGGCCTTGTTGGGCTGCACCGGGATGCCGGTGAGGTCGCTCACCAGTCGGCTGGTCCGGTAGATCTGGGTGGTATCTATGCTCGTCGCAAAGGCGAAGAAGTCGCGGCGGGTGCGCAGCGCCATGACGATTTCTTCCAGGGAGGCATTGCCCGCCCGCTCGCCGATGCCGTTGATCGTGCACTCTACCTGGCGGGCGCCCGCGCGGACCGCGGCCAGGCTGTTGGCCACCGCCAACCCCAGGTCGTTATGGACGTGGACGCTGACCACGGCCTTGCCGATGTTGGGCACGTTCTCGAACACGCCCCGGATGAGGGCGCCGAACTCCTCGGGCGTGGAGTAGCCCACCGTATCAGGGATGTTCACTGTAGTGGCGCCGGCGTCTATGACCGCTCTGAGGAGCTGATAGACGTAGTTAGGATCGGAGCGGGAGGCGTCCATGGGCGAGAACTCGACATCGTCCACGTGGGCGCGGGCGCGCTTGCACGCCTCCACAGCCATGACGATCACCTCTTCCCGATCCTTCTTGATTTGGTGCATGAGGTGGATGTCGCTGCTGGACAGGAAGACGTGGATGCGGGGGCGGGCCGCCTTCTCCAGGGCATGGGCCGCTGCCTCCACGTCCGCGGTCATGGCCCGGGCCAGCCCGCAGATGATAGGGCGCTTCACCTCCCGGGCAATAAGGCTGACCGCCTCCATCTCGATGGGAGAGTTGACCGGTGTGCCCGCCTCGATGACGTCCACGCCCAGCCTATCGAGCTGCTTAGCGATCTCCAGCTTCTCCTGGACATTGAGCGTGGCCCCAGGGGACTGCTCCCCATCTCGCAAGGTGGTGTCAAAGATGACGATCTTCTCCATAGCAGGTCTCCTGTCCCTAGCTAAGCATCACCAGCGCCGTTTGTCTCTTGCTCTGGGCTGTACACCCTGGTGTCCAGGAAGCGGTCCTTCTGCCCCACAACCAGGCCCTTCTCCCGCTGCTGCTTGGCGATGGCATCATAGCGGTAGGCCCTGGTGTCGGTGTAGTCAGCAATATGCAGGAAAAAGGATTCCAGCGTCATGGGCGTGATCACGGCGCCCCACTCCAGGTTGCCGTGGTGGCTCAGCACCATGTGGCGCAGATGGTCTTGGAGAACCGCCGGGAACCCCTCCACAGAGGCGGCATACCGCTCCAGGCGCTTGGCTCCCAGGTAGGTGTGCCCGAACAGGTTGCCGGCATCGGTGAACAACACCGTCGCCTTGCAGCCCAGCTCTTCCAGCTTGCCGATGTCGTGGAACAGCCCACCAACCAGCATGAGGTCCCGGTTGACCTTGTACAGGCCGGAGTAGGTGTCCAGCAAGCGGACCACGGCCAGGGTGTGCTCCAGCAGTCCGCCCACGTAGGCGTGATGGACCTCCTTGGCCCCGGGCCACCTCTGGAAGTCCTCCCACGCATCGGCCTGGAACTGGCGCACCAGCTTCGGCAGCCAGGGGTCCTGTATGGTGGCTAGAATGCCTTTGATCTCCTGGTCCATTTGCGCGATGTCCTTGGGACACGGCGGTAGGAAGTCCTCGAAGTTGACCTGTCCCGTGTAGCGCTCGACATGTTCAATCCGTATCCCGTAGCCCGAGGTGTAGCTTCCGGTGATCCGCACCACCTCTCCCGGAGCTACGCCGCCGGGGAGGTCAGCCCGCTCGAACTGCCGGGCCTCCACGGTAGCGGTCCGGTCACTGAGGCGCAGGTATAGGAACGGTCCGCCGTTGCGCGCTTGACGCACCTCGGCCTGGGCTACGCCGAACAGCGCACCACGGAAGGACTGGCCCTCCTTCAGCTCGTTGACCATTGGAGATTTCACGTGCCTATGCCGCCTTCAACCATACCCCGGGCTTCAGCTTTGCTACGCCGCAACTTTCACCCTGCCAATGATAACCGCATCCTCGGCAGGAATAGCCGTTCCCTCTTCCTTCAACGCCACCAGGTGGCTCTCAATGGCTTCCTTGGCATTGGCCAGGGCCTCCTCGATGCTCTCGCCCTGGGAATAGCAGCCCGGCAGGGCGGGCACTTTGACCCAATAGCCGCCTTCTTCCGCCGGAAAAACCAGCACCGTGTACTCCATCTCTCGCTCTGCTAGCTTGACTGCCCAGACTGTCATTCTGAGGGAGCGCAGCGACCGAAGAATCCGTGCCCCTGCGTACATCCCTCAGAGGCGCTCTCCTCAGGGGCTACGGATTCTTCGCCCTTCTGCGGAAGGGCTTTGAATGACGCCCAAACTGTCGTTGCGAGACGCGCGAGCGGCGAAGCAATCCGTTCCCCTGGTTTATGCGTTGAGACACGGATTGCTTCGGCCCTCCGAGGGCCTCGCAACGACAAGAGAACCTCGGGTCCCCAAAGTTACATCCATCGGGCGTCATATCTGGCCATAGGGCTGCCCACCCCGCTGCCTCCTTTGCTCAAAACGACAAGAGGCGTCCTACTTTCCCAGCCATGTCATCATGGAGCGCAGCTCCTTGCCCACCTCCTCGACCTTCAGGTTCTGCTCGGCCTTGCGCATGGCCAGGAAGTTGCCCCGCCCCTCGCGGTTCTCGGCGATCCAGCGCCGGGCAAAGGAGCCGTCCTGTATCTCTTTGAGCACCTGTTTCATGGTCTCCCGCACCCGCGCGTCCACAATGCGCGGCCCGGAGACGTAGTCGCCATACTCGGCGGTGTCGCTGACCGCATCCCGCATGTGGGTGAGGCCGCCGCTGTAGATCAGGTCCACAATGAGCTTGAGCTCGTGCAGGCACTCGAAGTAGGCTAGCTCAGGCTGATAGCCCGCAGCCACCAGCGTGTCAAATCCCGCCTTGACCAGGGCGCTAACGCCACCGCAGAGCACGGCCTGCTCGCCAAAGAGGTCCGTCTCCGTCTCCTCAGCGAAGGTGGTCTCCAACACACCAGCCCGGGTACAGCCGATGCCCTTGGCGTAGGCCAGGGCCACCTGCCGGGCCTGCCCAGAGCCATCCTGGTGCACCGCGAACAAAGCGGGCGTCCCGGCTCCCTCCGTGTACAGCCGCCGCACCAGCGGGCCCGGCGACTTTGGGGCCACCATGCTCACGTCCACTGTCGGGGGAGGGGCAATCTGCTTGTAGTGGATATTGAACCCGTGGGCGAACATGATGGTCTTGCCCTTTTTCATAACCGGGGCAATGGACTTGGCGTAGACGTCGCCCTGGGAGACGTCTGGGATGAGCATCATTATGATGTCGGCGTTCTTGGCTACGGCCTCCACCGTGTCGGCAGCCAAGCCCGCCTGGGCTACTTCCTTGCGGGACGGGCTATCTTCGCGGAGACCCACCACCACCTTCAGGCCGCTCTCCTTCAGGTTCTGGGAGTGGGCTTTGCCCTGGCTGCCATAGCCGATGACTCCTATGGTCTTGCCCTTGAGCAGTCCCAGGTCGGCATCCGAATCATGATAGACCTTGGCCATGAGTATCCCTCCTAATGCGCTAGCTGGCTGTGGACCCCGTCTAGGACAGGGGCATCGGGTCTTCGTGCTTGACCTCGGACAGGGCGACGTTCACCTTGGTCCGCAGCACCTGCGGCTTATCGCCCCGGGCCGCCACGATGTCCTGCCTGGAGACGTGGGCATCCTTGTGCCGATCTCCCCGGAAGAAGTGGACATGAAGTATGTCCTTCCACACCCATTCCCTAGGGTCAATCTCAAACTTGATCGCCGGGTCAACCTCGGCTACTGCCGTCTTCAGGTAGCTGCTGAGCCACTCGATATCCTTGTCCTGAGGCAACCGCTGCGCACCGATCATAGTCCACCCCCGATTACTCTAGGCCCGGGCCAGGGCCACCCGTCCGCTACGCATGACCTCCACAATCCCAAAAGGACGAAGCAACTCCAGGAGGGCCTCTATCTTGTCCTCGTCCCCCGTGATTTCCATTATGAGCGCGTCTGGGGCAACGTCAACGATGTTCGCCCGGAATATGTCCGCGAGCTGAATGATCTCACCCCGGCTCGACGACGGCGCCTTGACTTTCACCAAGGCCAACTCCCGTGCCACCATATCGGCGCTCGTGATGTCAGACACCTTCACCACATCAATCAGCTTGTAGAGCTGCTTGGTCACCTGCTCCACCGCCGCCTCGTCGCCCCCCATCACCAGTGTCAGGCGGGAAAGGTTGGGCGTCTCGCTGTGGCCTACCACGATGCTCTCGATATTGAACCCCCGGCGCCGGAACAAGCTGGCGATGCGATTGAGCACCCCCGGCTTGTCTTCGACCAGCGCCGTGACGGTGTGCTTCTGGTTACTCATGTCCTTTCCTCCTGCCCGACAGCCTGGTCCGCGCTGGCTGCGGCGCCTCCAGCATGTCGCCGATCGAGGCGCCGGGAGGCACCATAGGATAGACGTTCTCTTCCGGGTGTATGACGAAGTCCACCACTACCGGGCCATCGTGCCCCATGGCACGCTCGATGGCCGGGCCAACCTCTTCGGAGCGAGTGGCGCGCAGGCCCAGAATGCCATATGCCTCAGCGATCTTCACGAAATCGGGCCCCAGGAGCGGCGTGGCTACGAAGTTCTTGTTGAAGAATAGGTCCTGCCACTGGCGGACCATCCCCAAGAAGCCATTGTTCAGGATCGCCACCTTGACTGGGACCCTCTCCTGGACGGCCACCGCTAGCTCTTCCATGGTCATTTGGAAGCCGCCATCGCCGCACACGCACCACACGGTGTCCTCGGGCCGTCCAATCTTCACCCCAATGCCAGCGGGGAGGTCAAAACCCATAGTACCCAGACCGCCTGAGGAGATGAAGGCGTTGGGCCGGTCATACCTGTAGTAGCGGGCCGCCCACATCTGGTTTTGGCCCACATCGGTCACGATGGTGGCCTCGCCCTTGGTCACCTCGTATAGCTTGTTCACCACCCACTGCGGCAGGAGCTTGTCGGAGTCGGGGATGAAATCGGAGGGGTGAGTCTCTCGCCACTCGTCAATCTGGCCCAGCCAGGCGGTATGGTTGGCCTGCGCAAGGTCAACGTTCAAGGCCCGCAGCACGGTAGCCACGTCCCCCACGATGGGCACGTCTACCCGCACGTTCTTGCCGATCTCGGCGGGGTCAATGTCAATGTGGATGATCTTCGCCTTGGGCGCGAAGTCGCTTACCTTGCCCGTGGCCCGGTCATCGAAACGCATGCCCACGGCGATGATGAGATCGGCATCGGTCACTGCGCGGTTGGCGTGGAAGGTTCCATGCATGCCCATCATGCCCAGGCTAAGGATGTGGGAGCACGGGAAGCTTGACGCCCCCAGCAACGTATGCGTCACCGGCGCCTGGGCCTTCTCCGCCAGCTCCTTTAGCTCGGCAAAGGCGCGGGAGATGATGACCCCGTGACCAGCGATGATTACCGGACGCTGCGACTGGTTGATGACGCTGGCCGCCTTCCGTATCTGCGAGGGGTGACCAGCCAAAGTCGGCTTGTAGCCCTTTAGGTCCACGCTGTCCGGGTAGTCGAACTCCCCTTCCTCGATGAAGACGTCGCGCGGGATGTCTATCAACACAGGCCCGGGGCGCCCGGTACGCGCGATGTGGAAGGCCTCCTTTACCACGCGCGGGACGTCGGTGGCCTTGAGCACCAGGTAGTTGTACTTGGTGATCGGCAGCGTGATACCCGTTATGTCGCATTCCTGGAAAGCGTCCTTGCCAATCAGGGAGCGGACCACCTGGCCCGTGATGGCCACCACCGGCGACGAGTCCATGTTGGCAGTGGCCAGCCCCGTCACCAGGTTACAGGCCCCCGGTCCAGAGGTGGCCATGCACACGCCAACCCGGCCCGTGGCTCGGGCGTAGCCGTCAGCCATGTGCGCCGCGCCCTGCTCGTGCCGGACCAGCACGTGGTGGATCTTGGGATACTGCGGCAGTGTGTCGTACAGGGGCAAGATAGTCCCACCCGGCAACCCGAACACCACATCCACCCCCTCCCGGAGCAGACTTTCGCACAACATCTGACCACCAGTGAGCTTCATCAAGGCCTCCTACTACGCAAGCACTGCCCCGCGGCTGGCCGAGGTGACCCGCTGGGCATAGCGAAGCAGGTATCCCTCGTTCACCCGTGGCTTGAACGCGGGGACATCCCTTCGCCGTAGCTCCGCCTCGCTGAGGCGCGCCTCGAGCCGTTGGGCAGGCATATCTATGTCAATAATGTCGCCGTCTCTCAACGCAGCAATCGGGCCGCCAGCCGCGGCCTCGGGGGAGACGTGGCCTATGGCCGACCCACGTGTAGCCCCGGAAAAACGGCCGTCGGTTATCAACGCTACCTTGTCATCGAGTCCAAGGCCAGCCAGCAGGGAGGTGGGTGACAGCATCTCACGCATGCCGGGGCCGCCGCGCGGTCCTTCGTAGCGGATAACCACGACTTCACCAGGCATGATGTCCCGGGCAGTGATCTTGGCTGTAGCCGCTTCCTCCGAATCGAACACCCGGGCCGGGCCCGAGTGCTTCCTCATCTGAGGGGCCACCGCCGCGCTCTTCACCACGGCACCCTCGGGGGCGATGTTGCCCCAGAGGATGGTCAACCCTCCGGTCTGAGAGTACGGCTCGCTACGGGGTCGGATTACCTCTCCCCAGCGACCAAGGGAGCGCTCCACAGTACCACCCAGCTTGCCAGCCACCGTCGTGGCCTCCAGGCGCAGCAGGTCACCCACCTCGCGCATAATGGCAGGTATACCCCCCGCCCGGTCCAGGTCTTCCACATGGTAGTGGCTGGCTGGGCTTATCTTGCACAGGTGGGGCGTTGCCTGGCTCACCTTGTTGATAGCCTCCAGAGGGAAGTCCACGCCTGCCTCATGGGCAATGGCCATGAGGTGGAGTATGGAGTTGGTGCTACCCCCCAGGGCCATATCCGCCGTGAAGGCGTTATGTAGGGCATCTCGCGTCACGATGTCCCGAGGGCAAACATTGTCCCGCAACAAGGCCATAATCCGGCTGCCGGACTCCTTGGCCAGCCGCAGCCTCCGGGAGTCGGCGGCTGGTATGGTGCCGTTGCCAGGCAGGGCCATGCCCAAAGGCTCAGTGAGGCAGTTCATGGTATTCGCGGTAAACATGCCGGCGCATGAGCCACAGCCCGGGCAGGCAGCCTCTTCCAGCCGGGCAAGCTGCTCCGGCGACAGGTCCCCACGTACCGCCCTGCCCACCGCCTCGAACATGGTGCTCAGGTCTATGGCCTGTCCCTCATAGTGGCCTGCCAGCATAGGCCCACCGCTGACCACTATGGCCGGGATGTTCAGGCGCACCGCCGCCATCAGCATGCCCGGGATTATCTTGTCACAGTTGGGTATGAGCACCAGAGCATCGAAGGCGTGGGCACGGGCCACCACCTCTACTGAATCGGCAATGAGCTCGCGGCTGGGCAGGCTGTAGCACATGCCCGCATGCCCCATAGCCAGGCCATCGCATACCCCAATGGTGTTGACCTCGAACGGGGTGCCCCCGGCGCTGCGCACGCCGTCCTTCACCGCTTGGGCCACCTGCCGCAGGTGCATGTGGCCGGGGATGGTCTCGCTGTAGCTATTGACCACACCCACAAAGGGCTGTTGCATCTCCTGGTCAGTGCAGCCCAGTGCGCGGAGCAGTGCGCGGTGAGGCGCCCGCTCAAGTCCCTTCTTGATAGCGTCGCTACGCAAGGTCCACCAGCTTCCTCTTACAAAAAATCCCGCCCCCAACGGGATCCCGTGGAGCGGGATGGTACCACCCATCTTCCCCCCGGCCCAGCCGGAGGCTCATTGAGCTATAACGGGCACCCCCGTCCGACCCTAGCCCCAATACAATCGGGGTTCAGCCCGGAGGCTCCGGGGCGAGTTCACCGCCGTACCCTGCTGGCTCGCACCGCCCGCCAGCTCTCTTGCGGGCCGTTACGGCTACTACTCCCCTTCTACACCTGTCTCTAGTTATGACAAATTATGTCCAATTTAGCAAAGCGTCCATGCCCTGTCAAGGTAGTCTTGACACCCGAGCAACAGAAAGGGGCGAGGCAACGCCATGCCCCCACGGGGGGCATGGCGTTAGAAGATAGCCTGTGCCGTGGCCAGCACCACCGCCGTGAGCACGGGCACCCGCAGGTTGTCGTCCACAGGTAGGGGGAGAAACTCGAAGGCGGCAGCGACGAGAGCGGCCAGCGCCAGCAGCGGCAGCCCCAGACCCAGATAGGTGGGCAGAAGCACGCTTCCTGCGGCGATGGCAGCAACCAGGTAGGCCAAGCTCCCTTCTAGGCTCTTCCGCTTCCAGCGGTGGCGCCCCCAGCGGCTCCCCACCACTGCCGCCGCAGGATCGGCTACCGCCTGGATAAGCACGGCATTGGCCGCAATGCTGGTATCGAACACCAGGAAAACGACCAGCGCCCCTGCGACAAAGTAGGTGCTGCCCGTGGGCCTGTGGCGCTCCTCCTCCCGCAGCATGGGGATGTGCTGCGACGTCCAGGCGGAGACCGACGCGGAACCAAGGCGCAGGACATCCACAGCCCCGAAGACCGCACCGGCAAGGGCCAGCCCTAGTAGGACTGTCTGCCGCGAGGCGACTAGGGCCAGCAAGGGGAAAACTGAGCCGCCAACCAGGTGCCAGGCCTGGCGCAGTCCCCACGTGTCGGGACTACTTCGCGGTCTGCCGGGCCGCATTCTGCTTGGCCATAGCCTGCTGGAACTCCTGTTGCACCCTGCCAAGCAGGTCCGGGTTGGTCAGGAGGTCTACCGCAGTCATGGCCATAGCCTTGGCGCCATCCAACAGGCCCTTGACCCCAGCTTCGGAGGCCGCTGCCTGGGCGAACTCCGGCGAGTGGCCCTGGACCCCGACCGGTGCAATGGCAATCGTGGGGTGGACCGAGGGCACAATGTGGCTCACGTTGCCCATGTCGGTGCTGCCCATGCCTCTAGGCGGATCATCGGCGATGGTGCGCCCCAGGGCCTGGAGGTTGCGGGCAAACGCCTCCGCCAGCATCTGGTTGGTGCGCATGGGCCGATACTTCACGTCCGCCCAGCGGTGCACCAGGCGAGCGCCCGTGGTCTGGGCAGCGCCCTTGAAGCACTCCAGCACTCGCTCTTGGAGGAACTCCAGGTATTCCTCATCGTCGGCGCGGACCAGGAAACTGGCGGCGCTATGGGCCGGCACTATGTTGGCTGCTTCCCCACCGTCGGTGATCACGCCGTGGACCCGCGCTTTCTCCCTGACGTGTTGCCGCAGCGAGTTGATGGCGGTGTAGGCCATGACCATGGCCTCGAGGGCATTGATGCCCTCCTCGGGGGCAGCCGCAGCGTGGGACGCCCGGCCAAAGTACTCCACGTCTAGCCCGATGCAGGCCAGGGCGTAGGCCTGGACCTTGTTGCGCACGCCCGGATGGACAATCATGGCCACGTCCATGCCGGAGAAGGCCCCTCGTTCCGCCAAGATGGCCTTGCCACCGTAGAGCTCTTCGGCCGGGGTGCCCATGACCACCGCCTGTCCCCCCCACTCATCCACTGCCGGGCGCAGCGCCACGGCGGCCCCGACCGCGGCAGTAGCGATGATATTGTGGCCACAGGCATGTCCCACCTTGGGCAAGGCATCGTATTCAGCCAAGAAGGCGATTACGGGCCGGCCCCTGCCATACTCCGCGCGGAAGGCAGTGGGCAGATCACCCACCTTGGTCTTGATGGCAAAGCCCTGCTCTTTGAGGTATTCGGTAAGCCAGCCGACGGCCTGGTGCTCCTGAAAACCAAGCTCGGGGTGCGAATGGATCAACTGACTAAGCTGGACAAGCTCGTTGCGCCGGACCTCCACCCCTGCCCTCACCACTTCCTTGAGCCTTTCCTGGTTCAAGTATGTCTCCTGTCGAAGGGTTAGCCCCATTATAGGGCAGGAGGAGCGGCTTGCACTACGGTGGCCCGAGAGCTACAATCGTGGCAAGTTTGCATTCACCCGCTCGCTAGAGCTGTGCGTGAGGAGGACTGCCATGGACGACGTAGCCTTGTACCGAGATTTGGCCCTGAAGCTCCAATACCCGATGCCTGATAGCCCAACGTTCCAAGAGGTCCTCAAGAGGATCGTCAAGCCGCAAGAGGTCCCTATTGTCCTCCTCCTACCAGCCACAGCCGAGGACCTGGCAGCCAAGCTCGGCAAGGACGTTAAGGCAACACTGGAAAGCCTGGTTCAGCGGGGCGTCATCTTCCCCACCCGCAAGGGATACGTCTTGCCCAAGAACGTCATCCAGTTCTATGACTCAGCGTCTTGCGCCGGCCCCCGCTTCGTGGACCAGGCCCAGAAGGACCTGTGGCGGGAGCTGCACCTGGGCGAGTTCGGCCAGGTGTGGACCGACTGGCTGGTCCGCAAGGGCGAGCCCCAGTGGCGCATCCTCCCCAACACGGGCGCCCTGGAGATGAGCGGCATCCCGAAGGAGCAAGTGCTCCCCTCCGAAGACGTGCGGGGCATCATCCAGCGGGCACAGGTCATCGCCCAGATTGACTGCAACTGCCGCTACATCATGCGCGGCTGCCAGGTAGACCCAGAGGTCTGCCTCCAGTTCAACCGCAACGGCGAGTACCAGCTAAGCCGGGGCGCCGGCGTCCGCCTCTCCGCCGACGAGGCACTGTCCCGCATGGACCTGTCCATGAAGCGCGGGCTTGTCCACCTCGCCCTGAACACACGCGACGACCCCCCCTCGCTGTGTAGCTGCTGCGGCGATTGCTGTAGCATCATCTGGCATCTCAAGGAGCATGGCAATCTGGAGACGGGGCTGGCCAAGAGCCGCTACCAGGCCGCCGTGGACTCGGGGAAGTGCGACGGCTGCCAGGTGTGCATAGACCGGTGTATCTTCGATGCCATCGAGATGGTGAAGGTGCCCGGCTCCAAGCGACTGAAGGCCCAGATTGATGCCGAGAAGTGCTATGGCTGCGGCGAGTGCGTGCTCACCTGCAACCCCAGGGCGCTGTCCCTCAAGGTAATACGTCCCGCCGACTACATCTTCGAGCCTGGCCGCGCCACGTTCTACTAGACACCCCGAAGCGCCAACGGGTTTTCCGTAAGGGCGGGACTCAGTGCCCATCCCCCTGGGGAAGCGACCGCCTTGGGAAGGACGCGTCCCGAGACGCTGGAACTACCCTTGGTCGTAGTGTGAGCGAAGTGAAACGAGACCCACCACAAACCCCTACTCAAGGCGGCGGCACTCCGAGGTCCTTGCATATCTTCTTGGCCAGGAACTCGTTGATCTCCCTGTGCCGGGGAACAGTGGTGACCTTGCGGTTGGCAGGGTTGAACAGCACCGTATGCTTCGGCCCCTCTCGAAGCATCTCGCACCCCATTTGGTGCAAATACCCCATGAGGTCTCGCCGTTTCACAAGCTAGACTTCTACGGTTATTGTCCGCTTGAGGGCCTTTTCCGCCGGAGGCTCGCGGGAGGCTAGCTCCTTCTGTGCCTCCAGCACTAGGCGGACAGCCTCCTCGAGGTTATCCTGTACCTCCTTGATGGTGCGACCCTGGGTGTTGGCTCCGGGCACTTCGTCAACGTAGCCGACGTACCACTTGCCCCTCTTTTCGATGGTAGCGGTGAATGTCTTCTTCATTGGCGGAACCTCTTGTGCCAGCTATCTGCTTGCCACAGCTTCCTATGGTAGGGCAAAGGCCACGCGGCGTCTATGGCAACAGACATGGTGGTAGGATGGGTGAAGTGAAACGGGACCCACCGCAAACGCTGGTGGTGGGTTCCGCTGCGCTAAACCCACACTACGAACCCATATGGTATTCCCGCGCCTCTTTCTTAGGGCGCTGGCCGTTTCCGATCTCCTAAAGAACACTGTCCTGGCGAAGTCGCTTGGCGATATCGCCAAGCAGGACGGGCACGCCCCCGACGCCAACACTCCACCTAGTACGGCTTTGCCTCGAATGGAGGCATCATCGGCGAGAACCGATGTGCGCCAAGAAGGGGGATGCAATGGGTCGATAGCTGTTTTTCGGTGGTTCCGAGGGCGTGGAGCAAAGGCGTTGCCGTGAAAGCATCCGTTCCTCACGTGATAGAAGTACTCCAATTCGCGGGGCCACATCCAGGGGTCGCCGCCATAATGCGAGCGTAGCTCCCTTATGACCCGTTCGAATGCCGAGCCGATGCAAACTTGGCTAATCATGTTCCAAGCCTCCGGCGGAACTTTGTAGTCTGGAGCACGTTGGCCAGCATGGACACCGGACGCGTCTGCTTCGTCATAGACCAGTTGGGACGGAACATCCCTCGTGCCAAGGGCAACCAGCACCTCATCCGTGTTTCTCAATATCGAGTCAACTATACGTCCTCGGTTCAGTATGAAATTCTTCAGCGGCAGACTTTGGCCACCTCTTAAGTAATGGGCAAACGTCATGCACACCTGCGTGGTGGCGTAGGTTAGAGCCTCCGCGTAGAACGGGTGGTCTCGTCTGAATGTTGGCATATATGGACCCTTGTTGCCTCTCTCGAATTTGTACGGGATCTCAGTTTGAAGTCTACCAGCATTATGTACCAGTTGATTAGCTACCATATGCGCGCTAGTAGCTGTAGGGTAGGTGAAGTGAAACGGAACCCGCCATCGCGCCTCGCTGGTGGGTTCCGCTACGCTACACCCAGCCTGCGGACTTTCACGCAGATCTTCTGCCACCTCTTAGAAATGCCAAAGGATATCTGTCACGCAGTCGCCACATCTTTACCATCGTGTCCACCACTTTGGACCATGCGTTTCCGGCCACACCTCCAATCACCACGTCTGCACCGGAGACGCTCGACTGGAATACCCCTGGCGGCAGAAGGCGAAGCGATACACCGAGGGCTGCGGATGACGAAAGTGCAACCGCGAGCTGCAATTTGAGGTCCTTCGCGGTCTGCTGTCGGAAACGGATCATATTGTCTATCTGCGCAGAGACCTCGTTGTCCAAGGCCTCGACCATTTCTTCCCTGGTCAACTCGTTGTTGTTGTACTGTCGAAGCCGATTGAGCAATGCTTCGAGCACTGCCTGCCTATGCAATCTCTTCCTAATCCCAATTAGGTAGTCGAGCCGTTCCAAGTAGTTCCGGCCTTCGCGGTCTCTATGTGTACGTTGGAAGCCATCGATTAGGAGATCGTATTCCCCCTCCAAGGGCTTAAGGCGGTGCAGGTAATCTTGCTGGCTCAGCTTTAGGGCGGCGAGCTGATTGAGAGGCTCTTTCTGTATCACACTGACCTGCCTTATGGCATCGACGACCTCGCCTGGGATGAGTACACCGGGCGGTGCCTTGGCCGGGTTCAGCGGTGGCAGTAGATAGAAGTCCGGCCCGACAAACACTTCGGTCACCACGACTCCGGGAGCCAAAGCCCAGCCCGGCCTAAGAACCGCCTCTCCTGAAGCCTCGTAATAGAAAGCCTGTTTCGGTTTGGGCTGGCCGTGCTCTATACCGGGAGATCCAAGCAGCCAGTCCGTAAATTTCGCGTCCAATGTCCTGGATGCGGCCAAAGGGGCAGAACCTTCCCGGATCCCTCCTAGGAGACCGTCGACTTCTGTCCTGTGGACTTCACTGAGAGCCGCTATTGGTGAGCGGAAATCATCCAAAGTAATCAGTTTTCTATCGACGGCGCGGAGAAACAACTCGCTTGATGTCCAATTGAATGCATCGAAAGCAGCCTTTTCGGCGTCCGCAGCGTCTCTATCGCACAGGACACGGTTCGGGAAAAGTAGTGCTTGTGGAGTCTGGAATAGGTCAGCCTGAGCAACGCCCCAGGGAGCCACACCGTAAAGATGAGTGTACCAAGTGCAGCCAATCAAGAGAGGTGTCGTCAAAAGCTCGGGGGCAAACTCGTGCTCATTCCCTTCCATCGCTGGACTCCGTCTCCTTATCGGGTGTTACACCCATTTCAGCTGGTCCCGGTCCGGTTCACGCGGATGCGGAGGGCGGACACTCGCTCGTCAATGCCGGTCAAGCATGGTGCTCGCTTCCCGGGTGTGCCCTCCTTGGTGCACCAGAACCGCACAAAGTCCGAGCAAGACCCTGTCTATCTCGGCAAAGCGCACTACCGGCAGCCGGGTCACACGGCAACCTTTATCTGCTGAACACCGACGAACTCAGGTATGTCCTCTATCTCGCCCCGTTCCTTCATCACCTCCAGGCACAGCTCCAATACCTCTTTCAGGTTCGCCTGGAGCTCATCCAGCGTTGTCCCTTCTGTGTGGGCGCCACGGATGCCCGGCACCGTGCCCACGTACAGCTTGGTTTCTGGGTCCCATTCCACATACGCGGTGAACGTCCTCACGCCAGCCTCTTGCCGAGTATCATCGGCCCATTGTAGCGCATGGGTACAACGCCAGCCTAGTTGCCGAAGTGTTCTACCTGCAACCGGGTGGCTATCTCATTCGTCCAATTGAAGGCGCGCTCGGCAAGCTCCTCGGTCATGGTGGACAGAGAACACGAGGGCTGGAGGAAGGACGCCTCCAGCACCTGCCGCCTATCGAGGCCGTGGGCTTCCCAGGCGGCCAGCCCCCGCTCGAAGCGGGCGATAAGGCTATCCACGGTCTCCCCCAGCAGCTTGTCGGTGTTGGCGGGGACAATGCCCCAAGCCACCATGCCACCCCTATCGAGGTAGGCCTGTAGCTCCTGGGGGTAGAGGCACAGCTTGTCGGCGAACTCGAAGGCATCGAAGTGGATAATGTCGGTGACGGACTCATAGAGCAGGGGCCAGTCTATGTTCGCGCAGCAGTGGACGCAGGTAGGCCCAGGCGTGGCATCCAGCACCTCGTTGATGGCGGCCATCACGTCGGCGCGGGGCAGGCTGGCGAAGGCGGTGCCCTGGAGGGTGAGCAGCGGCTCGGCAATGCGGCTGCCGATAATGGCGCCGGGCGCCGCCTCGCTCAGGGCGCGGCACATCCAGCGCGCCTTCATCACCAGCGTCTTGATAAAGGCATCCCTTATCTGCTCGTGGTAGAAGATAGGCCGGCCACACTCGTCGGTCATCCTCATGCCAAAGGAGATGGGGCCGTTCTGGCTCACCGAGATGAACCGCCCTGCCCAAGAACGCTGCTTCAGGGCATCGAGCGAGAGGTAGAAGCCCGGGTTGGCCTCAGGGGTAACGGCGAAGTGGTCCAGGTCCTCAGCCAGGAAGTGCTCATAGAAGGCAGTAAGCTCGGCCTCGATGCGCCCGGGGTCGGACGTGTCGAAGTACACCTTGTCGTGCTCGCGGTCAATGACGGCGCAGGGCATGCCATGGAGCATGCGCTGCACGGCAAACTTCTCCAGCTTGGGGAAGGCCGGGATGGTGATAGCCGCCTCCGGGCAGGACAGCACCATGTCTATCACGGGCAGCGGCTCCGTATGGGGCCACTGGGTAGGGGTCATAGGCATGAGGCTAGGAGAAAAAGGCAGCTTCGGGTTCATGGTTATCCCCTATGTGCGTTCGCCGTCCGCTGCGACGAGCGGTTGGGCCTTCCAATAGGTGGCATACGTTGCTCACCGCAAGGGCAAATACCGCACCTGGCCCTCCCACTCGCCAACTTGGCTATACTCCGCCAGCAGCAGAATGTCTTCAATAGCTACGCCCACCGGAACGTTACGGCTGACCTCGAAAACACCCGGCATTGGCTTCCCGGCGTGAACACGCTCGTAGGCGTAGCGAGTGATAGTGGAGACATCGTGCGTCAGCAAGACGCGGCCCTCTTGTGCCGCCCACTCAAGGATAGCGGGGTCATCGGCATTAGATAGACCAACTCCCTGGACCCCGACGATATCCAAGTCCGGCTTGCGGCGCAGCAAGCCACGTACTATGTCACTGTTGAAGTTCTCGTCGGCGGCCAACGCGAGCATTGCCTAGTGCGCTTAGCGGGTGCAGCGAGCCATCAGGCGCTCCCGCACGCCTTGCGGATCGAAGCGCGCTTCGTTCTGTTTTCGCACGGCCTCTGCCTGAGCTTCTCTACGCTGCAAATACGCCACTACTTCCGATGGGCGACGAAGGTAGTAACCAAGGACCTGATACACGTCTGCCAATGCAAGCGTGGGATACTGTTGGACTATTTCTTCAGCAGTCGCGCCTTCCGAGAATGCGGCAATGACTGTATCCAGCGTAACGCGCGTGTTGCCCACGCGGACCACACCGCTGGCATCGGCACGTAGCGGGACAGCCTCTGCACTGAATGTCAATCCCATTTGCTTCACCTACCCCAGCACTTCATCCACAGCCAGCGTCACGCCGGGCAGGGTCTCGCACGTCACCGCCTCCCCACGGCGGGCCACCCGCTTCTCCCGATAGTCTTCAGTACCCGGGTCCCGATAGACCTCCACCTCGTCGGCCACCAGGTCCACCAACCATACTTCGGAGATACCGGCCCGAGCGTAGAGTTGGACTTTCACCGTGCGGTCGTAGTCGCCTGTGGCGTCGGCCACCTCGACGAGCAGCAGGATGTCTTCAGGCCCAGGGTGAGCGTGAGCATAGAAGTCGGCGCGTGGCCGCAGGAGGGCCAGGTCCGGCTGAGGCTCCGAATGCTCTCCAAGATGGATAGGGTTCTCCACGCTTACCAAAGCGTTCCCCTTGACCAGCGGGGAGAGTAGATAGTCTAGGCGCCGAACGCAGGCAGCGTGCCGACTGCCTATGGGGACCATCTCTATGATCTCCCCTTCCAGTAGCTCCACGCGGTCATCCTCGGTAAGGACACCCGCCTGGGCCATCCTATGGTAGTCATCCACAGTGAAACGGCGTCTTGCCAGGGAAACAGCCATCCGCGCCCTCCTGCACACCCCATTCTCTCCCCTACAGGCGACCTTGTCAAAAGCAACAAGGGGAGCCACACTTTGCTCCCCTTGCCGTAGCCCGCCACCCCCGCAGGGGAGGACACAGGGTTCCTCCCCTACGGTGAGCATCACGTTTCCGAGGGAACCGCCAACGGTTGTGCCCCGGCAAATGGCTGGTCGGTCCCCAGGACGGCCAGCGGCTAGCTAGCGCCGCTACTCTTTCTTTTCCTCTTCCTTCTTAGCCGATTGGCTGCCCATGGCAGCGCGGCTCGCCCGAGACCGCTCCACTACCTGGAGTGCCCTTACGAAGTGCTGGCGATTGAGAGGAACAGCCTTTTGGTAGCTCACAGCACGCACCGCCGACATCTTGGCCTCTTCCACAACGGCCTCCAGATCGGCGCCGGAGTAGCCCTCGGTGCGGCCAGCCAGGTAGGTGGCGATGCTGTCCGCGGCCGTCCCTGCCTCCAGTGGCAGGCCCTTGAGCTGTATGGCCAGAATCTCCTTGCGCTCGCTCTTGTCGGGCAGAGGCACGTAGATATGGACGCCAAACCGGCCTGGGGTAAGCACAGCAGGGTCCAACAGGTCTATGCGGTTGGTGGCGGCGATGACCATGATGCCCTTGAGGGGGTCCACGGAGTCGAGCTCGGCCATGAGCTGGTTGACCACGCGCTGGATGATACCCGTGGTTCCAGTCTCCGAGCTGCGAGAGGGGGCCAGGGCGTCAATCTGGTCCAGGAAAATGATGCAGGGGGCCACCTGGCGAGCGACCCCGAAGATGCGGCGGATGCGCTCCTCGGACTCGCCCAGCCACTTGGAGAAGAACTCCGGCCCTCGGACGGGGATGAAGTTGGCATCGCAGTGGTAGGCCACGGCCTTGGCCAGCAGGCTCTTGCCTGTGCCCGAGGGGCCGTAGAGTAGCACGCCCCGAGGGGGCTTGATCTTCATGCTGGCAAAGACCTCGGGGTGCTTGAGGGGTTGCTCGACCACCTCGCGCAGCCGCTCCTTGGCCTCGTGCAGGCCGCCCAGGTCGTCCCAGTTGGTGTCGGAAACGACCACCATGGTCTCCCGCAGGGCAGATGGACGCAGCTTGGTGAGGGCTTGCTCGAAGTCGGGCCTGTCCACCACCAGCTTGTCCAAGGGGACCTGGAAGTTGCGCAGGTCCACGTACGAGCCTTCTATGGGAAGGTGACGGCGCAGGGCGCTCAGGCCTGCCTCGCGGCATAGCTCGACGAAGTCGGCACCCACATAGCCCACGGTGAGCCGGGCCAGCTCATCCAAGTAGTCGTGAGCGGCCTCGGTTAGGGGCATGCCCCGGGTGTGGATCTGGATGATCTCCATGCGGCCGGGCGCATCGGGGGAGCCGATGTAGATCTCTCGGTCGAACCGGCCGGGCCGGCGGAAGGACATGTCCACCGAGTCAATGCGGTTGGTGGTGCCGATGACCATAATGCCTTCCGTGCGCTTGATGCCGTCCAGCAGGGACAGGAACTGGGTGGACATGCGGGTGTCCGCAGCCGAGCCGCTCTCACCGCGCTTGGGCGCAATGACGTCCAACTCATCAACAAATACGAGGGACGGGAAGTGAGAGGCGGCCTCCTGGAAGGTCCGGCGCAGGTTGGCCTCGGTCTCGCCATAGGCGGAGGAGATGATCTCTGGCCCACTTATGTAAAGCAACTTGGCCTCAATCTCGTGGGCGATGGCCTTAGCCAGGTGGGTCTTGCCCGACCCTGGCGGGCCATGGAAGATGATGCCTCGGGGCGGGTTGATGCCCAAGCGGCGATAGACGTTGGGGAAGCGCAGAGGCACCTCGATAAGCTCACGGATGACTCGTATTTCCTTGTCCAGGCCGCCCACGTCCTCAAAGGTGATATCGGGCATGGTCTCGGGGCCTACGGGAACGGTGTACTTCAGCTCGATGGTGGTGTCCTTGGTGACGACGCCCGGCCCGGGGGCGATCTCGGTAACCTGGAACGGCGCGCCGCTGAGGCCGCCCCAGCCGATGGCCGCGCCGGGGAAGGAGGCGAACAGGACCGAGTTCAGGGCCGCGGGCAGCCGGTGCGCAGAGAACTGCTGGCGGAGGAAGTCGGCGACGCCCTGGATGCGCGACACGTCCAGCAAGGGGGCCAGCACCAGCTTCTCCACCACCGGGACGCTCTCTGCCTTCTTGACCTCTACAGGGTCACCCAGCCGGGTCTTGAGTCCCTGGCGGATATACTGGTCAATGCGGACCTTGCCCTTGCCGTCGGCTTCAGTCAAAGCCGGCCCCACTCTGGCCAGGGTGGTCCTCCCATACCGGGTCCGGATCTCAACAATATCCTCCCCATGCAGGTGCGCCTGGGCCAAGGTGTCTGGGTGGAGCAGGGCCAGTCCCTTGCCGCTAAACTCCGCTCGGCTCCGTTCTACTCGCAGTTGTGGCATCTTTTCGTCCTTTTCCTCCAAGTTGTGGCCCACCAAAAAGCTGGGGGCAGCGCCCGTGGCTGGGCCGTGTGACTACCGCATAATATACAGGTCAGGCGGACTTCGCAACCCGCCTACGTAGGGGCTGCTATCCCGAACACCCGAGAAGCTGTCCCGCCCAGGAAATCGGCTAGCTCCTGCTGGCTGAAGCGGATGCCCGCCCCCTCAATCTCCGGTGGTATTTCCGTGAAAGCGTGCACCCAACGCAGGTACGACGCCTGGTCCCGCCCGCCGATGACGTCGGTGCCGAACATCATGCGTTGCGAGCCAATCACGTCCATGATGTAGCGCACGGTCTCGTAGAAGCGGCGAGGCTGCGAGCCGATGTACCAGTCCCAGTGTGCCAGGTCGCAGACCATGTTGAGGTTGCTCTTGGCCAGGGACAGGGTCTGCTGCCAGTAGCCATGGCCCAAGTGCGACGCCACGATGGTCAGGTCGGGGAAGTCCTTGGCCACGTCGTCCAGGTATATTGGCTCCGTGTACTTGGAGCGCAACGGCGGCAGTATTGGCCCGCAGTGGAACACCGCCGGTATCCCGAGTTCAACGCATTTCTCATACAGCGGGTACACAATGCGGTCGTTGGGATAGAAGCCCGTGTCCGGGCGGAGCTTGAGGGCCTTGGCCCCATACTCCACCACAGCCTTCTGGACCAGCCGGGCCGCACCGGGACGGCGCGCATCCACCCCTACTGCCCAGGACAGGCGCCCCGGATGTCTCTGGACCGCCTGGTAGCAGCGACGGTGTATCTCTTCGATGGGCAGGGGCGAGTCCTCCGTGCCTGGGGCCAGCCCCCAGTCCACGTTGAGCACCAGGCCGTGGTTGACTCCAGCCCGGTCAAAGGTATCCACCAGCAAGTCGCCCGTGCCCTCCCACATCTCGGCTACTTTCAAGTGGGCCTCCTCCAGGGATACGCCCAGTCGCTTGGAGACCACCCTGGCGTTGGCCTGCCAGTAGCCAACCGGGACCCAGTCCCGGTCTATGAGGTGCGCGTGGCTCTCTACAATGAACAATAGCCCTCACCCTCGCCCTCTCCCAAAGGGAGAGGGTTTTCCCTGTTCGCAGGGGCGGGCCTCATGCCCGCCCCTAAAGCAAGCAGTTGATGCCTACGGTGCGTAGGCGTCCTCGAAGTGCTCGTAGCCGCCGTGGCCAGTGAAGTCGTAGATCCGAGGCTGGATGGACAGGAAAACGGCGGGCTCGGTCTTGCTGGCGTTGAAGTGCTGGTGGGTGGTCAGGATAGGCATGCAGGCGACGTCCTCCGCCTCCCAGTCGTATCGCTCGCCATCCTGTACATCATAGCCCTTACCCTGGAGTATCTTGTGGACCTCCTCGGCGGCGTGGCGGTGCTTCCCCGAGCGCCCCCCGGGCGGGATATGCTGCACCCAGGCGTCCACTGTAATGATGCCCGAAGGGATACCCGGATAGATTAGGTACTTGAGCCGGCCCATGCGGGTCTCCTCCCAGGGCCTCTCGGCGCCGTGGACCACGTGCGGGCAGTTGCGCCGCCACTCGGCCTCCTCGGCCAGACGAGCGATGTATTTGTCATAGGTATTGGTGGGGGCGCCCTTGAGGCTGGCCGCCTTTTGCTTGCTAGCCATGGCGGCAGTTAGCTCGGCATCGTCCATGGCCAGCTTTATCTCCACACCATCCGAGCGCTTGTAGCCGAGTGTTTGGCCGTGCGAGCCGGTGACTGGCTCGGTGCCCTTGGGCAACTGGAACCCCTGATGGACCTCCAACTGCTCGATGGTGGCCATGCCCATCATGTTGAACTGGGTGGGAACGACATAGAACAGCCTGGCGCCGGTGGATGGGTCAGCGAAATGCTGGTGCACACAGTAGGTAGGCACACACATGGCGTCACCAGCCTCCCAGGGCCACTTCTTGTCGTCGTGGATCTCCCAGCCCTTGCCCTCCAGCACGATGAACAGCGCCTCCGGAAAGTGGCGGTGCTTACCGGACTTGCCGCCCGGGGTGAGTATCTGCTCCAGCACCGTCAGGGTGCGAATGGGGGCACTGCCCTTCTGCTTGTGCCCACTCGCATCGGGGGCGGCGTAGACCTTGTGGTAGGCCATCCACACCTGCTCCCAGGGTACCGTGTTGTACTTGAGCACCCTGGGCCTGGCCGCGAACTCGTTCCGGACCTCCTGCCAACGCAGGAACATCTCCTCGTTCCACCGGTAGTCGTGCATCTTCGGTTCGCGCTCGCGCAACCGTTCCAGCTCGCGTTCCATTGACTTATTCCTCCTATGAATTCGACGGCGGGGCCCTCACCCCAACCCTCTCCCAAAGGGAGAGGGAGAAGTCCCCCGTACCCTTGAGAGACGCAAGGGTGAGAGTATTAGTGCACCGGGCCGGGCTTCTCCAACAGCTCGATCAGCACGCCCTTACATTCCTGCGGGTAGAGGAAGTCCAGCTTCCCGCTGCGGTGCTGACCGTTGTATCGCAGTCTGACGCCTCTGTCCTGGAGCTCCCCCACCGTTTGCCGGAGGTTGTCTACCTCCAGGCAGACATGGTGCAGCCCTTCTCCCCGCTCGTTGAGGAACCGCCCAAGGGTGTCTTCCTCCTGGAGCGGCTGCATCAGCTCCAACTCGGCATTGCCCAGGGATACAAAACAGAGGAGTGTACGAAAGCCACCCTGCCCGTGCAGCTCGGTGACCTCCGAACATGGCAACCCCAAAACGTCTCGATAGAAGGCACGGGCCTCTCCCATGTCTTGGACGGCGATGGCGACGTGGTCTACCTTCTTGATCACTTCGCCTTGTAGCCTGGGGCATCCTCCAGGTGCTCAACACCGCCGTGGCCAAAGTGGGCGTACAGGCGGGACTGATAGGACAGGAACTTGGCCGGCTTGTCCTTGCTGGCGTTGAAGTGTTGGTGGACAACGTGGCTGGGTATGACCACCACGTCCTCCTTCTCCCACTCCCAGCGCACGCCATCGTGCACATCGTACCCTTCACCATCGAGCACCTTGTGCAGCTCCTCGGCCACATGGCGGTGCTTCCCGGAGCGCCCACCCGGCGGTATCTCCTGGACCCAGGCGTCAATCATCTGAAGCCCGGTGTTGATCGAGGGGTGGGACATGTACTTGATACGCCCCATGGCCGTGTCCTCCCAGGGACGCTGAGCGCCATCAATGATGTGGGTGCAATTGAGGCGCCACTGGACCTCGTCGGCAATCTGCTTGCGGTAGATCTCGTAGGTGTTGGCGGGCGTGCCAGTGTACGTGGGTGCAGCCTTGCGCACGGCCAGCATCTTGGCCAACTGGTCATCTACTCCCATGAGGGCTTTACTCTCCGCGGAGAGCTTGTACAGAGGGTGGGTCTCAATTTGCTCCGTCTCGGCCAGGCCCAAGGTGCTGAAGAGCAGAGGGACTACGTAGAACATGCGGGCCGAGGTATCTGGGTCGGTGAAGTGCTGGTGCACGCAGTAGGTGGGGACGCAGAAGATGTCGCCCGCCTTCCAGGGCCACTTCTTCTCATCGTGGATCTCGTACCCCTTGCCCTCCATGATGAAGAAGGCAGCCTCGGGATAGTGCCGATGCTTGCCCGAGCGGCTGCCCGGCGGGATGATCTGCTCCAGGACCAGGAAGGAATGGTGTGGTGCGCTGTAGGACTCCAAGGGGTCGGTGAAGTGGATAGGGCGAATCCAGTTCTTGTGGTAAGCCTGGATGCCCTGCGTCCAAGGCACCTTGGAGTTCTTGAGCACGTGGGGCTTCTTGCCGAAGACCTCCTTCTCGTGCTTGAGCTTGCGGACGGCGTCCTCAATCATGAGGTCCTGCTCGATAGGCTCCCTCTCCCGCATACGCTCGACTTCCCGTTCCACGTGGTGCCTCCTTTCTGGAAAAGCGAATAGCTAAGACATGCGACAAAAGACAGCAGGTCTCGCGACGATAGCCTAATTTAAGTCCGGCAGATGTGCCGTGTCAAGCTTTGAGCTTGGGCGCATCCTCCAGGTGGCGCACGCCACCGTGGCCAACCCCTACCGTGGCTCCCCGGGCTTCCCTAATCCGCACTATGCCGCGCCGCCCAACTCGTTCAAGATGGTCTGAATGCGGCGCTTAAGGATAGACAGGTCGCGCTCCACAACGTCCCAAACCCGCCTTAAGTCTGTGCCCAAGTAGTCATGTACCAGCACATTCCTGAAAGCTGCGATACTTCGCCAGTCAATCTCTTGGTGGCGCGATTTCAAGGCGGATGAAATCCGCTGCGTGGACTCAGCCATCACCTGCAAGTTACGGACGACAGCATCTTGAGTCTTGGTGTCGGCGAAGAAGGAATCTTCGCCTCCCTCCGCGTATCTTTCAATGCGCTCGATACACTCCAGGATGTGGACCAGGTAGAGCCTGTCATCCTTCACAAGGGCACTGCCTCCTTCAGGACCCGATCACGAATGTACCAGTGGAGGGCCTCTTCCGTTACGATATCTACCTTGCAGCCAAGCAACTCCTCCAAATCTGCCAACAGGCCTCCAGGGAAAAAGGGCGTGTGGTCGGGCCCTACATCCACTAAGAAGTCTATGTCGCTCTCCGGTCCCGCCTCTCCCCGTACGGCCGAGCCGAAAACGCGCACATTTCGGGCGCCGTGCCGGGCTGCGACGCGTAGTATGTCGCCGCGCTTGATTCTCAGCGTTTCCTCAACCATCATCGCCCCAACCTCCCAGTTCGTCCTATCTCCATCCCTATTGTCGCACTAAGAAGCATGCCAATGTCCTGAAGCTATCCCTATCTTGGTGCATCCTCAAGGTGCTGCACTCCGCCATGCCCCACGAAGTTGAAGAGGCGGGACGTCACCGACAGGAACAGCGCCGGCTTCTTGGGGTCGTCGTTGAAGTGCTGGTGGACGGTGTTGATGGGAATGGCCACCATATCTTCCTTTTCCCAGTCCCAACGGGCACCGTCATGGACATCATGCCCCTTGCCCTCAAGGATAAGATGCAGCTCCTCTCCCACGTGCATGTGCTTGCCCGAGCGGCCACCGGGTGGGAGCTCCTGGAAGTAGGCTTCGATCGTCCTCAGAGCGCTGCCCAGGCGGGGATGGACCACGTACTTGATCTTGCCCATGCGGGTGTTCTGCCAGGCAAGCTCCGGCGGGCGGCCCCCCCGAGGGCCTTCCCCCCGCCACTCGTTCTCCTCGGCCAACAGCTTCATGGCCTGCGCGTAGTCGTCCTTGGCCTCGCCGACCTCCTCAGAGACCTTCTTCATATCGTCCATGAGCTTCTGGAGAGGCTCGTCCAGGCCGAAGAAGAACTCCTTGCCATCCCCCGTGCGGTAGCCGGTGAAGCGATGCCCATCCCCGTAGATGGGGGTAGCCCCGTCCGGTACGCGGTAGTTGATGTGGAGCTCGATCTGTTCCGTCTCGGAGATGCCCATGAACCGGAAGATGCCTGGGATTATGTAAAACAACCTCGCGTTCTTGACGGGGTCTGTGTTGAAGTGCTGGTGGATCGTGTAGGTGGGCACACAAGCAATATCGCCTTGCCGCCAATCGTATCGCTTGCCGTCATGGACCTCGTAGCCCTCGCCTTCCAGGATGTAGAACATGGCCTCGAAGTAGTGGCGGTGACGGCCTGACTTGCCCGCCGGGGCGAGTATCTGCTCCAGGGCCACCATACTGCGAATGCCGGTGTTGTATGGCATGTCCAGCGCTGGGCCACGGATGAGGTGTTTGTGGAAGGCCTGGGCGCCCTGAGTCCAGGGTATCGAATCGTACTTGATGACGTGGGGCATGGCAGAAGCCGCCTTCTTCTCGTCCCGCAGGAGTTGGGCGCTGGACTCCAGCACCCGGTCGTACATGGCGGGCTCCCGCTCCTTGGTCCGTTCCAGTTCTCTCTCCACCACTTGTCTCCTTTTGAACTAATGCTGGGTACTTCCGTAAGCCTAGTTTCAGCCTGTCATTGTAGTCTTGTCAAGCTTGGGGGTATTCAATGCCCGCTTGATCTGACGCCGCAGGAACAGGGCAAACACGACCATCAGCGCCAGAATGATAGGTATGTCGAAGGGACGCATGACGGCGCGGACCTGCTCCCAGTGCTCGCCTAGCACGTAGCCCGCGTACGCCAGCCCCAGGCTCCACGGGAAGGCCCCTGCGAAGGTATACAGGCAGAAACGCCACAGACTCATCCTGGCAATGCCTGCGGGGAGGCTAATGAACGTACGTACCACGGGGAGCAATCTGGAAAAGAATATTGCGGCATCGCCGTAGCGGGCGAACCAGGCGTCCGCCCGCTCCAGATCGTGCTTCGAGATCAGTACGTAGCGACCGTACCTCTCCAGGAAACGGCGGCCACCCCAGGCGCCAGCGGCGTAGGCTATCAAAGACCCCAGGAGATTGCCCAGGGCGCCGTAGAACGCCGCCAGCAACAGATACACCGTAGGGAGACCCTGCTCTTTGACCAGCATCCATCCGCTCAGAGGCATGATGATCTCGCTGGGCAACGGGATGCAGGCGCTCTCCACTGCCATAAGCAAGACCACTCCAGGCCACTGCAACAGGTCAAACGATGCGCGGATAAACTCCAGGAGCTGCATCTCAAGCCCGGCCATGATCGCTCCAGTTGATGAGGCTGGCTAAGTAGCCTGCCCCGAATCCGTTGTCTATGTTCACCACAGCCACGCCGGGACTGCACGAGTTGAGCATCGCCAGGAGTGGCGCCAGCCCGCCGAAATTGGCCCCATAGCCCACACTGGTGGGCACAGCGATTATAGGAGCAGCGGTAAGGCCTCCCACAATGCTGGGCAGCGCTCCCTCCATCCCTGCCACCACTACGATAGCCTTCGCTTGGCGCAACCTGGGGAGAACGTGCAACAATCGGTGGATTCCAGCTACCCCCACGTCGTAGTGGCAGTCCACCGCGTTGCCCATCACCGTGGCCGTCACCGTCGCTTCCTCGGCCACCGGCAGGTCCGCAGTACCGGCGCACACCACCGCCACACCGGCACGAAGCGATTTCATGTCCTGCCGGCTCAGGGTGATGGCCCGAGCAACCTCGTGGTAGTTGGCGTCAGGATGGCGCTCCCTCACCCGGGTGTACGCCTCGGGGGTTGCCCTGGTCACCAACACCGGACCACCCCGTGACGCCAGAGAGTCCACAATATCTGCGATCTGCCCAGGGGTCTTGCCCAAGCCCAACACGACCTCGGGAAAACCTCGTCGAAGGCTGCGGTGGTGGTCTACCTTGGCGAAACCCAGGTCCTCGTATGGCAGGTCGCGAAGCTGCGACAGGGCTTCCTCTGTCGAGACCTTCCCACTACGCACATCCGACAGCAGCTCGGCAAGTTGGTTCGCGTCTTTGTTGACCACTGGGCGCCCAGATTATAGCACAGCCCCCTTGGCCCAGATACCCTGATATAATATCTCGCCGGTGACCCAAGCGTGGCTCAGTCAACCAAAGCCCTGCGCCACCACAGGACACCAGCACAAAATGCAGCCAGGAGGTAGCCACTGGCAAGGCAGGGCACAGACCTCAACGCAACCAACCCAGCCACAGACAGCACCGTGGAGGTCTCCATCGTGGTGCCTGCCTACAACGAGGCTGGGGCCATTGGCGATACTCTCCTGTTCCTGCGCGACTACCTGGACAGTCACCGTGGCCCGAATAGCTGGGAAGCCATCGTGGTGGACGATGGCAGCCCCGACAATACGTTGGCTGTGGCTACCCACGCCGCCGGAGGGGACTCCCGTATTCGCGTTATGCGCCACGAAACCAACAGGGGCAAGGGCTGTGCCGTCAAGACAGGGGTCATGGCTGCGCGCGGTCTTTATGTGGGGTTCATGGATGCCGACCTCTCCACGGACCTGTCGGCAATCGCGAGTGCACTATCTCACCTGGGCCAGGGGGCACATGCGGCTATCGCCTCGCGCCGGATGCCCGGCGCCCATATCCTATTGCCACAGCCGTGGTATCGCCGGCAGGCATCCCATGCCTTTCGCATGCTCACCAGGGCACTCACCGGCCTCAAGGGGATACGGGACAGCCAGTGCGGCTTCAAGTTCTTCCCGGCGGCCATCGCCAAGGAACTGTTCGACCAACTGACCATTGACGGCTTCCTGTTTGACGTGGAGCTGCTGGCCATAGCACAGCGCCGGGGCTACCACATTGTGGAAATGCCCGTAACCTGGACCAACCGAAGGCAGAGCAAGCTCCACATCTGGCCTCTGGCCTACCATGTCTTGAGGGACCTGTGGCGCATCCGGCGTCGTCTGGCCCGGCTAGACAAATCTGCTACCAGGTAGCAAGGAGGGAATGCGCACAGGCGCCGCGCCCAGCCGACAATGCACCTGCCACTAGGGTGGCTAGTGCCGACGGGGCGTCCCGGTGCTCGGTGGCTGTCCTGGCACACTCTCTCTGAAATGCGCCACCGTGCGCGCCAGCCCCTCCTCCAGGCCCACCAACGGTTGCCAGCCAAGTCCCTGCCGGGCCTTGTCTATGGCCAAGTAGATGTGCCTCACCTCTCCGCTGAGTGGGACGCCGTGTTCGGGCGCCAGAGTGTAGCCGGTGAGGCGAGCCAGGTGGCCGGAGATCTGGTTCACGGACGTGGGGACCCCTGACGCCAGATTGTATGCCTGGCCTGCACCTTTCTCCAGAGCCAGAAGGTTAGCCCGAGCCAGGTCGCCCACGTAGACGTAGTCCCTGGTCTGCTCACCATCGCCGTTGATGGTCACCGGTTCGCCCTTAAGCATGCGCCCCGTGAATATGGCTACCACGCCCGCTTCGCCCTGGGGGTCCTGGCGAGGCCCGTAGACGTTGCCGTAGCGGAGAACAGTGTAGTCCATGCCATAGGCTGACGCCAACACCTGCAAATAGTGCTCGAAGGTCATCTTGGCGATGCCGTAAGGACTTAGAGGACGGGTGGGATGCTCCTCGTCACACGGCAGGCGTGTGGGTTCACCATATATGGCGCCTCCGCTCGAGGCGAAGATCACCTTTCTTGCGCCGTACCTGTGGCAGCACTCCAGCAAGCGCAGGGAGCCCAGGATGTTCGTCTGGGCATCACGCGCTGGGTCCTGCATGGAGACCTTAATGCTAATCTGGGCGGCGTGATGGTTGACCACCTGGGGCCGCTCCCTATCTAAGACCTCGGCCAGCCGCGCATCCAGCAGGTCAACCTGGTACAGGCGCGCACGCGGGTCCAGATTGTCGCGCCTCCCGGTGGACAGATTGTCCACGACGGCCACATCGTGGCCGTGCTTCAGATACAGGTCCACGATGTGTGATCCAATGAACCCGGCGCCCCCGGTTACCAGCACTTTGGTTGTCATACCAAACGGGATTATACCTCACACCTAGTCCGTTGGGCACGGCCAAAATCCACCACACCTCATGTCTAACGAAACGGGCAGTTTTCTCACCCAGGTTGTGCGGTCAAACCGTAGGGGCGCAGCATGGAGTTTGTCTCACAAGTCGCTTGGCTCTCGTCGTAGTGGGAGAATGGCACTGTCCTGCAAGCTTATGTCACCATTGCAGTGGGAGCCAACTGGCCTGGAGAGGCGAAAACCCAATCTACAGTGGGAAAGTGAATCCATGCGCTACCTTTTTGAGACAGGCTCCATGCTGCGCCCCTACGGTTTGACCGCCAGCCCTCGAGGTCTCCCGAAGGCACCGGGTTTTCCATGCCTTCGTTTTGATGGTGGATCAAGGGCGGCAATTCCAATTGACTTGAAGGCCGCATTAAGGGTAAGATTTAACTTCGGTCAGCACAAGGCACAATGCTCAGCCCAGGGAGGCATATTCATGGACATTCAACAAATGCTAGCTCTCCCCCCCAACCCGAACATACCCGAGTTGACCCCGGGAGATACTGTTCAGGTGACACTTAAGGTGGTGGAAGGTGATCGGGAGCGTCTCCAGCAGTTCCGCGGCACCGTGATCCGCGTCCGACCTGGAGGCGCCGGCGCCAGTTTCACCGTCCGCCGCGTGGCCCTGGGGGTCGGTGTCGAGAGGACGTTCCCTGTCCACTCCCCGTTCATTCAGAAGGTTGAGGTACAGAGGCGGGCCAAGGTGAGACGGGCCGCCCTGTATTACCTTCGTGGGTTGAGCCGCAAAGCCTCGCGTCTCAAGGAGCGAATGGAGGTGGCCGGCCGCCCTGAGGCAGTGGAGGAAGCGTCTGCGCCGGTAGCGGTCTCCGAGACCGCCGAGGCTACGGCGACTCCAGAAGCTGCTGGGCCAGCCAAGTCCGAGTAGGGACGAGGCGGCGCCTCCGCCCCTACTCCTTCCTTTGGTCATATGGCCTACGCCGAGGTGGCGATAAACTCGCCCGGCTCCGGGCGACGGCTGTTCTCCTACTCCATCCCATCCCACCTAGACATACAGGTGGGCCATGGCGTGTGGGTCCCCTTTGGACGCCAGCGTTGCCTGGGTGTGGTCATGGCCATCACGCCACAGCCCTCCTTTACCCCCGTCAAGGACATCGAGGCGCTCCTGCTGCCCGAGCCATTGTTGGCTCCTACACAGCTAGAGTTGGCTGTGTGGATGTCCACCAAGTACTTCTGCTCACCATTTGAGGCGGCGGCCCTCATGCTGCCACCTGGCTTCCCACAGCGGCCCAGGGTGACCTACAGGGCGCTGGACAAAGCCACCGCCGTTCCACCCAGCACCCCCACCGAGGCACTGAAGCTCTGGGAATGGCTGGACCAGCACGGCGCCGCCAGCGACTCTGCAATCGCGAAACGTTTTGGCAAAGCCAGCTCCGCCAAGTGGCTCGCCTCATTGCAGCGGAGCGGCCATGTGGTGAAGCAACTTGCCTGGCCGCGTATCAAGACGGCTCCCCGCGGCACCACATTCGTGCAACTCGCCATTGGGCCTGATACGGTCGAGGGCCTGGCGCACGACATGGACGCCCGGGCTCCACGGCAGGCCGCCTTGCTCCGGATGCTGGCCACGTCCTCCGACCTGGAGCTCACCAAAGCAGCCGAAGCTGCCGGGCATGCCGCCGTACTCGCCTTGGAGCGGAAGGGATACCTGGTCCGGAGGACAGAGCCACGTATCGTGGACCCCCTGGGGGCGGTCACTCCCGACGGCGCGCCGCCGCCGCACCTCACCCCGGAACAGGCACAAGTAGTGCAAGCCATCACGGCTGGCCTTGGTGGCGGCAAGCCCAGCGTCTTTCTGTTGCACGGTGTCACGGGTAGCGGAAAGACGGAGGTATACCTACAGGCCGTGGCCGCAGCCGCAGCCCTGGGCAAACGGTCCATTGTGTTGGTGCCAGAGATCTCCTTGACGCCCCAGACACTCTCACGGTTCACCGGCCGCTTCCCTGGCGGGGTGGCCGTGATGCACAGCCGGCTCACCGCAGTGGAACAGCTAGACCAATGGCAAAGGGTGCGTCGCGGCGAGTACCAAGTAGTAGTCGGACCACGCAGCGCCCTGTTCTCTCCCCAGCCAGAGCTGGGTCTGATCATCCTCGACGAGGAGCATGAGTGGACCTACAAACAGGTAGACACCGCGCCCCGGTACCATGCCCGGGATGTAGCGCTCAGGTTGGCACATGCCAGCCAGGTTGTAGTCGTGTTGGGCAGCGCCACACCCAGCATGGAGAGCTACTATCTGTCGCAGCGGGGCGACTTCTCCCTACTCAGGCTGCCCTACAGGGTGTCGCGGCGCGGCATCCCCGGTGCATTGCCCGTGGTCAGCGTGGTGGACATGAGGGAGGAATGGAAGGCCGGTAACCGCAGCCTCTTCAGCCGCGAGCTGTGCGCAGCCGTATCAAGAGCGCTGGCGGCCGGGGAACAGGTCATCCTCTTCCTTAACCGCCGCGGCAGTGCCACCACCGTGCAGTGCCCTGGCTGCGGCCATGCCCTGGGGTGCCGGCGTTGTGCCCTCCACCTAACCTATCACGAGGCCTTGGATGCCCTTGTTTGCCATCAATGCAACTACCGGGCGGCGGTGCCCGCAGTTTGCCCCCAGTGCGGTCAGCGCGGGCTCCGCTTCCTTGGCGCCGGGACCCAGCGGGTTGAGGCTGACGCCCAGGCCCAGTTCCCGGGTGCTCGGCTCCTGCGGTGGGACCTCGACGTGACTCGGGGACGCCATGACCACGACGCGGTGTTGCGCCAGTTCCTGCAGCATGAGGCCGACATTCTGGTGGGCACCCAGATGGTGGCCAAGGGGCTGGACATCCCTCTGGTCAGTGTGGTGGGCGTGGTCAGCGCTGACACCCAGCTCCATGTCCCCGACTTCAGGTCCAGTGAGCGGACATTCCAACTGCTCGCACAGGTGGCTGGCCGAGCCGGAAGGGGAGACGTCCAGGGGACGGTGGTCGTACAAACGTTCAGCCCCCAGCACTATGCCGTCGCGGCTGCTGCCGCCCACGATTTTGAGGCGCTCTACAAGAAGGAGCTCGCCTTCCGCCAGACCAGGGGCTATCCGCCGTTCTCGCACCTCATCCGGCTGTTGTATGCCGATGCTGGTCAGCAGCGGGGCCAGGAGCGGGCACAGGGCCTCGCCCGTTTGCTCAGGGACACCCGAGACAGGTCCGGGCAGAGCACCGAGGTGCTGGGACCTGCACCTGCCTATCCACCACGGGTGCGTGGGCGATACCGCTGGTACGTGCTCCTCCGCGGCCAAGCTCCCGAGACCCTATTGGACCAGGTGAGCCCGCCCCCAGGCTGGACCGTGGACGTGGACCCGGTGGCCCTGGGATGACCGGAGCGCTCGTGGGACTGCCCATCGGCTGCGCCGGAACCCCAGGGGGTCCCAAATGGGCCCGGACCCCGTTTGCATTTGGTCTTGGCCGACCCTATAATCTCTGGGAGTAGGCCCGAGCTAGCCTCTGGGGTCTGTCCAGGAGCCTCGGGCCAGTTTCTTGACAGGGGACATTCATGGCTGTCCTCCCAATCCTGCACCTGCCTGACCCTAGGCTGCGCCAAAAGGCCAAGAAGGTACAGACCATAGACGCCTCGCTCCAGAGGCTGATTGACGACATGGTAGACACCATGCACGACGCCCACGGCGTCGGGCTAGCGGCCACCCAGGTGGGCGTCCCGCTTCGGGTGTGCGTTATCGAAACAGCAGATGACGGGACAGTGGTGCTGGTGAACCCTCAAATCATCGAACGCAGGGGGGAACGGGAGGTGGCCGAGGGCTGTCTGAGCCTCCCCGGCTACCAGGGTACGGTGAAACGAGCGGAGCTAGTGAAGGCCAAGGGCCTCGACCGAAATGGTAGGGAAATCAGGGTGAGAGGGGATGGGCTGCTGGCCCAGGCCCTGGAGCACGAGTTGGACCACCTTGACGGCATCGTCTACGTAGACAGGCTGGACAGCCTGGATGACCTCTATGAGATCAAGCCTGAGGAAGCAGAGGCGGCGGCGCAGGAGCCTGCCGAAACACCTGCGCCTGGGGGCGCCAATGCCTGAGACCAGGGTGGACCTGCGCCCTTACCCCTTGCTGGGGAGGGTCTGTGCCTTCTGGGCTGCCCGTGGTGTCAAGACGTACATCACGGGCGGCTTCGTGCGGGATGCGGTGCTGGGCAGGGTGCCCAGAGACGCCGACCTATCGCTAGAGGCAGACCCGCTGGATGCCGCCCGCACCGTAGCTGATGCCTTTGGCGGTAGCTTCGTTGCAGTCTCCGACATGCCCTGCTGGGAAGTGGGCCGCGCCGTGCTCCCAGACCTGGCGATAGACCTTAGTCGCATTTCCGGAGACCTGGAGCAGGACCTGGGCCGCCGCGACTTCACCATAGATGCCATGGCCCTGGACCCAACGTGCTACCCCCTGGCGCCTGTGATAGACCCGTGTGGTGGCCTCACTGACATCTCAACCAGGCAACTCCGGGCGGTGCATGCCGGCGTTTTTGAGCAAGACCCCGCCCGCCTGCTTCGCGGCGTGAGGCTGGCCGCGGAGTTGGGGTTCACGCTGGACGCCGGTACCGCCAAACGCATCCGTGAACAAGCCGACCTGCTGTCCAGCGTCTCCGCAGAGCGCCTGCGCGAGGAGTTATGTAAACTATTGGCCTCACCCCAGGGCGCAGCCCACGTTTTCCTATTGGATGACTTGGGGCTGCTTATCCAGCTTGTCCCTGAGTTGGCGGTGGCACGGGGAGTAACCCAGCCCCCCGAGCATCACTGGGACGTCTTCCGCCATTCCCTGGAGGCCGTGGCCAGGGCCGAGGCGCTCCTGGAGAGGAGAGGCCCGCCGGAGATCATCTCGGCCGTCCCTTGGGGTCCCGACATCCAGGCCCACTTCACCGAGGAGGTGAGCAGCGGGCACCGGCGCTACGCGCTTCTCAAGCTCGCAGCCCTGGTCCACGACGTAGCCAAGCCGACAAAGAAGACGACGGAGGACAACGGGCGGGTCCATTTCTATGGCCATGCGCAGGAAGGGGCAGCCATGGCGCAAGCCATCATGGAGCGCCTTCGCTTCAGCAACCGCGAGGCGCGCCTGGTGTTCCGGATGGTGGAACATCATCTCCGCCCCCGCCAGATGGTGCCCCAGGGCGAGGAACTACCCACGCCGCGGGCCATCTACCGCTACTTCCGGGACCTGGAGGATACGGCCATAGACACCTTGTTCCTGAACTTGGCAGACCACTGGGCCAGCCGTGGCCCTGACCTGGTCTTGGAGGACTGGCGGGAACACGCGGCGACCGTGGCCTACGTCCTGGACCACTGGCGCCAGGAGACCGTGGTGGTTAGGCCGCCCCGGCTGGTCACGGGTCACGACATCGTCAGGGAATTGGGCCTGGAGCCTGGACCGGCTGTGGGCGAGGTGCTGGAGGCGCTAAAGGAGGCCCAGGCAGCCGGGCAGGTCGTTTCTAGAGAGGACGCCCTGGCCTGGGCCAAGCGATACTTGTCCCAGCAGCCCACAGGGCCCGTGCTCGTCAAGGAGAGGCAATGAAGAGCCGCACCGTTCGTATTTTCTTCGCCATCGTGCTCCTGCTCGCTGTAAGTGTAGCCACACTGGTAGTCCCCAACATCAACTTCAAGGTCGGGGGCTGGCAGTTTGACCGCAATGGCCTGCGTCTGGGGCTAGACCTCCGTGGCGGCACCCACGTAGTGCTTCAAACTGACCTCTCCCAAATACCGGAAAATGACCGGGGTGATGCCGTAGACGGCGTGGTAGACATCCTCAGAAACCGCGTGGACGCCTACGGCGTCACCGAACCGGTCATTCAGGTGCTGGGCGGCGACCGCATATCCGTGCAGTTGCCCGGCGTCAGGGACAAAGAGGAGGCCATCAAGCTCATTGGGCAGACCGCCCAGCTTGACTTCCGGGAGGAGCAGGTGGACCCCGAGGGCAAGCCCGTTCTCGATGAGCAAGGCAACCCCAGGTGGGCCAAAGCCGCCGCTGAGCTCGACGGTCAGCAGGTCACCCTGACAGGGCGTTTCCTCAAACGCAACACCCAGGTGGTTATTGACCAGCAGACCAACCAACCACAGGTCTCCTTTGAGTTTGACCGTGACGGCGCCCGCCTTTTCGAGCAGATAACCCGTCGGCTGGTGGGCAAGCCTCTGGGCATCTTCCTCGACGACAAGCTCGTATCGGCGCCCATTGTCCGCGCCGTCATCAGCGACCGCGGGGTCATCGAGAACATCCCCCTGAATGAGGCCCGGACCCTGGCTATTCAGCTCAATGCCGGCGCGTTGCCCGTGCCAGTGGAAGTGGTCCAGCAGGAGGATGTGGACGCCACTCTGGCCAGTGACTCACTCCAGAAGAGCCTGATCGCCGGGCTTATTGGACTGGCCACGGTCATCTTCTTCATGGTGGCCTACTACCGGGTCCCAGGTGCTATGGCGGCTGGCGCGCTCCTCGTGTACGCCTCCATCGCCCTGGCCATCTTCAAGCTGTGGCCGGTGACCCTGACACTGGCGGGCATAGCCGCCTTCATCCTGTCCATCGGCATGGCCGTAGATGCCAACATCCTGATCTTCGAACGGATGAAGGAAGAGCTACGGTCTGGCCGCACGCTGGTGGCTGCCCTGGAGTCTGGTTTCGACCGTGCGTGGCCCTCCATCCGCGACAGCAACGTTTCCACGTTCATAACGTGTGCCATCCTGTACTGGTTTGGCAACACCTTCGGGGAGGCCTCAGTGAAGGGCTTTGCCCTGACTCTGGCCATCGGTGTGGCGGTAAGCATGTTCTCTGCCATCACGGTCAGCCACACCTTCCTTCGCCTGTTAGCGAGCAGCCCGATGGGGCATCGGCCAAACCTGTTTACGCCTTCACCCGCACCGAGGGAGCAACATGCAGAATAAGCCGGTCTTCGACTTCGTAAGGCGCCGCTGGTGGTATTTCCTCCTCTCGCTGATCATCCTGGTGCCCGGCCTCGTTTCCATCGCCATCCCACCGCCTTTCAAGTGGGGCATCGAGTTTACGAGCGGGACTTCATGGACGATGCGCTTTGAGAAGCCCGTGGAACGGGCGGAGATAGCCCAGGCCCTGGCTCCACTGGGCCATTCCGACGCCATCATCCAACGCCAAGGTCCGGCCGACCAGCACACCTACCTGGTGCGCACCCGTACCTTGGCCCCAGCACAGAAGGACGCATCCGGCATCGAGACCAAACCCGCCGAAAGGGACACCATCACCAAAGAGCTACAGGAGAAGGTGGGGCCGTTCACCACAGCTAGCTTCGAGTCCGTCTCCTCTGCCGTGGCCCGGGGCATTGTCAGCAAGGTAATCCTGGCCCTCATACTGGCTTCAGTGGGCATCCTCCTGTACATCACCTACGCCTTCCGACGTGTGCCCAACCCCCTCCGGTACGGGGTGGCCGCGATCATAGCCTTGGTCCATGACGTCGTCCTGGTCATGGGCGTGTTTTCCATCCTGGGCAAGGTGGCCGGCATGGAGATCAACGCCATGTTCGTCACTGGGCTGCTCACGGTAGCCGGCTACAGCGTGCACGATACCATCGTCGTCTTTGACCGCATACGAGAGAACGTGCGACGCACCGGACTGGACCTGGAGACCACGGTAAATAACAGCCTGCTGGAGACCCTGGGCCGCTCCATGGGCACCGGGCTCACCACCTTGTTCGTGCTGGTGGCCATGCTCCTCATCGGTGGGGCAACCATCCAGAGCTTCCTGCTGGTGCTCATCATCGGCATCATTAGCGGTACGTACAGCTCCATCTTCGTTGCGGCACAGGTCCTGGTGGTGTGGGACAAGCGTGAGGCCAGCCGGATATGGCGGTGGCTGCCCGTGTTGCGAGGCGCCACAAGGTAGAGAGGCATGGCGTGGAACGCCACCAGTAGGGCGGCTGCCCTATCCGTCATATCCAATAGCCTGCTTATTGCCATCAAGCTAGCCGCGGGGTTGGCGGTGGGCAGCGTGGCCATCCTCTCCCAGGCCCTTGACAGCGGCGTGGACCTTTTGGCAGCACTGATCGCCTTCTTCAGCCTGCGAGTCACAGGTCAGCCCGCCGACCGAGAGCACCCCTATGGTCACGGCAAGCTGGAGGGCCTCAGCGCAGCAGCTCAGGCCGTGCTCATAGTCCCCGGATTGGTAGTCATTGCTTGGCAGGCGGTGCTGGCTCTGATGCGGGGGCCAGAGCTTCGCGCCCTGGAGTGGGGGGCCGCAGTGATGGGGTTTTCTGCGGTGGTGGACATCGTGATATCTCGCCACCTCCTCCGAGTGGCCCGCCGGGAGGACTCGCTGGCCCTGGAGGCCGACGCCAGGCACCTCACCACCGACGTCTACAGCGCCGCGGGGGTCATGGTGGGGCTGGTGGCAGTGCGGCTCACCGGTCTGCGGTTTCTGGACCCCTTGGTGGCCCTGGCGGTGAGTGGCATAGTCGTACATACCATCTGGGTGCTCATTCGGCGCGCCTACGATGACCTGGTGGACGTGCGTCTCCCCGATGCTGAAGAGGTCATCATCAGGAACAGCATCGAAGAGCATATGGGCGAGATGGTCGGTTTCCACGACCTGCGCACCAGGAAGTCCGGGCGTGAGCGCTACATTGACCTGCACCTGGTGGTGGCCCGTCACGTTAGCGTGGAGGAGGCCCATCGGCTCGCTGACCACCTGGAGGAGGACGTAATGTCCAAGCTCCCCCACAGCAGCGTGACCATCCACATCGAGCCGTGCTCCTACGTGCCAGGCCAGTGTCCCGCGCGCTGCCACCTGGCGAGGGATGCCTCCTGCCCCGCCCTGAAGGGCCAGGGACAAGGCCCGACCTCCAGCGGTTAGAGCCTGCCGGGATGCACGGCGGGCTTGGTGCACGCACGGACAACCTGCCCCACTGACACCCATCCCTGGCTCCCTCTCACGTCGGACAACAAAGGGCTTTGACGCCAAGGGCAGCTTCACCGTTCGTTGCGCCACAGAGCGTAGGGGCGCCCGGCTGGGCAAGGGAGCCTTGTGGGGTGTCCTGTGCCAAGAGATAGCGGCCGCGACGCTGGTCGTCAGAGGGTAGTTATGATGCATTCGTACTAGTCTACAACCGTCCTCCTAGTGCACATGTAGCATTGACAGTGCACTATCTGGGATGCTACAAACCCCTTATCGGTAAGACGGCTTTAGCGCCGTCTTTAGAGGTGTGCTTCCGGACTGGCATAGAAGGGTGCAGCGCATGACGGCAAAACAACCATGGCATGTTCCGGGCAAGTGGTTCGCCGTTCCTACCTATTGGGAACCCGAGGTTGCTGCCCGGCGGGGCCTGCGGCCACCTCGCGTTCGGTTCATAGATTGTACCTTGCGGGAGGGCGAGGATGCCACCGGTTGCCACCTGGGATGGACACAGCGTCTGGCTATCACTCGGGCGCTCGATGACATCGGGATTGGGGAGATCACAATCCCTGGAGGGGCGGGCTACAGGGAACAGATGGACTACCTCCGCTGGTGCAAGACCCACGGGATAAGGGCACCCATCAGCGTTAAAGGCCCCGGTACTCGCGTGCCGCTGCGCAGCGACTGGAAGGAAGTCTACAAGCGCCACATTGACATGGGCGGCGCCTCTATCGTCCCGATAGTCCTATCAGAGGCACAGGACGTCTTCAACGACTACTCGGGTAAGGTGAGCAAGGACATGGTGGTGGAGGCCATTCAGGAAGTGACTGCATTCACCAAAGCGCAGGGAGCAAACATCGTGCTGAGCATTGGGGACTCCATGCGCCACCGGCTGGAGACCGCCCTCCTGTTCTATGGCAGCGCAGTACAAGCTGGCGCCGACGGGGTCTACGTGTGGGACAGCCGGGGGAACAGCCATCCCGCGGCTACCGCCACATACGTGCGGCGGCTGCGGGAAACGATAGGGGACAAGTCCCTCTACATCCAGTTCCACAATGACCTGGGCCTGGCCACCGCCAACTGCCTGGTGGCCGCGGAGAATGGTGCTGACTGGCTGGACGCATCCGTCCTGGGCGTGGCCGACCGGGGTGGCTGCGTAGCCCTGGAGGAGGCGGCCGCGGCCCTGGCCCTCTACGGCGTGGAGACGGGTATCAAGCTGGAGAAGCTCTACGATCTGTGCAAGCTCGTGGAGGGCGCATTCGGCGTGACCGTGCAACCCTGGAAGCCCATCGCCGGTGCTGTCTGGTGCATGGAGCCTGGCTGGGGCCATTGGGACGAGGGCGACAGCCCCGAGACCCCCATCGGCATAGCTGCTGAAGTCGTGGGGCGGCGCTTCGAGAACGTGATTGCCCCCACCGTCTTCTTCGGGCGCTACCCCACCTTCGTAGGCGACATGCTAAAACACTGGGGGTATAGCTACACCGAGGCGGATGCCGCCGAGATCGTCGAGCGGGCCAAGAGCTCGGTCATGACTCACCGCACCTATATCACCCTTGAGGAGTTCCGCGAGGTGTGCAAGGGCGTGCTGGGTATTTCGTGAGGGCCAGCTAGCACCTAGATGCGTAATTTGGCGCGCGCAAGGACTGAGGTAACCCCGCTCACCCTGAGCTTGTCGAAGGGCGAGCGGCGCATGGTTCGACAGGCTCACCATGAGCGGATGATTATTTCGCTCTTTTCCGGAAGTAGGTAGTAGAATGAGGCCAACCACCAGACTCAAACAGCTATTCAACGGGCCACGGCTGTTTGTCCTGCCCGGAGTATGCAACGCCCTACAAGCTAAGATGGTGGAGGCGCTAGGCTACGAGGCGGTCTATGTGTCGGGAGGGCTGACCTCTGCCCAGTACGGTTTCCCCGACGTGGGCCTCACCACCATGACCGAGGTAGTCGCCAACGCGGGCTACGTGGCGGCGGCTACGAAACTCCCCGTTCTCTCGGACGCCGACACCGGATACGGCAACGCCATCAACGTGCGCCGCACGGTGCAGGCATTCATAAGGGCCGGCGTGGCCGGGGTCCACATCGAGGACCAGTTGGCGCCAAAGCGCTGCGGGTTCGTTACCGGCAAGCAGTTGATTCCCCTTGAAGAAGCCGTAGGTAAATATCGGGCGGCCCTGGATGCCCGCGACGAGCTGGACCCGGACTTCGTCATCGTGGCCCGCACGGACGCCCGCACCGCCGCAGGCGGCGGCCTGGAAGAGGCACTACGGCGGGCCAAGGCCTACAAAGCGGCCGGGGCAGACGTGGTGTACTTCGAAGGCCCCCAGTCGCTTGCTGAGTTGCGCATGGCCCGGGATGCGGTGGCGGGCCCGCTAATGTGTACGGGGAGCGCCATGGAGCCTCATCCTTCCCTGGAAGAGCTCGAAGCTCTGGGCGTGTCAGTAGGTTTCTTCCCCGGCCTGGCATCCGAGCCGGGCAATCTGGCGTCCTGGGACTTCTTGGCCGATTTCAAGGTGCGGGGGATGGATGCCATGCGGGAGTTCCGCGCTCGCACCAAAGGTCATCCCCTTTCCCGGTTCAAGCTCAACGACCTGCTGGGCACGCCCCAGATCAGAGCCATGGAGGAGAAGTACCTGCCCGCCGAGGAGATGGCCAAGTACGACGGCTCCCAGGGTATCTATACGCCTTAGTCCCAGCCCTACGGACCAGCGGGCGGCGGGACCGAAAGGCAACTCTCTAATGGTTGACAGGAGGTAAGCTATGCGAGGCAGGAACCGATGGCTGATGGTGCTGAGTGCACTGGGACTGCTGCTGGCTGCCTGCTCATCTGCTAGCCAGGCGACGCCAACGGCCACACCCCTCCCTGCCCGCCCCACCGCGGGGGCTACTCCCACAGCCACATCGGCAGTGGCCAAACCCACGGCCACGCCGGTCTCGGCGCCCACGGCTGCGCCTTCCGCATCCAAGACCCCGCAGTACGGTGGAGTCCTGACCATGGACGCACCCGCCGATGTAGACCGGTTCGATCGCCAGATGAACCCCGTGGGGGATAGCACGGCTCAGAATGCCTGGTCCTTCGTGTACGACAAGCTGGCGGAGTGGACGTGGCCCGAGCCCGGCAACACGGCCTGTAGCCGGTCAGTGACCCCGCGCCTGGCCGAAAGCTGGCGCTGGGAGGGCACCTCCCTCGTCGTGAAGCTACGTCAGGGTATCAAGTTCCAGAACAAGCCCCCAGTAAACGGACGTGAAGTGACCGCTTCTGACGCCGCTTTCGCCTTGAACCGCGCCAGGGACAAGCAGGACCTTGTCCGGACCGACCTGCTGCCATTCAAGATCACCGCGGCGGACCGCTACACCATACGATTCGACGGCGATGAGCGGCAGTCGGGTTTGCCCGCCATGGGCCTGGCCTCTGCCTACGGCGTGGCCCCCATGGCGCCCGAGTCCGCCGGCCCCGATGGTACCTGGGACAAGCCAGAGGTCTCACACATTGGGGCGGGGCCGTTTACCTTCGCCAAGTGGGTACCCGGCGTGAAACTGAGCTTCCAGCGCAATCCGGACTACTGGCAGAAGGGCCTGCCCTACGTAGATGGTCTGGAGCTACTGATCATCCAGGATGTGGCCACACGGATGGCCGCGGTACGGGCTGGCAAGCTGACCCTTCAGTTGTACCGGACCAGCGCTGCCATCGTGCAGGCCCTGAGCGCCAGCAATCCCAACCTCCACGTGTTCAAATGCCCTGGTACCGCTGGGATGGGCACGATCCAAATCCGCAACGATGTTCCCCCGTGGAACGATGTTCGGGTGCGACGCGCCCTGTTCCTGGCTATAGACCAGGATGCCATTATGAAGTCAGTGCTCCTGGGTGAAGGGTTCCCCTCCGGTGCCGTGCTCAGCAGTCTGCCCCTGGGCCTGGGTACTAGAGAGGATTACCCCCCGGATGTCAGGAAGTACCTATTCGCGAACGTCTCGGAAGCCAAGCGCCTGCTGGCTGAAGCGGGCTTCCCCAATGGACTTGATACGAGTCTCGAAGCCACCCGGTACTATGGCTCACCGGCCAACGAAGGGGTTGAGGCAGTGCACGCTATGCTCAGTGCGGCGGGGATCCGCGCCAAGCTGGTGTGGCTGGACAGGGCGCCGTTCAACGCCAGGCGGGGCAACCAGGATGCCCTCATCATCACCAGCGCATCTGCCTCTGACCCCTGGCGCAGCTATCGCCGCTACAAGTGCGATCAGCCTCCGGACGTCAACCGGAGCCGCGTGTGCAGCCCCAAGCTCGACGCCATGATAGAGAAGGTCTGGGGGGCTGGCGATGACAAGGAGCTCCAACAGGCCATCCTGGCCGTGCAGGTTGAGCTGGTGGACCAGGCCCACTTCTATGCCCTGCCCTCACCCAACTTCTACATGCTGGCCCAACCCTGGGTCCAGGGATTCACTGCCGGCGCTCCCCAAGATATATACATGACACCCCTTGTCGAAAGGCTCTGGGTCTCCAAGTAGCATGGCCCAGACCACGTCTTGTCACCCCGAGTGAGGAGGTAACGCTTGGAACGAGAGCTAGAACGCCTTAAGGAGCGCGAGCCCCAGATGGAAGCCTTTGAGGTCAACATGCGCTTCCGCATAGACCGGGCCCGTCGCCGCAAAGAGGGCCAAGTCATTCTCAGGGGCGAAGAGGTCCCCTGGACCATGAGCCCCCAGGGGCTGGGCAAGCACTACCTGGGCCCCCACAACTGGGATGAGGTGGCTACCCCCGGCTGGATGATACATTGCACCAGCCACGCCGTGGAGAAGCGAGGCAAGCACAGCCACACCGGCGGCGGCACCCTGATATTCGTCATGAAGGGGCGTGGCTACACGGTCAACAATGATGTCCGCCTCGATTGGGAGGCCGGGGACCTGGAGATGCTGCCCGTCACTCCGTTCGAGAACGTGCATCAGCACTTCAACCTGAACCCCGGAGAGCCTTGTGAATGGATGGCCTGGCGGTTCTGGCCCTTCGGCGAGTCCATCAGCCTGGAGACCCGCCAGGTGGAAGTCTCGCCCGAGTTCAAAAAGACCGTGAAGAAAGAGCTGTGGCGCCCGGAGGACTTCGTCCCCAAGAGCGCCTACATCAGGGGCATGGACATCAAGTATGACGGCTCCCTGCTCGACGATATGTTCCGCCGCAGGGACCAATGGCGCCAGGAGACCCTGGGCGCCCCCCTTGTGATCAAGAAAAGGAGTTTGCCGCAAGAGCGCAACCGCATGGGCCTGTACCGCTGGTATGTCCATCCGTCTTTCACTCATGTGGCCTGTCGCCATACGCTGCTTTGGTCCCACGTGATCCCGCCGGGCAGCCACTCGGGCAAGCAAAAGCACCAGGGCGGCCGCGTACACTATGTGCTGTCGGGGAAGGGCTACACCATCCTGGATGACAAGAGGTACGACTGGGAAGAGGGAGATATTATGATGCTCCCCGTGAAGGTAGGGGGATGCATCTTCCAGCACTTCAACACCGACACATCCAATCCAGCAGAGCTAATCGTGGGTGAACCGAACTGGACCAGCGTATTGGGAGTTGACCTAGCCTCCGGATTCGAGCAGTTGGAGAATTCCCCGGACTATCCATAGTTTGCCCCGCTGGAATTCGGGGCGCCGAAAGGAGCATGACGGTGTTTAGTAGGAATCGTTGGTTTGCACTAGTGTTGCTGCTTACGCTCGCGGTGGCCGCTTGCGGTCCGGCTGCGGAGGCTACGCCGACCCCTCTGCCTACCCAGGGGGCAACAGCGCCCAGAGCCACCTTGAGTCCCACCGCGGCTCCTGTGTCGCCGGGCACTACCGCCGCGCCACCCACAGCCAAGCCAACATCTGCACCGCCTGCGGTGGCCAAGCCCAAGTACGGCGGCACCGCCATTGCCTATGTTCGGGACTGGCCATTGGAGTGGGACTTCCACAAGCACATCAAGAGCGCCCGCCACTTCCGAGCTATTCACCAGTCCGTGTTCAACTCGCTGGGGGGCAAGGCAGCCACGGGCACCAAGTCCTGTGAGTGGAGCACAGTGCCAGACCTGGCAGAAAGCTGGGCCTGGACCAGCGATTCCATCTTCGAGGTCAAACTCGCCCAGGGGGTCAAGTTCCAGAACAAGGCCCCGGTAAATGGCCGCGAGGTGACCGCTGACGATGTCATCTGGAGCTGGAACCGCATCCTGGCAGCGAATCCTCGCGTGGACCCGCTCAAACAAACGCTGAAGGATATGCAGGCTGTGGACCGCTATACCGTCCGGTTTCAGACCAAGAATCCCTTCCCCAGCATCATGAGCTATCTGGCCATTAGCACCACGGACAACATCGTGGCCAAGGAGTCCGGCGACTTCTCTCGGGACAAGACATGGGGGGACTGGGACACACCGGAAAAGAGTTGGATAGGCACTGGCCCCTTTGTCTTCGAGAAGGCTGTCACCTCAGTCCGAGTGGAGATGAAGCGCAACCCTGATTATTTCAAGAAGGGACTGCCCTACCTGGACTCGCTAGTGTTCCTGGACGTACCGGACATGAGCACCCGGATCGCTGCTATGACCTCTGGCAAGCTGGACCTCTGGTATGCCGAAGTGCCACCAGTCACCGCAGCCACAGTGGGCAAGATAGCACCCCAGCTCCAGATCCAGCGCTGCCCCACTATTACCCCGATGGTGACCTTCATGAGGACCGACCAAGCACCGTTCAACGACGCACGGGTACGCCGGGCGGCCCTCATGGCCCTGGACCAGGACAGCTACATCAAGACCGCCTTCCTGGGGGAGGCCCTGCGCTCCACCATACTGCCCCCCTTGAACCCGTCCTACCTAAAGCTGGACGAGTTCCCGCCCGAGCTGCGGCGCAACATGGAGTACAATCCCGCCGAGGCCAAGCGATTGCTGGCAGAGGCGGGCTACCCCAATGGCTTCGACACCGTTTTCAACGCCTACTCGGGCTATGGCTCCCCCTATACCGAGGCCATGGAGACCATGTCGCAAATGCTCAACGCTGTGGGCATCCGGGCCAAGCTGACTTACCTACTGCGGGCGGTGTATGACCAGCAGACGGTCAGCGGCGAGTGGCAGGGTCTTCGGGCGGCCAAGGCAGGGGATATCGAAAACCCCTATTATCACTTTCTTTCCTATCACAGCAAGACGCCAGTTGCCGATAACAAGAGCCACGTAAATGACAAGGAGCTTGACGCCCTTGTAGAGCAGTTCGTTGTCGAGACGAACGCGGCCAAGAGCGGCGACCTAGCCCGGCGCATTCAATATCGCCTGGCCGACCAGGTGTACCAGCTCGTCGCCCCCAACAATTTCGATTACTCCATCGCCCAGCCCTGGTTGAAAGGCTACGTCAAGGCGGGAGACGAGCCCACCAGCCGCTTCTGGTCCCAGGTCATTTGGCTGGACAAGTAGGAGCCAGCGTGTCCCCATCCCAACCTTCCCCCGTCAAGGGGGAAGGTTGGGATGGGGGTGAAAGGAGAACTGAATGGTAGAACGAGAACTCGAGCGCGTCAAGGAGCGTGAGCCACAGCAGGACCAGTACGACCAGACACTCCAATGGAAGATAGATAAAACCCGCCAGCGCAAGGAAGGCAAGGTCATCCTCAAAGCCGAGGAGGTCCCGTGGCAAATGAGCCGCCACGGCTATGGTAAGAACTACATCGGCGCCCAGAACTGGGACCAGTTGGCTGCGCCTGGCTGGGGCATGAGCCGCTCCTCTCACGTAGTGGAGCAGCGCGGCGTCCACAGCCACACCGGTGGCGGAGTCCTTCTGTACATCCTGGAAGGCCGAGGCTACACGGTGAACAACGGAACGCGCTACGACTGGGAGGCCGGAGACCTGGAGGTTATCCCTGTCACCCCTACCGAGAACGTGCATTACCACGTCAACCTCAACCCCGGCAAGCCCTGTGGCCGAGTGCGGTTCCACCACTGGGCCTTCGAGGAGCCAATAAGCTACGAGACACGCCAGGTACAGGATGCCCCGGACTGGAAAGGTCCGAAGAATGAGGCCGTATACCGCCCCACAGACTTCGTTCCCGAGAGCGCTACCCTCAAGGGAATGGACATCAAGATTGACGGGAAACCCAAGGACCTGCTAGATGACATCTACTTCCGCCGGAACCGATGGCGGGAGCACCTAAGCACCGCGCGGCTCGTGGTCAAGGGCAAGGAATTGCCCCTGGAGAACAACCGCATGGGCCTGTACCGGTGGTATCTCCATCCTGCTATCCCCGACCTTGCCTGCCGGCACTTCCTTTTCTGGTCTCAGGAGATACCGCCGGGGAGCCGCTCCGGCAAGCAGAAGCAGATGGGCGGACGCATACACTTTGTGATTGAAGGCCACGGCTACACCATCCTGGATGGCAAGAGATACGACTGGGGACCGGAAGACGTGCTCATGCTGCCCATCAAGACAGGAGGCTGCATCTTCCAGCACTTTAATGCCGACTCCCACCAGCCGGCAAAGCTGGTCGCCTGCGAGCTCAACTGGTTGGATACCCTTGGCCCAGACTTGGCCTGCGGCTTGGAGCAATTGGAGAACTCGCCAGAGTATAAGGGGTAGGCAGCGTCTCAGGAGTCACCTGAAGCTACGAGTCTAGGTGTGCAACCTAGGATGTGAGTAGTGCTCATATGACTCGGTCAGGGCAACTCGCCAACTCCAAGGTGGCATTGTCCTCGGATCGAGGCTTGCCCTGAGCGAGAGAATGCTGGTAATGGGGGGGGATTGTCAACTCCAACCGAGACCCTGTTGCGACTCAATTCGGCTCTCCATCCAATGTGGCGACTAGTCGTAACAACCACATCCCGAGTTGAGCCACTAGGAGGAGACCACACCAAACGCCCGTTTTAGGGTGCGTGGTTCGCTTGACACACCTACCTGCCGGTTGTATAAATGTTTCATGCCTGCGGGTTCCTTAGGTACCCCTGAGCACTCAATGTGATTCAGTTGCCATCAAACCACGGCTGGCCCTTGCATTGGACAGGAGGCGAACATGAGGCATCATCGGCGGTACTTGTTAGGTATTTTGGTGCTCTTGCTGGCAGCATGTGGGCCGGCGGCGGAGGCGACCCCGACAGCCAGCCGTTCGCTATCAACGCCAACGAGGACCACTGTGCCTTCCCAGACAGCGGCTCCGTCGGGGACAGCGCTGGCCCCGACCGCCCCTACCCCTACCCCGAAGCCAATTGCGTCGCCCAGTACCCCCACAGAGGTCAAGCCCAAGTATGGCGGCATCCTGAAGGGTAGCTCGTACCTGGACCCGCAGACCTGGGACCCCTATGGCGGATCCTTATCCAGTCAGAATTTTCGGCCCCAAAACCTGATGTATGTTCGCCTGTTCACATACCGCTACGGACCGCCTGTTTGCCAACTGTTCCCTGCGGACGGCGATTTGGCCAAAAGCTGGTCGTGGGTGGACGACACTACCCTGGAAGTGAAGCTGCGCGAAGGCGTACGTTTCCAAAAGGCGGCTCCGGTAAATGGGCGTGAGGTGGTAGCGGATGACGTGGCACGTAGTTTGGGCGACATGTTTTCAAGGTTCGTTACTCTTAAGCCGATGGCCGACATTACCGCTAGTGTTAGCGCACCGGACAAGTACACAGTCCGATTCAAGTTGAAGGCACCCTTTGCCGAGTATATCGACTCAGCCCTGGTCAAGCAGGCTGCGGAAATCCTAGCGCCTGAGGTCAACACTCCGGGCAGAGTCTGGGACTGGCGGACTCATGCGGAGACCGGTAACGGGCCCTTTATTATCAGGGACTATCGCCCCGCCGTGAAGATTGAGCTCGAAAAGAACCCGGACTACTTCCAGCCCGGATTGCCCTATCTAGACGGTGTGCGATTATTCATCATTCCCGATGAAGCCACCACGGGCGCCATGATAAGGACGGGCCAAGTGGACGCCGTCCAACTGAGGGACATGGGGGTACAGAACTACATCGCAACCAAGGCACCTGAAATAAACCTTCAAATGTGCGCCTATCCTGCGTCTCATGTGGTGTACATGCGGACGGACAAAGCGCCTTTCAGTGACGTAAGAGTGCGGAGGGCGCTGTCCATGGCTATAGACCGTGACGTGTTCAACAAGACAGTTTGGCTGGGCATGGGGATTCCCAGATGGTCGCCTATCCAGCAATGGCAAGGCGATTGGCTGCTGCCGCTGGCTGACTATCCAGCCGACATCCGCCAGTATGCGGAATACCACCCGGACAGGGCCAAGGCTCTACTGTCCGAGGCCGGATACGGTGGGCAGGTCCTCCAACTGACCTATAGCACAGCCGCTGCTGGCGCTCGGACAGTCGCCGAGAGCCTATCTTCCTACTGGCAGCAGGTCGGCGTACAGACCAAGTTGGTCCCCGAGGCGCAGAGCTCATTTACCCCTAGGATGGAAGCTAGACAGGGGGACTACGAGAATATTGCCATCCATTGGTCCAGCTCGGCGACCATAGATGACACCGTCTTTCAGTATTTCTACTCCGCCAATACACGGAACTTTGGCCATGTGAATGACCCCAAGCTGGACGAGATGCTTCTAAGCTTTAGGAAGATGCTTGACCAGGCGCAAGCCCGTAAGCGCATGAACGACATTCAGGTTTACATGATGGATAAGCAATATCGCTTGGAGTTGCCCGAGATGACCAGGCCGTTGGCCCTACAGCCCTTTGTGAAGAATGTGTGGTACAAGACGGACGGCTATGCAGAAACGGAGTTCTACCGGTTTGCCTGGTTGGACCGATAGTTCTGGTTAAGGTGGCCAGACAGGGTCTGGCGAGCAATTCGGCCATCCTCCCGGGCCTCGGCCGAGGCTGGACGTATCGCCGGTGCTTCGCCCATGTTGCGAACCGGGAACGCACTCAAAGAGGGAGCACAAATGTCTGACCGGTCGTTCCTTATCGCTGTGGATGTGGGGGGCACCTTCAGTGATGCCATCGTCTTGGATGAACAGGGTGGTGTGGGCATGGGCAAGGCCCCCAGCACACCCCAAGATCTGGCCAGGGGCATACTTGGCGCCATCGAGGCCGCAGCCAGGAACATGGGGGTGCCACCCCGCGAGGTCGTCGAGGACTGCCGGTTGTTCTGCAACGGCACCACCGTATGCACCAATGCCATGATCCAGCGCAAAGGGGCCGTGACCGGCCTCATCACCACCCGTGGCTTTGAAGACACCTTGGTCATCGGAAGGGTCAAGGCACGAACAGTGGGGCTCGACGAAAGCCAGCTCAGCGACTTTCATCACCTCGACAAGCCGCCTCCGGTTGCGCCCTTCCCCCTGACACGGGGAGTCACTGAGCGGATTGACTTCCGGGGCAAGGTCCTGTGCCCCATAGACCTGGCAGAAGTGGATGATGCCGTTCGCGACCTTGTTGCGCGGGGGGTTCAAGCGCTGGCAGTATGCCTCCTCTGGTCATGCAGCAATCCCCAGCATGAACAGGCCATCGGCGAGCTGGTCAGGCAGAAGTACCCGGACCTCCTAGTTACGCTCTCCTGCGAGGCAGCGCCGGTAATTGGTGAGTGGGAGCGGGCCAATACCACCGCAGTGAACTCGTTTCTCATGCCGGTTCTCGGGCGGTACATCTCCAACCTAACGGCGATGGTCGAGGACAAACGGTTCCACGGCCAGTTGCTTCTCATGCAGTCCACCGGAGGGCTATCCCCAGCCCAGGAGTTGCGCAAGATGCCAGTGACAACGCTGCTCTCTGGGCCAGCGGCTGGAGTGGTCGCTGCCCAGAAGCTCGGCGAACTGCTGGGGGAGAAGAACATTGTCAGCACCGATATGGGGGGCACCAGCTTCGATGTCGGACTGATCGTGGATGGCGTCCCTCAGACTGCGCGCAGCCTGGTAGTACAACGACAGCTCGTCCTCGTACCAGGAGTTGACGTGGTGACTATTGGGGCAGGGGGCGGGAGCGTGGCCTGGCTTGATGAGGCCCACGTGCTCCGTGTAGGGCCCCACAGCCAGGGCGCTATGCCCGGACCAGCCTGCTATGGCCAGGGAGGCGAATTGCCCACAGTGACCGACGCCAACGTGGTGTTGGGGTACATCAACCCTGATTACTTCCTTGGGGGCACCATGGCCATTTACCCCGAGCGGGCCCATGCCGCCATCAAGGAAAAGGTGGCGGACTCCCTAGGGGTATCGGTCACCGAGGCGGCCTATGCCATCTGTGCTATCATCAATGCCCACATGGCAGACCTGATCCGCAAGGTTACTGTGCAGCGTGGTCTTGACCCCCGAGACTTCGCCCTCTTCGCTTTCGGAGGCTGCGGGCCCACACACTGCACAGGCTATTCCACCGACACAGGTGTGAAGAAGGTCATTGTCCCCCACGCTGCTTCGCTTCTCTGCGCCTTGGGCTTGGCACAGTCTGAGCTAAAGCACTCCTATGCTCGCGGCTGCTTGTTCACTTTGCACAGGGACACGGAGGTGGACCAGGCAGAATTGGACCAGCTCAATGCCTTGCTTCAAGGCCTGGCCCAGAGGGCTCGCCAGCAAATGGAGGACGATGGCGTGTCGGAAGGGAAGTGGCACCTCATGGGAAGTGTTGACATGCGCTACGAGGGTCAGATCAACGAGCTTACGGTGCCCCTGCCAAGCGTCCTAGCTCTTGACAGGGTTGGGTTGGAAGCGTTGTGCCAGGAGTTCGAGGCGCGCTACGAGAGAAGGTATGGGGCAGGCTCCCGCTCCCGGCAGGCGGCTTTCAAGCTGGTAAACGCTCGCGTAGATGTGCTTGCCCCCATGCCGTTCAGCTACCAGCCGGCATACAAGAGACCCGCTCGGCGATACCGTTATCCGGCGCCCTTCGGTAGCCGACGGGTCTACTGGGGACCGTCATCGGGCTTGCTCGACACCCCCGTATTCCGGGGGCCACAAATGAGACCGGGCGTGAGCCTGGAAGGCCCGGCTGTTCTGGAGTTGGAGACCACTACTGTACCGGTGCCGCCCGGGCAAAAGGTCATCATGGATGGCTGGCTTAACCTTGTAGTTGGGAGCATATAGGCGATGGACAAATTGGAGGCGCCGTTGTTTCAGCCACGAACGGGTAGGCTGTCCTTCGAAGTGCTGCGGCACCGGTTGTGGCAGATAAATGACGAACAAGGCCAGACCGTTATCAACGTGTCTGGCTCTCCGGTGGCTTCCGCCGCCAACGATTTCAACGTGGCCATCACCAATGCTCAAGGGCTCCCGGTCATGGTCGGAATCTACAATGTGGGCCACCTGATGCCCATAGCCATGTGTGTCCAGAATGCCATCAAGTTCTTCGGCGAGGAGAACATCCAGGAGGGGGACATATACCTGACCAACGATCCCTGGATGGGCGCGGCCCACCAAAACGATACTTGTCTGATGGCCCCGGTGCACTGGGAGGGTCGGCTGCTGGCCTGGGTGGGTTCGGTCATCCATGAAGTGGACGTAGGGGGCCCAGAAGTGGGCAGTTGGAACCCCAATGCCACCACTGCCTTCGAAGAGGCCCCCCGCTATCTCTACCTGAAGGTTGTAAGCCGCGGGGCTGTCCAAAAGGAGGTGGTAGAAACCTACCTGGCCAATTCACGGCTGCCCCACTTGTTGGAGATGGACCTGAGGGCGCAGATCGCTGCCTGCAACGTGGCCAAGGGACGCCTGTTCGAGCTCATCCGCCGGTATGGGGTGGACACCGTGACGGATCTCATGCAGGACTGTATGGACTACTCGGAGTCCCTGCTGCGCCACAAGCTGGACGGCATCCCCAACGGCCGCTGGACGGCTGAGGACTACATGGACCACGATGGCCACCGGGAGGGGCTATTCAAAGTGCAGGTGGCTCTGGAGAAGACCAGCGAGGGACTAGCGTTCGACTTTACAGGCACTAGCCCCCAGGTGCCTGGCTTCATAAACTGTGCCTTACCTTGCCTCTGGACAGGAGTGTTCACGTCGGTGTGCTTCTGCCTGTGCAACGATATCCCGTGGAACGCGGGCATTCTCAAGGTCACCCGGCTGGTGGCTCCCGAGGCCAGCCTGGTCTCCGCCCGTTTCCCGGCTCCCGTGGGTGCAGGCGTGGTAAACGCATCGCGGCACGGGAGAAACGCGTGTACCCTAGCCATTGCCAAGATGCTCGCTTGCAGTGAGGAGCATAGACAGAACTTGGTGGCCGTTACCGTGGGATCCTCCTGCATTTACAACACATTCGGAACGAACCAGTACGGCAAGCCCTTTGGGACCATGATGATGTCTTCAACGTTGGGGGGTGGGGGCGCCCGCTACTTCGGCGACGGCTATGATACGTGTGGCGCCAGCCCAGCAGGGCGCCAGAGCGTCATCAATGTCGAGGAGGCCGAGGCGCTTTTCCCGCTGCTATATCTTTACCGCAAGCGGGCGGTGGACTCCGGTGGGCCGGGAAAGTTCCGGGGGGGTGTGGCTGGCGAGAGCGCCATCACGGCTTACAATACCAGCGCCATCCGCACGGTGTGGAGTACCCAGGCCACTGGTCATTCGACAGGGCAGGGTGTGGAAGGTGGGTACCCCGGTGGTGGCGCCAACGCAAGGTTCAAGACAGGTACAGACGTATTGGAAAGGCTAACGTCAGGGCGCCTGCCGGCTGCCATTGAGGGTCTCGCTGGTGACCTCAGGTATCTGCCTTCCAAGGACGTGTTTGAGCTACGACCAGGAGATGTGCTCACCACTGTCGCTCCTGGTGGTGGTGGCTTTGGAGACCCCTTGGAACGGGACCCGGCACTGGTGCAGCAGGATGTGGTCAACGGTTTCGTTTCTGCCAGCAACGCCTGTGATATCTACGGCGTGGAACTCGACCCGAATACCCTGGAGATCAACCAGGCGGCTACTGCCAAGACACGGGGAACGCTAAGATCCAGAAGGTTGCCTGCTGGCGCGCCCCGAGTCCGGGCTGGCCCAGTTGCTGAAACCCCAAAGTCGGGGCAACGCCTTGGCGATGGACTCCTTCTGCGCGGCGATGGAGTATTCTGCCGCCGGTGTCATTGCAGGCTGGCAAATGCCACGGACAACCCGAGGGCAGGATGTCTCCAAGTCCACGAGCCGTTGAGCAAGGCGGGGCCGTGGGTGGCCAAGCGTCATAACGGTGACAGCCCTGTGTTCCATCTTCGGGAGTATTTCTGTCCGGGATGTGCTTCCCTGCTCTTCGTGGATGAGAGGTTGAAGACAGAGCCCGAGCCCTGGCGAGACTACCAGCTTACTTGAGTGCAAGCGCAACCGGGCAGTCGGCCGCAAAGCCCTGCACTTAAAACACCTTGAGGGGGAAACTAATGGCTGTTTTCACTGCTATCAACAAGCCGCAGGTCCGGCCCGATGCGTTTCTCAAGGCCTCGGGCACCGCCAAGTATGCCAGTGACTACCTGATGCCGGGCACACTCACGGCCAAGGTCCTGCGCAGTCCCCACGCCCATGCGCGTATCATGAGCATAGACACTAGCAAAGCCAAAGCTCTTCCTGGTGTTGTGGCCGTGATTACGGCTGCGGACCTACCCAAGGTGCTCACCGGGCGTTGGCTAAAGGACCGCTCAGCCCTGGCTTGGGACGAGGTCCGACATGTCGGGGAGGCAGTTGCCGCGGTGGCCGCCGTTGACGAGGAGGCTGCCGAGGAGGCCCTGGATCTTATCAACGTGATATACGAGGTGCTTCCCGCCGTCTTTGACCCGATAGAGGCGCTGGAAGCTGGAGCGCCCCTTGTCCACAAGAACATGGCCACCTACGAGCCCAAGAACCGCGTTTGCCGCGGGAACATCCTGCAAGAGCACAGGGTGACCCGAGGCGATGTGGAGGCTGCCTTCGCGCAGGCCGATGTGGTCTACGAGTCTAGCTACAGCACCCCCTTTGGCCATCACGGCTTCATTCAACCCCATCAAACGGTGGCCAATGTGGATGCTACCAGCAAGCTGACGGTTTGGACCTCCACCAAGGACCCCTTCTTGGAGCGCCAGCAGTTGGCCGAGGTGCTGCAACTGCCGATGTCCAGGATCCGAGTTATCCCGGGCTATGTGGGGGGCGACTTCGGCGGCAAGGGGACGATCAGCATCGAACCCATCTGCACTGCCTTAGCCTTGAAGGCGCGGAGGCCTGTCCGCCTGCTCAATACGTGGCAAGAGGAGCTGTGCAGCACATATGTCCGGGCACGCACCGTGACGCATATCAAGGCTGCGGCCAAGAAAGATGGCTCACTTCTGGCCATCCAGGCCTGGGAGGTCCACGATAGCGGCGCTTACATGGACTCCTTCGCCCTGCTGGGCCTTAGCTGCACCAACCTCCAGGGGGCCTATCGCTGGCCGAACATGGACCTGAAGGTAACCATGGTCTATACTAACAACACCCCTACAGGCCACTGTCGTGGGGTACGCGCCCCAGCGGAGTCCTTCGCCATCGAGTCCCACATCGCGGGCCTGGCGGCCAAAGTGGGCATGGACCCCGTAGAGTTCAGGCTCAAGAACGTGGTGGTAGACGGGTATGTTATGGCCGGGGGTGCCCCCGTGCGTAACGTGAGTGCCCAGCAAGTTCTCGAAGCCCTGCGTGATTACTTGAGGAACAACAGTGGGCCGGACCAGCCCAATACCGGATGGGGCATCTCCCTTGGCCACTACGCTTTGAACCCTTTGCCTTCTGGGGTCCAAGCCACAAGCTGTTGCGTCAAGCTCAACGAAGACGGGACAGCCGTTCTCATCACCGGCTCTACAGAACAAGGGGTAGGCATCCATACGGCTCTAGCGCAGATTGTGGCCGAGGAGTTGGCTATGCCACTACAGGATGTCTCTGTAGTGCCTCCTGACACCGACGGCACCCCTTGGGAGCGAGGCACCGGCGCCAGCCAGACCATCTACCGGGTGGGTCCCACAGTACGCTTGGCCGCCCAGGACGCGCGCCAACAGCTCCTGGCGCTGGCGGCGGAGCAACTTAAGGTGGCTGCTAGCGACCTGAGTCTGAGCGACGGCAAGATCTTTGTTAGGGATGCGCCAGAGATGTGGCTGCCGGTGTCGAAGGTGGCAGCGAGTGCCCCCGCTTCCAAGAACGGCCCCATCACCGGTACGGGGAAGGAATTGCGGCCGGAACATTTCACCCGCCTAGAGGCCGACAACGGCATTATAGATGGCCCATCCTACGGGGCCAACGCAGTCCAAGTGCATGTAGACCCTGAGACCGGCAAGGTGAAAGTGCTCAGGCACTACATTGGCTGGGATGTTGGCCGTGCTATCAGTCCCAACAACGTGATCGGACAGCTCCAAGGCGGAGCCGTTTTCGGGCTGGGTTTTGCGCTTAGCGAGGAGATGCAGGTGAAGGACGGCAAAGTGCTCAACAACAGCTTGCTGGACTTCCGTCTGCCAACTGCTGCCGATGCACCCCAGGTCGAAGCCACATACCTCGAAGAGGCGCCGTCCAATTGGGGCCCGTATGGGGCCAAAGGCATGGCAGAGGGTACTAATGCGCCTGTTGCCGCTGCAATCGCAGATGCCGTGCACAGCGCCACCGGCGTGTGGGTGCGCGACCTGCCGGTCAGCCCGGAACACATCTTCGCCGCCATGAAAGCCCGGCAAAGGTAGTATCTGCCCACGGAAGCAAAGGAGGCGTCAATGGTAGAACGGGAACTCGAGCGCGTCAAGGAGCGTGAGCCACAGCAGGACCAGTACGACCTGGGTCTGGAGTGGAGGATCCAGAAGACCCGCCTCCGTAAGGAGGGCAAGGTCATCCTCAAGGCCGATGAGGTCCCCTGGCAGATGAGCCGTCAAGGTTACGGCCGGAACTACCTCGGACCCCACAATTGGGACCAAGTAGCCACACCGAGCTGGGGCATGAGTCGGTCTTCGCACGTGGTGGAGCAGCGCGGCGTCCACAGCCACACTGGTGGTGGGGTGCTTCTATACATCCTGGAAGGTCGGGGCTATACGGTCAACAATGGACGACGCTTCGACTGGGAGGCCGGGGACCTGGAGGTGATCCCCGTTACTCCCACTGAAAACGTCCACTTTCACGTCAACCTCCAGCCTGGCCAGCCTTGCGGTCGCGTGAGGTTTCATCACTGGGCTATACAGGAGACCCTGAGCTACGAGACCCGGCAGGTCCAGGATGCGCCCACTTGGAAAGGCCCCAAGAACGAGGCCGTATACCGCCCCACGGACTTCGTTCCCGAAAGCGCCACACTCAAGGGCATGGACATAAGCGTTGACGGGCAACCCAAAGACCTGCTCGACGCCATCTACTCCCGCCGGAATGGCTGGCGGCGGCGTATGGCGGAGGCCCCGCTGGTGGTCAAGGGGAAGGACCTGCCCTTGGAGAACAACCGCATGGGCCTGTACCGGTGGTATCTCCACCCAGATATCCCGGATGTCGTCTGCCGGCATTTCCTATTCTGGTCCCACGAGATACCGCCGGGAAGCCGCTCGGGCAAGCAGAAACACCAAGGTGGCCGGGTCCACTTCGTGGTAGAGGGCACAGGTTACACTGTCTTGGATGGCAAGAGGTACGACTGGGGTCCAGAAGATGTGATCATGCTGCCCATAAAGACGGGCGGCTGCGTCTTCCAGCACTTCAACGCCGACCAACGCAAGCCAGCAAGATTGGTCGCCTGCGAGCTCAACTGGACCGATATCCTGGGACCAGACCTGGCCTGCGGCTTGGAGCAACTGGAGAACTCGCCAGAGTACAAGGGGTAGCCAGCCTGACGGCTGCTGCGAAGCAGCCACCAGGAAGGAGCATAACAAGTGCAAAGGGAAGTCGAGCGCCTGAAAGAGCGCGGGCCGCAGGTGGACGTCAATGACCTGCTCTACAAGTGGGGAATAGACCGCACCTCCCTCTTTGAGCAGGTGTGGATAGCCAAGTAGGGGCTGGAACGCCATTGCATTGGGAGCTGGGGGCAACTTTGAGGTGCCCCCAGCTTTGTTGCTTTGCGTATCGGAGACGAGATGCCAGCCTGTTCATACTTAGCTGCACGCATAGAAGCAACGTTCCTAGGGGTGTGGTTAGCGAATCCCTCGCGCACGGAGGTGCTTGTGGCCAAAGGGCCTTTCCTGCTGGCAGTGCGAGGGTGCCGAGTAGCGGGATCGTGGGCTAAGTGCCATCAACTGCCGCACGCCCCACGAGGACCACAGGTAGGAGCTCGCCGATAGAGAAACCATCGTCACAGCGAGTGCAGAACCCTCAGTGGACTGTTACCCTGGTGGCTTACCCCTTGGGCAGCGTCAGGTCGGTAGCCCAAAGCCACTTGTGGACGGTGACCTCCATTCGACGCCCGGCGGAATTCGGCTACTCGGGTAGCCGGTTGCCGCTGTGCTACCGACCTGCATCGAGCAAGGCAGAGGTCCACGCCCAGACCACGCGTATGCCGCCTCGGTGATTGCAGTCAGCAAGCCAGACAAGGGCCGCATTTCGGAGGCAACCTCGCTTGACAGGTGCTAGCATTGTGTGTTAAGGAGAGTCTATCGTGTGAAGGCTGCCAGCAGGTGGCGGCCGTCGCGCCCGGAGTGCAAAGGGAGGTAACCCGTGACACGACATCGCTTCTGGACAGTGATTGGGGCCGCTGTATTGGCGCTGGCAGCTTGCGGCCCGGTGGCACAAACTACGCCCGGCCCTACCCACCTGGCTCCTACAGCAACCGGGACTGCCGCGGCGGTGCCGCCTATCATGATTTCACCAACAGCCACAGTTACCACAACACCGAAGGCCGTTCCGACTTCAATGACGGAGTCCGCTACGGGGCCTAAATACGGCGGCGCCGTGACCACGTACATCCGCAGAGACCCGGTTTTTGACCCGATCAAGAGCGCCTCAGCCGTAGAGGCGAGACAACTCCAACACGCTGTGTTCAGTAGTCTGCTGGAGTTGAAATGGCCGGGCAGTGCGTGCGAAGTGGAGACGATTGGTGATGCAGCCCAAAGCTGGAAATGGATTACGGACACGACGGTTGAGGTCAAGCTCATACCTGGCATTAGATTCCACAATAGGGCCCCAGTAAACGGCCGGGAAGTGGTCGCTGAAGACGTCGCATATAGCTTTAAGAGGCTGATGTCCCTAGAGAGCCTAAGCACCACCAAGGAGTACACTCAGTATGTCACAGCCGTAGAAGCTGTAGACAGGTACACTGTGCGCTTTCATTTGTCTCAACCTTATGCGCCGTTCGAGCAACACGTATTGAGATCGCAGTATGGCGCTATCATACTGGCGAGGGAAGCAGGGGGGCCGAAGGAAGACTGGAGCAGGCCAGAGATATCCTACATCGGGTCAGGCCCATTCTCGTTGGAGAAGTACACCACGGGGGTCGGTGTTGTACTAGCCAAGAACAAGGATTATTTCAAGAAGGGTGTTCCCTACATTGATGAATTGCGGATGTTGTTCATGCCCGATACCTCAACTCGCCAGGCTGCTTTCAGGGCTGGAAAGCTGGACTTCATTCAGGATATCCCCGGGCCTTACCTGCGTGAGATACAAAAGACTATGCCAGACGTGGGCATCGCACGCTGTGGATCGGGCGTAGGCACAGGAATTCAATTCAGGACCGATCTCCCGCCTTTCAACGATGTCAGGGTCCGTCGCGCCGTTTCCATGGCCATCAACAGGGAAGCCCTCCTCAGTGCTCCAATGGGGGGCGTGGGTGAGAGCTACGGGCTGGCCAGTAGTGCGATGGAGACCGCACTCCGCCGAGATGAGTTCCCACCTGGGACTCGCAAGTATCTGGAGTATCACCCCGACGAAGCCAGGACCTTGCTAGCAGAAGCCGGGAATCCAGAGATAGAGATATGGGCTAGCACGCGCTGGGGTTATCCTCGGACCGGGATGTTCGAAGCAGCTATCATAATGTTCGGAGACGCCGGCTTTAGGATACGCCAGAATCGCTGGATGGAAGCCGCCGCTTATATAAACACTGTGACTGCTGGGGATTACCCTCCTGGGGTGGTAGCACTAGGCGCCGTGAGCCTTTATAGCCCTTATGACCTGGCCAACCAGGTTTATGGCAAGGGCTCGCCGACAGCGAATCCTTCTCGTATCAGTGACCCCCTCTTGGACAGACTCATCGAAGACTTTTTCAGGACTTACGACGACGCCAAGACGGTCACCCTGTCCAGCGACATCCAGATCAGGACGGTGGACCAGGCGTATTTGATTGTGTTCCCGCAGATGCAATCCACCGCTGCCTGGCATCCATGGGTTAGGAACTTCGGTGGCGTCGTGTCGTTACCCCACTTCAGCAGGGGTCTTCTAGAGCGGATTTGGGTGGAGCGCTGAGCGTCCGCAGCCCCACTAACAAATTCAAGGGATGTTAACAGAAGGAGGACTCAATGGCCGATAAGATGTACGGGGGGACAAAACTGAAGTTCCTGGTCTTTGTTCCAGATTCAGGATGGGATACGATTGGCAAAGTCGTGCGGAAGGTGCTGGCCCATGAAGGGATTGACGTGGAACTCGTGTGGACTACAGGGGAAGAGAAAAACGCGCGCCTGGTTCGAGGGGAAGCCGATTTTACCGTTGCCCGTGAGGACCTGTCGTGGGCATATCATGGCACCGCAGAATATGAGGGACAACCCCATCCAAACCTGCGAGCTATCGCGTGTATCGCTGAGCCGAATTGGTTAGGTCTTGCGGTCACGTACGAGACACGCCTGACTGCCATCGAACAGATCAGGGAGCGGAAGTTTCCCCTTCGTATCCCTGCTCACGACGCGGGGCGGGGCGGTAGGAGAGTCTCGTTGGGCTTCACCATAGATCGGCTCTTCGAGGCGTATGGGTTCACTCTCCAAGATCTCGAAGCATGGGGGGGTGGGCTGAAGTCGGGGGCAATACGCGAAGGTAATTTTGACGCCGTTGTGTACCGCGCCTACGCGGGATCTGGGCCCGTGGGAAGGATGTGGCAGGAGGTCACCGTGCTCAACAATATGCGGTTTCTTCCAATCAGGAGCGACATCCTGGATGAGTTCGAAAGCAAGCACGGACTTCCGCGGGGTGTCATGCCGAAGGCGCTTTTCCGTGGGATGGAAGGTGATATCCCGACAATGTATTCGCGAGGGCGGGTCATGTACGCGACGACGCGCATGGATGACGACCTTGCGTTCTTAATTGCGAAAAGCCTTGACGAGCATAGCGAGTATTTCTTGGAAACGCATTTGCCGCTTTCCTATAACCCTAACCTCGCGTGTCGTGATACGAAAGCACCCCTTCATCCAGGGGCGGAGCGATACTACCGGTCACGCGGATACTTGAAGTAGCCCGACTTGAGTCATGGACGAAACTCTGCCCCGGCTTCTACACCATAAAGAGGGGGCTGGATCAGGTGGGGTATTGGACGCGGATCGGTCTCAGGCAGGCCGCTCCCCGTAGCTTACGCAGGTTTGCCCAAGGGGTGATGGGTAGCGGCTTCCTGTTCCCCTCAAGTCGGTGCCGGCAGTCAGCAAGCCAGACAAGGGCCGCATTTCGGAGGCAACCTCGCTTGACAGGTGCTAGCATTGTGTGTTAAGGAGAGTCTATCGTGTGAAGGCTGCCAGCAGGTGGCGGTCGTCGCGCCCGGAGTGCAAAGGGAGGTGACCCGTGACACGACATCGCTTCTGGACAGTGATTGGGGCCGCTGTATTGGCGCTGGCAGCTTGCGGTCCTGCCGCTGAGGCGACTCCAACCTCGGCGCCCGCCCCCACAGCCTCACCTACTCCGCGACAAACGCCTACATCGGCCCCCACAGCGCCATCGGGCACCGTGGCCGTAACGGCGACACCTGTGGCCAAACCCACGCCTGCCCCCCAGGTCACTGCCAAGTATGGCGGCACGCTGCGGGCCTACAACCGAGGCTATCCGGAAAGCTGGGACTTCCACAAGACTATCACCGGCTCCCGTCACCTGCGCAACGTGCACCACTCCGTATTCAGCAGCATCGCCGGAGAGGATGTGGGCGCGCCCTGCATGAAGGAAATGGTGCTGGACCTGGCCCAAAGCTGGAAATGGGTAGATGATACCACTTTTGAGGTCAAGCTTATCCAGGGGATCAGGTTTCACAACAAGCCCCCGGTCAACGGTCGTGAGCTTACCGCCGACGATGTGGTATGGAGCTGGAAACGCATCTTCGCCGTCAACCCCAGAATGGAGAAGGTGAGCGACTTCAACAAAGATATCGTGGCCGTGGACCGCTACAGCTTGCGCTTCTTGATGACCCAGCCCACTCCCGCTCTTCCCGACATGCTGGGTATCGAGACCACCAGCAACATAGTCGCCAAGGAGTCCGGGGACTTCTCCAAAGACAAGCAATGGGGCGACTGGGCCTTCCCAGAGAAGTCCTACATTGGGAGCGGCCCCTTCATGTTCAAGGAAGCGGTGACAGCGGTCAAGGTGGTCACCGTGAAGAACCCTGATTACTTCAAGAAGGGCTCGCCCTACGTGGACCAACTGGAATTCATCACCGTTCCGGACATGTCCACCCGGCTGGCCTCACTGATCGCCGGCAAGCTCGACATATGGTTTGCCGAGGTGGCTGTGGCCAGCGCCATGACGGCGCAGAAAGTAGCGCCTAACCTCGTGGTCCAGGGCTGTCCTGCCTACGAGCCAATGGTGGTCTTCATGAACGAGGACGAGCCACCCTTCAACGACGTTAGAATGCGCCGGGCCGCTCTCATGGCCCTGGACCAAGAGGGAATGATCAAGACCGCCTTCCTGGGCCAGGCCAATGTTTCGGGCATAGCACCGCCCCTGAGCACATGGTACCTGTTGCCCAAGGACTTCCCCCCCGAACTCCGCAAGTACCTTACTCACAGCCCTTCCGAGGCCAGCAAGCTGCTGGCGGAATCCGGGTATCCTAAAGGGATCAAGACCGTGTTGAACTACTGGCCGGGACAAGGATCACCCTTCAGCGAGGCCACGGAAGCCCTCGCCCTACAGCTCAAGCAGGTCGGCCTCGATGCCGAACTGAAGAGCTGGGAGCGAGGCGCCTATGACAACATGAAGGCCAAAGGCGACTACCGGGGCTTGCTTGCCACCAAGACCTCTGGTATCGAAAACCCCCGGACGTACTTGCTCCAGTTCCATAGCCGTGTGCCCGTGGCCCAGAACACCGGGCATACTAAAGACCCGGAGATGGACAAGCTTATTGATGCCTTCTCCGTGACATTGGACGAGGCCAAGGCCAAGGACCTGGCCCGACAGATCCAGCTCCGGCTCCTTGACCAAGCCCACGTCCTCCAGTACCCTGGCAACTTCGGCTACTCTATCGCCCAGCCTTACGTCAAGGGCTTCGTGAAGGGGGGAAGGGAGCAGAACACTCGCTTCTGGACCGAGAAGGTCTGGCTGGACAGGTAGACTGGATAAAGCGGCCAACAAGGAGACGAGCTAATGCAAAGGGAAGTCGAGCGCCTAAGAGAGCGCGAGCCTGAGTTGGACATTGATGACCCTCTCTACAAGTGGGGGATAGAGAGGGCCAAGCAGAGAGAGCAGGGTAAGGTCCTCATCCGGGGTGAAGAGGTGCCCTGGCAGCAGAGCCGTCATGGTTACGGCAAACAGTACATGAACCACATGAACTGGCACGAGATGTCCGCTCCCGGATGGAAGATCAGCGTTACAAACCAGCAGGTCATCAAGAGGGGAAAGCATACCCACAAAGGGGGGGGCCGCCTCCTCTACGTGCTGGAGGGGCGAGGATACACCGTCAACAATGATGTCCGACTGGACTGGCAGAAGGGTGACCTGGAGATCCTGCCCATCACCCCCTTCGAGAACTCGCACGAACACGTCAACTTGGACCCAGGCAGACCCTGTGGCATGTTCGTCATAGGGTATTGGCCCTTTATGGAGGTTGTTGCCTACGAGACCCGCCAGGAGACCGACTCGCCGGACTGGAAGGGCCCAGGGAACGACGAGGTCTACCGCCCCAAAGACTTCGTGCCGCAGGAGGCCTACGTCCGCGGCTACGACGTCGCAGTACCGGACCGGCCCGCAACGTTACTTGACTCGCTCTACCGCTTGCGCAATCAGCAGCGGGAACGCATCGCCAAGGCACGCTGGATCGTCCGCGAGCAGGACCAACTATTGGAATGCAACCGGATGGGCTACTACCGTTGGTATGTTCATCCCGACTTCGACGACGTTGTGATGCGCCATATCCTATTCTGGGTCCACGAGATCCCACCGGGCAGCCGCTCCGGCAAGCAGAAGCACCAGGGCGGGCGCATCCACTTTGTAGTGCAAGGAGAAGGGTATTCCATCGTGGACGGCAAGCGCTACGACTGGGTACCAGGGGACCTGCTCATGCTGCCCATAAAATCGGGCGGGTGCACTTGCCAGCACTTCAACAGCGGCAGCCAGACCGCGAGGTTGGCCTGCGCCGAACCCAACTGGTCTGGCATCCTGGGCGTAGATATGGCAGCGGGCTTGGAGCAACTGGAGAACTCACCAGACTACGCGGGCTAGCCGATCAGCAACCCTTGCACTCCGCAAAGCCGTGGTACGGTCTTGCGGAGTGCGGCTATTCGGGGGCGATTGCGCGCTGCACTAGCCCGCCGAACAGGCCCTCTCGGCAAGCGCCCCCTGAATCACGGGCTGGGCACTGCTATTGACGGGAACACACCTGCCACATAAAGTTATGTATTGTCGAACCGCGGGCTGGGCATTGCATTCCCGCCCCGTGGCAGCGAGGCCACCGGGGATCGGAAACCTACCGCGTCTGAGCTGTTGATTGGTGTACGCTATGGGAAGAGTGACGGACATGGCAGAGCTCGGCACTATCGTTGGGCTCGGCAGAAATAGTGGCGAGTTGGAGCTGGTATGTACCCAGGAGCTTGGCGAGCTTACGCCAGTCCTGGGCGCCTTTGTGGTGGTAGAGGAGCGAGGTAACACCCCCCGCCGGCTGCTGTGCCGCGTTGAGGACCTGGCATATTACCCGGTGCAGGCCGGAGACGGCCACCGGTGCCTGGACGAGAAGGCCAGCGCTGTGCCGACCGTAGACGGGCGCCATCCTGCCCACAGGATGTACCGTCTCCAGGTCATTGGCGAATTCGGAGAGGCCAAGACCGGCGAGGCCAGGGTTGTCGCTGGCTACCGGCTTCAGCCAGACCTAGGCCGAATCACCACCCGCTACCCCACTAGAGCAGAGGTTAACATCGTGGTGCAGGCGGGCATCGCCGCGCCGGACCGCACGGTCACCCTTGGGCATCTTGCCTTTGGCTCCACGGTGCATGAGGAATACCCTGTTCCCTTCGATACGTCTCGACTGGAGCGGCGCCGCACCGGGGTATTCGCGCAGCGGGGCTTCGGCAAGAAAGTAAACCTGTGCAAGGCCATCGTGTCTCTGGCCGCCTTGTGCTGCGACTCTGGAGTCCTCGTGCTTGACACCAGCGGGAGATACGCGTTCAGCTCTGTTCACCCTACCGGGGTGGAGAGTCCAGGGTTCGCTGACTGCGAGACCCTGGCAAAGGACCTCGTAATCTACACCAGCAGACGCGACGTCCTTTCAGACCGGCGGTATCGTCAGCTCCATGTTCGGCCCATGCTGAACCTGGCATTCCTGTGGCCGCACCAGGTTGCCCGGCTCTTCAACATGCAGGACCAAGACCTCGGCCTAGTAGCCCAGTTCTGCTACCTGCCTTTGGAAGAGTGGGCAGAGTTCCTCAGGACGCTACCCAGCGAGCCCGCAGCCAGGGACCAGGCGGTCAACTCTCTGGCGGACAGGATAGGGGCTACATGGGCGCAGACCTATGGAGGGAAGCTAGATGCCAGGCAGAAGCTTGCCCTCGTCCGCAACATCTGTGCCATCCTGCCTTTCCATCGTCCCGACGGGGGCGATGCGCTATCGGAGGTGCTCTATCACCTGTCGCAGGGCAGGCTGGTTGTCCTAGACCTCAGCTTAGTACCGGCGCGCCTGGCGTTGGCGTTCTCAGAGCTGGCGCTGGGCGAGGTCCTGCGATTCAACGAGGAAGGCGCTCCCTGGGGACGGACTATTAGGGCCATTGCAGTGTTGGAAGATGCGGAGAAAGTGCTTGACCCCGGCGCCTGGCAAGAGGGGCGCAGCGCCTTCGTGCGGTGGGCTGCTGAAGGCAGAAGGCTCGACCTCGGCCTTATCTATGCCAGCCGGCAGCCAAGGGGGCTGGCCCCCGAGCTACTGACTGAGACGGAGAACGTGTTCGCAACCCACCTGATGAACCGGGCGGACATCGAGGCCCTATGTTCAACGAATAGGCACTTCGGCGGCGTGGTCGCCCGCCTAATAGAGGCAGAAACCGTGGCTGGCAACGCCTACTGGCACTGCGCCCCGTATCAGCCGTTCGCAATCCCGGCCAGGGTCCGCGTTTTCGGCGAGGACTACCTGAGAGATGCTGCGGCGGCCGGGCGCAAGACCACCAGGCCAGCGGGTGCCGAGCACGTCCAGCATGACCAGCCATCGGTGCCGGCCCCCTTGCCTGGCGTCGCGCCTGTGACCACCTTGACCACACAGGAGCTCAAGGTCCTGCGCCTCATCACTCAGGGGAAAGGTACCGATCAGATTGCCGAGGAACTCGCGGTCAGTCCGCTCACGGTCCGCAACCACATCCAGCACATACTGCCGAAGCTGAACGTGCACACACGCCTCGAAGCGGTGATCTACTCATTCCGCTACGGCCTGGCATAGGCTACCTTACGGGCTTGCTGGCGCCACCCCGTAAGGGGCGACCGGCCGGGCGCCCCTACTTGCGCCCGGCCACCTTGGCCTGCGCGGCGCTCCACTCCGGGCAGTCCTCAATCTGCTCGAAGCCGCAGGCCATGTCCACTCCGAGGGCGTCGTACCAGTTGATCTCGGCCACGGCCAGCCTGGCGGGGTGGCTCGGGTCGCTGTTGAAGTGCTGGAACGCTACGCCTCCAGCCTTGGTGGGGAGCATGAGCAGGTCCTCGGCCTCCCAGTCGTAGCGCTTGCCCTCAACAATGGAATAGCCACTGCCCTCAATCACGAAGTGAATGCGTCCGCCCTGATGCTTCTGTTTGCCGGAGCGGCTCCCCGCTGGGATCTCGTGGACCCAGAACAGGATGTGTCGGCAGGCCACATCAGTGAAATCGGGATGGATGTACCACCGGTAGATGCCCATGCGGTTGGTCTCCACCGGGCAGGTATCCTTCTTGATGACCAGCCGGGCGTGGCTCAGCCGCTCCCGCCACTCGTTGCGCCGCTGGAACATGCGGTCCAGCAGCGTCGTGGGTGGGCCATCGAACTTGATGTCATATCCCTGTAAGGAAGCGTTCCCCCTGGTCAGCCAGTCGGCAGGCCGATAGATGTCCTTGGCTTCGGGACCTTTGAAGCCCGGGGCATCCTGCATGTGTACCGTCTCATGGGCCACGGCCTCCATGTAGGGCCAGAAGCGGATGAAGATAGCTCCCCAAGGCTTGCCAGGGTTGAGATTGAAATGCTGGTGGACGTTCTCGAACCGGGCCACCGGCAGTATTTCCATGTCGCCGGCCTCCCAGTCCAGATTGACGTCGTTGTTCACGGTGCGGCCCTTGCCCTCCAGGACATAGACGATGATGCCGCCGCCCTTGTGGGTGTGTTTGCCGGTGTTGGTCACCTCCTGGGGCCTGGTGACGATCCAGCCCGGGGCAGCCACCTCGTTCCAGTTGTGCTCGCCAACGTATCTCTTCAGGTGGGCCATCCGACTCTGGGTCCAGGGTACTTCGCCGGCCTTCATCAGGACCTGGCCCTGTTCCCTCTGGCGGCGCTTCTCCATCATCCAGCGGAGGCCGCGGTCGTATTCAGCGCTCTCTGGCTCCCGTTCCTTGAGGCGTTCCAGTTCCCGCTCCATATGCTCCCTTTCTCTCTTGAATCAGCGGAGGGCAACCGCCCTACCCGTGCGGCTGGACTCGAGGAGTCCCTGGGCCAGCCTTACCATCTCCAGACCGTCCTTGCCCGATGCGTTGGGCTCCCTGCCCTCAGCAATGCTGCGGCAGAACGCTTCCACCATGAGCTGGTAACACCCCGTGTCGGTGTCGTGGCCGGGGAACTCCTTGATGGATGTCCCCTCTTTGCGGATGACCTCCAGGTGCCCCGCCAGCCTCATGCCGACGGTACCTACTCCCCTGATGGTGCCCTGGCTGGCGTATATGACCACGTCGTTGAGCGGGCACAGGTAGTTGCGCGAGGATGCCACCGTCGCGAAGGCGCCCCCCTGGAAACGGAGGGACACCAGGATGGTCTCATCCAATCGGTCAGGAAGGTGCTCATCTGTGAATGCCTGGACGGTCTCAACCTCCCTCCCCACCAAGAACCGCACAAGGTCTAGTGGATGGAGGCCCATACCCATTAGGCTGCCCGCGCCCGCCACCTCTGGGTTACCCCGCCAGCCACTTCTCCCCGGTCCACTTAGGGAACGACTGTACTCCGCTGTGGCCAGCGCCACTTGGCCGACAGCGCCTGAGGCTATGAGGCGCCGGGCCTCCACGTGGGCTGGGTGGTGGCGGTTCTGGAAGGCCACCCCCAGCTTGACGCTACTCTGTAGGCAGGTCTCCACCATGCGTTCAGCATCCGGTACGACGAGGGCCATCGGTTTGTCGCAGAATACGTGCTTGCCTGCCTTGGCAGCCTCGATGGCCTGCGCCGCGTGGAGGTTGTTGGGCGTGGCCACGTAGACCACCTCCACAGCCTCGTCCCGCAACATAGCCTCATAGTCAGTGTAGCTGCGGTCTGCACCGTGCCTGGCAGCGAAGGCCGTAGCTCGCCCCCGGTCCCGGCTGCACACAGCGACCAGCCTGGCATTCCCCGCCCCGTTTATGGCAGGAGCCATGAAGTGGTCGGCGTGGAGGCCGATGCCGATAATGCCCCAGCCTAAGGCCATTGAGCAACCCCTGTCCCCATCAGCTAGCTCCGCTGGGGCAGACTACTTGGGGTACCTGCGGCTGCGCCCTGTGGTCTTGTCGCGTGCGTTCACGTCGTACAGCAGCCTCTCGTCGAACGGGTAGGTGCTGTAGACCTCGGCCTCGGGGCCTTCGCTCACGACGATATTGTTCTCCACCTTGGCCGCTGCCACGTACGGTATGCCGGCGTACGGCTCTAGGCTGAAGCACATGCCGGGGCGGAGCTTGTAGATGGTATCTGGTATGTCGGGGTTGGCCCCGGAGATCCAGGGCGCCTCCCAGGGGCTAATGCCGGCGCCATGCCCACCACCAGGCATACCGTGCGGCCGCTCCATGGCCTTGAGGATATCCCCATTCGTGTTGCCCGGTCTGGCCGCTGCCGTCCCCCGCCACATGGCGTCGTAGCACTCCTGGTGCATGTCCTTCTGCTCTTTGGTGGGAAGGGAGTTGCCGCAGATGTACGTCCGGGTAAGGTCACCCCAGTACCCGTTGTAGCACCCGCCGATGTCAATGACCACGGAGTCCCCCTCGCGGATGTGGCGGTCCGAGGTGAAGCGGCGGTAGGGCGCCAGATACGGGCCGGAGACCACGATGTTAGCGCACTGGGTCCACTCGCTCCCCAGGGCAGTCATGGCCCTCCAGGACTCAGCGAGGACCTCGCACTCCTTGACGCCGGGCTTGAGGATTTCCAGTGCAGCATTGAAACCGACCTCGGTGATTACGTTGGCAGTCCGCATACACTCGAGCTCGTCGGGGGTCTTGGTGATCTTGGCCTGCATCAAGACCTCATACCCGTCCACGAACTCGGTATTGGGCAGGGATTCGCGGAAGCCCTTCTCGATGTAGAAGTCCCAGATGTCCACCCCCACCTTGCCGTTGATCTTGTTCCCCACCAACCCCTTCAGCCGATTCACGAACTCCTTGGTGCCACCGGTGCTGATGGCCCTGGCACTGGGGTGGATATTGTCGGGGTTCAGCCAAGGCATTCTGGCCTTGCAGTGCGCGAAGTCCAGGGTGAACAGGATGGGTTCCCCTCCCTTGGGCAGGACAACCATGTTGTTTCCCAGATGAGGCACAGGCCCCAGGTGAAAACGGAATCCGGTGAGGTAGCGGACGTCCTCCGGTCGGAACACGAGGAGCATATCCAGGTCGGACTTCGCGAGAACGTCCTTGGCCTTCTGCAACCTCTCCCGACGCATGCGGTCGAAGTTGATACGCTCCTCCCAGTCCACCCCCATAAGTCCCATGTCGGTTTGCACGCTTGGACCTCCTGTTTACTCGAAGACCTGACGATGTGGGAGCTGGCGCTTGTTCAGTGACCGGAGATCACTTGGCTTCCGCTCGGCAGCGGTTGCGTAGGGACCCCACCTTCTCCAGCCGCACTTCCACCTCATCGCCGGGGGCAAGGGCGCCGGTGCCGGCGCACGTGCCCGTGCAGATGACGTCCCCGGGCAATAGAGTCATGGCCCGAGATATGAATGCAATGATCTGCGGTATCTTGAAGAGCATCTCGCCGGTGTTGCCGGACTGCTTGACCTGCCCGTTAAGGTACAGCTCCAGCTTGAGGTTGTGGGGGTCGCCGACATCTGTGACGATGTATGGCCCCAGCGGACAGAAGGTGTCGAAGCCCTTGGCCCGCCACCAGTGTTTGTCCTTGCGCTGGAAGTCCCGGGCCGAGACGTCGTTGACGCAGGTATAGCCCAGGACGTGCTCCATAGCCTTCTCGGGGGACACGCTCCTGGTGGCATTCTTGATAATGACAGCAAGCTCCGCCTCGTAGCCCACACGCTGGGAGATGGACGGGAGCACAATGTCTTCTCCTGGAGCGATCACCGAGCTGGGTGGCTTGTAGAAGACCTGGGGCTCCTCGGGGTTATCCTGCTTGACCTCGCTGGCATGCTCCGGATAGTTGAGGGCCAGGGCCAATATCTTGCTTGGAGTGCACGGCGGCAGTATCTTCAGGTCCTGAAGGCGATGGCGTCGCAGTGCCGGGCGGTATTGGGTAAACGGGTCACCCTCAATCTCCCTGACCTCAGCCCCCTCGACCAAGCCATAGCAAGGCCCATTGCTGCCCTGGAACCGTACGAACTGCATGTCTCACCTCACCTTTCTAGGGAATGCGGCGATTGGTCTGGCTCTTCACTTCCGGATTCACCAGTGTGGGTGGCCAACGCCCTTGCAATGCCAGCAGCACCGCCTCGACAGACTGCTGCCGGGTCTCCTCCTGGGACGCCTCCGAGTAGAACGCGGAGTGCATGGTCATGATCACGTTGTCCATCTTGCGCAAGGGGTTGTCCAGTGCCGGTGGCTCCGGGTCGGTGACGTCCAGGGCTGCCCCAGCGATTATCCCTTCCTTGAGCGCGGCTACCAGGTCGTCCTCTTTGATAAGAGCGCCGCGCGCTGTGTTGACGATTTGGGCCGTGCGCTTCATCTTGCGGAACTTGTCCAGGTTGAAGAAGCCACGGGTCTCCGCAGTAGTGGGAGCGTGCAAGGTGATGAAATCGGACTCGCGCAGCAGACGCTCCAGGTCCACCACCTCTGCCCCCAGCTTGCGCAAGGCCTGGGGATCAGCGTAGGGGTCATAGACCAGTACCCGCAGCCCGAAGGCCTTCGCCTTTCCAATGACGGCTGCCCCAATCCGTCCCGACCCGAAGATGCCCAGGGTCTGAGTGCTGAGGCGCGGCGTTCCCCGGCGCAGCTTGGTCAGGTCCGGGTTGGTCTGGCTCCAGGGGACTGTCCGCGCCAACTGGGCAATGGGCACCACTCGGCGGGCCAAGGCCAGTAGCAGTGTCAGGGCATGGTCAGATACCTCGGGAACACTGGCCCCGGGGGTGTAGGCCACAGCAATGCCCCGGGCTGTGCAGGCGGAGACATCTATGTTGTCATAGCCCACCCCCGCCCGGCTGATCACCCGGCATTTGGTGAGCGCATCCAGGACCCTAGGCGTGTACAGCTCAGTAGCACCGGCGAACACGGCATCGGCGTCCGCGGCGACCCGTATTATGTCATCTTCGGTCTGCATCGGCGCCACCTGAAAAGCGACGCCGGCTTTGGCCAGGGGCGCCTCCACCAAAGGCCCCCCCATGCCTGTCTTGCCCACCACCTTGAAAGGCATCTTGCTCACCTCTTCTCTAGCCACAATGGCGTCAGCAGCGGGCCGGCCTGAGTGCGCTGTCCTGCCATGTGGAAGCCTCCCACCGAGCGCTGGACCACAGTCACCTCGTTCAGTGCCGGCAATGGTATGACCACTGCCTGGTCAGCCATGCGGGTGACGAACTGGCGCATCAGGTCGTCCCGTTTCGCCGGGTCCACAGCGGCGTATATCTGCTCGGCCAATTTGGATAGCACGGGGTCATCCACGTGGGCCTTGTTGTTGGGGTTTTCCTCGTATTTGGGATACAGCCAGTTCACGGCCTGGTAGAGGTCTATGTAAGAGTACCTGACCAGGGCGAGACCCTCATGCTTGCCCATGTTGGGTCCGTTCTGGAAGGCAGTGTATTCCCACCACTTGATGGCTGCGCTTATGCCTGCCTCGGCAAACATAGCCTGCATGGCTTCCAGGTAGGGCACATGCGGGGAGCCGTATTGCGGCGAGCCATCCAACGTTGTCTTGAGGCCATTGGGGAAGCCAGCTTCAGCCAGGAGTTTCTTAGCTTCATCAGGGTGATGCTCGACATACTTCCTGGTTTCAGGGGGCAGGTCCTGGATGCGCTGGGCCCACGGGTATATCCCCGCTGGGGCATAGATGGTCTCTGTGCCCAGGCCACCCAACACCGTGTCCAGCAGGACCTTGCGGTCCAGGGCCATAGAGACCGCACGCCTGACCCTGACATCGTTGAAGGGCGGCAGGTCGTTGCGGGGGGCAATGAAACCGTCTTGGGTGGTGGGTGAACACAGGAACAGCTTGCCCTGGGGGGCTTTCCGCAGAGGCGCTACGAAGGTGGCCGGGACCTCCCCAAGCCACAGGTCCAGCTTACCGGCCTGGAACAACGCCATTCGCGTGCTCTGGTCGGGGATGATGAGCATGTCCACCCCATCCACATACGGCAAGCCTTTGTTCCAGTAGTCAGGGTTCTTGATGTAGGAGACCTTCACCCCAGGCCGATACTCCTTGAACATGAAGGCGCTGGAGCCGATAGCGGTCTTGGCCGGGTCGTCATATTTGCCATCTATCGCGGCCTCTTTGGGCATCACGAAAGGCGCGTAGATGCTAACGATGAGGCGTTCAATGGCCATGGGGGTAGGCTGGTCGAAGGCCATGCGGACGGTGTAGCGGTCCAGGGCCTTGACGTCAACTACTCGAAGGGCAATAGGTCCCACTCCCTGGGGCTTGTACTGGAGCGCCCGGTTGAGGCTGAAGACCGCATCGTCGGAGGTGACCTCCCGCCCGTTCACCGGGGGCTTGTTCTGGAACCGCATTCCTTGACGCAGCTTGAGGTCCAGAGTCGTGTCGTTGGTCCAATCCCATTTTTCCAGTGCGAGGGGCTTGGGGGCCAAGGCGCAGTCCGGGATATCGAGTGGGGCCGGATACCCCGCCAGGGGTTCGAAGACCATGCTGCCCACCTTCAGACCGTCCAGGAACCCTCCGGTAAGCCGCTGCGGGTCCCATCCGAACGGGTCACCCCGGAGCTGCGTCGTAAATATGCCACCATACTGGGGCTTTCCTACGCCCGTGCCGGTGGCTGAAGGCGCCTGCGTGGGGACGGCGGTTGCCGTCGCCGGCGCTGGCGTAACCCTCTGTGCTACCGTAGCAGTCGGCCTAGGCGCCGAAGTGGCCGTGGCAGGTGCAACTGTCGCCGTGGGCTGGGCAGCCGGGCCACAGGCGGCCAGCACCAGGACCGCGATACCGATTGCTATCTTCAGTGTCTTAGTCATCTCCGCTTTCTCTCGCGCATGTTCAGCCGCTGGACCATCACCATCGTGCTGACACGCCACCTACTTGCTGAGCCAGACCTTCTCGCCATAAGAGGCGGGATAGTAGTGTATGTAGGCATTGTAGAAGAAACCGTGCACTTGCGGCCCCGCCGCCGAGTACCACATGTTGTTGGGGAACGTGACCAGGAACGCCTGGTCTATCACCCGGCGCTCTAGGGTCTGGTATACATCCTTCACCTTGGCCTGGTCTGTTGCGGACAGGAAGTCGTCCACCAGCTTGTCCAAGGTAGGGTCACTTATGAACCCCCGGTTCGGGTTCGGGATAGCCCTGGTGTGCAACTGGGACAGCTCGAAGTAAGGATCGTAGTGTCCCGGCTTGGCGATAACGCCGTCCTCATCGTACTTGCCCACGGTGCTGGTGGCCTGGTACAGGGCATAGGCCTGGTAGTTGACCTTGATATCGAAGCCAGCCGGCTTGGCCATGGCGGAAACGCTCTCAATCAGCTCGTTGAAGGGAGTCCCATACTGCCTGGTGGCGTTAATCGTCACCGCCAGACCGTTGGGGAAGCCAGCCTCAGCCAGCAGTTTCTTGGCCTCGGTGGGGTTGTACGTCAGGTACTTCATAAGCTCGGCAGGGACTTGCTCTCTGGTATATCGGTATGGCCAAACCTCGGTCCAAAAGGCCATCCACATACCCTTCCCATTCAAGGGCCCTTGGATCATGCCGTCACGGTCAATGGCCATGGACAGTGCCCGACGGACTCTTACATCGTTGAATGGCGGCTTGCTGTTCTTGGGGAATATCCGGAGACTTCCTGTGGGCGAGGGGCAGGGCGCTACCTGCATCCCAGGACGCCCTTGGAGCACCAGGCCCAGGGGCTCTGCCAACTCGTCCGTCCAGATATCCAGCTTGCCGCCAGTGAGGGCCGCCATGCGGGTGCTCATGTCGGGGATGACCAGGAAGTCTATACCGTCCACGTAGGGAAGGCCAGGCTTCCAGTAGTCAGGATTGCGCACGAAGCTCACCCTCGCCCCCGGCCGGTACTCCTTGTACATGAATGGCCCCGAGCCGATCCACGAGCCTTCCGTGGGGTCGGTCCAGTCGCCCTTGGCGCCTGCCGACTCCTTGGCCAGGATGACCGACCCATAGTGGGGAGTGAGCACGCCATTGACAAAGCCGGGCTGGGGCACCTTGAACTTGAAGTCCACGCTGTAGCGGTCCACCGCCTCCACACCCAGGAACTCAGTGAGCAACGGGGCGTATCGCTCCGAGTACTTCTTCCAGTAGTTGGCGCTGAACACCAGGTCGTCTGCCGTCATCTCGCGGCCATTCACAGGGGCCTTCTTGGCGAAGGTGACCCCCTTCTTGAGCGTGACCCGCAGGGTGGTGTCGTTTACCCAGCTCCACTTCTCCGCAGTATCCGGCTCCGGTGCCATGGAGCAGGCCGAGGTGGCAGAAGCCTGTAGGTTAGCCACCTGAGAGAACACCGCATTGTGCATCTTGCGCACGTCACGAGCGCTGCCGGGGGTCTTGCCGGGATCCCAGCTCGCCGGGTCCGCGCGCAGGTGCACCCTCAGAGTGCCGCCATGTTGCGGCTGGGTGCCGGCGGCTACCGTGGCCGTGGGCGCCAATGTGGGGACAGCGGTGGGCGTAGCCGCCCCAGGAGTCGAAGGCGTGGCGACAGCCGCCCTTGTGGCCGTGGGTGCAACTGAAGTGCTTCTTGGTGTGGCCGTCGCCTCCGCTGCGGGACCGCAGGCAGCTAATAGCAGCGCCGACAGGCCAACAAATGCAATGACCGCCCTTCCCCTCGAGCCTCGCACCGGAAACCTCACTAGCATGGACTCACCCCCTACTTAACATTAGCCATTTGGCAAAACGGGTACCGGACATCGGGTATTCTCTGTAGCTTTGAGTACCGAGCCATGTTAGTCATAGCCACGCGGCCCGTATCGAGCGTCTAGCTCCTGCGCGACCTGCTGCACGAGCTCCAAACGTAGCGCCCGCTCGGACCGAAAAGAGACTGGCAGATGCCCTTCGTCTATCTCTTGCTGTACGACTATGGCCATCCCTTTCAGGCTTGGGGCGCCACTCAGGGGGAAGGGCTGCGCTTCCACTGCTTCCTCGTCGAACACCTCGTGCAGTGGGTTCTTCTCCACCTCGATGGCGTACTGGCCACCTCGGGCCTTGTCCTCGTCAGCGATGAGTCGAAGGATGGCGCTGGAGGCCGGGAAGTTCCTGCGCTGGTGAACGAAACGGTACCCTCGAATGAGGCCCCTGAGAAACGCTTTCACTGCCTCAGGCTTCTCTTCGAGGACCTCCGGCGAGGAGACAACCACTCTATCCGGGTACCCGTCAGGGTACCAGGTGCGATAGTCTATGAGCAGAGGGTAACCTGCATCCAGGAAGGGCTGGGCGAAGTGAGGGTAGACGCTGGCAATGTCGCTCTCGCCCTTGCGCAATCGCTCCAGGGCGATCCCAGGGTCCATCAGCCCATCTCGCAGTGTCACCCACTGCACATCCTTGTCCGGGTCGAGCCCAGCTCGGCGGAGGGCGAAACGGAGCTGGCGGGTCATTATGCCCCCCTCACCCTCGTGGACCCCCAGGCGCCTGCCTTTGAGCTCGGCTACGCTATGTATGTCTTTCCTGGAGAAAAGAAGCTGCTCGTAGTTGTCCCGCCAGCCGGCAACGATGCACACGGGCTTGCCCTGAGCAACGGCCCCCAGGGCCTTGTCAGACCTTGGGTCAAGCCCAACGTCTATGCTGCCCTTGGCGATACCCTCCAGCGTCAGCTCATCGTGGCCGGTGCACATGAGCTCAATGTCGGTGAGGCCCCCCTCGGCGAACCAGCCCTTTTGTTGGGCCAGCCGGGGCGCCAAGCGGTGTCCCGTATGGTAATGCCCTGCGGAGACCACCAGCTTTGGCGAGCGCCGCATTAGCACCTCCTTGTGCACAAACGGACACATCAGGCCAACTGACTAAGAGGTGATGCTATAATATTCCATTTGCCCTGTCAACTCATCTCACGATAGCCTCGGGGCCTGTACGCCTAAATAGGGCGTATGATTTCAGAATAATGGTGGTTACGTACCCAGTGCTCCCGACCGGAGCGCTCCCCAACAGTCACGGGAGGAGTGCCGCGGCGCTAGAGCACCCCGATCTCACGCTTGACCAAGAGGTCGTAGGCACGCATCAGCCGACGGCTAATCGGCCCTGCGGCGCCCGCCCCCAGGGTTTGCCCCACCACCCGGGACAAGGGCATCACTCCTACAAGGGAGCTGGTGAGGAATGCCTCGTCAACCATGGAAATCGCCTCCACTGGAACAGCGACCTCCTGTGTGGGCATGCCCAGAGCGTTGGCCATCTCTAGCACGGTCTCTCGCGTGATGCCGGGAAGGACGCCCGCGGATACCGGAGCCGTCATCAGGTTGCCACTCGACACAAGGAACAGGTTGCTGGCCGAGGCCTCCAGCAACAAGCCGTCCTCGCTGACCAGAAGCGCTTCCTGGACTCCTGCGGTATGGGCATGTCTGCGGGCCAGCAGATAATGCAGATAGCTACAGGTCTTGTGCTCGGCAAGCAGAGTTTGGGTGCCCACGCGGTGAGGGAACACCACGGCCGCATACCCTTCATCCAGCGTTTGCGGAGATGGCGGGACGAAGGGACGTGCCGCAATGAACACCGTGGGCTCCGCCCGGGCTGGCGCATCGGGAGTGATCTCTCCGGGTCCCAGGCTGACGGTGATCCGTAGCCTGGCATCCTGCAATCCATTGGCTTCCAGCACGGAGTACGCCGCCTGAGCTAGTTTGGCCTCGGGAGGCAGGACCTCAATGCCCAGCATCCTGGCCGATGTCCGGAGACGGGCCAGGTGCCGGTCCAGGCGGAAAAGGCGCTTGTGGGCCATTCCGGGGTATGCCCGGACCGTCTCGAATAGACCGTACCCGTAGAGGAAGCCGTGGTCAAAGGGCGAGATGCGGGCGTCCTCGCGCGGCAGGAGCTCTCCGTTAAGATAGACGGTCTCGGTCATGCTTTCGCCTACCCCTGGCCAAATCTAAGCACATCATGACGGCGCAAGCCCTTGCCGCTGGCTTCCGGCGACTCCGAGGCCCGCCCCAAGCTCAGGAAGTTGCGCAGCAGGCGGTGGCCCCAGTCCGGGGGTGTGAGCACGGACTCGGGGTGAAACTGCACGCCCTCTACCGCGAACTCCCGATGGCGTACAGCCATGATCTCCCCGTCCTCCGTAGCCGCCGAGACCTCCAGGCAAGCGGGCACCGAGGAGCGCTCGATGACCAGGGAGTGATAGCGTCCCCCGGGCACAGGGCTGGGCAACCCCTCCAGCACGCCATGCCCATCGTGGTAGATAAGGGACGCCTTGCCATGCATGGGCCTTCCAGCCCGCACCACACGCCCACCGAACACGTGCCCGATACACTGGTGGCCCAAGCATACACCCAAGATGGGGATGCGCCCGGCGAAGTGACGGATAACGTCATTGGAGATCCCCGCCTCCAGTGGAGTGCACGGCCCTGGAGAGATGATGATGTGGCTTGGGTCCATGTCCTCGATTTCCTCCAACGACAGGACGTCGTTGCGGTACACCGCTGGTCCCCACCCCATGTCACCGACGTAGTCGGCCAGGTTGTATACGAAGGAATCGTAGTTGTCTATCAGCAGGATCATAGCTTTAATACTCGAGCTTGTGGCGCCCTCACCCTAACCCTCTCCCAAAGGGAGAGGGGAGTTCTCCCCCCTCTCCGATAACAGCGCCCAGCCCCAGCGCCTGCACCAGTGCTCGGGCCTTATGCCAGGTCTCCTGATACTCCGCCTCCGGTTCCGAGTCATAGACCACCGCACCCCCTACCTGGAAGTAGGCGCGGCCCTTGGTCACTAGGATTGTCCTGATAGCGATGTTCAAGTCCATCGCGCCATCGAAGCCGATGTAACCGATGGAGCCAGTATAGACGCTGCGGCGGGTAGGCTCCAACTCCTCGATGATCTCCATGGCATGGACTTTGGGGGCGCCGGTGATCGAGCCTCCAGGGAAGCAGGCCCGGACCAGGTCCAGCGGGCCCTTTCCGGCTCGCAGGCGTCCCTCCACGGTAGATGTGAGGTGGAACACAGTGGAGTATTCCTCCAAGGCCATCAGCTCACTGACCTTCACGCTACCATAGCGGCACACCCGGCCCAGGTCATTGCGCTCCAGGTCCACGATCATCACGTGCTCGGCCCGGTCCTTGGCGCTGGCGGCCAACTCCCGGGCCAGCGCCGCATCCTGCCCAGGTTCACGCCCACGAGGTCGGGTGCCCTTGATGGGGCGGGTTTCCACCCTGTCCCCCTCAAGACGAAGGAAGCGCTCGGGGGAAGCACTCACCACGGCTACCTCGGGATATCCCAAATAGGCGGCGAAGGGGGAGGGGTTAACGGACCGCAGCTTCAGGTACAGGCTATCCATTGGATGGGGCCACACAGTGTCGAAACGTTGAGAGAGGTTAACCTGGAAGATGTCCCCCGCTGCGATGTACTCCCGCGCCCGCTCCACAGCCGCGAGGTACGCCTCGTGGGTGAAGTTGCCCTGTAGCTCCGACCTTGTGGGCAACACCTGGATGCCTGTTGGGACAAGGGCAGCCGCCTCTCTCGCTAGCTCCTTCAGGCGGGCCACGCGCTGGGCCGCCGGCGGCCGCCCCGGCAGCTCGGGGGCTACGGCATAGGCCTTGCCACGTAGGTGATCGAATGCCAGCACAGCGTCATAGAAACAGAGGTAGAGCTCCGGAAGGGCGAGGTCGTCCTGAGCCTGCGCGGGCAGGCGCTCCAGGGTGCGGCCTAGATCGTACGCGAGATAGCCAACGGCGCCACCGGTGAAGGGCACCGGCGAGCCCGTTGGCTCGGTCGGAAAACGGGCCAGTGCGTCCCGTAGAGCGTCGAACGGGTTGGTCAAGTAAGTTCGGGTGCTGCCTTCCTCCCAACATGTTACCTGGCTGCCCCGACTAGCCAACCTCAGAAACGGCTCCGCCCCGAGAAAGGAGTAGCGCCCCAGTCGCTCGCGGCCCATGCCACTGTCCAAGAAGAAAGGATACGGGCGACGGGCGACAACGGAGAAGGCCTGAACGGACGACAAAGGAGACCTAAGCTCCTCCACGTGCACAGCGGAGGCCAGAGCTGACCTCATTCCGCAATCACACCCCTACCCTACCCATCCCAGGTTCGGCCTATCTGCGGAAGCGCCGGAAGTCTGGCTTGCGCTTCTCGAAGAAAGCTGTGACCGCCTCCTTCGCCTCTTCCGACTTGTAGAAGTTGTGGTCTATCCAGTGGGCGGGCTCGCTGGCCAGCAGGTAGTCTGAGGCCTGATTGTAGCTTTCCTTGATTGCCATGATGCAGCTCGGGCTGATGTTGAGCAGCTCGTCACACCACTTCTGCGCCTCCGCATGGAGCTGGTCGTGGGGCACTACGGCATTGACCAGGCCCCACTGGAGGGCGGTCTTGGCGTCGTACCGGCGACAGAGCATCCACATCTCTTTGGCCCGCTTCATGCCGATGACCTGGGCCAGATGGGACACCACATAGCCGCTGGCCATGCTGCCCACGCGGGGCCCGGCCTGGCCGAAAGATGCATTATCTGAGGCGATACTGAAGTCGCATATAACGTGGAGCCAGTGCCCTCCGCCTATGGCATAACCATTGACCGCGGCGATGACCGGCTTGGGAGCATCACGCACATCGCGCATTACTACCATGGGGAAGGTCCGGTACTCTGGGGTCTCTCTCTCGTTCTGGTCACCGCCAGCGGAGAAAGCCGGCCGGTAGCCTTCCTTCTCTGCCCCAGTCATCACGATAACAGCCACCTCCGAGTCATGGGCAGCGTCGGCAAGGGCTGAGTGCAGCTCACGCCACGTCGTTCCCGTAAAGGTGTTGAGGCGGTGGGGCCGGTTGAAGGTGATCCAGCAGACCTCGCCTTTCACCTCATAGATCAGGTCCTGATAGCTGCGGGTTTCGGACTTCTGCTCTACCTGTGCCATGCGCGACCTCCTTCGCCAGTGTGAAAAACACCCCCATTCTACCGGACTCGCCATGGGGTGCCTAGCCCCGGAACGCGGCCGGCGCCTGGCTGACGTGGACCCGTTGCCTCAGCAGCAGACCCAATGGAACATGCGTTGGTGGGACCTCATGGGTCAACGAACGGTGTGAGCGCGTGAGGTATGGGCCAGCCCGGCTCCCAGTAGTCCGGCTGCGTGAACCGGCCATACGCCGGGTCCTGGTAGCGGGCCATCATGTAGTACCGGTACTCGCCCGCGGCCTCCGGGTCAGCGTACCGGTTGCGTACGTCGTCGAGGGACAGGGCCTCGTTGTAGATGCGCACCTCGTCTATGGCCGCGTGAGACAGAGCCACGCTACTGGATGCCTTGCTCAGTGATGACTATGTGCCACTCACGTTTGTCCAACTCGCCCCGCTCGAAGGTGCGCCGCAATACCTCTCGCCCATCTACTTCGACGGCCAGCGTGTACCGGGGCTGCCCCTGAACGCCCGCAATGAGCACGCTGGCTTTGTCGCCAACCTCAAGCTCGACAGTGGCGCGTAGGATGGGTTCAACTTCCGTCGCCACCCTAACCGGCAAGCCCAAGCTGCCAAAGACTTTGAGAACGACTTTCTGCGGGTACTCATTGCGAACCAACAAAGGCCGCTCCGACATGTCGCCGCAGGCGGAGATTAAGGTGGCAATGGCCGCCAATACTACGATGGCCTTCCAAGCGAACCGTCCTGTCACACTATGACTCCTGGCTCAACTCCGCTGCTCAAGCTACCAATAGGCGTAAGAAAGCATCGGGTCTTCCGGGGGTTCGTCGAGAATCATGGTCACACTGATGAAAGGGGGCGCGTACACTTGCTGAGCGTCTATGGCCTTTTGTTCCCAAGGGTTTTGTCCACGGTTGCCGCCTACGGCATTGTGTTCACCCACGTACAGCCGATAGTACTCTGCCCCCAAGTTCGCCTCGTCCATGGCATGCACAGCCTCATGAATGGCGAGTTCTGGGTAGAAACCCTTATTGCGGTCCTCTGGGTGCGTGATGTCCCGAGTAGTTATCACTAGCCCGTCCAAGGTCATAGTATCGGTCTTGAACACGCCGGCTAGCATCACGCCGGTTATGCTGTCCTCGGCCACCTGGACGACTTGTACGTTTTCGCGGAGTTCGGGGGGTAGCACCACATCCACCATTGGCTGGAACATAATAGTGCCCGTGCGCTCTGCTTCTATCCGCGCCAGGCCAGCGATGCCCTCGGCGCCCTTTTGAAGGGCTTTCGCCTCAACCCACTGTGCTTCGGCTTTCGCTCCTTCCACCGCCAACTCGTTCCCGTGCTGGATCGTGTCCCACGTTGACGGGGTTCGCCAACCCCCACCCCCCACATCGGACACGTTGACATTGCCTGAGGGGTCAGTGTACTTCAACGGGTTGTCAAAGGCGTAGGCATATCGGTTGAATGAAGCTGGCCTGCGGTAGTTCTGGACAATAGTGTCTGGCGAAACAAACCGCCCTATGGCCGGGTCATAGTACCGGGCGCCGTAGTAGTACAGGCCGGTGCTATCAAGCCTCTGGCCGGTGAACTGCTCTTCTGTGGTGGTGATGCTGCCGGTGCGGGTGCCGCCGTAGGGGTAGTAGGCAGTGGACTCAACCAGGGCACCAGAGCTATTCGTGACCACGCTGCTGCTACCCTAGGGCGCGTTGGCCTTAGTCACCACGATCGTCCAGTTCTGTCTTTCCAATTCCCCCTCGGTCAACTCAACCCTGTATACTCTGCGACCTTCGCCGTCGCGCGCCTCAAACAGATGCTTCTTCGTCTCCTTCACCCGAGGATGGCCGGTCAATAAAGCTACCTGTTGGCTGGTGCCAGCCGGAATGCTGTTGCCACCGCGCTCGTCCCAATACATGAAGATGTCTGAATGTGTGTCGTTCACGACATTCACATAGTGCCCCCGGTCACATGCCAATACGGTCACCACCAGCAGAACGCACGCCCAAAAGAGTAGCGCAACGAGTTGCCCGGATAGGCTACAACCGGTCTCCCTTGTCCTGCTCACTTCTGCCTTCTTGCTAACGGCTCGGCAGCAGCCGGTGCGTCTCACTAGTACCACCAATCGGACCAAGCATCAGCCCACATTTCGAACACGTTGTAATCGTGTGGGTCGCCGCCCGTGACCGCCGATATACCATCAGCAACTACTTCGGCTCCGCCATACAGGGGCAAGAACCCACCACCCAGCATTTCATATTGGGGCACGTGCCCTCCCACCTCGTGGACGTATGTAGGAGATTGCGCCTGGAGAGGACCTTCGGCAAATACCACGTGTCCGATGGTAAAAGCGGGCACGTCAACAGCATCCATGAACGCGCCAGCAGGACCGCCTGCGTTCTCCACCACAACTACACCATCGCTGGTTACGCGCAAGTCCCCGCCGCTAACAACAGCCATCCCCAGACCAAGCGCGTCGTTGGCCAAACCAGTCGGGTTCTGACCCACCATCTTGCTCGCCAGCACAACTACCCCCTGGTTCTCGACAACTGTCTCCACAATCTCGTGGCCCCGGCGTACTGCAAAGCTCACCGTTGCCTCACCTGCGGCCCGCTCAGCTTTCATGTTTGCCGCGATTGCCTCGCCCTGTTGCGTAAGTCCTTGTTTGCCAGCATCTACGGCCAACTCAACAGCTCTCTCTAGCTTGTCGGTGGCCGGTTTCCACCATGGAGGCTTGGGCCAGCCCCCACCCCCAATGTCCGACACGTTGACATGGCCCGAGGGGTCAGTGTACTTCAACGGGTTGTCAAAGGCGTAGGCATATCGGTTGAACGAAGCTGGCTTCCGGTAGTTCTGGACAATAGTGTCTGGGGAAACGAACCGCCCAATGTTGGGGTCGTAGTATCTTGCGCCGTAGTAGTACAGCCCCGTGCTATCTAGCCTTTGCCCGGTGAAGGCCCTGTCCGTACTTGTGATACCGCCACTCCTTGTTTGGCCGTAGGGGTAGTACGTCGTGCTCTCCACGACTGACCCCGCGCTGTTGGTTATTACAGCGATGCCCTTGAGGTGGTCCTGGAGAGGAAAACACAGCGTGCTGCCTCGCTTGAAGGCCACCTCTTTGCCGCCCAGGTAATAGTGCATGGTGTCCGCGTTCTCTGGCTGCGCCAGGTATCTCGCCTGGACCTCGGTGGCAGATAGGGCGCGGTTGTACACCCGTGCTTCGTCAACGCTCCCGTTGAAGAACTGAGTATTGACTGCTCTCTTGCCGATAACCAGTGAGGCCGTGGTGGTGGTGATGCTGCCGGTGCGCGTGGCGCCATAGGGGTAGTACGTTGTACTCTCCACCACTGAGCCAGCGCTGTTGGTTATTACAGCGGTGCCCTTGAGGTGGTCCTGGAGAGGAAAACACAGCGTGCCGCCTCGCTTGAAGGCCACTTGTTTGCCGCCGAGATAGTAATGCAGCGTCTCGCATCGCTTGAAGGCAACGTTGCTCCCCGTCAGTTACCCTGCTAGGGCTCGTCACGGGCGAGAAACGAAGCCACGGCTAAGCAGAAGAATGCTACTAGTGACAGAGCAGCCACAACCCACAGGGCGAAGCGCAACGCCCAGGAAGACGGCCTGAGTAGCGCCTCGAGCAACAACTCACCGAAAAGCACCATACCAACTGTGCAGGCAAGGAGACAGAGCCGCCTAGCTGATGAGGATTTCCAGCGACCTGTCCAGTTGAACCATACACTCAGGAATACCGCCACCATGACAGCCAGCCCAAACAGCATCCGTCCGGGGTCAGGGTAGTAACGCGTTGGTCCGTCCATGGTTCCTCACACTCTGCCGCAATCACTCTAGTAGTACTCTGCGTACCATATGTCGAAGCCGAGGCCGTCCCATGGATCCGGCTTGGGCTCGTCCATGTTGTCTGCCATACCTTACAGGGAGTCTGTCGCCTGCCGAAGACTGGGTGGGCCATAGTGGCTTATGGCGGCTGATCCCGTACAAAGAACGAGGCCACAGCCAAGCCAACGGCCGCTACAAAAGAGAACCAGGCAACCAGAAGAACGCCAAAGCCGAATAAACCAATGCGTCCAGTTCGGAGTGCAAGCACCAGCAAGGCGCCGCCACAGACCATACCGAATACCGAGGCAAGGAGAAAGAGCCGCCTCCCCTGGGAGGATTTCCACCGATGGCCCCAGTTGAACAGCGCGCTGAAAAAGAAAACAAGCATGACAGCGAGAGTAACGAGCACACGCCAGGTGTCAGCGAAATGGTAGGGAGTTGGTCCGCTCATACTTCCTGCCACGTTGCTGTGTCCGCTGTATCTAGTTGTACGCCGCGTACCATATGTCGTAATCTCCAGCATATTGAGCATACCAGTAGTCGTACGATGAATTGTACGAGACGTCGTCGCTGGGCTGGTCCATACCCTGTGACAACTCTTCCAGAAAGTCTGCCGAATCCCTAAGCAGTGGTGGGCCAAAGCCCGTGACAGCCGCATAAAAGAAGCCAACTAGTGGCACGACTTGTGGTGCAATTTGCACCAACGGCGCTGCGGCTTGGCCGACCTGGATGGCGCCGGACTGTTCCGCTGCGTCGCCGAGCGGGCCGCCTACAGCAAGGAGGCCTGCTGCCAGGTCCAGTGCCTGCGCCTCCGCCTCTATGGCAGCCTTCGGGGGTAGCACCAGGAAAGGGTTGGGGCCTGTCTCGGGGGGAACTGGGGCCAGGACAGGCCCCTGATACGCGGCGACCTCCGCAACCACCTTGCCCACACCGGCCATGGCGCCGCCCACCTCTTTGCTCGCAGCTTGTTCTGCCTGCATCTCGGCCACCTTGGCTTCGCCCTGACGGGTGATCTCCTGCTTTGTCACTCGGGCCGCCGTCGCCACCACAGCTTTGCCTGCATCTACAGTGAGCTGCGCCGCTTTCCTGCAATACCTGGCGAGGGGACCAATGCATTCGCCGTTGGGGTCAGTATAGCGCAAGGGGTTATCGTAGACGTAGGTGTACCTGTTGAAGGACTGGGGATTGGCCAGCTCTGGTATGAGCTTGTCGGAAGAGACAAATCGCCCGATGCTCGGGTCATAGTACCTCGCCCCGTAGTAGTACAGCCCCGTGCTATCTAGCCTTTGCCCGGTGAAGGCCCTGTCCGTACTTGTGATACCGCCACTCCTTGTTTGGCCGTAGGGGTAGTACGTCGTACTCTCCATCACTGACCCCGCGCTGTTGGTTATTACAGCGGTGCCCTTGAGGTGGTCCTGGAGAGGAAAATACAGCGTGCCGCCTTTCTTGAAGGCCACCTGCTTGCCGCCGAGATAGTAATGAAGCGTGTCTTCGTTCTCGGGCTGCGCCAGGTATCTCGCCTGGACCTCACTGGCGCTCAGGGCGCGGCTGTATATCCTGACTTCGTCTATCACTCCGTTGAAGGGGCTGGAGCCTGTAGTGTCATAGCCACTGACGGCCACATCAATGGCTCCGCCGAAGATGGCTGACGGGGCCGAAGTCAGCGTACCGTCGTTGACCCCGTTCACGCACAGCCTGGCGGTAGCGGTAGCACCATCGTAGGTGGCTACCACGTGGTACCACTGGGTCGTGGAGGTGTAGGTCCCGTTGGTGGCCAGGTCTACCAGGGTATTGGCGGTGCCGTCGCTGGTGACACGGAAGAGCACCCTGCTGTCTTCCATGAAGTTGAGGGTCATTCCACCTCCGACGATGGCCAGTAGCCCGGTTGAAGCAACCAAGGACGCTGTGACGACGATGCCTGTGACAACCACGGCTCGCCTAAGACAGCCCCAGCATAGGTGCCCCGTCGGGTCGTTGTATATCAGCGGATTGTTGCCCACGTACTGGTAGGCTAACGGTGTCAGTGCCTGTGGCGTGAGGAACCCCGGCTCCCAGTAGTCGGCCTGGGTGAAGCGGCCGTACTCCGTGTCGTGGTAGCGGGCCGTCATGTAGTACCGGTACTCGCCGGCGCTTTCCTGGTCTCGGTAACTGGCGGCGTAGCGGTACGGGTTATAGCGCGTGGGCACGCTGCCCAGGTCTTCCCCAAAGGCGTAGTTGCCTAATGGTCTCATGACGCTTATCAGGTTATCTCAATGCCCCCCATAACGACAGGGCAACGATTAGGAGACCTACAACGACAAATCCTATTCCGACACGCCTGAATCCGACCTGAGTCGCCCGTTCGGTAGTGCCCACGAACTTCCACGACCAGCGTGACCACCTGTACCGCAGTAAGCGCTGATTACCACGCCAATTTTGAGAACCTAGCTGCATGTGGAACACGATGACTAATACGCCAACTGCTGCTACAGTCAGTCCCACCAACAACCCGCCTAGGACGTCTCCATCGATCATCGTGGCCGTCATCTAACAGCCCTTCGTCAGTTCTGACAAGCTAACAGAACCATGAGAAGATGCACGTGCCTATGACTCGGATTAGTCGCACCAGAAGCACCCAAAAGGACGGCTGACGTAATAAGCGGTTAATGAGAACCCCGGTGATACAATGCCTGCTTCAGCGAACGGGTCGTGAAAGCAGCACGCAGCGCCAACCTGGCCTCCTCGCGAGCGGGGGCTACCCCATTGTCCAGCTACTTGCCAGCCAGTGCTGGGACTGTTAGCAGACCCCGTGAGCGCGGCTCCCGGTCCGGTCATGATGCCACCTCCACCGTATATCCTGAAGCCCTCTTGCCCAATCTGAACGCCTCCAGTGGGCCCAAGCACACCGTAAAAGGCGGGGACCGAGAAGTTGACATCAACGTAGCCTGGGCTGGTTCCAAAGAATCCTTTTGCCACGCGTTTGAGCCAGCGGATGGGGTCCTGGCCGGAAGGGTCACCAAAGGCCAACGGGTTATTGGCCGCATAGCCATAGCCCGATGCGCCGCCGATGGGGTCAACCTGGGAAAACCGCCCGTAGGCTGGGTCCTGGTAGCGGGCCATCATGTAGTACCGGTACTCGCCCGCGCTCTCCTGGTCTCGGTAGCTGGCGGCGTAGCGGTACGGGTTATAGTCCGAACCCTGGGTGTTCAGGTCCTCGCCAAAGGCGTAGTAGCTGTACCAGTCCGCCGTACCATCGGCCCTGATCATGCCCACCACGTTCCCTGAGCCGTCATACAGGTAGTAGAATACCCCGTCCGGCCCGGAGATGGCCAGGGGCATCCCATTCGGAGCGCGCACGTACTTCGCGTAGTCCACACCGCCCCGCTGCTCCAGCACCTCACCCAGGAGCGAGTAGTAGTGGGCTGTAGTGACTCCACCGTTGGTCACGCTCACCCGGCGGTTGTCCCCGTCGTAGACGTAGCTCAGGGCGTTCCCTCCCACGCTGGCCGCCACCATCCGGTCATTTCCATTATACGTGTAGGTGTTGGTCCCTTCAGCCACCGTGTTGCCATTGTTGTCGTAACCGAAGGTGATGTTATTGGACCCATCGTTCTGGATGAGCATCCAGTTGGCAGGGTTGTAGGTGTAGTTACTAAGGAGTTCATAAATAACTAGACATCTGTCCCATTTTCTGGTAGAAATCAGACATGCGAGAAAACGATGGGCGGAAGCTGGACCACAAGACGCTCGAGCAGATCCGAATCCGCGTCGTCCGGCAAGTCGAGGGCGG
>ORJL011798862.1_pt1 | contig 89842 bp, 67 predicted proteins | sample 1779941 | NCBI WGS metagenome assembly ORJL01 (sample SAMEA104232317, study PRJEB22302) | groundwater metagenome | biome: forest; feature: aquifer; material: groundwater | place: USA | collected 2011-08-07 | depth 5.8 m | reverse complement strand
CGTCGCCATCGACACGGCCCACAGGATAATCCACACCGCCACCAGGGCCGTGTACCACTTGAACCCCAGTCCCACTCCCCACTGGAGCCAGGCCAGAATCAGCCCAACTCCGGCGAGCGCGGCGCCGATCCCCCAGAGCCGGAAACCCAGGAGAACCCCGCCAGCAACGAGGCAGATCAGGGTCGGCCAGAACATCCAGCTTCCCCCAACCTTGCTCGCCGCTCCACTCGCCGCAGCACCGCCTGCCGCTCCGCCCAACCTGTCCAACAGGCCGGGCTGCTTCTCCTTTCCGACCGGGGTGCGGTCGGGAAGGTCGTCGTCCTGGAGCCAGGACGACTGAGGGTTGGGATTTTTCCCCTTGTCGCTGCACCCCGTGGCAGTCGACAAGAGCGCGATCCCCAGGATCGCTGCCACCACGTTCAGAGTGCGCATCATCTCTTCTTCTCCCTTGGCGCTGTGCGCCGTTAAAGGCCATGAAAACGGTCCAACCTGTTAATAGGAATTATTCCCAGATCGGACCGTTTTCCCCATACCAAGCACTTTTTCAAGGAACAACCAAACATGCGAGTATATCAAAATAAGGCTTTTTGTCAATACTTAAAGGTCCTATTTTACAGGTTAGATTTTAAGGCTTAACACAGCTGTTCACAAAATCAGCGAGCGCCTTGGCATATGCCCAAGTAACATCATCAGCCGTGCGATCTTCAAGGATTCCTTTATTCAAAAACCAGTTTCTATAGAACGCAATCATTTCATCTTGAATAAATTCGAGACGCTCTTCATCGACATCGTCACGGTCTTCCCAATCATCGCATTCTCCGTCCCATTCCAAACACACATCGTCGCCGTTTAAGAGTTCCGTTTCTAACTTCAACATTTTCGCGATAACTTTTGGTCTTTCTCTGAGACTTATTTTTCTCTTTCCCTCAATCGCTAAATTCATACCAGGCTCCCCGAGATTTTCCGACTTGAAGGCTGCGTGCCAGCCGCGTTTCGCTTGTCCCCAGGCTTCAGCCATCCAAGGCCGGCTTGCGGTCCGCGTATAGAGATCTCCCATGACCTGTTCGTATTTTTTATAGAGAGTTTCCTCGCTCCAATTTTCCACAATGGCTTGGTAGAGCATAGATTCCGGCATTTTTTCCGCCATTTTAATGAATTCAGCAAGATGGTCGCCCGAAAGCGCTTGCGGGTTTTTATTCCAAAACTGCTCGTTGCCGATGTCCTGCAATTTTTTAACAACTTCTTTCAGGGCCGGGAAGCGATCTTCCAGTTTTTCCATCGGTTTGCCCGTTCGCGGATCAATCACGACCGGTCCGGGATCAATCGTTTTCGGTTTATCCGGTCCTTGAGCTGGAAGTTCAAACGGGGCGATTCTTCGTCCCTTGCCGGCATTTATTTCTTTTTGTCTGGCACCGCGAACATCCGGTTCGTCCCAACCGCCTGTCGGAGGCGGATTATCTCCAAGTCCGCCCTTCCACACGAAGCGCGGAGCATGAATATTTTTTATATAGGAATTTGTAAAAAAACACATAGGGAGTTATTTCATCCATTCTTTGAGGAGAGACGTATCGTCAATTTTTCCGCCTGCCGGGAGATTTACCATTTTGATGGTTCCCGTTACCCCACCAGCTCTCTTTGCTTTTTCTAATTTATCCTGTGTTTTATCAACTACGAACTGAAGGTCGGCTTTTTCAGTTGGCGTGAGCGCGCCGGGAGCATCGCGCAATGTTTGGGTGTTCCGGCTCCATACGAGCAAGAGGGTGAGATAGATTTCATGAGCTGACTCCCCGCCGACATCGTAATTATCAAATCCTTCATAGTCGTATCGTGGATTACTAATCATGGCTTGGAATTTTTCAAAATAATCACGGTAATCCGGGTTTTCGTAATTTACGTATTCCAGACCGGCTGGGAGATTTACCGAAGTTCCACTGGCGTTCCGTACTGTTCGTGCTTTCCCAGAAAGGAAGTTTTGAAATTCGTTGGCTTTATCCGCGTCCGAATAACTTCGAATGGTATCAAGAATATCTTTGAGGTGCTGATTTGCGTTGACCACGACATCTTGGTAAATCTGCGGAATTTGATCGAGAGGTTCGCCTTTGCATTCACTTTTAAAAATCCGAATTGTTTCAAGCATTTTGAACTGAAGAGTAGAACGCCACTGTTCTTGAAGAATTTGCCCATTGATGGCGCCATCGAGATTGGTCGGTAAAATCCATGTCTTCGTTTTCGCAAGTTCCTTCATGCGCGCAGTAAAGCCTTCGCCGGTATTGTCCATTGCTGCCTCCAGTAAGAGATAATTCTCTTTGTAATCGTCGGTTTGGAAAATCTGCTTTCCGAGCGTTTCCAAAAATTTCTCACCGCCATTTGCTTTTTCGATTTTAAGTAGACTGAGCGGATGAGGCACAGGACTTGGTCCGGTATTATCAATGTATTCGTACGTTGCCGCTCCCCCGGAGACCGGATTTCGCAGAACTTCAAATGTAAGTCCGCCAAAATCAACTTTGAAACTTTGCTGAGCTGGTGTTCCCGTAACTGCACCATCGATCTTCACCGGGAGTCCTTTTACAATCGGTTCAAGATTTGGCACCGCATTCCAAATTTCTTCTTCAAGCGCGGCATGCATATGTTCGGTGGTGAGATCGGAGAGATTGGAGATTTCTTTACTCCCATCAAAAAAGTGCAGGGTCGTCGCATCATCATCAATCTTCACTTCAATCGGAATGTTGCCACCCGGAGTGATGCCGAAAGCATCGGCTCCAACCGGCACATTATCCATGAGCCACTTTTTGCTCGTCCCATCCCATCGCGGTGAAATGCCTGCGAATTGCGGGATGTTTTTTGCCTTCACGAGAGCATCAACTTTCTGTTTGATTTTTGTTTCGAGTGCCGTGGCGCTGGCCGCATTGCCGCTGATACCATCGTCGATAATAAACTTGATACCATCGATTTCCGCCACTTCCCGATTGTGGCCCGCTGCATCCTTGCCGGTCGTTACGTCAAACGGAATCCCCGCAAGCCCCATAATTTTTGCTTTTCCGGGCTTGAGGACGTCCACATCGAATTCTGGCGGGAGCACCTTGTTTAAGTCTTTTTCTTGCAGGTACGAAACTCCGTCGCGTATTTTATCTTTTACGTACGGACTGTATCGATTCCACTCTGAGGCGATCCACCTCCCCGTTGGTTTGAGGATTTTGTTGTGCGTGAAATTTATGGCTTTGCCTCCGTATTTGTATACAAAGGCACCCGCCACTCCGGCATAATGTTTCGTATATCCCCAGCCTTTTTCTAAGACGTCGGCGGTGGTTCTTTTCGCCCGCTCAAATCGACGTCTTTCCCGACCCGCAGCAATCGCTGCTTGGTAATCGCGGGATTGATATTCATTGAGGATAGCCTCAATGAGGGTTACGTTGGCGCCTTTCAGGAGTCCAAAATATTTCTCTTCAAATTTTGCCTGTGATTCGGATGGTGAGGTCCAAAGATCGATCAGACCCTTGTTGGCAAGATCAGCTTTTTCGTTGTAGGGAATTCCTTGCTGCTCTGCTGCCGCTTTGCGTTGCTCAATGTGGAGATTAATAGAGGTTTCCTTCACGAGATCATCAATGACCTCGTACACGGATTTTCCATCCACGGCTTCGTTGTAGATTCCGAGCCGCTTCGGATCGATTTCTTTTTTCACGCCAGGACCTGAAACTTCTTTGTAGGCTTGATAGAGCTGGCGAACGTCTTTCGTTTGAAGCTCAATGAAAGCACGGTATTTTTCTTGATCCTTGTCCATGCCGTGTTCATAGGCATAGCCTTTGAGACGATTGGTGTCTTTAAGACCTTCCAGGTCGAGTCCCACGTCGGCTCGTTGAATGAGCGTTTTGCCGTCTTTGGAAACTTTTCCGGAAAGATAGTTGATGCCCCACAAAGCACCGGCCCATTTTGCCGCATCGCCAAAGGTAAAATCTTTGAAGAGCGCTTTGTCTTTGTATTTCCAGAGGAGGGAAATGCCAATTCCAATGGCGCCGAGGATCATGGCTTTTTCTGTGCCTGATGCACGTTTAAAGTTCCGCATGAGTGTTTTTACACCGTCGCCAATGGTTTCGCCAGCAGCCGGTTTATCTTTTTCTTTTTGCGTGTCTTCTTTTATTTCCTGCCGTTTGTCGAATCGATCCTTGAGCAGGTCAACAATTTTTTTGAGAACCGCCTGGCTCTTTTTGAATTCTTCCGACTCTTGGTCAGGATTTTCGAGACCATCCAAGAAACTCAAGCGGCCTTTGCCATGAGGCATGAACTCGATATCAAAAACCTTGGCCACGAGTTTCGAGTCCATGATAAGCCAGTTGTTGAAGTTGAAGGCTGATTCATTTCCCTCGTGATCCATGCCCTCTTTCAGCAAATGTGATACGCCGTCAAATTGCGGCTGCTTCTGAAAGGTTTCGATGTATTTTTCCATTTCACCGGTTTCATCAACTTCCTCTCTGAGATCTTTTTGTTCTCTCGCGGTTTTGTCCGTTATCTCATCTTTCTTTTTAACCTTTCCTGCCTCTCGGATTTTATCTGGTCCTCCGCTTGCCGCATCCACTGCTCTATCCCCACCAGCACGAAAAGCAAAAAGCCATCTGCCAGCTTCAAGAATTTTTCCCGTGGAATTTCGCCAAAAATGCATGGTCTTTAGTGTTTATTTTTAATCTATAAATTATACCAAAAAAGCCGCCTAAACTCAAGAGGCGTAATCAGATCAGCGAGCTGCCCCATGTCCGCCATCACCCCCGCCTTTTTCCTCTTTTTTTCCCGCCCCGCCCCCACTACCCTTTCTTCCTCTCAAGAAATCGCCAACGTGCCCGATGCCAGCAAGCACCGCCCCCACTTTTCCGGCCGTCGTAAGGGCTTCTCCAGCCCCTCCCTTGGCTCCTCCATGAGGCCCTTCGCCTTTTGTTCCCCCTGCCGGGTGATGTTTTTTTAAATCCTTTTTCACTTCGTCGAATTTATGCGCCACGTGAGCGAGGGGTTTATGAAGACTTGCGTCTAAAACCGGATACGCCTTCTCCCAAGCTTTATCGCCCCCTTTCGCAATTTCCCCGCCCATTTTTTCCGCCACGATTTCCTCAAGCACTCTTACAAATTTTTCAAGATCCGTGAGCGACCCAAAAGAAATACCTTTTAGAAGGCCTTCTCCGCGCTGATCTACGGCTTCATGTCGAAGGTACCCAAGCAGTTCCACGAGAATTGCAACAGGTTCTTTTTCAAAATGATGTTTGATTTCATGTTCCGATGACCTGAGAGTGAGTCCGTGGAGGAGGGGTATTTGCTCGAAGATTTTTGCGGCACTAGCTCTAAACCACTCTGCTGGATGAAACGCTGCCGCCCCTTTCCTGGCTTCATAAGCGCCTCTGGATGCTACTCCTTTTCCGGGCGCCTCAATCCCCGCAAAATCAACTGCCGTTACGCCTACGGCGAGTGTTGCAAGACTCGCAGCGGTTCGTTGTTCCAAATATTCGCTTTTTTCCCCCTTCGCTTCGCGTTCACGCCTGAGGCAGAGATACACAATCGCTTCCCCGGGCTGAATTTTTGGAAGACTTTCGGTAGCTGTCTTTTTCTTTAATTCAAGTTTGTCGAAGAATTTTTTGAGCTGTGCATGAACGTCTCCTTTTGAAATATCTTTGAGTTCCTGCGCCACGGGTTTACGATGTCCCTTTGCCGCGGTGAGATCGCGTTCTCTGTCTCGTAGCGCCCTTTTCAACGGCTCGAGGGCGCGCTCTGCATCAATACGGGCCTTTTTTGCTAGAGCATGGGCGTCCTTAACGGTTTTAAGATCTTGATCTTCGACTTTATCCACCGCCGCTTGGGCATCACGCACACCTCCTTTTGCTTTGTCGAGATTTTCTACCATTTCTTTTAATTTTACCCGAGCTTCATCAAGGTCTTTCGAATCAACGGGCCCAGGAGGCGTCTGTTTTGCGGCAACTTCTTGCGCTTTGATATACAGCTCGTGGGCTTTTTCGAATCGCCATCGAGCATCTTTTTCATCTCCTTGGGCATCGGAGAGTTTTTTTTCTGCTCTCGTGAGATTTTCTTTCGGTTTTTCAAGAAGTCTTTCTCTCTCGCGATCCATGTCTTCTTTTGCAAGCCGCTCTTCTTCCTTAGGTTCGTTCAGGTCCGCCGTTTTTTCATCCAGGGTGCGTTTGGCTTCATCTCTGTCTCTTTCCGGCCCGTCAGTTTTTTTCTCTTCAGCCTGGAGCCGTTCAAGGATGGCTTCAATCCGGTCTAACACTTCGGGAAAATCATCATCCGAAATTTTGTAATGCTCAGCGATTTTTTTGAGCTTCGCAATGCTCGCAATACGCAAACGAGTTATTGCTGGTCCGCCCGTGTTCACGCATTGATCAATCTGATCCTCAATTTCTTTCTCACTTGGAACTCCCGTGAGCAGAGCGTCCGTCGGTTTTTTGAGCCCAAATTTTTCCTCGTAAAGCGCAAGGAATATTTTTGCGAAACGCCCCTCTTTGTGAAGTTTAAAATGGGTGAGGAGTTTTCGAAGCTGTCCCGGATCTTCATCGTCAATCACCGCATCCGGATCGGTATCTCCCGTTATTTTGCGAATCAATTTGCGTTGGTCGTCCTCCTCCAGGGCTTCCACGCGGGCAAAAGCATCCTCAGCATCAAGTTGGTAGAGGGTTGCAAGATAGTAGGAAAAAAGTTTGTAGCCTTCTTTTTCATCATCCACCACTCCATCTTCTTTACCGGTGAATATATCTCGGATTTTTTTGATGACATCCTTTGGGAGAGAATCGATGACCGCTTCAACATGCTCCCACGAAATCTTCCCTCGGTCTTGTTCAAATCGATTGAGGGTATCAAGGTCGTGATGGCCATGATGGGCTTCTGCTTCAGCCATAATTAGGGTGCGGGTTCAGCTTTAGTGAGGGTTGCATCGATGGCGTAATCGCGAGCTTCGCCGTCGATCACGATATCCGCATCCGGCTCATAGGTAAGTTTTTGGCCATGGGCGACAACGGTAATTTCCACGCTCCCTTTTGGCAGGCGCATGCGGCCTTTTCGGAGAGATTCAATGGTTTTTTGGTCCGGGGTGCCTACGGTCATGTCGTGCGATTTGCCACAATCATCGGCCACAGCGCCCGATGTAGATTTAATGTCTGGTTGGCCGTTCACAACACTCATGGTGAGCGGCACTGAAATGTGTTCGTGCGGTGCTATTTGCGCTTCTTCTTTTGCTTCTTCAGCTGCCGTGTCTTGCCGGTGATCTTGAATAGCGTCCCATCCTGCAGATCCTCCCTTCCAAATTCCAAGAGCTGCACCTAGCCCTAATACTGCAAGAATTTTTACTTTATGTTTTTTTCGGATACGGCTGATTTCTTTCCTAGACTCATCAAGAACTTCTCCGGGCCTCTCTACGCCTTCAGATGCGGCCTTTAAAACTCCGCCAACAACATCAAGCGCTTTTTTCCTAGCAGATTCTTTCGGAGCACCGTGTCCAGATTTGTGATGCCCGGGCAGAGCGCTCTTTCTCCATGGTTTTCTCTTCGGTCCTCCAGGCGGTGGCGGCGTGTGTACGGGCATATTTTTGGCTTTTATTTTTCTATAAATAATAAACTAAATAAATTGATTTGTCAATTTGTCCGATTTCATGCTAACTTCGCTTCATGCAAATAGAAGTAAAGAATCTTCCAAGATCAGAAATACTCATCACGGTCGAGGTTCCGCAAGAACTTCTCGATAAGTACGAGGAAGAGGCAACAAAGAAAGTTTCCGAGAGCGTAGAAATCGCAGGGTTTCGCAAAGGACAGGCTCCAAAAGCTTTTGTTATAGCCCAAATCGGACCCGATGCATTTTTTCAGGAAACGCTCAATGTGGCGTTACCGCGAAGCTACTTTGAAGCGATAAAATCAAAGAATTTGGCCGTTATTTCCCGTCCCGACGTAAAAGTCCTTTCCAAAAGTCCGCTCAAATATGAAGCACGGGTTGCGCTTATGCCGGAGGTGACACTGAAAGGTTTTGAGAAAATCGCTATCCCGCAGAACCCTATCGCCGTGAGCGATAAGGAAATAGACGAGGTAGTTGAAGAAATGCGCCGATATCGAGCTACCTATAAGCCGCACGCGCGCGAAATTCAAAAAGGGGATCGCGTCGAAATTGATTTTCAGGGCTTTGATGATGGTGGAGCTCCTTTGGATAAGACAAAAAGCTCAAATCATCCGCTTTTTGTAGGTGAGGGAAGTCTCGTGGAAGGCTTTGAGGATCAGCTCCTTGGTATGAAGGCCGGGGAGAAGAAAAAGTTTCCGATTAAGTTTCCAAAGGACTTTCAGTATGAGCCCCTGCGCGCAAAAACCGTTCATTTTGAAACCGAAGTCAAAAAGACCGAGGAGACGATTTTGCCAGAACTTACCGAGGATTTTGTGGGCCAAATAATGGGTCAAAAAAAATCAGTCCCGGAATTTCGAGAAGCGCTAAAAACCGATCTCCATAAGCGAAAAGGAACGGAAGATCGGCGTAATCGCGAGAATACGTTGCTTGAAAAGTTTTTGAAGGAAGCCAAGCTTGAGGTGCCTCCGCTCCTCATTGATGAAGAGGTTGACTATATGATAGTGGATTTGCAGCGTGAGCTTGAGGGCCGCGGGCTAAAATTTGAGACGTACGTTGAAAAGCTCAAGAAAGAAAAGCGCGATTTACGAAAGGAATACGAGCCAGAAGCCGAAAAACGAATCCGCATTCGACTCATTTTAAATCATCTTTTCCGCGAGCTAAAGATTGAGGTAACCCCTGAAGAATTGGCGCAGGCCGCTCAAATTCTTGAGAGCAGAACCCCAGAGGCGGATCGTCTGAAACTCAAGGAACAATTTGAGAAACATGGAGAGGTGTATCTCAGGCTGAAGAACAACCTGATGCTGGAAAAGTTTTTTACCAGGTATTTGGGTCCAATTGGTTAGGGGAACTTGTACAGGTGCCTTCTTTTATTGTATTATAAAGGTATGAAGGTATTCTTTCTTGTGGGCTCCATTATCTTTACGGTTCTCATCCTCATTATCGCTTTTCAGAACTTTGGTTCAACTTTCACCGGCTTTACGGTTTTTTTCACAGAAATAGATGCTAATGGGACCCTGATAGTCTTTGGAATATCGCTTCTTGGTATTTTTGCCGGAGGTTTCTACTTTGGATTCTTGAACAGTTTGCTCAAAAGCAGCCAGGAAGACGAAGAAGAGCCGGGAGGCATGGCGTAGACTGTATAAAAAAAGTGTTCGGAATTACACAAAGATTTCTGTGCCGCGAAAGGGATTTTTGTTACGGTTGAAAATGATCAAGATCTTTAATTATGGCTTAGGCAATATAAGATCAAAGAATACATTTTTTAGTGAGCACTTTTTTTGTATATTCGCTTGACCGCTGATATATTTTTTTATACATTAGGAGTCACCTGTACAAATTAAATGCTCAAACAGCTCTTCACATCAGGGGCGCGAATTAAACTTCTCGAAACCTTCTTGCTTAACCCAGACGGAGAGTTTTTTATTCGTGAACTTACACGAAGGCTTGATGAACAGATAAACTCCATCCGCCGTGAGCTCGGAAACCTCAAGAGCATGGGTTTGCTTCGTTCTCGGATTAAGAATCGGAAGAAGTTCTACGTGATAAATAAGAATTTTCTTTTTTTTAATGAACTCCGCTCTATATTTATAAAAGCCTCGAGCTCCATTGAAGATCTTTCAAAGAAACTTCAAAAGCTGGGTAAGATCGAACTCCTTGTTATTTCTGGAATTTTTCTTGAGAAAAACACTCCAACGGATCTCTTTATCGTTGGCGAGGTTGATCAGAATCAAATCCAGGATCTGCTCACGAGAGAGGTGGAAATGAAGCGCCCCATCAAAATGAGCATTATTTCAAAAGAAGATTTCCTTTATCGCCTTAAAATAAACGATAAATTTGTACGGGACCTCCTGAATGACCCGGAGAACATCATTGCCGTAAATAGGCTTGAAAAGTATCTGGGAGACACGGTATAGTCGGGCCAATGATCAGAGAATTTGAAAAGAAATGGCAGAAAACAGGTATTCCAGAACTGCGGCCCGGATATACGGTTCGTGTTTCGCAAAAGATACGTGAAGGTGACAAGGAACGTCTCCAGGCTTTCGAAGGGTTGCTCATCAAGTTAAGTAGTGGTACCGGTGTCGGGAAAACCGTTACGCTGCGTAAGGTGGTGGACGGAGTTGGTGTAGAAAAGATTATCCCTCTGCACAGTCCGAATATCGCCAAAATCGAAGTGACGAAGAAATCAAAGGTGCGGAGAGCAAAGTTGTATTACATTCGAGGTAAGTTAGGCGAGCGATTTAGGCTCTATGAAGAGAAGGAGACGAAGAGCAAAAAGGAGGAAGTCAAAAAGTCATGAAGATCCTCATTTGTGGTAATTATGGGATGAAAAATATTGGGGATGAAGCGATTCTCCTTGGGTTAAAGGAGCTTATTCGCCGTGAGATTCCGCAGGCTGAAATCGAAGTGATGGGAAAGGGAAGTCATTTCCCCATTGGATTGAGGTCATTTTTTAGGGCTTTATTTCATCCTTCACTTTGGATGAAGCCGTTTCGAATGGTAAAATCCTGCGACATCTTTCTTTTAGGCGGCGGCGGCTTATTTACCGAGGAAGAAAGCTTATTGAGTCCCGCTTTTTGGGCGCTTCAGGGGCTTTTCGCTTTGTGGGTGGACAAGCCGGTTTATTGTCTAGGAATAAGCATAGGGGATGTGGGGTTCATGAATAAGATTTTTTGCATGAGTCTTTTTAAGCGATCAAAAAGCATCATTGTTCGAGATCCTTTTTCAAAAGAACTCCTCGAAAAGTGGGGGATTAAGGCGGTACTTGGAACTGATCTTGCCCTAGCCATTCGATTGGATTTTACGAAAGTGATAACAAAAGAAAAATATGTTGTTATATCACTTCGACCATTTAAAAATATCGATGAAAATTTGTATAAAATAATTGCTCAATTTTGCGATGTAATTATTCTAAAATTTGGCTTACAGATAAGGCTTATTCCATTCCAGGATGACTATCAAAGTGACACACAAACCTTGAATAAATTTTTTGAACTAATGAAAGAAAAAAATAAAGTTTTTGTTCACGAATTTTCTAGCAATATCCCCGATGTTCTCAAGATACTTAGTGGAGCTGAGATGGTGATAGGTATGAGGCTTCACAGCGGGATACTCTCAGTAATTTTAGGGGTGCCATTCATCCCGCTTTCATATATGAGCAAAGTAACGAATTTCTGGAGTGAATTTCCGGAAGCAATGCGTTTGGATACAAGCGAATTAAGTCTCGATGGTCTTCTTGAAGCCTATACAAACAATTGGAATTCTAAGCGCGAGGGGCAAAATATTCAGGGAGCGCTACGAAAAAAGCTTTCAGATAGGGTCAGGAGCTTTTCTGATCTGTTCGCCGCCCTTTAAATCCTATCAAACAATATTAGCTTGTAGGCGTCAACTATATAATTTTGACAAAACTCGTCAAAGTTGTTAAATTGCGTACCTTTTAATTACTTGCCTAATTTTGAATATGAATTCTAATTCAATTGCGCCAGGGGAAGTAAAAAGTCCAGCCCATAAGGCTTCATATACGATTGACTCACCGAATTCAGTAGCTGCATTTCTTAGAAATGCACGGCGCACAGCACGTGGAGTAGGTGCTGCTTTAGCATTAACGCTTGCTGCATGTGCCGCAACGGGAGCGGCAAGCGGATCGCTTAAGGGACCAGGAGCACCAGCGAGTCCTGCTGCAGTTGCGCCTCTAGCTCCACCGGCAGCTCCTCCTCCTGCACCGCCGCCGGTACCGCTCCCTGTTCCTCCAGCAGCTCCAGCTCCACCAGTAGTAGCACCAGCGCTTCCACCAGCTCCCTTTGTTCCTCCAGCAGCTCATGGTCTTTTTCGGCCAGCTGCTCCGGAAGAACAATTTGTAGAGTGGGAAGGCGGTCGTAGTCCAAATCTTTTGAGAGTCGTTGTCGATAAAGCCCGGCGAAGAATTTATCTTGCGACCGGTACTGGAAGCGTATTTTTCCTCGACGGAGGATGTCCTCCAGGATGGGAACTTGATTTAAAAGGAGCAGATCCATCGAGAGGACCAGAACGAGTTTTTCACACGGTAACCGATCGTGATCCTGCGAGAGGGACTTTCACGGTTATGGGGACAGCTTCAAGTCGTGCCAGAGGAAGAGACGTTGGAAAATTTGATTGTGTTAAAAGGGACGAGGCGGGAGCTGAAGTTGATCGCGAATCACTCACGGCGACGGTAGATGCGGTAGGAGGTGCACCAGGAACATCTCCTGGGGTTGCGCCAGACCCATTCTTTTTCCGTGGCGATCCACCAAGAAGTGAAGCAGGGGCAGAAGCATCTGGCGAATCCGAAGCGCCATCTTCTTCAACCCCCGTTTTTGTTGAAGCAGCACTTGCCGTTTCAAGGCCGATCAATGGCCCGCAAGGAAATAATTTAGCGGTTGATGTTGATGGGGGAGTTGAGCCGCTTCACGGAGATTCTTGGGCTGAGAGCGCTCAGCTTGGGGGAAGATTGCGATTTGCTCAAGTTCCAGAAACCATAGCAACGGCAGATGGAGGAACCGGAGATGTGAAAGGAAAGACATTTTTTGGATTCTTAAGAGGCGCTTGGACTCCTCGAATTGTGAGCAGATATGTTCACGGAGTTTTGGGACTTGGAGTTGGATTGGGACATGCGCAGCGCCTTGAAACTGGGCCAGATACCGATGTACCTGGAAAAACTGGTGTTGCAGGTATGATCGACGGCGGTATACGAGTGGGGACAGAGAGTTTTGGCGCAAGAGCTGGCTGGGAAGCAACGATGGGAAATGATGACGCGCTTCAAAGTCACGGACCTTTTATCGGCGGCTCAGGCCGATTCTAAATTCGCTATAAATTTCATTAATAACTTTATCTCTCTATGACTAAGCCAGCAGAGTCCACATCACGGTTTCCATCACTTCGCGATTTACTTACTCCGCCGAAACGAACCCGGGGCGAAGAACGCCAACACGAGCTTGATTCAAGATCTTTGTCTTTGGGTTTTTTGCGTGGAAAAGGATTTGCGAGAGCCGTTAGAGCCGGTGTCGCAGTCGCGGCTCTTACCGCTGCCGCATGTTCTTCTCAAGCGAGAGTCGAAAATCGTCATGGGGGTGATCAGCCGGATGCCGGCATTACTCAGCCAACTCTGCCCGATGCCAGTACCGCAATTCCGACTGAAGATGGTAGTTCGGGGGGAGGCTCTGATGGTGGAGGTGGAGGCGAACCGCCCCCACCGCCGCTCGATACGGACGAAGACGGAATTCCAAATAGTGAGGAATACCGTGGTTGTGAAACTTTAGCCGATGATGGAACCGGAACCCATAATGATGACGATGGCGACGGTTGGTGTAATGCCCGTGATAATTCTCCTGCCTATAATCCATCCCAAGCTGATGGTGATCTTGATGGTGTTGGCGATGCCACGGATAACGACTTGGATCATGCGAACGCCTTGCAGGTTGATGTTGATGAAGATGGCCACGGTACGCCGGGAGATTGTGATGATAATGATGATACCGTCCCGGGCGCAGAAGTTTGCGACGGAGAAGATAATGATTGTGATGAAGTTGTTGATCCTGACTGTGAATGTCAGCCGATTGGTTCTACAAGATCGGTAGGAGTTGCGACGGCGCCATGTGTGGCAGCAACCGAAACCTGCACGGCAAGCGGATCCGGAAGTATTTGGGAAACCACGAGTCCTGCAACTGGGCCGACTCTTGAAGTGTGTGACGGAGCCGACAATGATTGTGACGCAGCCGTTGATGAAATCCTTGCAAGTTGCGATTGTGTTCCCGGACTCAGTGCGCCGCGTGCATGCGGAAGCGATGTGGGTGAATGTGAGGCAGGAACTCAGGAATGCCGCGCAGATGGAACATGGGGCGAGTGCGTTGGTCAACAAGGGCCAACCGACGAATCGTGTGACGGTCTTGATAACAATTGTAATGGAGACGCTGATGAAGATTATGACGCAGGCGATCCTTGTACCGGTACCGGTGCTTGCGGAATTGGACCCGAAGGTGAAGGAGTGCGAGAATGTGTACCTGACCACACGCGAACGCAGTGTTCCGTGAATAGGGGAGGTTCACACGATCGTTCTTTAGGTGAGGAATTGGCGAATGAGAGAGATGATGATTGTGATGGACTCGTGGATGAGGATCATTTTTCCGTAGTCGGTGGCGCTGCCGGAGAAACCGCCCGTATGGGAGAGGCGTGTCATCGGGGCGCTGAATCGGGACCTTGTCGTACCAATGGTGTTTATGTGACTGCCGGAGATCGCGCCGTTCGATGTAATGCAGAAGATCCTGGATCACCGCTCAATCCTGCTGATGATGAAGATGGGCAAGATCTTTGTGACGGAGTTGATAATGATTGCGATGGCGTTGCTGACGATGGATGTCCCGGACCCGAAGGAGAAACAAGGTCTTGCAGTACCGGTACCGATGAAGGCGCATGCGTGCGCGGAACACAAACTCGCGGTGCCGATGGATTATTCGGAGCTTGTGAGGGTGCGGTTGGACCAGTTGCGGAAGTGTGCGGCGATGGACTCGATAATAACTGTGACGGTCAGACGGATAATTTCCCGCTTGGAACTCGTGGAGCAGCCTGCCAAGCGGGCGTAGGAGCTTGTTCTGGACCTGGTGGAATGTTTGAGTGTCTCGCGGACGGAAGTGGTGTTCGTTGTGATACGGATGTTGGAGGAAGCCGATCGCGAGCAACTGCTGAAATTTGCGATGTGAGCGCCAGTGGGGTGCCCGTTGATAATGATTGTGATGGATTGGCCAATGAAGGTTCGTGGGAAAGAGAAGACGGTGCTACAACCAGTATTTTTGGATTAGACTGTAATCCTCCTGGTGATGTGTGTGGACCTGGCCATATGGTCTGCGTTACATCATCGACGGTTGCATGTTCGAGTTGGTTGACTCGCCCTGTTACCGGAGATTCAGAGGTTGGAAATTGCGATGGAAGAGATAATAACTGCGATGGTTCGACGGATGAAGGTTGTGGAGGATGTGATGAAGGCGAAACTCGAGTTTGCGGCGATCCAGATGGCGAATGTCGAGAAGGAACCCAAACATGTAATGCTTCCGGAGAGTGGGGAGCTGCCTGCGTTGGTTCTGTCACTTCTGCCCCAGAACGCTGCGATGGACTTGATAATGATTGCAACGGAGCGGTTGACAATGGTTTTCCGGTGGGAGTCGCATGCGACGGAGTTGGACAGTGTGGTGGCGGAACGTTGATCTGTAACGATGCACACGACGGTGTCGTTTGTTCTACCGATGCTGGAGAAGTGGATGATGATTCGGTCTCGGAAGTATGCGACGGCCTTGATCAAGACTGCGACCGAGTCTCCGATGATGGTTTGCGCGATCGTGCAGACCGAGATCTGGGTCTTCCTGGAGTGGTTTGTCCGCTCCCGGGAGAATGTCGCCTGGAAACCGTGCGCTGTGAATCCAGCGGTTCGCTCTTCACCGAATGTACGACGTCAGGGCGCGGCGGAGTTGTTACGGAACGATGCGACGAAAAAGACAACGATTGTGACTCTGCTACCGATGAAGCCTTCGCCGATAAAGGTGCAGCGTGCTCGGTGACCTGTCCCGATGCGTCAACGGTTTCGGGAATCCGTGTATGTGCCGCAAGTGAGCTTGCTACGGTTTGCTCAGCTACGTTAGTTGACTGTCCGTGAAATGTCCCTCGCTGTGCTCAGGATGACAGCTTGTGATTCTGGGTTCCCACAGAACCTAGGCACGCAATCGCTAATTTGGTACCTAACTTTCCTGCTCGCTCCAGAATTTCTGGAGTGAGTTTTGGGAATTGGTCTTTTATGGCTGAAAGAAATCCTGCTCGGTAAGCATCCCCGCAGCCGGTGGGATCCTTCACATTTTTTGTTTTTTGAGATGGAATGTGGATTTTTTTATTTTTGAAATAGATATCTGATCCTTGGGCTCCCAAGGTCACGATCATCACGGTGCAGAGTTTCGCGATACTTTTCGCGGGAGATCGCAAATGTTTTTCCATAAGTTTCAGTTCATATTCGTTGAGGAAAAGGCCAAAGGCGCTTTGAGTCATATGGCGAAGCTCAGTGGGGGTAAACAGCGACATCGCTTGCCCTGGATCAAAGAAGTAGGGGATTTCATTGGACCTGCAAGCCGCGATACACGTGAGCATAAAATTCCGGTCGTTTGGGGCGATGTGGGCAAAGACAAGTTGTTTCGATAAGCGCCGAATCACCGCGGTTATCTTTGCCTTATGCTGTAAAGCCCACGCGCTCGCGCCGGGATAAAAAATGGCCATTTGTTGGCCTTTTAAGTCCGTTACCACGCTCGCCTCGGAAGTGAAATCCCGGTTTTCGAGAATGACCAAAGAGGGGTCGATACGATTTTTTTTAAGCCATGCTTCATAAGCCGAAAAATCCTTCCCAGCCATACCGAAGAGAAGAAAATTTTCGTTTAAAAGCCGCCCGTTATAGACAATGTTTCCCGCACACCCGCCAAAAAAGATCCGTTTATCTGTCACCGGAAAAGCAATGGAGAGCGCTCCCGATTTTTTCGAGAGAAGTTCATCCTGAAAAACGCCTCGGTATCTCGTGAGTTGATCATACGCGAGGGATCCCGTGATGAGGATTTTTGGCATGAGGGGCGAGGGTTCGTTGATTCCTTTCTTGGATGAGTTTTTCGAATGGTGTGTGTTTCCCTGAAACGACGAGCTGGCGGGCGATGGTGTTGGCTCGGTAGAGGCTTTCAAAAGTTCCTGAATCGGTCCACTGACCGCTCAGGAGAGTGTACGTCATTTTTCCTTCAGCGATATAGGCGTTGTTCACATCCGTGATTTCAAGCTCCCCGCGCGCCGAGGGTTTTAAATTATTGATGATATCGAAAACGTGAGAATCGTAGAGATAAAAACCGGTCACCGCATAGTTGGTTTTCGGATTGGCCGGTTTTTCCTCAATACCAACGATTTTATTTCCTCTCACTTCCGCAACTCCGAAGCGCTTTGCATCATCCATTGCCTTGAGGAAGACGTGAGCGCCGGATCGAAAATCATTCACCTGCAGAGCCAGATTATCCTCATAAATATTGTCTCCAAGAACCACGGCGCAGTCCTCAGAGTCCACAAAATCTTTGGCCAAGAGCAAGGCGTGCGCAATGCCAAGAGCATCCTCCTGAACTTCAAAAGTGAATTTACAACCGAATTCTCGACCGGAACCAAGGAGCTTTAAAAACCCTCCAGCGTACTCTTTTCCCGTCACGATGAGAATATCTCGAATCCCCGTTTCCACAAGACTTTGCAGGGGGTAAAAAATCATCGGTTTATCGTACACCGGCAAAAGATGTTTGTTCGTGACATCGGTGAGGGGATTCAAGCGACGGCCATTTCCGCCAGCGAGGATAATGCCTTTCATAGGATAAGGGTTTTATGGGCGAGATAATCTGCGAGGGCTTCTTTCCAGGATCGAAGAGAGGGGAGCTTCGTGTTTTTGAGGACTGAACAGGCCGGTCTTTTTGCAGGTCGTTTTAATTCTTGCGACGTAATCGGAACGATTTCCTGGGGGACACCGAGCTGATGAAAAATTTCTTGGGCAAACTCATACCAACTGCAATTCCCTCCATTGACGATATGATAAATACCATAGTTTTTGCCTTCAAGTAAACGGAAAACCGCCTGCGCCAGATCAAGAGTGTAGGTGGGACAGCCTCTCTGGTCGCTCACCACCCGAAGCGGTTTGTTGGGATTCTTATGGCGCAGTTCAATCATGGTATCCACAAAATTCTTTCCGCCAGGTCCGAAAATCCAGGAAGTGCGGATGAGGTAAAAAGATTCAAGGGTGTTGAGTATTTCTTGTTCGCCGGCAGCTTTTGACGCGCCGTAGACGGAGATGGGTGAATGGGAGGCAGATTCTTCATAGCCATCATTTTTTGATCCATTAAAAATATAATCGGTACTGAAATGTACGAGCGGAATATTTTTAAACGCTAAAATTTGAGCAAGGTATTTTACGGAAGCCACATTTATTAAAAACGCCCCATCTTTGTGTGACTCTGCTTCGTCGACCTTCGTGTAACCTGTGGCATTGATGACGAAATCAAGAGAACGGTTCTCGATGTATTCTTTGAGTTGATGCTGGTTTGTTACATCAAGCTCGCGGTGGGTCGGTGCGGTGATGACATGATGATTTGAAAAAACTCGAAAGAGCGCTTGGCCAAGCAGCCCCGATTTTCCTAAGAGAAGAATATTCATATGAAAAGTTCTTCATTATTGCGAGCGCACGGCGCAAGCGCGAAACCAAGCGAAGTTGGGTCTTGTGGGTCCCAACTGAGTGAAGGTTGAGCTTATAAATATGAGACGATATTCTGCGCGTCGACAACCTCTGATTTTTGTTCTTTCCGACGTTTTACCTCTACGCCTTTTTTTTCAAGCGTTTTTTTACTCACAAGGACTCGTACCGGAATACCAATCAGATCAGCATCAGCGAGTTTCTTGCCTGCCGATTCATCGCGGTCATCGTAGAGCACTTCTACGCCTTGACGTTGAAGTTTATTATACAACTCCAACGCCGCTTCTTTGACCTCTGGTTCCTTTCCGAGGTGGAGGAGGTGGATTTGGTACGGCGCCACGGATGCGGGCCAGATAATGCCCTTTTCATCATGGGAGGCCTCGACAATCGTTCCCATGAGACGAGTACTGCCAATGCCATAGCATCCCATGGTGATGATATGCTCCTCGCCTTTCTCATCGGCATAGGTGAGCCCGAAGGCTTTGCTGTATTTTGTTCCAAGTTTGAAAATATTTCCCGCCTCAATGGCTTTTTCTTCCTTCACCGGTTTTTTGCATTTGGGACATTTGAGGGCAACGTTAGCAAAATGGGCGAAGGTTTTTATCACGAAATCGCGGCCGAGATTTGCATTCAGGTAATCATGCTCATGCTTATTGGCGCCGGTACAGAAGTTTTGTATCTGTTTCACGGAGTGATCGGCAATAAAAGGGAGATCGAGTCCAATGGGGGAGATAAATCCAACCGAAAGCCCGGCAGCCTTCAGCTCCTGAGAGGTCGCTGTTCGCACTTCCTCACCCAGAAATTTTTCAAGTTTTTCTTGATTAATTTCCAAATCGCCACGAATACAGACCCCGAGCAAGCCGTTGGAAATTTTGTATACCACGGTTTTTAAAATCTTCCACCGAGGAATGCCGTGAAGTTTTTCGCCTTCTGCAATACTCGGGCCTCGTTTTGCGGCAACTTCTTGCAGAGGTTTTTCTTTTTCCGAAGCTCCTTGAGGACTTTCCATGAGTGCTTCGGCGATTTCGAGATTCTGAGCATACTTGCATGCTTCGCAGAGGAGAATCGTGTCTTCTCCCACGGGCGTTCGGACAGAAAATTCGTGGGAAAATTTGTCTGAAAAAGCGCCACCCGACGCCTCGACAATATAGGCTTCAAGTCCCATGCGTTCGTAGACTCGGGCATAAGCCGCTTTTGCCTTTTCGTAATAGGCGTCGAGATCTTCTTCCGTCGCATGAAAGCTGTACATATCTTTCATGCCAAATTCACGCCCCCGAAGAATGCCAGCTTTGGCGCGGGGTTCATTTCGGAATTTTGCCTGAATTTGGTAGAGCGCTAGAGGTAAATCTTTGTAGGAACGAATGAATTTTTTCGCAAGCGGTGTCACAATTTCTTCATGACTTGGGCCGAGGACAAAATCACTTCCGCCAGCGCCTTTCGTGCGGTAGAGAATCGTTTTCATGGTTTCGTCACGGCCTGTGGTGATCCAGTTTTCACGAGGGTGAAGGATCGGCATAAAAATTTCTTGGCCGTCCACAGAATTCATTTCTTCGCGAATAATTTGGTTGATTTTTTGAAGCACCCGCAGTCCCAATGGGAGAAAATTATAAATACCAGCTGCCTCGCGCTCAATGAATCCGGCCTGGATGAGAAAACGCGCATTCGCGCTATCCGCATCTGCTGGAGGGTTCATTCGAGTTTTTCCGAAAAGCATGGAGTATCTCATGACACTGTTGTGAGGGAAAGATGTTGCCTTGTTTCGTTGATCTGATGTTTTTGAATTAGTTTTTTCCACCATGCCACATTCTTCGTATACCATTCAAATGTTTGAGCAATGCCTTGCCCAAAAGTATGTTTTGGCTTCCATCCCAGCTGATTTTCAATCTTGGATGCATCGATGGCATATCGGCGGTCGTGCGCAAGACGATCTTCCACGTAGGTAATAAGATTTTCTGGCTTTCGAAGGAATTCGAGAATCAGCTTGGCAATTTCAATGTTGTTTCGCTCAAAATGCCCGCCGATGTTATATATCTCACCCGGCGGAGACTTTTCAAGAATAAGGTTGATGGCTTCGCAGTGATCCAAAACGAACAGCCAATCGCGGATGTTTTTTCCATCTCCATAAAGGGGGAGTGGTTTTCCCTGCGAAGCGAGCTGGAAAAAGTAGGGGATGAGTTTTTCGGGAAATTGGTAAGGGCCATAATTGTTTGAACAGCGGCTGATGGTTATCGGGAGGTGATACGTTTTCCAGTAAGACATGACGACGAGGTCTGCCGCAGCCTTGGATGAGGCATATGGAGACGTCGAGTCTAGAGGAGTTTTTTCGGTGAAGTGGTTGGTCGAATCATCGCCAAGATCACCATAAACTTCATCGGTGGAGATTTGATGGTAGCGTGAAACACCAAATTTCAGGCTGGCGTCCAAGAGGTTTTGCGTTCCAACGACATTCGTCATGACAAAAATCGCCGGTTCAATGATGCTCCGATCCACATGGGTTTCGGCTGCAAAATTTACCACCGTATCAAATTTTTCTTTTCTGAACAGGTCGACTATGAATTTTTTGTCTGAGATGTCACCCTGAATAAAACTCGCGCGCTTCTCCTCAAGAAGATCGGCTACGTTATCGAGATTGCCCGCGTAGGTGAGTTTGTCGAGGATAACGATTTTTTCTTTGCTCCCACGGGAGGAGAGCACATGCGCAAAGTTTGATCCAATGAAACCTGCACCACCCGTTATGAGGATTTTTTTCGACATAGGTTTAAAAATTCTTCGGGGTTTATTAGGTAACGATTCGGGTTCGGCGCTCTTCCTTCCAGGATTCAAGAAGATCGCCCTCTTCGAGTTTCACGTTCCCCTCAAATTTGATACCGCATTCATTACCCTCACCAATTTCGTGAACGATATCGTTGATACGTTTCAGGGTCTCGAGAAAACCTTCGCCGGCAGGTTCTCCTTTTCGCATGACCCGGAGCCGTGATTTGTTTTCAATCTTTCCATCGACGACTCGACAGCCAACGATCATCGATTTTTTCTCCGTCATAAATATTTTTCTTACCTCCGCATGACCGAGGGTTACCTGGGTAACTTCGGGTTCCAGTAAGCCGGAAAGAATTTTCTTGAGATCTTCAATGAGTTGATAAATGATCTGATAAATAAAAATCTGGACATTGTGGAGTTCTGCGACACGCTGAACATGGGGACTTGAGAGCGTATGGAATCCTACTACGATTCCACCCGAGGCTGCGGCCATAATAACATCACTCTCGGTAATATTTCCGACACCGCTATGGATTATTTTTACAGAAACTTCATCTTTCTTGACTTGTGACAGGGAAAGCTTGAGTGCCTCCAGTGAGCCAAGCGCGTCCGCTTTTAAGACGACTTTAAGCGTTTTTAGTTTTCCCGCCTGAATGGCAGACATGATCTGTTCAATATTTCCGGAAGCTGCCACTTGCGACAATTCTTTGCGGAGTAAATGGATTTGTTCAGCTTTTTTTCTGGCTTCTTCAAGGCTCGGGACCACCTGGACCACGTCGCCAGCATGAGGAACTCCTTCAAGTCCAGAAATTTGAACAGGAGTCGCCGGAGGTGCCGTTTCCTGCGAAACACCAAGATGATTTTTCATGGTTTTTACCCGGCCGCAAATATCACCAATAACAATGGCATCATGCGCACGGAGGGTTCCTGTGTTCACGATGACGGTTGCCACAGGACCAAAGCTCGTATCGAGATGGGCCTCAAGCACAGTCGCCACGGCCGGCCGGTTTGGATTTGCTCGAAGATTTTCTAGATCAGCTACGAGGAGGATCATTTCCAGCAGCATCGGAATTCCTTCTCCCGTGAGGGCTGAAACACGGGCCATGATGGTTTTTCCTCCCCAGTCCTCTGGCTGCAAACCAAGCTCTGCGAGTTGGGCTTTTACTCGATCAATATTTACATCTTCCTTATCAATTTTATTGAGCGCTACAATGATGGGGACTTCTGCTTCCTTGGCATGATTGAGCGCCTCAATGGTTTGAGGTTTTACCCCTTCATCAGCGGCAACCACGAGGACCACAATATCCGTTACTCGTGCCCCGCGAGCACGAATAGTGGTAAATGCTTCATGTCCCGGCGTATCAATAAAGGTAATCCTTCGGCCGTTTTTTTCCACTTGGTAGGCACCGATGTGCTGCGTAATTCCGCCTGCCTCAGTAGAAACCACGTCCGCTTCACGGATGGCATCAAGAAGCTTCGTTTTTCCATGATCCACATGACCCATAACCGTGACAATCGGGGCCCGAAGCTGTAAATCTTTTTCATCCTGTTCCTTTAAGAGCATTTCAATGTTTCCGGTGGAGATATCTTCAATCGCCGCTTCCGTCCTTTTTCGAGTGAGCTTGATGTTAAAGTCATCGGCAATGATAGAAGCCGTTTCGAAATCGATGATTTGATTAATATTCGCAAGAATGCCGTTTTTCATGAGTTCACCGATAACCTTTACCGGATTCAAACCCGTTTTTTCGGAAAATTCTTTTACGGAAATGGTATCGGGGATTTCCACGGCATCCCCGATTTTCACAGCCGGAGAGAGTGGCAGTTGGCTTGAAAATGTTTTTTTGCTTTTGGTGTCTTTCCCGGCCGTCATTTTTCGCTGAGACTTGATGATTTCTTTATCGAGCTCCTTTTCTATAAATTCCTCATACACGGTAACGGTGTTTTTTTCTTCGGGTGGCTCTTCGGTGGGGATTTCATCGGCATGAGTAGGTGGTACGGCTGGTTTCGTGAGTTCTTCTTCGATGAGCTTTGCGAGATCGTCGTCCACGGTCCGGGCAAGGGGTTTCAACTCAAACCCAAGTTCTTTGAACTTCTTTTTCAGATCTTGTGTGGAGAGGCCGATTTTTTTGCTGAGATCAGCGAGCTTGACAGACATAGGTAAAAAGCCACCCCAGTCTATCTGAAAACAACCTGATTGGCAATGTGGCGCTTAGCCTTTAAGTTCCTTCGTCTTTTCTCCTATAAGTTCAATATTGGAGAGTTTTTGGCCCACACGTTCGAGTCTCCGCTTCGATTCATCGAACTTATTGCTTGCATTGGTGAGGTGGCTGCCTAGGACATCATAATCTTCCCCGAATTTTTCAAAGTCACCTTTCAGGCGGACGAGGGCTTCCTGAATAACCTTCGCGCTTTTTTCGATTTGTAGGCCACGCAGCCCCATGAGAATGGTTTGAAGGTAGACGAAGAAGTTGTTTGGGGAAACCGGGATCACGCGTTTCTCAAAGGCATAATTACTGAGGCTGCTCGCGCCTTCGTCCTTTATGATCACTTCGTAGTAAACGTTTTCGGCCGGAATGTAGAGGAGGGCAAAATCAAGGGTGCCTTCATCCGGGAGGATGTATTTTGCAATTTCATCGATGCGTTTTTTGACATCACCCACAAAGGCTTTCTGGTGGACCTTTTTTTCTTTTTCGTCCTTCGTATCAATCATTTTTTTGAAATTTTCGAGCGGAAATTTTGCATCGATGGGCACCATGCGTTCGTCAGCAAGGTGGAGTACCGCATCGACTTTTTCGCCGCTTCGAAATGTATACGGCATGGAAAACTGAGTTTTTGGAAAATACTGGGCAAGGAGATCGCCAAGGAAAAATTCACCGAGGGAGCCGCGGAGCTTCGGCGCTCGGAGGATGTCCTGAAGGCTTGCGATATCACGGCCGACATCCGTCATCTGCTTCGTGGCCTCTTGCAGCTTGCTGAGTTTTTCCGTTACTCCCGAAACAACTTTTGCTGCATTGTCGAGTCGATCGCCAATGTGCTGGTTTGATTTTTGGAGGATTTCCGTGTTTTCTTTGAGGCGAAGATTGACCTGCTTTGTTTGTTCGTGGAACTGTTGGGTCATCTCGCGCATGCGCGCGTTAAAATTTTCATTGAGTACGTGCAAAACTTCATCATCGCCACGCTTCGTACCTCCTTTATGAAGCTGGAGATAAACGAGGACAAAACCAACCACGAGTATGCCGATAATGATGAGCACCGACAGGTCCATCGCGCCGAATTATACCACAGGAGCCGCTCCTCCTTATACGCGGAGTGGAGCCGCTACCGGACACAAAAGCCGGTAATCGCAGTAGCTGCAATGAAAGCCCGGGGTGGGAGAGAAATCGGAACGGGAAATATCCTCCGTGCATTCGAGAATTTCTTCACGGCAAGCATCCAGATTCCGGTCGGTCCGAGTGGTCGAAGCTTTTTCGAGGCCATCGAGAAAGTACAGGCTCAATTTTGATACCGGAATTTTGAGCGCATCGCGGCAAGCAAGCGCATAGAGAGAGAGCTGTAAATCCTTCTCCAGATTTTTTGTGGAGCTCCCCGTTTTATAATCGATCACTTCATAGGTCCCGTCCGGGAGTTGATCAATACGATCAATACGCCCAGAAAAAGTTACGTTCCCTATGTTGAGGCTGAAGGCCTTTTCGAGAAACCGCGGAACCCGTTTTTCTTTTTGTTCCTCCCGATAAAACCGGCTGAGCATGGCAAATCCACGCTTCTTTTGATCTTCTTGAAGGCTGCGATTTTCATAACCGAGCGCAATCCAGTTTTTTTCATAGCAATGCGAGAGATGAGGTAAGAGATCTTCGTTCCATTTTTCCGGATTTTTTTGGAGGAGCGCATAGAAATCCCGGAGAGTATTGTGGATACTCAAGCCAAAATTGACGACCGCTGGCATGGGAGTCGGAATTTTGAAAAGATATCGGAATTGATATTTTAGGGGGCAGGTACGGAAGGTTTCGAGTTGAGAATAACTGAGTTTTGGGACTATGAGATGAATGGGACGATGGGGCGGCCGATCGTCAAGAGGGAGTGCCGTTTGCTGTTTTTTGAGCTTTGATTTTTGTCCTGTAGTAGCCATAATTGCTTTTCCGCTCTCGAGAGCCTCAGCAACAAAAACCGATGGTTTCCACGCTTTTTTTCCATCATAGAAATCGCTGTAGGAAAATATGAGTTTCTTTCGCGCCCGGGTGCAGGCAACGTAAAACAGTCTGCGTTCTTCCTCCAAATGATGATCTGACTGCGGGAGTGGTTCACGAATGAGCGCTTGTGGAATATCAAATGGATCTCTTCGCGAAACTGAAGGAAACTTCCCCTGCACGAGTCCCGGTATAAAAACGGTATCAAACTCAAGGCCTTTGGCGCCGTGGATAGTGAGAATTTTCAACGCCCAAGGATCAAGAGGCATTTCGAGATTTCCTCGATCACCACTTTCCTCAAGCATCTGTATATAGGTGAGAAAGTCACGTACCTTTTGATGAGGATGGGTTTGTTCGAACTCTTTTATTTTTTCTGAAAAAGCAGCGATATCGGTGAGGAGATCGTCCTGCTGTTTGTGTTCGCTCATTTTTTTCAAAAAGTCCGTTTTTTCAAAGAATGCCCCCAGTATTTCCGAAACCGGATGATTCCGGGAATATTCTATGAGGTTATCAAAAAGTATTTTTACATCCGTGAACGGCTGCTTCGAAAGAACATCGAGGAGGGGGATTGTTTTCATGTTAGCTTCTTGCATAAGTATGAGGATAGCCTTCATCGGAAAATTCCAAAACGAGATCGACAAGAAATGGAAGAGGGCCGCGTTATCCGTCGGATCGGAAAGCACCTTCAAAAGCGCGAGGCAATCTTTCACTCCAGCCTTCGTAAAGAGAGGGGAGGCTGAAAAATACTGATAGTGAAATTTGGTGAATTTGAGTTTTTCAATAAAAGGAATCGTCGACGCGTTCGTTCGTACGAGTATGGCTGTATTATCGCCGGCATTGACGGACTTGAGGGCTTCCCGGAGAATGAAATCGACTTCATCTTGAAGTGAAGGGAAGTGATAGATTTCGGGGAGTTTTCCATTCACCCGTTGAGACGCGATCAAACGCTTATCAACCGACTCGGTAACCTCAAGGCGATTGGGATTGTTTTTTTGGATGATACGGTAGCTCAAATCCAGAATGGGTTGTGGGCTGCGGTAGTTTTCGTTAAGGACGATTTTTTTTGCTTCAGGAAAAAGTTTCTGGAAATAGGAAATATTCGTGAGGGAAGCACCGCGCCATTTATATATGGATTGGTCATCATCGCCCACCACGAAGAGGTTTTTGTGGTCACGAGCCAGGAGCGTGATAATTTTATTCTGGGCGAAATTAGTGTCCTGAAATTCGTCCACGAGGATGTAGCGAAAGCGTTTTTGATATTCAACGAGTACCGACGGCCTTTTTTCAAAGAGGCGTAGGGTCATAAAAAGAAGACCACCAAAGTCGAGGGCATTGTTTTCGATAAGGAGGGCTTGATACCGGCTGTAGGCTTTCGCTAATTCAAGGTGTTTTACGGCATATTCCTTTTCAGCTTCATCCTTTGCATTTTTTAAGGCTCCATTTGAGAATGCTTCGTAAGCTTCAGGGAGAATATCTTCATCCTGGAGCCGGCTAAAATGTTGTTGAATGGAGCGGAGGAACTTTTGAGGATTTGAAAGCGGCCGATAGTAATCGAGCTCAAAATCCACGAGATGACGCTTGAGAAACATCCAAAGGTCTGCCTCATGGAACAGTTTATAGTCCGTGGAAAGTCCAATTTCATGCCCCCGTTCTCTGAGGACTAGATCGCAAAATGAGTGGAATGTTTTTATCCAAACTTCTTCATGGCCAAGAGGAAGCTCGCGGTCTACCCGGTCAACCATTTCCTGCATGGCCTTTTCCGTGAAAGTGAGAGCCAAGATTTCCCGAGCCGGTATGTTACGTTGGAGTACCAGAGAGAGAATGCGTCCGGTCAAAACTTTTGTTTTTCCCGTTCCGGCACCCGAAATCACCAAGAGCGGTCCCTGCCCGTGGACGATGGCTTGTCTTTGCGATTTGTTATACTTTTCAGGAGCAAAACCCATATCGGACTTTTATCCTACACCTGACGTGTAGGTTGCCACAACTCGCTTTGGGAAGGCTGATTTTGTGTGCGGAGCCCTTGTGCTTCCCTCTGCTGCGGATGCTCAATGCAGGCAAACTCCTCCGAAGCTTTTGTGTCCTCAATGGGGTAAACCGAAGGAAACCATTTTCCGAGGTTTCCATCGGAGAGCATTTTATTTTTCATTTTTGAAACCTCCATAAAATATTCTTCCGGGGTATAGGGCATATTGAAAATATAAAACTTTCTTTTTTTGAGACCGATGCAGCCAAAGCAGTACTCGCTCTCAAAACAGTATTCGCAGTACTCAAGATTTTTTCCATGCCAGCAGGAATTGCAAAACATGCAGTTTTCAAGCCCCATGCCGCTCATAATCTCATAACACTCCTTCACCGGAGGCTCTCCGGCAAATGAAATGTCGTAGGAATTGGTGCAGTTAATGGCGTTGTTGAGATAGGCCGAGGTTTCACAGTGGTCAACGTCAAAGCAGTACTGGCAGTTCCGGCTTCGATAAATGTAATCGCCGGTACAGTCCGGCTCGTTATGATTTTGATGCATGAAGATGTGCGGACGTATTTTTTTCACTTCTCGGAAAAGTTTTCGGAGTTCTTCGGGCGGTTTGTTCTTGAGTTTTTCCACGGTCTCAAAATATTTTTCCTTCGTATAAGGCTTATTGTAAATATGGTACTGTTTTCTCCAGAGTCCAATACAGGCGAAACAATCTTTAAGGCTCTGGCAGTCGAAACAGTACGATGAACTCCGGCAGTCTTCGCAGTCTTGAAGGTAACTGCAATCATAGCAGTTGAGACAGTCGAGGCATTCGTAGCATTCATCGCAGTCGCGGCTGTAGCTGCAGTCAATGGAATTCTTGTTATGATAGCCCCAGTAGTTGTAGTGTGAATTTTTCAAAAAATCACTCCCGATTGAGTAATAACAATCGGTGCAGCGGAACGTGAAATTTCCGTATGGACTCCGTTCGCCTTGAAAGTTCATGAGCGCGAGTCTCGGAACGTTCAAACGGAGCTTCTCGAATTGATCGAAAAAGTCCATGGCCAAATTTTAGCCTAACCAATGTTCTGCCAGAAACACTCCTGACAATATACGATATATTTGGAATCCGGCGCGTAAGTTGAAATGATATCTTTACTACACTTGTCGCACTTTCTCTTGTAGAGCTTGCGTTCATTGCGCAGCGAGAGCCTCCTCTTTTGACGGCATTCTGGACAGTTCGTTGGCCAAGGAAGATCTTTTTTCTTATAGAATTCCTGTTCCTGTGGAATAATCAAAAACTGCTTTTGGCAGGTTTCGCAGGTTTTTATTTCCTCTTTAAATGTGGATGCGTCGGCCATAGAGTAAGAATTACGAATTACAAAGTATCAATTACGGATCATATTGTACTCCCTTTCAACACCTCTGCAAGCGATTTTCCGTATGTTCCAGCCTTCTTTAGGGCGCCCTTTATTTTTGCGAGCGCTAATACATATTCCTCGCGAGTAAATTGGCGATTCAAGATGCAGTACTGCTTGTTCATCAAGTATGTACACCCGAAACAGTTTTGACAGTTATAGCAGTACTGAAGATATTCGCAGTCTGAGCAAAACGAAGAAGAAACGAGAAAATTACAGTTGCTGCATCCGAGGGCATCATGACAGTCATAACATGACTCAAGATTACTTCCAAAATTACAGTCAAAACATTCGTGTGATGAACCTTCTTGATCCATCATTTCTGAAATGTAGGCGGCGTTTTCAACATTACGGACATTGAAACACTGAAAGCAGTTTTTGCTGTAGTAAATGTAGTCGCCGAGGGAGTTTTCGCCGCCCTTGAGGAGTCGGGCAAAGAGCCGAGGATGTTTTGCAAATTCCGGAGAGAGGATTTGCAGGATTTTTTGTGGAGAGTTTTTTTTGAACTCCGCAACCTTTTTTCGATAGACGTCTTCGGGATATACTTTGTTAAAGATACAAAATCGTTGTTGCCGCAGTCCAAAACAACCAAAGCAGTCTTTGCAGTTGATGCAGTCAAAACAAAACTCACACTGGGAAGAGTTATGGCAATCCTGCAGAAAAGAGCCTTCGTAAATCCCGCTGCAATCTACGCATTCATAGCAAAGCTCACTCCCCGTGACATAGCTGCAATCGATGCAGTCACGGCATTTCGAGAGGTAGTCGCAGTAATAACAATCTTCCGCCTCAGACAAGAAAAAGCTTAGATAGATGTTTTTTGATCGAAAAAGATAATCACCATAAGTGGCGTTTTCCACCGAACGAGAATGGATCGCATTATGGGGACGCGAATCAACGAGTTTGCGGAATTCGGCGTAAAAATCCATAAACTATCGCTATAAACTGTTTCTTAGATGAGCGGCTCAGCAAACTTCTGTTCAATGGTAGACACCAGCGCTTGATCTTCCTCCGTGGCACCTTCGTCCCACTTTTTGAGATCTTCTTCCACCTGTGCGCGTGGCCGAGCATATTTCTCACGCGATCGGCGGATGATTTCTTCGGAGTAATTTTCCTTGGGAGGGCTCACGTTGAGCGTCCGACCGGAGAAGGCATCACGCAGTTCACCATCCACAGACATTTTAATATAAAATTCCCGGACGCCAAGATTAATAATGTCACGAACTTTAAACACAGGGGTGTATTCATTCTCCAAAATGGCGGCATCCTCGGCACCGACCCGGAAGTTAATAATGGTTCCCACATTCCCGAAGGCCGTAGTCCGAATGATGTGGGAAAGCTGGCCCATATACTGGTGCGCCATGGTGAGGTTGAGGTGATATTTACGGGCTTCCGAGAGGATTTCCGCAAACGTATCAGTAGCAAAATATTGGAACTCGTCACAGTAGAGATAGAAGTCTCGGCGTTGTTCTTCGGGGATGCTCGTGCGTGCCATAGCCGCCTGTTGGATTTTTGTGACAACCATGGAACCAATGAGGGCCGCATTTTCCTCGCCGAGGTTTCCTTTCGAGATACGCATGAGGAGAATCTTGCCTTTATTCATAATCTCTTCGATATTTATTTTGTTCCCTGCTTGTCCCACGATATTGCGAATAAGCGAAGTGGAAACGAACTGGCCGACCTTATTTAAAATCGGCATGATCGCTTCGTTATCAAACTTTTCACTCCATGCAGCGAATTCATTGACCCAAAAGTTTTTGATAACGGAATCCTGAATGCGGGCGACGATTTTTTGACGGTAATTTTTGTCCGAGAGCATTTTGAGTATTGAGAGTACGGTGGTGTTCGGGGAATCGAGAAGTGCAAGCGTGGTATACCGCAGCACGTGCTCAAGACGGTTCGTCCAGTTATTCCCAAAGAGCTTTTTAAAGATATCGATGAAGCCGATGGTGACGCGCACACGCATTTCCTGGGGAACCTGTTCGAGTGGATTAAATGCGACTGGATAATCAAAATCTGCAGGATTGAAATATACGACATCATCCATTCGTTCCTCTGGAACGTATCGTAAAACGGCATCCACCAAGTCTCCGTGGGGATCGAGCACGCCTACTCCATGGCCAGCGAGAATATCCTCCTTGATGAGGAGCTCAAGCATTTTAGATTTTCCCGTACCGCTCTTTCCCACCATGTAGAGGTGACGGCGACGATCCTCTCGCTTAATGCCAAATTTAAAATTTTGATTATGAAAATTCGTAATGCCAAAAATAGAAACTTTATCCATGCTGATGCTCCCTTCACGCGGCAAATCTCGCGGCGGTTCAGCTTTTTTTGCAAGAACGTGCACAATGTGAGGAACGTCGTCCGGGTGAGGAAAGTGATAAATACTGGCAAGCTCAAGCGAACTTAAATGGAATCCGTTCGGTATGCGTCGCTCTTCATAATTCTTCAAAAAATTTTGAAGGCGGAGGGTGCGCACCGGTTTAAACCCATTGAGATCAATGGTGTTAAACTGAAGAAAAGCCTTAATGAGCACGTTCAGTTTTTGCTGAGCCTTTTCCTTGGAATGTGCCACATAGGCCATTCGAATGGCTGTTTTGTAGGTGTGGTGCTCCGCCTTATGCTTGTAGGCTTCTTTTTCCATTTCGCGCATGGACTTGGCCGATTTCAGTTTGAAGTAATTTTTAATGCGGAAGTAGAGCTTGATGTTGTTGAATTTCATCTTCCAGGATCGAATAAAGTTGAGTCTCCAATTATCGGCAGTCGGTTCGACAAAAACCTGTATCCAAATCTGTTCTTCTTCCTCAGCCTTCGTCATAACGGAAAAAATACCCGAAAGGGAATCACTCTCAAATTCTTTGAACGTTTTAATGGGAATAATATCGGAGCGAAGGAGCTGAAGTTCTGTCCCGGCAAATCCCCCCTGGAGCACCGCTGGCTTCACATAATCATTGACCTCTTCAATTTCTGCAAAAGGATACTGGGCATAAATCTGCCCCTCAATGAGTTCTTTCAAGTTCTTCTCGATGCAGGTGAAAAAATAGATGTGCTGATTGTAGGACGTCATCTCAAACGTAAAAACATGGTGGTGTAAAATTTCGTGGATATTCACAAGGAGCTGTTCAAATGAAAGCACCCTCTTTTCAATCTCCTGAGGAATTCGGATGAGCAATAAGACTTTATCTTTCGGCAGCATAAAAGGGCCTTGGTATGTTTAATATAACACAAAAACAGGTTTTAGAGAAGCCCGTGAGGGGGTGCCATATCAGATTATTTTTTGGAGGATTTCGGTTTCGTTTTTGTTTTCGACTTTGCTTTCTTTTTCGATTTTTTCTTGGCCGAGGCTTTTTTTGATTTTTTCTTCAGCGTAGATTTTTTGAGAGCAGATGAAGGGGATTTTTTGGCATCAGACACTTGTGTCTTGCTGTTTAATTTTGATTCCAGCGATTTGCGTAAAGCCGAAACCCTCTGTGCAAATTCAGCAATCTCTATCTCGAGAAAAGCATTCTGATCTTTGGAGATTTCCTCGTCATACATCTTTTTGAGTTCCTCATAGGAATTGCGCAATTCTTTAAATTCATCAACCTTTTTCGGATTTTTTTGAATTGGTCCAAGCAATGCCCCGATGCGATCAAGGTCACTACGGACGCCAAAAAGTTGATTTTTTTCAGGGTTTTCCTGATTGATGATGGCATAATCCTGCCTCAGGATCCCAAAGTGTTTGGTATTGAGATCCTCAATAGCAGAATCGAGTTTTTCAATATATTCTTTTTTGCATTCAAAGTTTTTTGTAAGTTTCAGGACGGACCTATAGCCCGCAGCGCCTTTTTTCAAATCATCGCTCAATTGCTTCAACGCCGCGGTATTTTTCGTGCCGGTCTGAACCGGGAGTTTCTCGCCAAAATTTAAATACGCTAATCCTTGCGGGAGAACATTTTCTACAACTTCTTTCCGGTATGCTTTGCAAGATTCTTCCGTCAATTCTTGAGGCCGATTCGGTGTTACTGGTATTTGATTCGCTTGCGCTACGGTTTCTGGTGTTGCCGGAGTTGGAGGAGTTACGGCCTGAGGTTCAACGGTAGGTGGTTCAGTAGCAGGAGTTTCCGGCTGCCCTCCTTGGCTCACAAATGGGGCGCATCGCAAATTATTTCCATCGCGATACGCGGTATCGCCGGCAGGACAAACGATGCTCTCCTCATCAAATTTGCACGGATCAACCTTGGTCCCATCGCGTGGAGAGATTCGTGGAGTGCAAGCTGCGCCCGATTGATCAGGAATAGAATAACAACTCCACTTATGAGAGAGGAGAATAAATTTTGCTTTAGAATTTGAAGGGATAGGATCGGGATTTGAGTTTCCGTTGCTTGGGTCAACCTTTCGGGGGCATTTACTCAAACTTGAAGATGAGGACGAGGGGGCGCTTGATGAACTCCCAGGACACGTTGAGGCATAGAGAGTAACGTTATTTCCAGCAATATTGGCAACGGTACATGCTTTTTCTGAGCTGCTTACGTTTGATGATGATATGCAGCTGTCCCATCCATCTGAGCCTCGATGCATGACAAAGCCTGATGTGTCACATCGGATTCCAAGCGTGGTGCTTTGAACCATTGAATAACAGGTAGTTCGGTTCATTTCCGTTAATGCTCCCGGAACTCCACCAACACACAAAATGGACGAGGAAGACGACGAAGAAGGTGACGGAGATGGTGACGGAGAGGGTGACATGGGCGACGGGCTAGCGCTTTGGCTTATACAAGCTTGTCCAAGGGCTGAATATCCGGAAGGACAACTTACAGGAGTTTCTCCCATTCCACAGTAGAGCCCAATATTCACTGAGTATTTTTCACCATTTGCCCGCGAGCATTCGTAGGTTGATCCAATGGCTGCTAGAGCTGCTTCGGTTTTACATTCGACGTACGTTGGCTCCTGTTGAGGCGATGGATAGATGAGATACTGCTTTGGTCGAGATGCAGGACAAGTTACAGAAAATCCTGCGCTCGTGCTATATGCGCATTTGTAGGTATCTACGGGACTTCCCGATGAACAAACGATTCCGTCGGCTTCTTGAGCAAGCGTATTTTGCAGCCCCAAAATTCCAAGCCCTATCGAGAGTGCTAAAACAAGATATATGTCCGGCTTCTTGAGCATATTTTATTTTTGTTATTTTATATATGATAACACAAAAAGAACCTGAGCGCAATTATCCTGAGGTATGTCCTAAACTAATCCTTTTTGACTTCCTTTTTCACCTTTTTCTTTGGTGCATCTTCCTTCGGCCCTTCATCACTCTTATTTTCCATAGGCGGCTCAAGGAGAGCCTTAATCGAAAGCCCCAAGCGGTGATCATCCGGGTCAATGGCAATAACCTTCGCCTCAACTTCCTGACCTATTTTCACATATTTTTGAGGTTCCTTCACGACTTCATGCGCGAGTTCTGAGAGATGGATGAGTCCGCTGATTTCATTTTCAAGTTTCACAAAAACTCCGAACTGCGTAATCCGATCCACTTTTCCCTTTACGATTTTACCTACGGTGTATTTTTCTGCAGCCTTCTTCCATGGATCCGGCGTAAGTCTTTTCATCGAAAGGGAGATTTTATCTCCCTCAATGCCAATGATTTGCACTTCGACCGGGTCCCCGTTTTTTCCATAGGTCATGGGGTCTTTTACATGACCCCACTCGATTTCGGAAATGTGAACGAGTCCTTCCAAACCTTCAAATGCGACGAAGATGCCAAATTTCACAATGCCTGAAATAGTCCCATGCACCGTTTGCCCAGGATGAAGATTTTTGAGTGTTTCCTGTCTTTCATCTTCGAGCGCGGCCTTTTCGGAAAGGATCAACTTTCCCCCGGTTTGATCGACATTAATAATTTTTACCTTCATCTGCGTCCCGACCAATTTTTGGAGACGAGAAAGGATCTGGGTGCTGTTGGCACCGTCAACGCGTGGGTAGTGGAGAGGAGCGAGCTGGGAAACCGGAATAAATCCTTTAATCCCATCGACCAAGACGAGGAGGCCTCCTTTATTGGCTTCGTGGATCGTCACCGCAATAACCTCACCAGATTCATAGGCTTTCAGGAAATGGCGCCATGTTCTTTCCTGACTCGCGCGTCGCAGCGATAATACAAAATATCCTTCTTCATTTTCTTCCTCGATGACATAGGCAGAAATCTTATCTCCGGTTTTGAGATTTGCGAGGGTGTCGCCACTATCCTGGGATTCCTTCCCGGAAATCATTCCAACGGCAACTCCGCTCATATCTACGAGAATTTTATTTCCAAAAATATCGATGACATCGACTTCAATGAGTGAACCAAGTTTTGGAATGGACATTTTTGGTCCATGCTCAAGAAGCTCATCCATAACTGGAGAACTCACCATAAAGGCTTGTGACATAGAACGAGTTGTGATGAGGTTGCTTGAAGTAAATAGTTGCCTGCGGCGACCTCACCAAATAAACCGCAGCGCAGGAGCAGTATACGAATAGGGGCCCCCTCGGTCAATACCAGAATTTCCAGTCTAGGCAGATAGCGCCAGCTCTTTTCCTTTAACTCCTTTAGTCGTAGCCTTTTTCGCCCGAATGAGATCAACGCCCTTCCCGTCTTTTCTCACGTTGATCTTGATGTTATCTCCCTCATGGAACTCACCTTCAAGGAGTTTTTGAGTGAGCGGGTCCTCAACCAAATCCTGCAGCTTTCGACGGATGGGACGGGCCCCATACTTGGGGTCAAAACTTTCCTTTGCCAAGTAATCCAGGGCGCCTGGAGTGAGCGAGATAGAAATATCCTTCACCTTCAAACGTTTTTCGAGCAGCACCAAGTGAAGTTTTACAATTTCTATGATGTTTTCATGGGTGAGCGCATTGAAGACGATTACTTTATCGATTCGGTTCAAAAATTCCGGTCGGAAGTTATCCTTCAGTTCTTCGAGAATGGCTTCTTTTGCCTCTTGATACTCATCCTCTGCTTTTTTGAGTTCGTTGCTGGAAAGGTCAAAACCGATCGCTCCAGCTTTTTCCGTAAGCTTTTCAGCCCCTATATTCGAGGTCATGACGATAATGACATTCTTAAAATCCACGCGGCGGCCCTTCCCGTCAGTCAAAATACCATCTTCCAAAATTTGAAGGAGGAGGTGGAAGACATCCGGATGAGCCTTTTCAATTTCATCGAAGAGGATAATGGAATAGGGTTTTCGGCGAACTGATTCCGTGAGGGTTCCGCCTTCTTCATAACCAATGTAGCCAGCGGTAGTGCCAACGAGACGGCTTGTATTGTGGCGTTCCATGAACTCGCTCATATCTATTTTAATGAGTGCGTTTTCATCGTTGTAAACCTCCTTCGCGAGCGCTTTCACAAGTTCCGTTTTTCCAACGCCGGTCGGACCCATAAAAATGAAGGAGGCGATCGGCCTGCGTTCATCAGCAATGCCAGCGCGCGACCTGCGAATCGATTTGGCCACCTCCGTTACGGCTTCATCTTGACCAATTATCCGTCCTTTTAAGATCTGTTCCAGCTTCATGAGGCGATCAACATCGGTTTTTACCAAACGCATGGTTGGGACGCCCGTCATGTTGGAAACCACCCGGGCGATGTCCTCAGGGGTAACCTGCTCGCGTTTTTCCCTTGGCACAACGACTCGCCTTGATTCCTCCAGTTTTCGGGTCAACTCAAGTTCCTTGCAACGCAACTGAGCAGCCACTTCATAATTTTGCTCAGAAACCGCGGCTTCTTTTTTCTTAATAACTTGGGAAAGTTCCTGCTGGAGTTTTTTCATGGCGTCCAAATTGCCTTTTCCTTTTACTCGTTTTAGCGCTGATGCCTCGTCCATCAAATCAATGGCTTTGTCAGGCAGGAAACGATCATGGATGTATCGTTTTGAAAGATACACCGAAGCTTTCAGGGCATCGTCTTGAATAATAAGGTTGTGATGATCTTCGTAGGATTTACGAATACCCTTCAAAATAGCGAGGGCATCATCTTCAGAAGGTTCGTCTACCATCACGGGCTGAAAGCGGCGCTCGAGTGCGGGATCAGCTTCCACATGCTTTCGATAATCTGCAGTCGTGGTTGCTCCAACAACCTGAACTTTTCCACGTGCAAGCGCAGGTTTCAAAATATTGGCGGCATCCAGGCTTCCTTCAGCACTTCCCGCACCAATCACGGTGTGGAGTTCATCAATAAAAAGGATGACATTATTCTGCCCCGAAGCTTCATCGATAATTTGCTTCACACGTTCTTCAAATTCTCCACGGTATTTGGTGCCCGCAACAACGGAGGCCATAGAGAGGGATAAAATCTTCTTGTCGAGAAGATTATCCGGAACCTGCTCGGTAACAATGGCTTGTGCGAGACCCTCAACGATGGCGGTTTTTCCAACACCCGGCTCTCCAATGAGTACGGGATTATTCTTCGTTTTGCGATTGAGGATGGAAACGACGCGTTCAATTTCTTTCTGCCGACCGATCACCGGGTCGATTTTTCCGCGCCGGCATTCCTGAACTAAATCGGTGGTGAAATAATCAAGCGCAGGAGTTTTCGTTTTTTGCTGTTCTCCTTGTTTGTGCTTATAAGCATCTTTATATCCTTTTTCTTCTTGACCGACGAGAACGCCATGGAGGCCGCTCAGGAAAAATTCGAGGGGATTCATCATCTGTTGGGCGCCCTTTTGTCCGGCTTGTCCTCCCATCTGCCCTTCTTGGTTCCGGCGGAAAATTTGAACGATTTGGTCCTTTATATTCTGCGGACTTATTTTCATATTTTCGAGAATCACGGTGGCAGCGGTATTCTCCTGGGAGCAGAGGGCGTACAGGAGATGTTCCGTGCCCACAAAATTATGGTTGAATTCATGAGCGCACTTGAGGGCATCTTCAATGACCTGTTTTGCAAAGCCAGAAAGTCCACCATTCCCTTTCGTAGGAGCCGTCTGGCCCGTGGTAGCCCTTCCAACCGTTTTCAATACGAGATAAACGTTATCAAGAGAAACTCCAAAATTCACGAGAATGGAGGCGCCGAGGGAGTGCGATTGTGAGAGAATTCCTATGAGAACGTGCTCGGTTCCAACGTAATTTAAGCCTGCCTCTTTGGATTTTTCTTGAGCTACGACAAGGGCTTGTTTGGCTTCCTTCGTAAATTTCTCAAATCGAGGATCAGACATAAAATTTGGATGAGTTAGTTATGTAGGAAGGATTGTTCTTAATACATTACCATAACTTCTCCTGAAATTCACCAGATTATTCTTTACGGATTTTTAGAATATGGTCCGAAAATTTCCACCTATCAACTAGCACTCTCTATTATAGAGTGCCAATAATTCACGGTCAAGAAGATTTTTACTCCTGCAGTGTTCCTAGCATTTGGTGCATGACATCCTTGTAGCTTGGGTCACCACTCAAACAATATTTCGCATCACCCTGGACGCAAACCGAAAGTGCCTCTGCCATCTCCCCCTCCACAGCCGCCTTTCCACCGAGCTCACCGATGGAGGCCATGTTTTCCGGTAATGTTTCTGGATTTTTGGTGAGATGAATGAGGACATTTTCACCCGCCACCGGCTTATTACTGAAACTGTAACCGGTATTTCTATACGCCCAATACCAACTTGAAGGGTATTGAATTTTTACCTTAAAAGAACGTGCCTCGAGTAACGTCATGCCTTTTTTTATGCTTACTTCCTCACCATTCGTTGACGTGAGGTTTATCTTTGAGCGTTCTGTACCCTTTGCGGTGTCGGTTCCTTCCGTAAGCTGCCAGTCCGTTGATGAACCTGGTTTAAAATAGGCAACTCGAGTCATTTTTTCCGGTGCTTTTTGATCGGGCACGCTGAGGAGGATTTTTCTAAGCTCATGACCATCTTCATACACGATGTAAAGAGAGCTCCAATTTTCCGGCTGACCTTCCGGGTATGCAAATTCAACTGACTGTACCGACCAAGTTCCACCTACGCTCGGAGGTTCAGGCGCCAATTCGGAGATATGACTTTTTATATAATCAATAAATGTCTGCCGGGACTGGGAAAGCATCGTTGCCTTTTTTTGTGCATCTTCCTGTGCCTGGCGTTCCTGTAATTCATCACCTGCTAAACCAGAAAGTGTTGACGAGGGGGTCGGGTATAAGGCTGGGGGAGGAAAAGGTTTTTGGGCTGCGGGGGATGAAGTTCCCACAGAATCGCCAAATGGAATAAACTCAAAACTCATCACCATGTCGTAGAAGGAATTCCGATACTGATCTTTCTCGCTGTCGCCGGTGGTTTTGTGGCTGAATTCATATATAAAGGTGTCTCTCGCAACATAGAATTTTATCTGTTCACCGGTTCCTTCGGTTACCTTCACGGCATCAAGCTGGAGCGAACCGATACGGCTCTGTTGGTAGGTGAGCGCATCGGCTTTTCGATACTGTTCATCGAGGCCCAGCCATTCACGCGGGGGAAGCCGGCGATTATTTTCCGAACGTTCAATCGTAATAGTGTCTATGGAATCTCTGTCAGTATCATCAACCTCGTAAGGAGTTATGAAAATTTTGAGAATACCAAGGACGCTTTTCTCTTCTTTGAGAATCCAGAGGCTCGGATATTGAAATTTTATTCCAAGCTCCGCATTTTGATATAGCGTTTTTGAACTTGCATCCTGGGTGAGTGAGACGACATTTTCTAAAAGAAAAACCGTTTTTGAATCATTCCATTTACCTTCTGCTTCAACGCGCCGGCCTTTGTATTTCCGCAAGTTCACACTCGCCGAATCAATAAAGATGGGCTCTTTATTTTCCACAATGAGAACGAATTTAGAAGGCGCCGTGAGAATACCGAGCGCCTCAGGAGGATTCACCACCCCAATCATGCGCTGGAGCTGAGTTTCATCCGAAAGAGCAACTGGTGCGTCTTCTTTTTTGGAAAAGAAGGAACAACTTGTGAGGAGCAACAAAGAAAGAAGCGTGGAGAGGAGAAGAATTTTTTTCATAGAGGAGGATTAAATGAATTGAGTTTGACGATGCTTTGGGATGTCGATACCAAGGTGGTCGTACCCGTGATCCGTAACAAGTCGGCCTCGCGGGGTGCGTTCCAAAAATCCGAGCTGAATGAGATACGGTTCGTAAATATCCTCAAGAGTGGCTTCTTCTTCGGAAAGGGCTGAAGAAAGCGTGTTTAGGCCCACAGGGCCACCTTTAAATTTTTCGGCCATGGTACGAAGGATGGACCGATCCATATCATCCAATCCGAGGTGATCGACGCCAAGGGAATGGAGCGCTTCTTCCACGATTTTTTGAGTGATTTCCGTGTGGCTATGATACTGCGAAAAGTCACGTACGCGCCTCAACAATCGGTTTGCAATACGCGGGGTTTGGCGACTCGACTCGGCAAGGCGCTGAGCGGCGGCATCGTCAATGATACACTCTAAAATTTTCGCTGATCGAAGAATAATTTTGCGGATATCATCAATATCATAAAACTGAAATTTGAAAACATTTCCAAAACGGTCCCGCAGAGGGGAGGAGAGCAAGCTCATTTTTGTCGTGGCTCCGATAAGGGTGAAATGAGGAAGGTTCAAACGCACCGCCCGGGCGGAAGGCCCTTTCCCGAGCATGATATCAATCACGAAATCCTCCATGGCAGAATAGAGCACTTCTTCCACCACGGGACGAAGCCGGTGAATCTCATCGATGAAGAGCACATCACCCTCGGCGAGGTTGGTTAAGAGGGAAGCGAGATCGCCCTGTCGTTCGAGTGCCGGGCCGGAAGTCATTTTCACATTGCCACCCATTTCATTTCCAATAATATAGGCAAGCGTTGTTTTTCCAAGTCCTGCCGGACCATGGAGAAGGACGTGCTCAAGGCATTCCTTACGTTTTTTGGATGCCTCAAGAGAAATGGTTACATTCCGGCGAATTTCTTTTTGCCCAATGTATTCTGCAAGCGTTTTAGGACGAAGCGTTTGTTCAAATTGCGAAAAATCCTGAGCCGAAGCTTTTGGTTCAAGGATTCGTTCTGGAAGAGCCGTGTCCTCGCGCTGAATCATACGCTGGAAATTATAACACACCCTCTTCGCCTTAGGACCTGTGCGCACAGGTCCTAATTTACGCTCCATTCTTCTTCTTTCTTCGGAGGTTCCCACTTTTCATGGATGCCTCCACGAGATTTTTCCATTTGCGTGAGAATAAAGGTTTTTATGGCTTCGGGATCGGGACAATCGTTGAAAATAATGCAGGTTTTTGAGCCTGCGGTTTCAATTTCGAGCAAGCCGTAATCAAACATTCTTACTTTTGAAAGAACGCCTTTTTCCCGTGTGTTAATGTCCTGAATATCGAGGAGTTCCGCTTCATGTTCATCACGTTTTACCGGTGATTTCCAATTGATCCACACGACGCGCTTGTTTGTTATCACGAGTTTGTCGAGGAGGTAATCAAAGGACAGCAGGGCGATCACCACTCCGAGGCAAAAAGAAAGACCCGCAAAAAGCCACAGTACCCATTCTCCCTCTGCCGCTTTTCCGATAAAAAAAAGAATGATGTAGAGGGGAACGGCTACAATGGTAATTTTGACGAGCTGGAGAACGTAGGGAGTCGAATGCCTTTTGCAAGTCCGGAGAATGACCTCGCCGTGACGTAGATGCATGATGGGGTAAGTGTAACATAGTAAGGTATAATGAAAATATGTGGCCCCGTAGTTCAATGGATAGAACACCAGCCTTCTAAGCTGGATATGAAGGTTCGATTCCTTCCGGGGTCACCATTTATAAGCAATGAAGAACTATTATGAATGTTCAGGAACAGTATCGTCAGGAATACCGACGCCTGAAACCCGGATGGAAGGATAGTATGACGATCTATCGCGCAATGATAGACCGGTATGTTCAGGGTCAAACAAAAATTTTAGATATAGGGTGTGGTCACAACGATTTTTTGAAACCAGTGTATTCAAAAACACCGCATACTTACGGCATTGATCCCGACGCCTCTGCGCTCCAGAAAAACCGGATCATCAAACACAAATTTACCGGCCATGCGGAAAAAATTCCCGTTGAAAATAATCTTTTTGACCTCGTGGTTTCTGCTTGGGTTCTTGAACATCTGGAAAATCCCCAGCGTGTTTTTCGGGAGATTCATCGAGTGCTCAAACCCGGTGGCCATGTTATTTTTTTAACCCCGAATGTCTGGAATTACAATGTATGGATCATTCGTTCCATCCCGAACCGCTTCCATCATTTCTTCACTCGTCGGCTCTATGATCGAAAGGAGGGCGATACCTATCCTGTGCAGTATCGGATAAACTCAGTCAAAAAATGCACCGAAATTCTTACCCCGATTGGCCTAAAAAAAACCGACCTCGTCCTGAATGGAGACCCTTCATATATCAGTTTCAATAAACCGCTTTTTAAATTCGCCTGTATCCTTGAAGCATTCTTCGAGAAATATATGAGCTCTGCAAAGGTGCATCTCATCGGTGACTACGAAAAGTAATGTTCTAGGGGACGAGCGCTTCTTTTTCCAGTTTCTTGAGCCGATACAAAATCTGCGCGATTTCGCCACGCGTCATGGGTTTGGCAGCATCGATCGGAGTATTTTCTTTGACTTCTAAAATATTTTTCACAATGGCTTCTTGGATGTACGGTGCAAACCAATCACCTTGGCTTACCCCCGAGGGCAGGGTCACCAGAATTTGTGGATCGATATCGGCATGGGCAGCGACAAAGAGCATTGTCAAAAATTCGGCGAGATTCACCTTAGTGTCGGGCTGAAAAGTCCCATCGGGGTAGCCTTTCACAAAGCCTTCGTCATAGGCGCTCACAATAAATTTGGCGTACCATGCCTCACGCGAAACATCCGGAAATGTCGTGTCGATTTTTTCACGAATTTCAGCATCAATAGCGCGAAGGATAAAAGTAACTGCCTCGGCTCGTGATACTTCGCGATCTGGCTGAAATGTGCCATCGGGATATCCCGCTACAAGGCCTTGTGTTTTGAGCTCTGTGAGAGCGGCAAAATATGGGCTCTCTGCCGGGATGTCCGTAAAGGGCTGTGTTTCCACGGCGGGAGGAGTGGAAGAAGATATTGAGTCGGGCGGTGAGGGCTCTGGAGTCGGGGCGAATTCGACCGGTACGACCATTTGCGGAGGCGGTTCGGATACTGCAGGCGGCTCCGGAAGAGTGACCTCCGGTGCGGAAGTGGGTTCTATTGTAGACGGAGTTACGACTGGGACTTCTTCTGGGAGAAGAGGGGTTGGCTCAACTGGTGTTTCTGGTAACACAGGCTGAACTTCAGGTGCAGGTGGTGGTGGGAGCAGTGCCTCTGCCTCTGGAATTGGTTTTGGAATAACTTCAAACTCCGGTGATGAAAACTCCTTATCCCGGAATCGAAGTATCAATTTGTCTTTTCCTACTTTCGTATCCTTAACAAATACAAAATTCACGATGCCAGTTTTTAAACTCTTGGCGGTAAATTGCGGTCGGTTAATCACCGCATTTCCATTCAAGAGCGACAGTTGAATCTCATCGAGGAATGTTGGATTCGTGAGCAGATTTCCATTCCCGTCGAACGCTTGGATTATGAATTTTACTTCACTGCCTTCTTCAAACTGGCTCCCATTCACGCTCTGTAAAAGAAAAACTGTTTCGTCATACGTATCAACCGCCTTTGAAATCGCCACCGTCACTTCTGGCTGCGAAGAAACAATCAGCGTTTGATCGCCAAGATTCTTCTGCACATATTTGAGAGGATTAATCGTATAGGCAATGGCGTTTTCCTGCTTGAGGCCGTTATTGATGGCTTCAAAAAATGAATATCCAGCCGCGCGTTGGTCTGCTCCAGTAAAAGGCCAGTAAGGGTGCCAAGAAGAAAGATCGTTATCAATTTGAAAATGGAGATGTGGTGTGGTTGCCGTGCCGGAACTTCCGGAAAAACCAATGAGTTGTCCTTTCGTCACGATGTCATTCACATTTACAGAAATTGAGCTCAAATGGCTGTACGAAGAGTAGAGCGTGATTGGGGTATGGGGGTCATCGAGAGCAGGGAATTGATTATGTTGAAGAACGATGTGATTTCCAAAACCGCCACTGGTATATGCCGCCTTTATCACCGTTCCATTAGCGGTCGCATACACCGGTGTTCCCTCTGGCACCTTGATGTCTACGGCTGGATGACTTCCGCTGCCTTCAACTCCGTCGAGCCGGTAACTGCCGAGATATGGCGTTGAGTAGGTTATTTTTTCATTCCGGATACTGTCGTCGGTTGGATCATTCCACTTGAGCGTTGCGATGGGTATTGCTAAACGCGTTGGATTATAAGGTGGAGTAGGAATGAGTTTTTCTGCCGGTATACCCGAAAACGGAGCCTTCCGCTCAGCTTCTGTCAGCTTCACCCAATCGGGAACCTGCTTAATGGGGAAAGTGGTTCCATCGAAAGCGGCGTGATCGGGGACCGGTGAAAGCACGCTCGTGAGGTATTTCGCTCCGCGCTCTCCAAAAAAAGCGATCGTCAGGGTTAGAACCGACGTAACGATAATCAAAGTGAGCGTTTTTGGTTCAAAGAGAAAGAGTTCCTTCTTTGGCCAGGCGTCGAGTGGTTTCTTTTTATTTGCCATTTTGTGTATTTTTATGTTTTTATAATTATACCATAATCACATTATTTTTCAATGCACTTAAGCTCATCATCAGATAAGGAAACTCAAGAATATGGGGTCCAACTCGGTAAGAAACTCGCAAAGGGCCTTATTTGCCTTTACGGATCACTCGGGGCCGGGAAAACAACTTTTGTTCGAGGACTCGCAAAGGGTCTCGGAGTGAAATCGAGAATTTCGAGCCCCACCTTTACCTATCAACGGGTTCATAAAGGACGCGTGAAGCTTTATCATTTCGATTGCTATCGACTCGAGAAACCTGACCAACTCCTCGTTCAAGAACTGACCGAGGCGTTAGTCCGTAATGACGGCGTGGTAGCAGTTGAATGGGCGGAAAAAATTATCGATTTCTTGCCTCAACAAAGACTCGATATATCGCTTGAATATAAAACGGCCGAATGTCGAAAAATTACCTATACATCCCATGACGGATCAACAAGTCGCACGTCTCATTGAAGAATTCCGTATGCCCCTCCACGTTCGCCGCCACTGCGCTGCGGTTGCGAATTTTGCTTGTGAATTAGGCAGAAAGCTTATTGCTGCGGGCGAAAAAGTCGACCTTACGTTACTCCGCCACGCAGCATTGCTGCATGACCTTGTCCGCGTGGTCGATTTTAGGAAATTCAAACCGGAGGAATTTCCTGATCCCGTTACGCCGGAGGATGTTTCTTTTTGGAAAATACTTCGTGAAAAGTATAAGGGGATGCATCATGCTGATGCTGGAGCACAGATTTTAACAGAACGTGGATTTTCGGAAACCGCCAAACTGGTTTCGCGTCATCGCTTTCTCCAAATTAAGGACGGCTTTGATAGTTGGGAAGAAAAACTGCTTTATTACGCGGACAAACGGACAAAGCATGATCACGTGGTCGATTTACAGGAACGCCTGGATGACGGGCGAAAACGAAATGTTCCAGGAATGGAATACACGGAAGAAGCGCGCGGCCTTGATGAAAAGGTATTCGCCTTGGAGCGTGAGATTCTCACGAAGATTGGGGAGCAGAGACAATCTGATTGAGAATTTTCCGGGTCTTTTCATCGATCTCACCAGAGCCATCGAGCCCGTGGTTTTTTTGAAAGGAAGAAACAGAATTTTTCGTTATATCGCCGTAATATTCCGTCGTAAACCTCCCCGGGAAAAATCCTAATCGCTTCAGCACTTTTTGGAGGCGATCCACGTCGCTTCCACGGCTCCCATACGTGAGATTCATAGAAAAAGCATCTGAAGAGGGCAGTGCTCCTGCTATGAGCGTTTTTTCATCATTCACCCTGGCGGCAACGACTTCTTTTTGCTCGGTAGTGGAAGCAATCAGCTTCTTTTGACCTAATCGTGCGGATGCTATCTCATTCAATTTTTCAATGGTTTTTGGACCAACCACACCAGCACCAAGACTCTTTTCGTCCGCAACCACCCCGGTTGCCTGTTGGAATTTGAATACCGCATGTTCCGTAGTTTTTCCAAAATACCCGGTTGGCTCAAGGCCCAGGAAGTTGAGCCGTTTCAATTCTTCCTGCAAAAGCGCCACTCCAGCCCCGCGATCATTCAACTCCAATGACTGTGCAAAAACCAATTTTGAGGTTGCTGGAGGAGATTTCGGCGTTATCAAATTGTCAGAGGGAGTGTAGGACTGCGTAATAATTTTTTCGAGGGCGGCTTTTGTTTTGGGTCCAAAAATTCCAGCACCAAAATCTTTCGAGGAAGTAACAAGATCCGCATCCATCTGAAAACGCACGAGCGCATCAATGGTTTTCTCATCAAACGCACCCGATAGCGCCTCTTCATTCAAAAATCCAAAATCTGCAAGGACCGTTTGAAGATTTTTCACATTTTCACCTTTTGCGCCGCGATGCAATCCTGGCTCTGGTAGTTTTTTTACCAAAGCATCTCTCTTTTCTTCAAGGAGCGCTTCCAGAGCGTAGCGCGAGCGAGGGCCAAAGTTTCCAGCGCCCGGATCATCAACCGTAACAATGACTTTTTGGGTTAATTGAAATTCAGTGAGTGCTCCATTCGTTTCGGGGCCAAAATAACCAGTAATGTCAGCCTTCATGTAACCAAACTTTTTCAGAAATCGTTGAAGCTCACTCACTTGCGCTCCCTCATCGCCCACGGCAAGATCAAGACGAAAATAAGTTGTCCGCTGCGGGACTACGGCGATATCCGCGAGAGGAATGCCAGCGATATTCACCGATTCCTGAATGCTGGCATCAATTCCATATACGGTAACATCCACCGAACGCATTCCCCACCAAAGAGCCCGACGGAGTCCTTCTTCGCCTTCACCCATCCAAATATCAAGCCGGTCGCCCTTAATGGCTCCTCCGCGGTCGTGAATAGCTACCATCCCAAAACCGGGAATCTGCATTTTTGTTCCGAACGGAAAATCCCGCGAAGCTGCGGCCATACCGGGATACACTTTCGTTCCATCCGCGCTGTGCACGCCTTCACCATTCAGGCGAACATCGCCTTCATAACTTCCTCGAATATATCGAGATTGATTGGGAAGCGGGGTGTAGTAGCTCGAAACGACGAATTTCTTCGTGTAGGGAAATACCGTCTGCGCATAACCCCGCGGAGTGACCGCAAAAAGAAACAGAATGCTAAATGTAAGCCAGAACAAAAGTTTTGTTTTCATGGTTTTTTGGTTTGTTTTTAATCTCCTAATTTTATCACAAAAAAGCCTTTTCTTCAGAGAGATACCCTTGCAGTATTTATAGGATATATTAAAAATAAGGTGAGTTAAAAAATTTGAGCGCGCGTTGCCACTCACCGTTTACGGGTCTTGTGGGTCCCGAAGCGGTGAGTGGCGAGCCTATGCGAAAACTTTTTAACGAACAACAGCTCGGAGGGGGATTTCCTAAGGGGGAACCAGCCGTTCCCCCTTAGGCTTTAAACATCTGCTCCTATTCTCCTTATGATCTCACGGCTTACGTATTCCTTTGGACGACCATATTTTAGGCGTGATAGCTGCTTTAAGGCCTCTCCCAAATTCTTATCTCCCGATTCTGTGTAGGGATTGACTGGTGTGACGCTGAAAGGACGGCTTGGCTGCGTATCGATGGAAAGTTTCATGCATGCCTTGTATTTATCAATGTTGATGAGATCCTGATCAGAAAAAACCGGAGCCATTTCCTTAGCCATATACTCTCCGTCTTGCGCACCGATTTTGTACGACATGATCGTTCCCACGTTTCCGAAAATGGCATCTTTAAGGCTCACCTTCCGAGCGCCTTTTTTGGCTTCGCTCCCTTCGAGCTGTGCAAGATATTGGTGAGCGATATTCAGACCGAGCCGGTACTTTCTCGCTTCTGAGAGAATGACCTCAATAGAATCCGTCACATAGTTCTGGAACTCATCAATATAGAGGAAAAAATCACGCCGCTCATTTTTGGGAACGTGCTGACGCTTCAAAGCGGCCATTTGAATTTTACTGACCATGATGAGACCGAGGAGTTTACTGTTTATTTCACCCGTTTCGCCCTTCGCCAAATTCATGAGGAGGATTTTTCCCTCCTGCATGACCTTGAAAAAATCAAACGCTGATTTGGTTTGACCGATGATGTTGCGCATCATGGTATTCGTCACGAAGGCGCCGAATTTCGCCGCAAAGTAGGGGATCATTTCCTGTTTTTCGCGCGCGCCGGTTTTGGCCATTTGATGGATCCAAAATGACTTCACAATCGGATTTTTTACCTTACTGACCTTATATTTTTGGAAATCATCGTCCGTAAAAAGGCGGACAATATCCGTGAGGGCGCCGCCTTCGGGATCATCCATGAGCGTGAGACAGCCGTTTCGAAAATAGTCCTGGATTCGGGGACCGAAAATCTCTTCATCAAAAAGCTTGATCATGATGTTCATGGCATCGAGCGCAACCATATCCTTTTCTTCATCGCTATTGGCTTCCAAAAGGTTGAGGCCCATGGGCCGCTCCAAATCCGCGGGATTAAAATAAATGACATCGTCGGCTCGTTCGCGCGGGATGAACGGAAGAATATCCTCGATGAGGGAACCGTGCGGATCAATGACGCAGAATCCATCGCCGTTTTTCAGGTCCTGGCGAATCATGACTTGGAGGATGGAAGACTTACCGGTTCCCGTCTGTCCAATGACATAAAAGTGACGGAAGCGATCTTCGCGTTTCAAGCGGACTTCACGCGACTCACCACGATACTGATTGTGGCCAAGCAAAATTCCTTCGTCGGGTAAATTTGCCGGCGCTGGAGCAATTTTAAAATTCTGCCAGGCGAGGGTTGAGCCTCGATTAAATCGGATATTCGGAAGATGGAATAAGCCCGCCAATTCCTCAGAAGAAAGAATCATCTTCCGGTTCAGCAAGCGCATCATCCAGGGTCGGTTGAGAGTCCGCAGGATGTAATTATTCACGAGCTTTCCCACAGAATGGTACTTCGTTCTAATGAGGGCATTGTTATCCGTCGTGTTGTATTGAGCGAATCCACTGCGTACATTAATGAGCTGCTCTTTGGCCGCACGATATGTGGGCGCGGCCGCAATGATGCGAATAACCGTTTCGTATCCCATTTTTGTGTTTTTTTCTTCAATGGCCTTCACCTGATCGTCGGTCATGGGCGTGGTTCGAGTTGAGCCCTTGTTCGTGTCCATATTTTCTTTCAAGTCTTCAGCGCCACGGACGCTGATTCCAAAGAGGGTCCCGAGCCATGAAACGGGATTCCACCAGTGAAATTTTTTCTCATGGACAAAAATCTCCTCAGCGCGCTTTCTGCCTTTTTCCTGCCAGCCATCACCGGCAGGGCGCACCACCATTTGAATCGACGCTCCTTCATCCGGACCCAATTTTGAAAGCACATTGCTCAAATTATTGAGCGGATCGGATCCCATGCGCTGATAGGTTCGAAGCGGAAACCACGGTGCTTTGAGCATGCGCATGTAGCAACCAGCCACGCGCGAATTCGGTTTAAAAATATTGTAATCCGTCACTTCTTCGATGTAAGCGTCCGGGTAAAATCCGGTAATTTGTTTTTCTATGAGGGGGACGAGGTGATGGGGGACAACCACATACAAAAAAATCTGATTATTGAAAACCGCATACTCAAGCGAAAAAAAGTCTTGCCCGATGATGTAATACTTGAAATCCTCCTCATGAACAGAGTGAATGGCCTCAAAAAAATGGGTCATGACTCCAATGGTTTCCTTAAAATCCTTCTCGCTCGCATAGGTCGATCCCTCCTTTTCCCGATCTTCCTTTGATTCCTTCTTGGGAATGAGCACTTTCAAAAATACCATATTGAGGCAGCGGTTACGGTTTGCGCGTGTGCGAAGAAACCACCACAACAAAAGAATGGAGAGAAGAGAAGCCCCGATAAGCAAAATGATGCTTTCAAAAACCATACCGTCTCATCAAGTATATCATTGCTTTTCGCTCTTTGGCTTCGCTTTTTTCTTTCCCTTTGCTTTTTTTGAAGTTTTCTTTACTTTTTTTGAAGCCTTGGCCGATTTTTTGAGTTTCTTCGTTCCCGGTTTCACGATCTTCTTCAAAGATTTACTTTGCTCTTTGAGCAACGATTGGCTCTGCACCTTCGACTCGATATCCTTTCGAAGAAGAGCGATCCGTTGAACGATATCATCTACCTCAAAGGCAAAAACCTTCCCTTCTTTATCGGCTTCAACGAGGATCTCGAACTCAGCCTTGAGCTCGGCATATGCTTTCACTTCATCGGCAAATGCTTTTTTTTGCTCCGATTCCTCTTTGAGCGTCTTTTTAAAATTTTCAAACCATTTAAAATCGTTCTGAATTCCCAAATACTGATTCTGAACTTTCGTTTCTTTATCCAAGAATACCAAACTTTGTCTTACTCTTGTGAGGTTATCGCCTTCATATTCGCGAACTGCGTCGTTCAATTGATTCACCGTTTGATCTTCGCAGACATTTGAGGTGGAGAGTTTTTCGAGTTTTCGTGAACTCTTCGCACTGTCTCTCAGGATCTGGTAAAAAATCTTTTTAAATTCTGGATTTTTTACATTCGTACCCTCGAATGCGCTATCGGCAACCTCGAGAAGGGCATTGCCCTGAGGAATGGTCTTTTCCAGAATTTCTTTTTTATAATCACGGCAATCAACGGGGGGTGCAGCAGCAGGGACTTCAACCGTAACGGTTTCACGAATCGTTTGGGTGATAACCGTTGGTGGTATTTCCGCTGTTGAACCACCTTTCTTTTTGAGCGGCGCGCATTTCAAAAAGTTTCCGTCACGGTACGCGGTTCCTTTAGTCGGACAGGCAATACTTTCCTCACCATATAAGCATGGAGAACTGATATTGCCGGTTCGCTTTGTGGCCTGAGCCGTGCATGACGCATTTTCGCTTTTATCCGGCTGGGAATAGCAACCCCACAGATAATACGACGGCACGGCCTTAATCTCATATCCATCTGGAATAGCAGCAGGCTCGACTGTTCCCTTGGCAGGATCGGGTTTGCGTGGGCACAGACTGCCGGAAGGTGGGGGTGGGGGTGGAGGAGTTACTCCGCTCGAGGGACACTCGCTCGCGTAGATTTTTGTTGAGCCAGAATTATCTAACTTCGGAATAGAACAGAGCTTATAATTTGCAACGGAACTCAAAGAAACACACTGGTCATAACTTTGGCCATCACGGCTAATAACAAGGTCTGAATTACTACAACGTATGGCCACGGTAGTATTTGGTGTATTGCTCTTACATTTATCAGTGGTTACCTCGGTTGTTGGTTGTGAACCATTAAACATAAGACAAATAATGTCCGATCGTGATGGTGTTTCACTCGAAGGACACTCGCTTGCATAGATTTGTGTGGAACCAGAGTTATCAGCTTTCGGAAACGAACAGAGTTTGTAATCTGCAACAGAAGTCGAAGGAACACATTTATCGTAGCCTTCGCTGTCCCTCTTAATAACGTAGTTCGCATTACTACAACGTACCGCATGAGTATATGGTGGGGCTGGTGTACCGCTCCTGCAGGAGCCTGTGGTGAGTTCTGTTGTTGGCTGCCCAAGAACAATTTGGAGACACACAACGTCTGATGCTGATGCGCCAATAACACATCGTTCGTTTGCTCCACCCAAAGCATTTGTCACGACGTAGGCCGAGGCCCCCGGCGTTCCGGAACAATCTGTTGCCCCAACGTTACAATAATTAGCAGTGTCATTGCCGCATTTGGTTGTTACATACCGCTTTGTCCCATCTTCCGAAAGTGCCCCCACTTTTGCTGCGGTAAAATTCCAGTGCGCTCGGTTGGCTGCATCGGTCCCTCCAAAAATTGAAAAGTCGCTTGGGGTGCCGCCTTGTGCAGCTTGATTGTATTGATCATAAACGCAACCTCCATTAATGTTGCTGTAAAAATAACCGCTTACACAGCTCTGCTGGGCTTTACTCGGTTGGAAGGAAGAGAGCGTGATTCCTAAAATCACCAATGCAAAAGCTCCTCCACCTATAATAATAATCTTCCTGGATTTTTTGTTTTGGGACATATTTTTTATTTTAAGGATATTTCTCTAATATTCTACCATATAAATTCTCCTAAATCAACTTTTCTTTGGTAAAACAGTTTTTATGTGCATTTCGGCAATCTGTTTTTCGGGAATTTCCGACGGTGCATCGAGCATGAGGTCACGGGCCCGCTGGTCCTTTGGAAAGGCAATAACTTCCCGGATATTGGGTTCATCACAGAAAATCATCACGAGACGGTCCAGCCCCCAAGCAATGCCACCATGCGGAGGAGCGCCGTAGGTAAATGCCTCAAGCATATGGCCGAAACGATTTTTTGCCTCTTCTTTGGTAATGCCGAGAATTTCAAAAATCTTCGCCTGCACTTCTGGTTTGTGAATGCGGATTGATCCGCCTCCAACCTCCACTCCATTGAGTACAAAATCATACGCCTTGGCGCGAGCCTTAAGCGGTTCTTTTTCAAGGAGGGGAAGATCCTCGATTTTGATGCTGCAGAAAGGATGATGGGCCGCCGTGATACACTGCTCCTCTTTGCTCCACTCAAACATGGGGAAATCAACCACCCAGAGGAAAGCAAAAACATTCGGATCGCGAAGTTTGAATTCATCTGCGCATGCAAGGCGAACGTGCCCGAGGCTCGTGCATGCCGTGACAAATTCGTCCGCGGTAAAAAACACGATGTCTCCATTTTGAATCCCGCTTTGTTTTTTAAATGCGGCGAGCTCTTTTTCGCCGAGGAATTTAAGGATAGGGGATTTAAGTTCATTATTCTCTTGCGTAATGTAGGCCAGGCCCTTTGCCCCATAAATTTTCGCAAGCTCGGTGAGTTCATCGATCTTGCTGCGTGGAAATTTTGAACCGCCTTCTACTCGCAACATTTTTATAACCCCGCCTTTTGTAGCGGCATCAGCAAAAACTTTAAAACCGCTCGCCACAAAAATTTCCGTTCCATCAATCAGCTCCATGCCGAAGCGCATATCGGGTTTATCAGAACCGTATTGATTCATGGCCTCTTGCCAGGTAATTCGCGGAAAGGGCTTTTTGAGGAGTTTTTTCTTCGGCGCAATGCTTTCACAAAGGGCGATCATAAGAGCCTCATTCAGATCCATCACATCCTTTTCGTCTACAAAAGACATTTCAAGATCGAGCTGCGTAAATTCCGGCTGGCGGTCCCCGCGCTGATCTTCATCCCGAAAACACCGGGCGATTTGGAAATACTTATCGAGGCCCGCTACCATGGATAACTGCTTGAGTTGCTGGGGCGATTGGGGGAGCACGTAAAATTTTCCCGGGTGGAGGCGAGCGGGAACAAGGTACTCACGGCTGCCTTCCGGAGTTCCCTTAATAAGCATTGGCGTTTCAATTTCCAGAAATTCTTTTTCGTCTAGGAAATCTCGGATGAATTTTATGGTCCGATGGCGAATTTCTAAATTGCGTTTGAGCCGGTCCCGCCGCAAATCAAGGTATCGGTATTTTAAGCGCAGCTCCTCATTATCAATATCATCACGGTCGATCTCAAATGGCGGAGTCTTCGACTCATTCAACACTTCGACTTCGTGACAAATAATCTCTATGCCACCGGTCTTCAGTTTTGAATTTACGTTTCCCTCCGGGCGCGCTCGAACTTTTCCTTTTACGCGGATAACAAACTCCGACCTCACACTGCTCAGAACCTCATGGGCGGATTTTTCGTGGGTGGGGTCGGCCACGATTTGCGTCACGCCGTAGCGATCGCGAAGATCAACAAAAATCAGCCCTCCATGGTCGCGCCGAGTTTTTACCCAGCCCGAAAGGGTGACCTCTTTGCCGATGTGTTTTTCGTTCACCTCGTTGCAAGTATGCGTTCGATACATCAGGAGCAAATTAGCATCACTTGGCCACTTCCGCAATTTTTTGCTTCAGCTCCGTGCTTACATCTACGCCGAAAGGCACCGATATCGTTTGTTTCCCTTTAGTCGAATTAATATGGATAACAACTTTGCGCGTTCCGGGATTTCCTTTCAGCAAAACTTTCAAATAATTGAGCGCCTCGCCATCCATTTTTTCGCTCAATTCAATGGAAAAAGGCAGTTCGGTTCCCGAGCCGTCGGGAGAATCCTCAGCGTGATGAATCACCCGAACAAACTTTTCCTTTTCATCAAAAAGCCCCTCCTCCTTCGCATTCGAAACCATAGAATCTAGGGAAATTTCTTTGAGCGATTGTACGAGGAGCTGCAGCACATCCCTCCGTTCTTCCAATCTCCCCTCGAGCATAACGAGCTGCCCCTCCGAAAAATGCATGCCATATTTCTGAAAAACCTTCGGGAAAATAACAATCTCGAGCCGCCCGGTGAGATCTTCCAGTATCCCATAGGCCATGTACCCTCCAGTCTTTGTGAGCACGCGCTTCACACGATTTACGATCCCCCCAACTTGAATCATCTTTCCCTTCAGTTTTTCACCGAGATTCCCCAAGGGATGCGCTTTTTTTGCTAAATATTTTTTGAGCCCCTGAAGAGGGTGCCCGGAAACAAACAACCCCAGGAATTGTTTTTCCCACTGGAGTTTCTCGAGCCGTGTCGACGGGGATATTCTCTTGAGCTCAAGCTCCCGTGCAAAATCTTCACCCCCGTCTGTCATGATGCCGAAAATATCGGTTTGTCCGTTGGCAGCATTCGTTTGCGTTGCGCGAGCAAACTTCACAATTTCATCGACACTTGCGGCTATGGTTTTTCGATCGCCGAAATCGTCAAAGGCCCCAGAATAAGCAAGCGCCTCAAGCATTTTTTTGTTCAACACAGCCGCTGGAACCCGCTTCGCAAAATCCTCGAGACTCTGAAATTTCCCAACAGACTGTTTTTTTTCATCCTCACGGGCTTCGATAATGGAAGCAATAGACTGGTCCCCAAGCCCCTTTATGGCCTTAAGCCCAAATCGAATGGTCGTTGTTCCAACCACCGTAAAATTGGCGAGCGACTCATTCACGGATGGAGGCAGAATTTCGATTCCCATCGCCTCACATTCATTCACCTCCACCACAATTCGGTCTTCGTTGCTGGAATCTGCTGTTAAGAGCGCGGCCATGAATTCGGCGGGGTAGTGCGCTTTTAAATAGGCGGTTTGATACGCGATCATCGCATAGCACGTGGCGTGCGATTTATTAAAGCCATATGCAGCAAAAGGTTCAATGATTTTTTCAAAAACGCTCTCGGCGAATTTCTTTGAATGTCCTTTCGCTACCGCTCCACTTAAAAATTTTTCACGCTCACCTTTAAGGAGTTTTTGATCTTTCTTTCCCACGGCTTTACGCAAAATATCAGCCTGTCCAAGGGAAAATCCGGCAAATTCCCGTGCAATTTCCAAAATCTGCTCTTGGTACACGGCTACGCCATATGTCTCCCTTAATATCGGCTCGAATGATTTGTGAATGAAAGAAACGGAGGTTGGTTCGTTCTTCCCGCGGATGTACATTGGAATCCAGTGCATGGGTCCGGGGCGATACAACGCGACCATGGCGATGATGTCGTTAAAAGAGGTCGGTTTGAGTTCCTTGAGATAACGCTTCATCCCTGCGGACTCGAGCTGGAACACTCCGGTGGTTTCACCCCGTGCCAAAAGTTGAAATGTTTTTTTATCATCGAGCTGGATTTTTGTAATATCGATTTTTTCTCCATGGACACGCTCAATAGTCGCAAGGGTGCTCTTCATGATAGTGAGGTTTTTCAAACCCAAAAAATCAACTTTCAGAAGGCCTAATTCTTCGAGCGGCTTCATGGAGTATTGGGTGATAACGCCTTCATCATTTGGAGATTTTTGAAGAGGTGCGTACCGGGTGAGCGGTTCTTCCGACATTACCACAGCGCACGCATGCGTTCCTGCATGTCTCACGGTACCTTCGAGCCGTACCGCATTGTCGAGGAGTGCTTTTGCGCGCGGGTCTTCTGCGTAAGACTTCTTGAGTTCAGGATCGTCATGGATAGATCGATCGAGAGGTGTATGTCGACCCTGCACCGGAGGCGGGATAAGCTTGGCAAGCCGGTCCACTTCGCCGTACGGATATCCCATGGCTCGGCCGACGTCACGAACGGCTGCGCGCGCCGCCATGGTTCCGAATGTTATGATTTGCGCTACATTCCCCCTGCCGTATTTTTCGACGACGTAGTTTAAGACTTCTTCGCGCCGTTCATCATCAAAATCAATATCGATATCGGGCATGGACACGCGGGCCGGGTTCAGAAAACGCTCGAAGAGCAAACCGTATTTCAGGGGATCGACATCGGTGATTTTTAAGCAGTATGCCACGAGCGAGCCGGCAGCAGATCCACGTCCGGGTCCAACGATCACGCCCTGTTCCTTCGCAAATCGCACAAAGTCATGAACAATAAGGAAGTACGTATCAAAACCGGCCTTGTGAATTGTCTCAAGCTCGTAACCAAGCCGCTTTTGTACATCCTCAGTGATGCTCTCACCGTAACGGTCGGCAAGCCCTCTTTCGCAGAGTTCGCGTAAATAAGCGGCCGGTGTCTTCTCTTCTGGAGGCTTAAATTGAGGGATGAGATTTTTTCCGAAATGAATCTCGACGTTACACCGCTTCGCGATTTCGAGAGTGTTGGTGATGGCCTCGGGGTGGTCGCGGAATGCTTCTTTGATTTCTTCCGGGGGCCGGATGGAGTAATCTCCTTCGTAAATCATTCGATCCGGGTCAGCGACTGTTTTTCCTGTTTGGATACAAAGGAGCAGGTCGTGCACATCGTGGTCGTTTTTGCGGGCGTAATGGTTATCGTTGGTGGCAACGAGAGGAGTTCGCGTGATTTTTGCGAGGCGGTATAAGGCTTGGTTTACGAGAATCTGATCTGCCAGTTCCGGGTGATCTTGGACTTCTAGGAAGTAGTTTTCTTTCCCGAAAATTTCTTGGTACATTCGCATTATTTCCATGGCTTTTTCTTCTTGCCCCGCAAGAATGGCTTGAGAAGTTTCGCTGTTCAGGCAGCCTGAAAGCGCGATGAGTCCTTTACTGTATTCGCGGAGGAGTCCGTGATCGACTCGGGGTTTGTAGTAAAAGCCTTCGAGGTGCGCTTTAGAGACGAGTTGAATGAGGTTTTGGTAGCCTTCCGTTGTTTGCGCAAGTAAAATCATGTGATTTATCTTGGTGCCGGGCTCTTTTTTTAATCTTCCTTGTGGTGCTACGTAAATCTCACAACCAACGATGGGTTTTATGTCTTCTTCTTTTGCGGCTTTGTAAAATTCAATCGCTCCGTACATAACCCCGTGGTCCGTCATAGCGATGGCCGGGCTTCCTTGTTCCTTGGCAATTTTTACGCAATCCTTCGGCCGGGAAAGACCGTCTAAAAGAGAGTAGTGGGTATGATTGTGGAGATGAACGAACGACACGATGTGCGAATTACGAATTACGAACTTGGGGTCAGCGTTTTTGTTTCTTTTACCGTTTCTTGAATCCAGTGATTTATAGCCTGAAAAAACTCACCAACGAGCGGAATGTTTCCAAGGATTTTTGTGACGAGAAGCCCAAGCACGGTGATGATTAATGTTGCCCCGATCAAAAACCCGAGCCCTCGGGCGGTTCCTGCCATGAAGTTCGCCCAAAATATTCGCCAAGGGCTGTGGAGATAGTTCGTGAACTCTTGTAGCTCCACACGTTTCAGTTTTTCCAAAATCTTATCCATTTTTTTGACCTCGCGTTCGGTTTTTCGGACGATGGCGGACGGCTCTTGCATAGCGGCCCCACTTTAGCAGATTCACTCTGAAATTTCGACGATTTTTTTCTTCCCGATATGACCTTTTTTGATCTGGACCCAAGACTTCGGCACTCCGAAATGAGCGGCGATGACTTCTTCAATGGCGCTGTTTGCCTTACCAGAGTGTGGTGGTTCCCGAACCCACACTTTAAATTCTCCGGAGCCTAAAGGCTCTACCTTTGCCTCCTTTGCTCTCGGTTTTGCGTAGACGGTTATCTTCATACTTTTTTAACACGGTATATTACCCCGGCTTTATCGTCGGATATGAAAGTTATATCTTCGTTCGGACCTACGAGAATATCCACGGGCCGTCCGAGAGCTCCGTCTTTCCTGAGCCATCCCGTTATAAAATCTTCCGTGCCTCTCAAGGCTCCGTTTTCATCCAAAAAATAACGAACTATTTTATAACCGGTAGGTTCACTGCGATTCCAGGAACCGTGATAGGACACAAGCAGGTCGTTATTCAAAAATGCGAGTCCGAGGGGGGCCGAATGTGCCGGAATTTCAATGTGGCTGCCGGTTTCAAAAGGTTCATCACACGGATTTCGGATGTATGTTTTTTTATCAAAATCAGCGTCGTGGATGTTTTTACCATAACAGTTCGGCCAGCCATAATTTTTGCCTTCTTCTATGATATTTATTTCATCGGGGGGAAGATCATCGCCAAGCAAATCTCTGCCCATCTCTGTGGCCCAAACCTGGCCGGTGTTTGGGTGAAGCGCCATAAAAACGGAATTTCTGAGTCCGGTGGCGTATTTCTTGAAATCGCTCCCGTCGAGGTTGGAAACGAGTATTTTTGCGCGGCGCCAATCGTCCTCCTGGCACACGTTGCAATCTGAGCCTACGGATATAAGGAGCTTGTCTCCGGCGGGCGAAGGGAGGACAAGAATGGTCCGCGTGACATGCATTCCTCCGTCCGGGAGGTCAAGGATTTTTCGTTTATTTGTGGCAGTGTAATTCTGAGCATCGTAATCGTACACCGCCACCTGATTGCTCTCGGCGATAAAAAGCTGACACTGGTTCTGCGGAGACGTCGGACAGTGAAAAGCGAGGCCGTGTGGCTGATTGAGTTCTGCTATCACTGTTTTGGTTTCATCCGCTATGCCGTCTCCATTTTTGTCCGGCATGGCCACCACTTTCCTCTGGGATGGAATGCTCACGAGGATCGTACCATTTTGGTCAAGTGCCAAAACTCGGGGCTTTCCAAGATCTTTGGCAAATATATTGATGGAAAAATCAGCCCGGAGCGTAAGCGGCATTCCCACAGTGTTGATGACCTGTGTGATATCTGCGGGCGGTTTTTTAAGAGCTGGAGAAATGCCACGGAGATTTTTCCAATAAAAAGAACCGATCCAAAAAACAGCAGCAAGAGAAATCGCAGCAATGATGAAGGTAAAGAGCTTCTTCATGATTTTCATGATGCTTCCTGGCACTTCGGGCACGCATGCAACCCGCTGTCTTTTTCAGCAGCCAAGGCGCATGCATCGCACTGAACTCGCGCCGAAAGCGGCTGGTTGAAACGGGCACAATTCGCTGCTCCGCAGTTTTTCGCTACCGGCGAAACTCCTTTGCAACCACCCGTGCAAACGTAGAGAGTTTGATGATTCATGGACTCATCATACACCATCCTATGCAGCTTCCCGCTCGTATGGAGTTGTGGCATGATGATAGATCGTATCGATAGCCTCACCCATGGACCACGGCCAAGTTTTGAGATCCTTATGGGCATCGGGGTATTTTTCAAGCCATGGGGCAATATCAATTTCCGTGTAATCCTTTTTGAGAGCATCTAGCCCCATACCGGTGGCAATACACGCAGTTGCCGACTGAGCTCCTCGGGCGGTGATCGGGCCAATTTTTATTCCCACAGCAATATTATTAAAATCAGCGCCTCCATCTTCATTGCTTATGACTTTGAAATCGATCGGCGCGAGGGTGAGTCCCTGGATTTTCTCACCGCGACGCCGTCCTTCGTCCTCAAGGTGTCTTCTTGTTTTTCTATTTCTATTAATCACCACGGTATGGTCACCTCCCACAGCGATAGCATGTCCGGTTAACGTTGCTACAGTTGTAACTTTTCCGATTTCTTTTCCTTCTTTTCTGAGCAGTATAAGCGCCGCACCTCCTGCATCCGCCAGCGCCAATCGCCCTTCGGCATCGGTATTAAGAATTTTAACGGTAACGCCAGAAGCAAATGTAAGAATGTCATTCACCTTGTAGGACTTTCCATCAACCCCATTCGTGGCAATCGCAAATACGAGATCTACATTTTGTACAGGCTTCTCTTCGCCAATTCGCGCGAGCATTGCTGCCGCCGCCGCACCACCGGTCATATCTGCCTGCATATCTACGGCAGCTGCTCCCTTGGCACAGAGGCCTCCGTCGTCCTGCATAATGCATTTTGCAACTACCAGGTCCACCGGCTTTTGAGATGCCTTTGGATGCCGATATTTAATACGCACCATGAACGGACCGACCTCACCGTCTTTGGATCCGGCATGGACTGCTTTCAGTACATTCAGATTGAGGTCATCTAAAGAACCCGTGAGTTTTATACCTCGATCGGTGGCCTTGGGATCGCCATAAATCTCAATTTCGGTATTCGCGCCGAGCGCCCGGACTTCATCATTCAACTTCACGAGAACTTTTACGAACGTTTCGCAGTCGAGCAGATTGTGCGGACATTCTGCCAAAAATCGGCAGAGTGTTTGAATTCGAGATACCGTGTCCCCTTCACGGAACGCTTGCACCATTTCGTTTGACTGAGACTCAACTTGGACATCCGTGACAAGGAGAACATTATCGACAGCATTCCGTATTCCCTTCGTAACGGTTTCGGGAGTTTCTTGGGCCTCAGCTTTTCTTTCAGGAACGACTCCATCTTTTGCTACGTCTGCTGGATCTGACTTATAGAGCGTTTCATTATATCTCATATTCCCAAGTGCTCGCGCTACAGCCCTCATGGCATGGGAACTATTTTCGTCCCGCACCAAATCATTACCAAGCAAAATCGCCAAATCTTTCCTTCCTTCTTTTTCATCTTTATCGAGTATAGGCCTCATGCTTGCGACTGCATTTCTCCATGAACTCGGCACTTCAAAATCATCATCCTCAGGATTTCCAGTTAGTTTTCCGGCCGTAACAAGGTACACGACTTCAACCGATCCCATTTTCCCCTGAACATCGATGGGGCAGGGATTCATTCGGAGACTTTTTTCTCCATTTTCTCCTTTTACGAATATTGAGGAATCTTGCGAACTCAGTATTGGACCAAGAACCGGATGCCCTAAAAGTTCGTCTGGATTTTTCGAATCAAAAAAAGCGACCATTTCCTTAGGGCCGGTTATTTTTTGATAGGAGGAGCTTCTCCTGGGGAGCTGAAGATTCTCAACGTGAGAGGGCTTTGGGAGAGATGCCAACCCAATAACATCTTCTTTTTCGAGCATGCGATGAACGAGACGATGAGGGAGAAACATAATACAAGGTACGTTAAATTTAAGAGCTTACCTTAACACCCGGGCTGTATTTCCCACAAGATCTTTTTGGTTTGGTGCCCTTGGTGCCCAGGGAGAGACTCGGTCACTCGTCATTTTGCCTTGGCAAAACGCGCGCGACCCCCGCTCGCCTTCGCCGCCGCTTGCGGCTCGGCTGCGCGTTCGAGTCTCATTTGGTTCGCTTGCTGGATGTAACATTGTTGCAACGAACAATTGGTGCCCAGGGAGAGACTCGAACTCTCACGCCTTTCGGCTTTGGCTCCTAAGGCCAAAACGTCTGCCAGTTTCGTCACCTGGGCGTAGCTATACCGGAAGTGAAATGTAAAGATTCTATGAACTTTAGAATTGTACCAAGAAACGGTCGTGCCATCATATACTTTCTCCTTAAACAAGGGACATCATCAGCATAGTACATAAACTTCAGTAGTTTTATTGCGTCCTCCTTGGCATAGCGTAATGCAAAAACTCGATCCATTTTTGCAATCCATCCTCCTTTAACTTTTGTATGATGCTCTAACGCTTGCTTAATCCATTGTAAAAAATGAATACTCGCTGAATATAAGCGTAATTGCAATTGAGGATGAACACTTTCAGGGTGATAAAATATTCCTATGCTTCCGTCACCATCTATGGAACCGCGGAAAAAATCCGAAAAGTATAAGGGCGGAATTTTCAAAGGTCCTATCGTTTTTGATTTAGCTGGTGTTAAACCAATATTGAGAAGAAATTCATAAAAATTTTTATCACCCACCTGGACATAATAGTATTTTTTCTCTTTTTCTTGATTTCTTTTTTTACGACCAATTTTATTATTGACATTCAAACAATGCTTAAATAAAACTACAAGCTGTTTATCTTTTGATGTGAAATTTATTGATCTTCCATTTTTGGATAAACAACCATCTGTTGCAATTAAGCCTATTGCATAAGCCAAATGTGCTGACCACACTGAGTTCACTTTTGATAAACGTCTCATATTTTCATCCTACTCCCTTTTATAAATTCTTCAAAAAACTCCGCCGGTGCAGGGGAGTGGGACCGAATTTCTTAAGGGCAGATTGGTGGCGCTCGGTGCCATAACCTTTATGCATCGCGAGCCCATAATCCGGATATTCCTTATCAAACTCCCACATGAGTCGGTCGCGCACCACTTTCGCAATGATCGATGCCGCAGCAATCGATTTTACGAGCCGATCGCCATGAATGATGCCGCGTTGTGGGATTTTTATCTCCGGGATTTTCCAGGCATCCACGAGGGCAAACGTTGCGCCTTTATAAGCATTCACCGCCCGTTTCATGGCGAGTAAACTTGCTCTTCGCACATTCAAAGCGTCTACCTCCTGCACCGTGGCCATCCCTATGGTCCACTTGAATCCCTGTATCAAAAACTGCTCCACGATCTTTTCTCGTTTTTCTGCCGTGAGAAGTTTGGAATCCCTGATCGCTCCGATGCGAGAGTTCTGGGGCAGATGTACCGCGGCCGCAATCACCGGTCCTGCCAAACACCCGCATCCCACTTCATCGACTCCAATCACATGATGTCCCTGTGCAAAAAGTTCGCGTTCAAAATGAAATGAAGGAGGCCGCACCTTTCCATTCTATGCGACCGCTGAGCCTTGGAGAAGACCAAAATTTTGTGCCGCAAGTTTTGCAGGCTCACTTCTCAAGGCATGCGTATATTCAAAAGGATTCGCCATAAATTGAAAATGCATGGGATCATACTGTTCCTCTTTCCAATTTCCGCCCCAAGCCCAGCCACACTCCCTCATGATCGAAACCATTTCCGGCGGAACGTTCGTGGAGCCACCGCTATGCGGAGGATTTTGGCCGGGATTAATATCGATGGCTACGCCCCAAGAATGGAGTGATAGGTCTTCGGTCGTCGTTTCGGCCTGCGCAGGACGCCCCCACGTTCTTCGAAAATTATACCCGCCTCCGCTTTCAGCGCGATATTGAACGCCTGCATCCGTGAGACGAGTATTGGCCTCAACAAGATACGGAGCCACATACCGATTCACCCTAAAACTCCGACCGAGAAATTCCACTCTTGTGAGTTTCGGTTTGATGGCTTCGGGATTATCCCCCAAAAGATCTGCCCAGTAAGCGCGGGTGGACGGAGTTTTTTCCGTAAGCGTTGGATCTTTTTCATGGCGCTCAAAAAAATCGCGCTCCTCGGCAATCTGCTTTTTTATTCCCTCATCACTGGCCTCATCGCCCGTTTCAAGAAGCTCAATGCGGTAACCGGTGTGTATAGAAGCGTATTCGCCGGTGGCATTATCAAAATATCCAACTCGGCCGTTTTTGATGCCACGGTTCGCCTCATGGAAAAGTTCGCTTCCGCTGCTATCAAAAACACGAACTGTTTTCACGCTTGGCGGCAAGCAGTGCCCGACCCCGATATTCCACTCGGCTTCTTCATTGCCGCCAAAATCAACGAGGAATTCAAGATGCCCATCTCGATTGTTTGTCTCTTGAACCGGCGTTAAGAATGCAGCCGCAAGGCGCTGAAATTTCTCGAGGTAGTTTTCACCGTCTTCTTCAAGTGTAACGCCGCCGTTGCGAAGCGCCCGTATACCCTTCATGTTTGCCATCTCCTCGCGGATTTTCGCCTGCTCTTTTTGCCGGGCCTGGAATCCAAGCAAAAATCCCTTTTCCGCCGTAGCCCCCAAATGCTGTTCTTGAGTTCGGGAAATTTCCTCACGAGCTTCCCGTGCTTCGCGTTCTTGCGGAGTTTCGCGTTTTTTTTCTTCAGACTTTTTGGGAGGTAACTGCCGTTCTCTGCCTTTACCCTTCTCAAATGGGGAATCTGGCTCTGCCATAACTTTTGTTTTTATTCTCCCTATTATATCAGGAAAACTTAATTATAAAAAGCATGGAATATGAGCACATACTCATATATCATGCTCTCGCACATGCATTCATTTCCTCGGGCGATTGCGCACATTGATGCTGATTGTTTCTTTGCCGCTGTAGAACTACTCCACCTTCCACAGCTCAAAGGAAAACCCATTTGCGTGTGCAATCGAACAGATCAACGGGGTATCGTCGTTTCCGCCACCTACGAAGCACGACCTTTCGGAATTCGCGCGGGGACACCCGTGTTTCAGGCCAAAAAACTCTGCCCGCAAGCCATCTTCCTTCCGTCCCATTTTGATTGGTATGGGGCTACCTCTCACCGTCTCATACAACTCCTGAAAACCTTTTCGCCGGACGTTGAAGCGTCTTCCATTGATGAAGCCTATCTCGATCTCACCGGACTACGCCTTCTCTACCGAACTGACTACCGAGGAATTGGTGCCAAAATTCAAGCAGCCGTTGAGCAAAAACTCGGTATTACGGTTTCCGTGGGAATTGCCCCTACTAAAATCCTCGCGAAAATCGCATCGGATTTCAAAAAACCAGCCGGCCTCACGGTGGTTTCCCTCAAAACCCTTACGCATTTTTTACGAAATATTTCCATCGGAAAAATTCCCGGAGTTGGGAGGAATACCGAAGCACTCCTGCACAAATATCGGCTTTTCACTGCCTATGACCTTGCCCATTTCTCTCGCGCCAAAGAAATCCTTGGAAAACGGGGGATCGAACTGCAAAGCGAACTTCAAGGCACTGCCGTATATAAAGTGGTTGAAAGTGACACACTCCCGAAATCCCTTTCCCGTACGCGCACCTTTCCTGATTTTTCATCCGATCGAAACTATATTTTTTCGTTTTCCTTGAAACTCCTCACGGATCTCACAAAGCGGCTTCGGGAATTTGAGCTCGTCGCGCAAGAAATAAATTTTTTTCTTCTCACCAAAAATTTTCAAACGATTGAACAAAATGTGAAACTTATTTCGCGCACCAATGAAGATGATCCTTTCATAGCATCATTCAAAACTTTGTTTGTGAAGATTTTTCAGCCAAATACTATGTATCGAAAATCTGGTTTCTCGTTTTTTAATCTTGAATCAATAAAAACCGACCAGCAACCAACCCTTTTTGAAACCACTGAAGATCCAGGAAAAATCCATAAAAACCGCCTTTATGAGGCAATTGACTCCATATCGAGAAAATATGGAGAAAAAGGCATAACGAGGGGTAATCTGGTTAAATTTCCCTTAAAATAAGGATAAAATCGACTATTGACAAGCTTCGTTTAACTCATTACAATATCACCCTTTATAGAAAAGACGATAACCTTGCGATATTTTCAATTTTCACGCTTGACGCGATACCCAAAAATGAATACCTTAAAGCATGCCCTTGAAATAACATTTCTAATTTTACGCTCATATGAATAGTTCTTATACCTCCGGCGCATCGACCGCCAGCAATCCAAAACTCAACCTCACCAAAATTCTCGAGGACATTTTTCTTGTACTCACTCCGAAAGAAAAGGAAGTCATCATCAAACGGTTCAGTTTAAACAATGAGCCGAGACAGACCCTTGAAAAGATCGGCCAGCAATTTTCGGTAACCCGAGAGCGCATTCGACAGATAGAAAAGATCGCCCTTGGGAAGCTCCGCCGAACCCTTGAAAATACGAAATTGGTGGAAGTCGCAAAGATTGCGAAAGAATTTCTTGCGACCACGGGCGGGCTGTGCAACGAAGATGAACTCACCAGTGAAATTCTGAAACGGCTCTCAACGACTTCCGAGGTGGATAGCCACATCGTGAGGCTCGCTCTCGCCATTTGTCCTGAATTTGTGCGTATGGAAAAAAATGGCGTATTTCATCCTTTCTGGATGCTCAAAACGCTGGACGAAGATGAACTCTCTTCGGTTTCGGATCTCGTCTACCACGCGCTTGTGAAGAAAAAGGATGTCGTTGCCATGACGGATTTAGCCGCCGAGGTAGAAGCTCAGCTCCAAGAAAAAGGACGAAAATTTTCACGCGAAGCGATTCTCTCCCTTTTGACCGTGGATGTTCGGTTTAAAAAAGTAAAGGAGGGGATCGGACTCATGACCTGGAGGCACATCAATCCGAAATCCATCCGCGATAAAGCGTACATTGTTTTGAAACGTGAGACCAAACCGCTTCACTTTGTGGAAATTGCCAATAAAATCACCGAATCTGCTTTTGATAAAAAAATGGTGACAACCCAGGCGGTTCACAACGAACTCATCCGTGATGAACACTTTGTGCTTGTTGGACGCGGACTCTATGGACTTAAAGAGTGGGGGTATAAAAAAGGAACCGTTGCCGACGTCATTGAGGATTTGCTCCGCAAGAAGAGCCCTCTCACAAAACAGGAGATCATTGCCGGTGTTTTAAAGCAGCGGCATGTGAAAAAAGGCACGATCTCTTTGAACCTCCAAAAGAACGAACAGTTCGTGAGAATTGGTCGCGCCGTGTACAGTCTGGACGAGAGCAAAAAGAAGGCGGAGTAGGCCGGACATGGATTGGAAGAGATTGCGAAGAAATGTAGAAATATCGCCGCAACGATGTTAGAGTGGCCCTATGAGCGATTGCCTCTTTTGCAAAATCATAAAACGAGAAATTCCCGGAACGATCCGCCACGAAGATGAGCACTGCCTTGCTTTTGATGATATCCATCCGAAGAGCCGCATCCACATCCTCATTGTTCCCAAAAAACACGTTCCCACCATCGCTGACCTTGAAGAAGGGGACGAAAAAGTGATCGGACACCTTGTGAAAATCGCCAAGGAGCTTGCGAAAAAAAATGAGTGCAAAGGCTATCAGCTCGTCTTCAATGTGGGCAAAGAAGCCGGTCAGATCGTATTCCACATACACCTCCATTTGCTTGGAAACTAGATTCCTAAGTCAATATGCGCATGCTCAAATCGAGCATGGGCGCCGAGTGAGTGAGGGCGCCCACGGAAAGAATATCAATGCCGGTTTTTGCGTAGAGGGCAATATTTTTTTCTGAAATTCGGCCGGAGGCTTCGATCAAGATGTTCTGCGAAAGACCCTCCTTTTTCAAGAATCGTACCGTTTTTGCCACTTCATTCGGGCTCATGTTGTCGAGCATAACGGCACAGGGAAGAGAAAATCCATGTTTTTTTGCCTGTGCAAAAACCTTGGCAGCGTGCGCGGCATCTTTCCCGTTTCGAACTTCTATTTCCACAAATTGCGCCTTTTTAATATAACGGTTCGCTAAAACACTTTTCAGTATTTGAGAGAGTGGCTGACTGCCCGCTTTTAGGTGATTATGTTTTATGAGTATCGCGTTATCTAAAGAAAGGCGATGGGTGCCCCCACCCCCAACGACACACGCCCGTTTGTCGAGCAATCCCCACAGCGTTTTGCGCGTTGGTGTAATAAGGACTTTCTTGTTTTTCTTTCGTGCTTTTTCCACGAATCGCCTTGTTACGGTTGCAACACCGCTCATCCGACCGAGGAGATTAAGAATAATCCGCTCGAGTTTCATGAGTTCATAAACAGGTCCAGCCATATTGAGAATGACATCCCGGGACTTCAGCGGTGCACCATCCTGCTTCAAAAATTTCCACTTAAGCGAAGAGAATCTTTTTAGAAAATAAGCAATTTCCTGTACGCCCGCCAGAATTCCGGGCTCCTTTGCGAGTATAAAAGATTTGGCCTTTTTGTTTTTTGAAAAACACGCATTCGTCGTAAGATCTCCGCTCCCCACATCCTTGGCAAGCTCAAGGAACGTGTATTGATCAAGCCATTTTCGATAAAGAGCATCACGGGGCGTGAGCCGCGACGATTGGCTATGAGTCCGATGCTTGAGCAAAACACGATTCATCAAACTTGAGCAGGAATTTGTTTTTTCAAATCCGACACCGCGAACATTCTCTCAAAAGCTCGGTATGCCCTCATTCGAACCGGCTCCGGGATAAGGATTTCATGCTGCTCGGTCAACAGAGCTTCCTCAATGTTTTCGAGGGTGTTCTTCTTCATGTCAAAACACACACTGCATACGGTATAGAACTTCTTCTCTGGCATCTCCTTTTTCATCCGCTGAATCATGCCGCACTCCGTCGTGCAGATAAATTCTGTAGCATCACTTTCCTTGGCAGCTTTGATCATGCCACTCGTGGAAACCACATAATCGGCCACAGAACGAACCTCATCGGTGCATTCGGGATGAGCCAAGATTTTTGCCTTCGGATGGAGCTCTTTGGCCTTCAGGAGGTATTCGGCCGACAAACGCTGGTGAATGGGACAAAACCCTTCCCATGGGATGATTTCTTTTTCCGGCACCTGCTTCGCTACGAAATTAGCGAGATTCTTGTCCGGAACAAAAAGAATTTGTTTTTGTGGAAGGGATCGCACCACATCCACCGCATTCGATGACGTGCAACACACATCGCTCTCGGCCTTCACGGCGGCCGTTGAATTCACATAACAAACCACGGCGGCATCGGGATATTCATATTTCTTTTTGCGGAGTGCCTCAGGCGTGATCATGTCCGAAAGGGCGCAGCCGGCATCCTTAGCCGGAATGACCACTTTCATTTGTGGATTTAAAATTGCAGCGCTTTCTGCCATGAAATACACGCCGGAAAACAGAATCATCCGTGCCCGTGCCGTCTGGGCCTTTTGGCACAATTCGAGTGAATCCCCGACAAAATCAGCAACTTCATAAATTTCTGGACGCTGATAGTTGTGACATAAAAGAACGGCCTGTTTTTCTTCCTTGAGCCGTTTGATTCTTGCAATGAGGTTTTTCTGGGCCTCGGTAAGCGTAAGCTCCATGGCGAGGCCGAGTGTATCACAATTACACGCCGTGAACAATCTCCAGCCAGAGGTGTTTGACGAGTTCGTAAGTGGCGTGCGCGAGCTTAGAAAAATACTCCCGAACGCGGCGCAATTGAGACACGATAATCGTCAGGTGAAAGGCGTTTCGGTGAGGTTTTTTTTGCAGCTTTTTCATTCTCTTCGTGAGGATTTTTTCCTTCTGACCAAGGCTTTTTCGAATCTGCCGGATCATCACCTCTTGGGGCGGAAGCGCTGCCAAGAGCTTAGCTCGAATCGCCTCAATTTCATCGGCACTATAAGCTTTCCCTTGACCTCCCTGAGGGGCATGCGCTTTATCCTCCGAAGATGCCTCTGAAATATTTCCTTCAGAAAACTCCGCACCTTCTTGTCCTTCCGCAGCATCAACATTTTGAGACTGAAGCAGCTCAGAGGCTTTTTGCTTTACCTCCTTTGCGCCAAGGTGCTTTTCCCCCTGTGCCTCAGGGCCCTTTTGGCTCTGCGAAGCCTCTTGGGAGTGCAGTTTTTCTCTTGAAGCATTATCCATATCGTAGTTGAATTATACTGTAAAATTGCTCTTGTGACAATCTTTGCGCGACTTGCGCGCGTCACGCTCGATGCAAAACAATGAGGGTTATATCATCCTCTTGAATTTGATCTCCTACAAAAATTCCAAAGTCTTTGGAGATGTTCGTAAAAAGTTCTTCCGGGCTTGAGGTTGCCGCATATTGCTCGACGGCAGCCTTGAGTCGAGCTAAACCGAACATTTCACCGGTCATGTTCTTCGCCTCAATAATGCCATCAGAATAGAGCACAACGGTATCTCCCAACTCAAAAGGAATTGCTTCTTCTTTTACGATCTTTGAGATATCCGGAACCATGCCAAGAGCAATGCCTCCTGTCTGTCTCACCTCGCATACATTCTGATTTTTTCGGAAAATGAGAATGTGTTCGTGCCCAGCACCAGTGTAATACAGTTTCTGTTCCTGTACGTTCCAACGCAAAAGCACACACGTCATAAATCGTCGTGGCTCAATCCGCTGTTTCAAAATTCGATTGGTATTTACGATGAGATCATACCCGCTCCCATAGGTCTCGCTAAACGTCCGAATGATCGTATTCACCATCATCATGATGAGAGCCGCCGGAACTCCGTGTCCCGTCACATCGCCTACGTAGATGTAATTATTTCCTTGGGGTGTTTGGACGATATCGAAACTATCCCCACCGATTTCAGATGCTGGCCTCATGTTCCCGAAGAGCGTGATCCCCGGAATCGAAGGCATGGTCTTCGGGATGATCCGACGCTGAATATCACTCCCGACAGAGAGTTCCTTGTGCATGCGTTTCCCCTCAGCAATATCAACGGAAATACGCTCAATATTTTTTGTAATGTTATTGAAAAAATGGGCGAGCACACCAACTTCATCAATCCGCTGTGAGAATATTTTTTTATAGGGACGATTCGTGAGAAGCGCCTTCATCTCCCGAAAAACTTGGGTGAGGGGACGGTGAACGAGAACGTAGAGAAGGATGATCGTGATCACAAAAAACACCAACAGCATGGCAATCCCTGTCTTTTCGAAAAAATAGATTCCTGCCCCTAGGATGATGCATGTGACTGCAAGGAACAAAGCGGTTTTACGGATGATGCTTTTCTGAAAAAATTCCATACTTACAATGATTTCATGTGCTCAATCGCCGCCGTGACGCTTGGAAAAACGGGAATGAGACTTGGGAGACCAATAACGCCTAAAACATCAGCGACATTTTTTTTAAATCCACAGAGGAATAAATTCTGGCCTTTCTTGCGAAGTTTCGCATGGATAGAAACCAGAAATCCTATTCCTTCGCTATTGATAAATTTGAGATCACCGAGATCAAAAATCAGAACGGGGCGCTTGAATGGTTCCAGGAACTCACCCATTTGTTTTTCGGTATTGAGAAGGGTGGATTGATCGAGCTCGCCGTGGAATTCAACGACCTCGTAATGCTCATCGCGTACATCCGTGACAAATTTGAGGGTAAGAAGGGCCATAAAATAATAAATTAAGACACTTGGATCGCGGTAGTTTTTTTCTGCAAGGCTGATTCAATAGCAAAGAGTTCTTCGTGCTGATCCAGGAGACGATAGAGCCGGCGAAGTTTTTCCAAAATCTGCCGATCGATTTGGGAAAGATCCTTCACCTGATCCTTCTCCATAATGCTATCCAGTTCACGAGAAACAACTTGAGAGAGAATCTGTTCAACCATTCTCCGTGCTTTGGGATTCAAACGGTGGAGGAATCGTTTGAGAGTTTCAAAATTTTCGGATGGCAAAGAGAGAAAATGTTCGAGGAGGTGTGAAAAACCGCGTGGATCCGCACATTTCGTGAGTGCAAACGCCGCCTCACGTTTCAGTTCTGCGTCCTCACTTTTCAAAAACTCCGAGATGATTGGCTCGCGAGATATCCCGATTTCACCGAGCGCAAAGAGGGCAGCCTGTTGCATCAAAGAATCCTGATGTCCGAGCATTCCATCAAGCTGTACTGTAAGCGCAGGGCGGTACTTCCTTGAATTCCAGAGGGCAATGATGGCATTCGAACGAACCCACGGACTCTCATCGTTCAAGAAAGGGACGATATAATAGGCGGTATTGGGGTCTTGAAAAAGGCCAAGGGTATAAATGCCATCGCCCCGGGTATGAGCATCCTCGGTCTTGAGCAGCTCGAGCAGGAACGGAACGATGTCCGGCTGGCGGAGTAAAGAAAATACTCGAATGATTGCGCCGCGAACGGCGGCAGATGTTTCCTGACGAAAAACTTGCTTGAGGGTCTCAATCATTCGATATCGGGAAAATGCCTGGCTGTAGAATCGCTCGCCGATATCATGAAAATTCATGAGAGCATGCGCAGCTTCAAGCCTCACCTCGGGATTAGAATCGGAAAATGATTCTAAAATCTCCGGCAAGGTTTCGTAATCTCGGAGTTTTCCGAGGGCCGAGAGAATCTTCATTCGGACGGTTGGTGATTCTTGCGATAATGGTGAAGCAAGTTTTTGCGCCAGGATAAAAGATCCGTCTTTATGTCCTCGCTGCGCCAGAACTTCAATGGCATTGAGCTTCTCAGGATAGGGAAGGTTCGAAAAGAGCTGATCCCGAGAAAGTTTCGTATATTTCGGTTGGAGCCGAATCGTCGCCATGAGGATGGCAACCATCAGTCCAAACATGACGAGGTGAATCCACATACTCAAGGAAGTCCCAACGAGTACCATTTGCAAAACAAGTAAAAAGCCCATGCCTACAATCGTTCCGAGCGGACGAACGATGCCCTCCAAAAACTGTGAGGCTTGATCCCGAATGAATTTTGGCAAGGCATAGTGTGAAGAAAAATAAGCATTTTTGTGCACCACGTTCGTCACTTCAAAACTCATCTTCGTCACTACAGCGGCGTTGAATCCAAATTTGAGGAGCATTCCTACAAGACTCATGAGCATCATAATGGGGTGGAGGAGCAAACTTCCCACAATGCCGAGCGAAGTGATGAGTCGTGAAGCAAAAAATATCTGAACCAAAAAAGCACCAAAATGGAATAACCCCTTCCAGATACCAAGTTCCTCGGTGAGTTGCGTCTGCTGCGCCTGGGTGAGGGACCGAGAAGCCTCCCGCAAAGGCGGTGCGGCGTGCCTCTGCCCTCGATCAAGCGCATTCAGGGTCGAAACCTGGAACAAATTGGAATCATGGACGAGCGCAATGGTTGCTTCGGGTTTTTTTGTCACCCTTTGCTCAAAAGCCTTGGTGTACTGAAACTCAAGAATATTCAGAAAAACCCATTGCAAGAGGACCACCATAACTAATCCTTTCAGGAAAGAGATTTTTTGAATGCCTTTCAGTACAAGCTTAATTTGATCACGAGTTCGAATACTCGATGACTCGGCCGCTCGAAAAGGAAGCGGCGGAAGTTTTTCTCGGAGGATGCTCGTAATCACAAAAATAAAGATGATACAGGCCAAAAAACCAATCCAGATGTACAAAAATACAGGAATGGGCAATTGAGTTGCCAGCATACCTACCAGCGTACCTCCGATCATTCCTCCAAGCGTTTCCCCTGATTCAATAAAGGGAAATGTGCTTTGGCTCTCGAGCGGAGTAAAACGATCTCCTACGAGTATCGGAATAAATACATTGAACTGGGCCAAAAAAACAGATTCTGCAAAAAGCACGAGCGCAAAAAATGCCACGGTATTCCGGTCATAGAAAAACGAAGCGAAAAAAAGAGAAACCGCACCCAAAAGGATCATAACGATCATGAGCACCTCGCGTTTCGTTCTCATGATGAGCTGCTCAAACAAAAACGTGGACCCGATGATAAGTATCGCATTGAGCACGAAGAGGAGCGGCAAGAACTTTATGCCGAAGTGCGATACAAATGCAGCGGTAACGACCGTCCATCCAATCGCGGATCCGGTTTTAAAGAAAAATGTTATAAGCCAGCATTCGCTCACACGCGGCCACTGCGAAGGAGCAATGTTGAAGAGACGATGGAAGAAGGAAGAGATGTTTTCTGCTGGGTTCATATGGATTTTTATTTCAGATAATTATACACTAAAAAAGCTTATCTGTAAATCAGGTAGGGAAATACTATGAAACGCAACGCCATTTTGATCGGTTTTTCCTTTCTCTTGAGCAAAATTCTGGGGCTCGTTCGAGATAACATGCTTGCTGCTTATTTTGGTACCGCAGGAGAAAACCACGATGCGCTTTTTAATTTAGATACCTACTATGCAGCATTTCGTATTCCAGATCTCCTTTTCAACCTGCTCTCTTACGGGGTTTTATCGGCCGCCTTTGTTCCCATTTTTGTGGAAATCCTCAAGAAAGAGGGGAAACCACAAGCCTTCCGTTTTTCAAACGAAATTCTCCACACGCTCGGAGTTCTCATCATGGTGATTTCCGTGATACTCATCCTCGTTACGGGTCCTCTCCTAAAAATCTTTGTGCCGGGTTTCACGGAAGAAAATTTCGCTGTAACGCTCAAACTCACGCGGCTCATGTCGTTAACTCCGATTTTTTTTACCATTGGAGCGATTGCTGCTGGAATTCAAAACGCTTTCCACACCTTTCTCGGACTGGCGCTGGCGCCGATTATGTACAATCTTGGCATTCTCGGCGGCATCATCTTTCTCTCAAAAACGCATGGCGTGTATGGAGTGGCCATTGGCGTTGGGATTGGCGCCTTTTTGAATATGGCTATTCAAATCCCGGCAATTCGACGTGCGGGATTCCGGTATGAATGGCCAAAATCATGGTGGGGACCGCGCATCAAAGAAATGCTCCTGCTCTCGCTCCCGCGTATTTTTGGAATGTCGGTTCAACAACTCTCCCTCATCATCGACACGATCATCGCTTCGACACTCACGGCCGGAAGCATCACGGTGATCAATTTTGCCTCGAACCTCGAAAGTTTACCCTTGGGACTCATCGGCATTTCCGTTGCCGTCGTCAGCTTCGGAACCCTCGCTGGCTTCGCGGCAGAAAATCGCACCGCCGACCTCGCCAAGGAAATTTCAAAAAATTTACAACGCATCCTCTCGCTCCTTATCCCGCTTGGGGCAGGCATGTTTCTCCTTCGGAAAGAAATAGTGCAGCTCTTGCTTGAACATGGAAAATTCAGTTCCACCGACGGTGCGCTCACCGCCAATACCCTCGGAATATTTCTTGCTGGACTCGCTTTTTCAGGAATTGTATTTCTTCTAGCACGCGGTTTCTATGCTCTGAAAAATACAAAAATCCCGGTACTCGTCAGCGTCCTCTCCGTCAGCATCAATATTGGATTGAGCCTCGTGCTCACAAAAGTTTTTTCCCTCTCAGTTTATGGACTCGCCATCGCTAATTCCAGTGCGGATATTCTCAATGCATCAGTCCTTTTCGTTCTCCTCCAGCGACGACTCCGAATTCCCCTTATGGAATGGAAAGAAATCCTGAAATTTGTTACGAGTACGTTCATTATGGTCGGAGTCGTCATCATCACGAAAGAGAAGTTTAGTTTCCTTTTTTCAGAAATCCAGCCAACTATTAAATTGGGCCTAGAAATAGCCTCGAGCACTCTTCTCGGAGGTGGGGCTTATTTTGGCATGCGCTGGCTCCTTACCGCGAAAAAGCATGGCGCAGCGTAGCGGCATGCGCGAGTGCTGATGGGAATACAGCGTTTTTATGGTTCCGTGAAAGAACGCGGACCTCGGAGCTTCCTTCGGTAAATATCAGGTACCGGCTTTCCATGTTGCCGATGTAGCCGGCATCAACGAACGTCGTTTCCGCTTCCTGATAATAATCTCCTTTCGCTTCATGTCGAGTGCATGACGGATCACCGTGTTTACAATGAGCATGGCCGAAGAGCCATAAATCAACGCCCAAATCATTCAAAATTTGATCTGCTCCGGAAAAAAGGTGCGGCATTTGGTGCGTAGCAAGAACGACAATTTTATTCTGATTCTGCGCTACTTCATTCCGCAGCCAAACCATCGTTGCATCACTGAGCTTATATTTTCCATCATCGGTCGACATCACGATAAAATGAATATTTCCTCGATCAAAGGTATATCGAAGTTGAGGGTTAATGTACGACTTGTAGTTATTGAGGCACCCGCTCGAAGGTGGCTCACCACATTGGTATTCATGATTGCCCGCGAGGAAATTGAATGCCGACCATGGATGATTTGATTCGTTCAGAAAAACATTTTTCATAGTCTGAAAATTGAAGGCACTCCCGTCGCCAGACATATCTCCCGCAATGAGGGCGTCATTCCATGAAATCGTATCCATATCATTCACCATCGTGGTGAGATCGTTGGTGTGATGGGAGCCATAGAAAATATCGGACATGTGCCACAGGACATAGTTTTGATTCGTAATGACTGGTGGGGGAATCGGCGGTGAAGGAGGAACCGGGCTGGGACTCGGGCTCGCGGCATTTCCAGAAATGGTGATGGGACGAGGTACAAGATTCGTGTTTCGGAAAAGCGCGATAGTATAGAGCGCGCTCAGTTGGGAGAATGAATACACGATTTCATTTGTTCCCCACAGGAAAGCACCGCGGCGAGGGGATAACGCATCTTTCATTTGGAGTTTGAGGATTTTGTCGATGAGGGCCTGGGCAAATTCTTCATCTTCGGCGAGAAGGGCTGCCCGAGCCGTGATCGCATAGACCGCAAGATCCTCGAAACTCACCGCGGGTTGTCCTTCGCGAGTATAGCGGCCAAAAATCTTCCCGCTCTGGGTGAATTCCTCTTTCAAAAACTTAAGGAGCTTTTTTGAGAGATCCCACTCTCCGGCAAGCATGAGGTGCTCGGAAACATACGCTTGGAAGATCATGTGAAGAGAAGCATCTGATTCGTACTGATGCGTCGAAAAATTGTAGCGGTCTGCAAAAAGATGACTTGAGAGACGACCGCCCTTAACAATTTCTATGGTTTTTTTGCGAATCTCTTTCCATTCCGGATCGTAGGCTTGAAGCTTTTTCATCGCTCCAAAATCAGCATACCCAAGAATGAGATGTTCATCGGAGTAGGTTCCGTTGGAATCCCATGAAATGGAACTCGTGAGAACTCCTTCTTTGAGCCCGTGCTGTTTGATAGCCCGCCCCATATCGAGTGCCGTGTCACGATAAGCATTTACTCCAAATTTTTCATACCCACGGAATAAACCTTTGATAATCTTCAAATCATCAATGGCGGCGTTTGCCTGGCCGTAAGGCGTGAGATCCTCCTTGAGTTTCCAATAAGCAAGATTGCGATCGCTTAAAAGGTACCTCTTGAAGAATTGGTATTCTTTTTCGAAGACATCCCTCTCACCCGCCTCGGCAAGGGCATTAAAGAAAATGCCGTAGGATTCGGAAACGACTTCGTGATTTACTCCAACCACGCCTGAGGAGGCCACGTTGGTTTCAAGGTTTGAGAAGATAGCCCCAGAAGGAGACGATAATGAGGTGGTGATAAAATTGAGACTCTCCCGAAAAGGAGTTTCGTAGACTGCATTCGAAACCGGAGCTGAAGCTGGCGAGGGTGGGGGAGCGGAAGGGGGCGCAACGACAGGCGATGGCGATGGCGGTGGCGATGATAACGATACCAGTGGCTCCGGGGTCTCAATATTTTTTAAGAGTTGTTGCAATACCACAGCGAGTTCGGCTCGATTCACAGAATTTCCCGGGCGAAAACTTCCGTCCGGATATCCCGAAAAAAGGCCGCGTTCTTTGAGTTCATTCACGGCATTGGTGTACCACTGATCCGAGGGTACATCGTAAAAACCCGTTCGCGCACGATGGAACGCCCATCCCATAGGAATGGTCATTATGATGACGCCGGCGAGAAAGCCAAAAAGAAATCGGCGCATGCAGTATTTAAAACGTGTAAAGGGAAATGACGTTACCATTTTGGGGAAGAAAAAACCAGTGTATAGTGAAAAATGAATGAAATCCTTCCAGTTGACGTTTGTTCACATCGCTATCCTCCTCTCCTTCCTCTTCCTGGGAGCGGTCGTTTCGCCTTTCCTCACGACGCTTGTTCTTGCAGCGGTGCTCGTGACCGGAACGTATCCGATTTATGAATGGATTCTCCATAAAGTTCATGGGAAAACTCGCGTCTCCGCCATGCTCGTTTCGCTTTCCATCGGCATTATTTTCAGTGTCGTGTTTTTCTTTTTCATCATCCTCCTCTCGCAAGAAGCCGTTTCAACCTATCAAAATTTTGAGCAGTGGATTCGCTCGGGAGGAAGATTGAACCTCAATGAATTCGCAGCAAAAACGAGCAAATATTTTGGTGTGCCGGCAGTAGACCTCGTCTCTTCCATAACCCAGGCAGCTCAGGCTTTTTCAGGAAGCCTCGTGGAGCAAAGCACCAACCTCATCCGGAGCATCGTTTGGCTCATTATCAACTTTTTCCTTCTCGTATTCGCCATGTATTTCTTTTTCAAAGACGGAAAATTCATTGTAGATTCATTCGAAAAAATAATCCCTCTCCCCAAGCCCTACGGACGAGAAATATTCCAAAAATTTCGGCAGGTTTCGCTCGCTATGCTCTACGGAGTATTTCTCACCGCCATCGTGCAAGGCATCCTCGGAGGTATCGGACTGGCTATTGCAGGAGTACAAAATCCGATTTTCTGGGGAACCGTGATGGCATTTTTCGGCATGCTTCCCATAGGAGGAACCGGCATTGTGTGGCTCCCGGCGTCTCTCATCTTAATCGCACAAAATCACTACGTGGCCGGCATCGGACTTTTGCTCTGGGGCGCTCTCATTGTGGCGTTTATAGATAACCTCATTAAACCTTATATTATTTCGAAACAAACAAAAACCTATCCACTCGCCACATTCCTTGTGGTCATTGGAGGACTCATGGTGTTCGGGCTCAAAGGAGCGATCATCGCGCCGATGGTACTGGCAACGCTCGTTTCACTCCTTCACATCTATCGGCTCGAGACGGGCGTCCACGAAAAAATCTGAACCAATCGTTTGGACGTGAGCTCTGGAAAGCTGAAGCGCTCTTTTCATCAACGATACTCCTTCCCCTCCGACCGCCGTCTTTGCTGATCTCCCCCCGATGATTTTCGGCGCAAGAAACCATACAAACCGATCGACCATTCTCGCATCAACGAAAGATCCGAACACCTCACTCCCGCCCTCCACAAGGATACTACTTATCCCTCGGCTTCCCAAAAAGCGAAGCAGGGGAGCGAGTCGGATTTTTTTTGGTAATATTTTGCATGGAAAAGAGGCCTTACTGCGTCGTGTTGTAACAAGCAAGACATTGGAATCGCGAAGGACGTTGGCGCGAGGAGGTATTTGTAATTTTGAATCAAGAATAATACGCAGAGGCTCGCGACAAATACCTTTCAGCTCAGGATTATCGCGAAGCACCGTGTTGATCCCAACCAAAATGGCATCATGCTCATCACGCAACTGTTTCACGAAATGGCGCGACTCGGGCGAGGTGATCCATTTGGAATCTCCCGTTTTTGTTGCGATCTTCCCATCGAGACTCATGGCGACTTTCATCGTCACAAAAGGCATACCCGTGTGCATCCATTTTATGAATTTTTCATTGAGACGTGCGGCTTCTTTTTTCAAACATCCAACTTCAATGGAAATTTTCGCTTTTCTTAAAACCCGGATCCCGTGACCCTTCACGCGTGGGTCTGGATCCTTCATGGCAATAAAAACGCGACGAATGCCCGACGCAATAATTTGAGAAGCACATCCCGGTGTTTTCTTCCCAAAAAACTCCACACATGGTTCAATATTCAGGTAAAGATCTGCACCAGACGCGGAAATTCCCTTCTTTTTGAGTTGCTGAAAAAGGAGCGCTTCGGCATGGGGCCCACCGAATTTTTGATGCCAACTTTCGGCGATTATTTTTCCTTTCTTTACCAAAACGGCACCTACCATGGGATTCGGTGAAACAAAAGGGGCACCACGCTTCGCCAATTCAAGCGCCCGGCCCATAATTTTTTCCGCATGATCGTCGTGTTTCATTTTATATGAGGCAACAGATGACCTAATTTTACTTTCTTTGTTTTTAAATAGCGATGCTCTCGTTTGGAGCGCGGCGATATCTCAATCGGCACCCGTTCCACAATTCGCAGCCCATACGCTTCGAGTCCAATGATTTTGCGCGGATTATTCGTGAGGAGTCGGATGTCAGAAACCCCTAAATCCACGAGAATCTGGGAACCAATGCCATATTCCCGAAGGTCCGGCGCTAACCCCAGTTTTTCATTCGCCTCAACCGTATCCAACCCCTTATCTTGGAGGTTATATGCTTTCAGTTTATTAATGAGCCCTATGCCGCGACCTTCTTGGCGCATGTAGAGAAAAATCCCTTCGCCTTCCGAGGCAATTCGCTTGAGGGCCATGTCCAGCTGCCGCTGACAGTCGCACCGCACAGAACGAAAAACCTCTCCCGTGAGACATTCTGAATGAACTCGAACGAGGCACGGTTTCTTTTTTGTTGGATTTCCCATGACGAGGGCAACATGCTCCTTTTGATCTATGAAATCTTGGTACACATGAGCTTTAAACTCGCCGTATTCTGTTGGCAGTTTTGTTTCGACCGTGCGAGTGACAAGTTTTTCCCTCTGCCTTCGATATTCAATGAGAGATTGGATTCGAATCATTTTGAGCCCGTGCTCTTTGGCGAATTTTTTGAGACGGGCCCCAGAAAGCATGCTCCCGTCATCTCCCATAATCTCACAGATGACCGCCATGGGTTTTAAGCCGGCAAGACGCATAAGATCAATGGCTGCTTCCGTATGGCCGCCTCGAACCAGCACCCCGCCATCACGTGCAATGAGGGGAAAGACATGCCCAGGACGGTTCAAATCTTCGGGTTTTGTTTTGTTGCTCAAAAGCGCGCGAATGGTAGCGCTCCGGTCAGATGCTGAAATTCCCGTCGTTGCCCCCTTTCGAATATCAACCGAAACCGTAAACTGGCATTGAAGCGGGGCGGTATTTTTTTCGACCATCGGAGGCAGATGGAGCTCACGCGCCCTCTCAAACGTAAGCGGAACACAAATAAGTCCCCGGCCAAACTTCGCCATAAAAGCAATGTTTGCGGCCGTAATTTTTTCCGCAGCCATAACAAGATCGCCTTCGTTCTCGCGATCCTCGTGGTCAGCAAGAACAATCATCTTCCCGCGCTTGAGATCGGAGAGGATTTCTTCAAGGGTATTCATGGGGCGTTATTATAGCGCGTATCGGGTGAATCGTACCACCTTAATATTTTCCCCTAGCTTCAGGACAGCATCCGATACGAGCTTCTCAACATTCATCTCCGGATCCTTCACGAAAGGCTGTTTCAGAAGAGCGATTTCCTCTCTGAATTTTTTCTCTTTCCCGACAAGAATCTTATCAAACATGGCCTGCGGTTTTCCTTCCTTCGCTAACTGCGCCTTCCAGATTTCCCTTTCTTTTTCCACCAGCTCAGGCGCAACCTCCTCTGGCGCCATGACGAGTGGATTCATCGCCGCAACGTGCATGGCGATATCACGGCCCAGTTGCTGAAAATCCGGACTCCGTGCTACAAAGTCAGTTTCACATCCAAGCTGAACCAAAACACCTATTTTATTATTGCTATGAATATAGGAAACAACAATTCCTTCGCCAGTTGAGCGGACACCGCGCTCCACCGCTTTGGCTTCGCCTTTTTTTCGAAGAATATCAACCGCTTTGCCTTCATCGCCACTGGCCTCCTCAAGCGCTTTTTTACACGCCTGCATGGAAACACCGGTCTTTTCTCGGAGAGATTTTATTTGTTCAAGGGAAATTGACATCGCATGCAGCCTACTGATTTTTACTACGAAAAACAAGAGTGAATATTATTCGCTCGTCTCTCAGTCGGTATGAAAATTATTGCGCTGGTGGTGGTACTGGAGGTTGCGGTGCTACGGGGGCCTCAGGCGCTTGTGGAGGAGGAGGCGCCGGCTGTGTTGGAACGGCTGGTGCAGGGGTAGCTACTGCCTCAGGCTGCTGCGCCTGGGGTGCCTGTTCTTGTGATCCTAAATTCTGTACGGTTTGTCCGGCTTTTTGCGCCAATCCTTGGGCGCTGTCTTTCAATCCAGAAAGTGCTCCCACGGCGAGTCCTGCTTTTCCATAGAGCGCTTCAACACTCATTTTTCCGGCAAATTTTGAAATGACCGGAATGGCCCAAAGTTCGCCAGAATACGATTTGTAGATAGCGAGGATGTAAACGGCGAAAATCACAAGGGTGAGAATCGAACCAAACCAAGGAATCATGAACAAAATCATGAAGGTCACGATGGTGATCAAAAAAAGCACCATGCTCTGCTTGGCGTGGAATTTGCAGTACTCGCTCTTAGGCTTCACGATGAGTGGGACTACGAAAAGAAAGGCAAAATAACCAAGTGCTGCAAAAAACTTTTCATCATGTTCAACTGCTCCAGAAGCCGCCGGAGGCGCCGCTTGCTCTGGAGGCAGCGGGGCTGTATCTGGGGTGGCTGGTTGAGGAGTCTGATCTGCCATATCCTTATTATACCACAGGAGTCTCTGGAAGGCTAGGGGACACTTTGGCAGCTGCATGAGGTAAAGAAGCTTCGGCTTTTTGCGGAGCAGAGCCCTTGAGAGCATACAATTTCTTCCCTTCTTCTAAGGCTTCTCCAATCTTATTGATAAAAAAAGTGAGCGATTTCACCGCGTCGTCATTTCCAGGGATAGGATAACTGACAAGATCGGGGTCAGCATTGGAATCGCAAATACCGACCGTTGGAATTTTAAGTCGTTTTGCCTCTCGGAGAACCAACTGATCGCGAACCGCATCAAATATAACAAGGACATCTGGAATATGATTCATGAATTCAACGCCAGAAAACGCATCCTCCAACTTTTCAAGGGCTCGGCTGAGTTCAAGCCGCTCCTTCTTCGTATATTTTTCCCATTCGCCACTCTCCCTCTGGGCTTTCAAATCCTTAAAATATTTAATCCGTTTTCGGATGGTTTCGTAATTCGTGAGGAGTCCAGGCATCCATTTTTGGGTCACAAAAGGGCAACCACTCCGCTGAGCGGCCTCAGTTACGAGTTTGGTTGCATGGAGTTTTGTACAAACGAGCAGAATGGTTTTCCCCATCGCTGCCGATTCCTTCAAAAATTCCAAGGCTTGCATGAGGCATTGATAGGTTTTCGTGAGATCAAAAATATGAACGCCTTCACGTTTTGTATAGAGGTAGGGTCGCATCTTTGGATTCCACTTGGAAACCTTATGACCAAAATGGCATGCCGCTGCGAGCATGGCCTCGAGTTCCTTTTTATCTACTTTGAGAGAAGACATAGATCCTTAGGGTTAACGCTTCTCTCCGTCGCTTCGCCTCGTAAGCCTTGAGGCTCTTGGCCCTGGCAGGATGAGGCGATCAGGAGAAAAACTGAGATAAAGCGGCAGAAGGATAGCAGAGAAATTTAAAAAGTCAAAATTTCCTAATAACCAAGGTCATGTATATTATCTAGATAAATGAGCGAAATCTCCCTTGTAGACGTCCAAGTTTATCCCGATTATTCCGGTGGAATATATCTTCCGTACATACATCCGCAAACTTTCGAAGAAGGATACTTTAATACTTTCGCCGACATAACCCTGGTTGAACAATGGAAAACCCGTGTTTTAGCCATCAGGGAGGACACAAGAAGGTTATTGGTTCATGTTCACGAAGGAACCAACTGTAGTTCGGGACGAGACTATCTTGAGGAATATGTTAGGTTTTTGAGAGCTAAATTGGAAGGTCCGAGACTCATCGATATACACCATGCTCAAATTGGTCAATTGCACGACATGGTAAAAGAAAGAGCCCTGGTTGTTGCAAATGCAAAGGTTGAAGCCTATGGGCATCATCGAAACGATTGCGTTCCCATAGAGGGCAAAAAAGTTGTTGACGGCTTGGATTTACCACCGGATTCATTTACAGAGATTGAAGAATTATCTGTTGGAGACATCCTTGTGGACAGACTTGATATTATTAAGAGTGTTAACCCCCGATTGTACTATTATTTTTCCGATGAACATATGGACGAATTAAGAGGAAAGAAGGATTTTAAACAGGTGGGGTTGATTTTGGATCAAATAAAATATTTGTTTTTGTATTGCACTCCCGAAGGTATTCTCGATGCGGCCCAAAGAGCTGGTTCCATTCAAGAGTTTGCCGATATTATCGGCGGAAATTTTGCGGCATTCAATTTTCTCAAAGATTATTTTAGACTTCGTGATGTAAAAGCAAAAAAATAATAAAAACTGTACTATAATCCTATATATGATTCTCGAGAAGGCCTATCAGGCTAAAAAATATGAAGACAAGATTTACCGCGCCTGGGAAAAATCCGGGCTGTTTTCCCCAAAAATTATAAAAGGAAAAAAGCCTTTCACCATAATGATGCCGCCACCAAACGCGACGGGCACCCTCCATCTTGGACATGCGGTCATGCTGGCACTCGAGGATATCATGATCCGATATCACCGCATGAAAGGGGAGCCAAGCCTGTGGATTCCGGGTACCGATCACGCCTCTATTGCCACCCAGAATAAAGTGGAAAAACTCATCGCGGAGGAGGGACTTACGCGCCATAAGCTCGGGCGTGAGAAGTTTTTGAAGCGGGTTGAGCAGTTCGTGAAAGGTTCGCAAAATACGATCCGTCGGCAGATCCGAAAAATGGGATCCTCATGTGACTGGACACGTGAACGCTACACGCTTGAACCAATGCTCTCGAAAGCGGTGCGCGAAGTTTTTGTGCGGATGTACCATGACGGACTGATTTACCGAGGCCACCGCATTGTGAACTGGTGCCCGAGGTGCGCTTCCACGCTCGCGGATGACGAAGTGAATTACAAAGAAGAGAAAACCAAATTTTACTATTTCCGCTACGGACCTTTTGTGATCGGGACGGCTCGTCCGGAAACCAAATTCGCGGACAAAATCATTGTGGTGCACCCGGATGATGAACGGTATAAAAAATATATCGGCAAGAGCATGACGGTGCCCTGGATCGAAGGAACGGTGGAAGCTAAAATTCTTGCAGACAAAAGTGTAGATCCAAAGTTCGGCACCGGAGCCATGACGATCACGCCGGCACATGATTTTAATGACTTTGAAATTGCGAAACGTCACAAACTCGAGATTCTCCAAATTATTGATGAAAAAGGAAGTCTTACGCAGGCAGCAGGATCATTTGCCGGGAAAAATGCCCGTGCGGCACGTGATGAGATCGTCCAAAAACTTGCCGACAAGGATCTTGTGGAAAAAATCGACGAGGCGTACGTGCACAACATCTCGCTCTGCTACCGTTGCGACACGCCCGTGGAACCGCTTGTGAGCAAACAGTGGTTTATTTCGGTGGATAAGACATTCGGTCGAACCAAAAAGAGCTTGAAGCAGATTGCGCTTGAGGTCGTACGGAATGGTAAAATTAAGATTTTGCCGGAGCGTTTTGAAAAAACGTATTTCCACTGGATGGAAAATCTCCACGATTGGTGCATCTCGCGGCAGATTTGGTTCGGGCATCAGATTCCAGTTTGGTATTGCGTCGGGGATGAGCGTGAAGGAGGCGCATGCAAACTGGAATGCCGAAAACCATTCGTGCAAACCGACCCGCCGAAAAAATGTCCTCATTGTGGTTCGAAAAATTTGCAGCAGGATCCGGACACCCTTGATACCTGGTTTTCGAGCGGCCTTTGGACTTTCTCAACCCTCGGCTGGCCGGATAAAACAAAGGATTTGCCGTACTTTCACCCCACGAGCGTCCTGGAAACCGGCTATGACATCCTCTTCTTTTGGATTGCGCGCATGATTCTCATGACGACCTATGCGCTCAATGAAATTCCCTTCAAGTATGTATACCTTCACGGTCTTGTGCGCACGCGCGAAGGAAAAAAGATGAGTAAATCGGATCCCAAAACGTGCATCGATCCCCTCGATATGATTCAAAAATACGGGGCCGATGCTTTACGGCTCTCCATGGTAATTGGGGCAACACCCGGAAATGACATTCGCTTGTATGAAGAAAAAATCGCCGGATTCAGGAATTTTGTGAATAAGATTTGGAATGCTGCGCGCTTCGCGCTCATGCAGAGCGCGCCTTTAGGAAAAGCAAAACAGGAGAAAAAATACTCGGCGATCAAACCTCGCACCCTCGCGGATAAATGGATTCTCACCCGCACCCAGCATTTGATCCGCTCCGTTACCGACGACCTCGAAAACTTTCGTTTCTCCGATGCCGGAATGAAAATTTACGACTTCACTTGGGGAGAGTATTGCGCATGGTATCTGGAAATTTCCAAAGGTAAAGATCAAAATCAACCGGTCCTCAATTACGTTTTAGAAACCATTCTTGCCCTCCTCCATCCTTTTATCCCCTACGCTACTGAGGCGCTTTGGGGGAAGCTCGACAAAAAAAATCTGCTCATTGCGCAAGCGTGGCCACAGGTACAGAAAAAATATATTTTCCAAAAGGAGGCTGCGTCCATGTCGGTGGTGGTAGATAGCGTGACCGCCATTCGAAATATGCGCCACGAGAGTCATATCGAACCCACGAAAAAAATCTCTGTCATACTCGTAAGCAACAAATGGAAAACATTATTGGAAGAAAAACGAGAACCGATCATGCGTCTCGCCCGTCTTGAAAAATTAGAGATTCTGGCATCTGCGCCAAAAATCGGACCCGCCCTTACCCATTATACGAACGACCGCGTCGAGATTTTTCTCCCACTCGAGGGAATCATCGACGTACAAGCTGAACGAAAAAGGCTGGCAGATGAAAAGGAACAGCTTCAGCAATACTCCGCTTCGCTCGAAGCAAAACTCTCAAATGAACACTTCATCACCCGCGCTCCAAAAGCAATTGTTGAAACCGAGCGCGTAAAACTTGCCGCCGCTAAGGAAAAACTGGAGAAGATCACGCAGCAGCTCAAAAGCCTCGAAAAATAGATGGAAATTTGGTATAATGGAGTGAATGATCGATCCAGAAACCTATATTGAGGAAGGGCTCAAAATTGTGAAAACCCTCGTTGAACAGGGGAATCTTCAGGCAGCGCTCGGTTCATGTCAGGAGCTCTTGAAGGTCAATCCCTACCACCGCAAAGTTCAAAAATACCTCAAAAACGTCGAGGAACTGATTTTGGAAAAAAATATGGAAAAGGTCGACAGCGACCTCGATCAAACGATGCACCTCTGGAAAGAGGGCCGGTATGACGATCTTTTGAATATTTACGGCCGTCTCTATCAATATGCTCCGAACCACCGTCGACTTCGCGAACTCATTGCGAAACTCAATGATATGCTTGCTCAGAATAAAAAAAACGAGAGGGAGGCGGTTGCGTCAAAAATGCTTGCAGATGCTACGGCGTGCATGAATCAAAAACATTTCGGCGATGCGATTCAAGCCGCAAACGAACTCTTACAAACGGCGCCACTCAACGAAGAGGCTGCGGCAATCCTCAGGGAAGCAAAAAACGCCTTGGTTGAGGAGAGACTTAAAGAAAACGAACGTATTGTGGATAGCGGTGATTTCGAACGCGCCCTCGAGCTGTATGCAACCTTACTTGGAATCGATCCGGAGAATAAAAAAGTACAGAGCTTGGCTTTTCGCGCTAAAGAACACTTTGCGCACCAAAAGGCAGTAGCTGCGAAAATTCAACTGAACGAAAGCCTTGCTCGGATGAAGGAGCTCTTCAAAAATGCCGAGTACGAAAAGGTCATTCAGTCTTGCGCTGAGATCGAGCGAATGGATCCAGGAAATTTTACCGCTAAAATCTTTCATAGAAAGGCTGAAAAAACTATGCGCGCTGAAAGCGATGAAATGGTCGTGAAGATCCTCAAGGAAACCTGGACCGCGATGGTGCCGGAAGTTGCCAAGGATCCGGAGAGTTTTGTGAAAATTTAAAACAGAGGCCAAGTTTACCTATAAATCATTTCATCGCGGCGTTTTCCCGTGCCGATAAATTGAACCGGGCACCCCATCAATTGCTCGAGTTTTTCAATATAACGCCTACAGTTTTTCGGAAGCTTTCGGAAAGTTTTTGCGGCCGAAATATCCTCCTGCCAACCTGGCATTTCGATGTATTCCACTCGACATCCCTCAAGAACGGAAAGATCAGCCGGAAATTCAGTTATTTTCTTTCCTTTGTGCACGTATCCGACGCCAATTTTTATTCGGGGCACAAAATTGAGCACATCCACCTTCGTCAGATTGATTCCTGTAAACCCATTGAGCTGGACGCTGTACCGAGCTGCAACAGCATCAAACCAACCACACCTTCGCGGACGGCCGGTGGTTGCGCCGAACTCGTTACCAACGCGCCGAATTTCATCACCAAATGCATCCTTCAATTCCGTTGGAAAAGGTCCGGAGCCAACACGGGTAAGGTACGCCTTCATAATTCCGATGGCGCTCGTGAGTTTGGTTGGCGCGAGTCCGCTGCCAGCCAATATTCCTCCGATAGATGCATTTGAAGAAGTCACAAAAGGGTAGGTGCCGTGATCGATATCCAGGAGCGCGCCATTCGCCCCTTCCAAAAGGATGCTTTTTCCTTTCAAGATGGCATCAGCAAGAATATGCGATGTATCGGCGATGAAGGGGAAAATTTTTGGAGCGATTTTTTTGAGCTGCTTGAGCTCAGACTGTCCATCAAAACGAAAACCGTACATTTTCTTGAAGAGGGCGAGGTTGCGTTGGTAATGCTCGCTGAATTTGTCAAAATTTTTGAGCTCGCCGACACGAATTCCAATGCGAGAAATTTTATCTGTGTAGGCTGGACCAATGCCACGACCCGTGGTGCCAACTTTTTTGCCGCCCTTCATCTCTTCCTGCAACCGGTCGATAATTTTGTGATATTCAAAAACGATGTGCGCGCGGTCCGAGAGTTTGAGGCGTCCTACCGTTTTGACATGGGCTTTTTTCAAAACCTCCAACTCTTCAAGCAAAGTAGGAAAGTGCACGACCATTCCATTTCCCATCACGCAAAGCTTGCCCGGATGGAGCATTCCCGCGGGCACAAGATGAAAAACAAACTTTGCATCACCTATATAAATCGTATGCCCCGCATTCGCCCCACCAGTCGCCCGTGCCACCAGATCATATTTTTCCGCCAGGATATCAACCAGTTTACCTTTTCCTTCATCTCCCCACTGCCCGCCAACCACCGCACAGACCTTTCCAAAATTCTTCATACATATCCTTATTACCACTTTAAATCAGGAGTCACAAATTGATTGACAGACAAGACCTTTAGAGTTTAATATACAGACCATTATTAATTTTTGAATTTATGGCTCTTGAACAAATCGATCACGCTCTTTACGCCGCTGGAAGAGATACGTACATGGAACATCGCATAAGGGTCCTAAATCTTGAACGGCTTGGTATTCCTGAAAGAAGAATTACAACGTCTCGCCGGGACAAACTTTTAGAGGGCTCTCTGGAAACCGTGATGGCGTTAAGTGGGAGGCTTGATGCAGCTCCGGACAGTCTCAACCTCGTCGTTTTCTCCGGAAGAATCGATGATGGATGGCACGCGCTTGTGAAAAGAACCTATGAAGCGGTGCACCGAAGGACAGGAGATGACCAAATTGAAGCTCACCTAGCTGGACTCAATGTAATTTTTGAACGAATTGAGGCTGTGAGGAGTGAATTTACACGGGGTCGTGAATTTGACCCAAAACTTGCGGTAACTCGACTCTTGAGTACGGTTCCCAGACTGCCAGCGGACCTTGTGAGGGAGGTTCAGAAACATGTCATGCTCGTTATGCTTTCCGACGGCGAAGATTTTGTTCGCGAAGGACAGATTGCGGCTGAGCTCGGTGTTATTGATGGAGCTTTTCCGACCCTTGAAACGGTGAAGGACCCAGGACCGGTCATTGCCCATTTGGAGGAGCGCTTGCGTCATCGTGGTCTGTGATAAAATGGGTCCGCTATGATTGCAGAGAAAGATCTTCAGGCCCAAATTCCATATACGCTTTCGACTACCGATTTTCCTGAACTTGGTGAGAAGTACGAGGGGAAAGTACGCGATAATTATACAAAGGGTGACCGGCGCGTTTTAATTGTTACCGATCGCTTATCGGCGTTTGATCGAGTCATCGCGACCATCCCTTTCAAGGGACAGGTCCTCAATCAAATAAGTCAGTTTTGGTTTGAAAAAACCAAGGACATCATTGGCAGTCACGTCATTGAATTTCCGGATCCGAACGTGGTGGTCGCAAAACAGTGTAAGCCGCTTTTGGTAGAGATGGTGGTGCGCGGATACATTACGGGCGTTACAACAACTTCCGCATGGTACCACTACGAAAAAGGCGTGCGAAATTTCTGCGGGAATATCTTGCCCGAAGGACTCAAAAAAAATCAAAAACTGGAGCAACCGATCATCACGCCATCGACCAAAGCCGAACATGGCGGTCATGACGAATCGGTGAGCGGCGAGGAGATCATGAAACGGGGGATCCTGACAAAGGCGCAGTGGGATTATCTTGCGAAAGCCGTGCTGGCGCTCTATTTCCGCGGAGTGGAAATTTGTGCAAAACAGGGAATAATCCTCGTGGATACAAAATATGAGTTAGGGATCGCGCCCGATGGCGAGATCGTTTTGATTGATGAAATCCACACCCCGGATTCATCGCGGTTTTGGTTTGCGGATGAGTATGAAAAGCGCCTCGAAGCTGGTGAGGAGCAGAAAAAAATCGACAAAGAGTATTTGCGTGAATGGCTGGGGGGGCGCGGGGTTCGCGGGG
>ORJL010145749.1_pt1 | contig 90424 bp, 85 predicted proteins | sample 1779941 | NCBI WGS metagenome assembly ORJL01 (sample SAMEA104232317, study PRJEB22302) | groundwater metagenome | biome: forest; feature: aquifer; material: groundwater | place: USA | collected 2011-08-07 | depth 5.8 m | reverse complement strand
GCCTTGCTCGCGTGGGAGCATCGCTATAATACCTATAGGCCGCACCAAGCGCTGGGCTACCTTACCCCCTTGGCCTTCCTACAACAACACCATCTCAACGAAAGGAGCCAAGTGTAACGGATCACCTGAACGAGTACAATCGCTTACAGTAGGAATGAGGCCATGTTATAATGCAGGAGGAGGTTCGCACTGGTGAAGGTTACTACCGAAAAGCTTGAAAAAAGCCAGATGGCCCTTGAGGTTGAAGTTGAGCCGGAGGTGCTTGAGCGCTCCTTGGAGCGAGCCTATCGGCGTATTGTCAATCGCGCCAATATCCCTGGGTTTCGCCGCGGAAAAGCTCCCCGCCACATGGTGGAACGCTATCTTGGCAAAAGCGCACTGTTGGAAGAAGCCATTGAGATCCTCATCCCTGAGGCTTACAGCAAGGCTCTTGAAGAAGAGAATATCTCCGCGCTGGGTCAGCCACATATTGAACTGTTAACGATGGAGCCGTCTGTTTCCTTCAAGGCGACTGTGGCATTACAACCGACCGTTGAGCTGGGTGATTACCGTCAGCTCGTGGTTGAGCAAGAAACACCCTCTGTTACTGAAGAACAAGTTGACAGCGTACTTGAGGACTTGCGCTCTCGGTCTGCCCCCTGGGAACCGGTAGAGCGTCCCGTCAACTTTGATGACATGCTTACCATTGATGTTAAAGGGGAACTGGAAGGACAGACCTACGTAGATCAGAAAGCCGCAGCATTCCTGGTGATGAAAGAATGGCCGGTCCCTATGGCTGGATTCCCGGAGCAGCTTGTGGGCATGACCAAGGGCGGAACAAAAGAGTTTTCCCTACCTGTCCCCGCTGACCATCCGGACCCCTTGCGGGCGGGGAAGGACGTGAGCTTCAAGGTGACCGTCTCTGAGGTCAAAGAGAAGAAACTCCCTGCCTTAGATGATGAATTTGCGAAGAGCGCGGGTGATGGCTACGATTCCCTCAGTACCTTCAAGGATAAGGTGCGGGAAGACCTCAAGAACAATGTGCAGCAGGAAGCCCGCCGCGCTCTTGAGGCCAAGGTTCTGGATGCAGTGGTGCAAGCAAGTACGCTGGAATATCCTGATGTTTTGCTAGAGCATGAGATCGAGCATCTCATTGAGGATGATCGCTCTATCCCCCACGACTCTCGTGGGAAGATCGATGATTACCTCCGGGCAAGCGGTCTGTCTGAGGAGGAATTCCGCACGCGCTACCGCGAAGAAGCAACCAACCGTGTGGTGCGCTCCTTGGTGCTCAATAAGGTCACCGAGGCAGAGCAGATAACGGTTACGCCGGAAGAGATTGACGCAGAGATAGAGAGAATGCTGGAAGCTTCGGGTGAGCAGCAGGAAGCGCTCCGTGGCTATTTCAATACGGAACAATCAAGGGAGTCTATCGGGCGGATGCTCATTCGCAAGAAGACTCTTGATCATCTGATAGGTGCGGTGGCAAAGATGAGCAATGGTGCTAAAGCAACCGCCAAGGCCAAGGGTAATGAGACAAAGAGTCCGCCCGCTGGTAAAGGCAGGGGACGGAAAAAGGCAGAGAGTACGGAAGCTCCTGCCCCGTAAGTGGCAATTCATAGCAACATTAAGGACGAAGTAATTCATGGATAGCATCACAAAAGCATTAAACATCATCCCAATGGTCGTGGAAACCAGCGCACGGGGCGAGCGCGCGTTTGATATCTACTCACTGCTCCTGCGTGAGCGGATCGTCTTCCTGGGGACACCAATCGACGATATGGTTGCTAACGTCATCGTGGCGCAGTTACTCTACCTCGATAGGGAAGACCCTGAGAAAGACATCAGTCTGTATATTCATAGCCCGGGTGGCGTCATCTCTGCCGGCCTTGCCATTTACGATACGATGCAGCTTATCCGTCCTGCGGTTTCCACCATTTGCGTGGGCATGTCGGCGAGTATGGCCACAGTAATCCTGTGTTCCGGCGCAAAGGGCAAGCGATACGCGCTCCCCAATGCAACGGTTCACATGCACCAGGCGCGGGGTGGCGCAAGCGGCCAGGCGTCCGATATTGAGATTGCCGCCAAAGAGATCCTGCGTAATCAAGAGATACTCAGGACCATCTTGGCGAACAATACCGGCCAGACCATGGACCGCATCATCCATGACAGCGACCGGGACTTCTACATGAGCGCAGCGCAGGCCAAAGAATACGGGCTGGTCGACGAACTGCTGTCGAATGAGGCAAAAATAACTGCGCTTTAGCTTCAGCTTCACTTCACACTTTTTGTTGAAGGGCTCTTTTGCCGGCAATAATCAAAGGCCGATAAACTACACTGAGCCAGAGGGGGCATATGGCGGCAAATACGCGAGGGACGCGTCTCCAGTACCACTGCTCATTCTGCGGGAAGAGCCAGGATCAGGTGCGGCGTTTGGTCGCTGGTCCTGGGGCCGTGTATATTTGCAACGAGTGCGTGGAGCTGTGTAAGGAGATCATTGAAGAGGATGCTGGCCCCAGCCACGGCGCCACTGCTGACAGCCGCCAAGGTCCGACTCCCAAGCAGATATACGACCTTTTGAGCCAGTATGTAGTCAGTCAAGAGCGGGCAAAGAAAGTCCTCAGTGTCGCGGTCTACAACCACTGCAAACGCACGGCATCAATAAGCACCACAACTGAGTTGGAGTTGGAAAAGAGCAATATCCTGCTGGTTGGCCCCACGGGTTGTGGCAAGACGCTCTTGGCCCGTACCCTTGCCAAGATACTTGATGTCCCGTTCTGCATTGCAGACGCGACCTCGCTGACAGAAGCCGGCTATGTGGGGGAGGATGTTGAAAACATTCTCCTCCGTCTTATTCAAGCCGCTGATTTTGACATCTCCCGCGCCGAGCGAGGCATCATTTACATCGATGAAATCGATAAGATTGCTCGCAAAGGGGCGAACCCCTCTATCACCAGAGATGTCTCCGGTGAGGGCGTCCAACAGGCGCTCTTAAAAATCATAGAGGGGTGTGTAGCCAATGTCCCGCCCCAGGGCGGCCGGAAACATCCCCATCAAGACTTTTTACAGATTAATACTGCCAATATCCTCTTTGTCTGCGGCGGCGCGTTTGAAGGGCTGGAAAGGATCATCGAACGCAGGCTGGGGACCAGGAGCATTGGATTCCTCTCAAGAAACGAGGGCGGAGATGCTCATGGCGTAGCAAAGAAACAGGCCGATCTTCTCTCCCACGTCACACATGACGATCTCCTTGAATACGGCCTCATCCCCGAATTTGTCGGCCGTTTGACCACCACCGTGACCCTGGATCCCCTTTCCCAACAGGACCTCATCCGTGTCCTCACCGAACCCAAAAACGCTATAGTGAAGCAATACCAGCGCTTCTTTGCCCTGGATGAGATTGAACTGGCTTTCAGTGACGATGCGTTGGAAGCCGCGGCTGAAGAGGCGTTGCGTCACAAGACAGGCGCTCGTGGGCTCCGGACGATAATGGAAGAGACTCTGATGGATGTCATGTATGAGCTGCCATCACGGGACGACGTGGAAAAATGTGTCATCAATAGAGAAACGATCCTGAAGCGGACTCCGCCGTTGTTGGTGACCCGGGGGATGGTGAAACGAGGAGAAGCCCAGGATGCGATCCGCGAGGAACCCGCATAACGATAGCTCCTGGCAACTAAGGAACAACAAGAGGCTTCCCGTATGGAAGCCTCTTCATTAATATCGGAACCACTGTCAGAGGGAGGCGCTCTTAGATGCTACTGCAGCCTCTATCTCTTCCGTCAGGTCACAGGCAGTGATTGGCGAGCCTCCACTATCCAACAGGGCGCCATTCCGCACACTGATCCGTCCCTGGCTGAATGCCTTAATCGTTGCGAGAATCATCGGGAGCTCTCGTTTTATGCCCTCCTCTCTAATTCGTATAAAAAGGGGGTGCTCCTCACCGTGCGTCTTCTTCAGTGTGCTGATGTCCGCACCTTTGACGGCGTTCCAGAACTTGCCAAAACCATTGCCCTGCAGGGAATAGGTGCAATAGCTGATGATGGGGCCCTCGTCCAGGGCTGGAGTTACCAGGTGCATTCGGATACCTGAGTTCTTCGCACGGTCCTCGATAAGTTTCCAGATGACTTGCTGCCATGTGCCTGCAGGGCCGCCTGGGGCAGCCGGATGCAGGTTAATAGTTGGCAGGCGAAGGCAGAGTTCGGGCGTCATCACCAGCATGTAACCGGCCAGGACCGCAAGGTCAGGGGCGTAATTATTCAGGAGGCTAAGGACTTCCTGATCGTAGGCTTTGCGCCAAGAGGCAAAACTTGTTCCTTCCAGGCCCATTCCTTGACCGCCGTGGGCTGCCCTGAAACGGGTGAAAGAGAGGGTGAGCAGCGGGATTCCGTAACCTTCGGCCTGATCCAAGAACTTGTCTGTCTCTGCTGACTCACCCCTCTCACGGCTGCAGAAAACAAATTCGATCTCAGCAGGAATATCTCCCAGCTTGATTGCGTTCCAGGCAGCGGCCAAGAGCGCCTGAGATGTCGGGCCACGAGCGGTGGAAAACCAGCCGAGTCGAAACACGCAAGACCTCGCTAAAAGTGTGGAGTACCCTCCTCTATCTATATAGCACAGAACGCGTCGATGAGGCACGAGGGTGGCGCGAGCAATTTGCGCCTACCAAGAATGAACAGTTCCTCATGCGCCTAAGTTGCACCACCAGGGCATGAAAAGCAAGCCAAAGTACCCCCTTGCTCCTTCGGCAAGCCCTTCGACAGACTCAGGACGGCGCTCAGGACGGCGTCTAACTCCTCGCCACGGCGAGTCGGTCGACAGAGTCGCCTCTGGCGACCTTCGGAGACCTCCCGCCAGGAGAGGGAGGATCAGAAAACCCTCTCCATTGAGGGAGAGGGCAGGGTGAGGGTGAGACATAGTGTAGCCCGACCTCTCTGTGGCAGGGAGCGACAGTAAGCAAGTTATGGGGTGAGTGGAGAGGTAGTGAGCTTCCGAAAAGCAGCCCCTCCCTTCACCAGATTCCTCGCTGTTCGCTCGGAATGACATGAGAGAATGGCTTCAGACTCTCCCCTCGACGTGACCGAAGGTGGTGAGCTCATCGAGTCTGAGACCCTCAGAGTCGAACGACCTGCGTACCAGAGGGCAGGGAGAGGGTGCTTGAATTTTCACAGCAGTGACTGCCACGTTGGTCTTAGACACGTGCTAAGGGGGAAGATATACTGGATGCAATGAATGACCCCGCGATGACAGACGTCGATCTTTCCGTGGAACTCTGCCCTTCCCGCAAGAGCGGACTGCGCCTCGGTAACCCGGTGATGGTCGCATCCGGCACCTTCGGGTACGGCACCGAGTACGCGGCGCTGATCGATATCCAGAGACTCGGGGCGATAGTCTGCAAAGGGGTGACGCTGCGGCCGCGCGTCGGGAACGTTCAACCGCGCATCGCGGAGACGCCGGCAGGAATGCTGAACTCAATCGGCCTGCAAAACATCGGCGCGCGCGCGCTCGTCAGGGACAAGGCGCCAGTGTGGAAGCAATGGCGAGTGCCGGTTATTGTCAATATTGCAGGCGAGAGTTACGACGAGTTCCAGCAGCTTGCCGCTATCCTGGAAGGTGTGCCCGGCATCGCGGCGTTGGAGGTCAATGTGAGCTGTCCCAACGTGGATCAGGGCGGCATAGAGTTCGGCTGCGATCCGCTTATGGCTGCGCAAGTGACCCGGGTTGTCCGCAGAGAGAGTTCTTTGCCGGTCATCGTCAAGCTGACTCCCAATGCTCCCGACATGTGCGCAGTTGCACGGGCTGTTGCGGATGCGGGAGCGGATGCTCTCACTGTCATGAACACCATTCTGGGCATGGCGATTGATGTGAGTAAAAAAACCACCGTTATGCAGCGGGGCAGCGCGGGCCTCTCCGGCCCGGCAATCAAGCCCATTGCGCTGTATCATGTGTATCGAGTAGCTGGGGCCGTCGATATTCCCGTCATTGGCTGTGGGGGCGTGAGTTCCACATCGGACGCCCTTGAATTCCTCATGGCCGGCGCGGCGGCGGTGCAGGTGGGCACCGCCAATTTTGTCGATCCTCAGACTTCAATTCGTATCATAACTGGACTTGAGGACTACCTCCGCAAAGAGCGCTGTGCTTCAATTGCCGGTGTCATTGGCGCCGCGAGGCAGCCCTCTTCCTAAAGCTTGACCTTAGCAAAGAGTCAATGCTTGAGGCCAACGGGCGCGGGCCGTATAATGTGAATGTCCCCAAATGGTGAGCGGAGGGGTATCACTATGTATTACAATGTGGCACAGTTGATGAAAGAGGCTGTGGGGGCATTCAGGGATTACGTTGTCAATGACGAGGTTTCGTGCGCTGAGGACGGCTGGAGTTCGCTGCACATCAAAGGGGCAGTCCACATGCTCAAGACGCATCGAGGCGTCTTGGTCACGGCAACGCTGACCACAAGCATCCCAGAGGATTGCAGCCGGTGTTTAGAGGCGTTTGCACAGGAGTTGGACCTGACCGTTGAGGAAGAGTATTTTCCGGTCATCGAGGTGTCGACAGGCGTTGCGATGCCCGTTCCTGAAGAGGCAGGGCCATTCTGTATAGACGAGCGCCATACCTTGAACCTCCTTGAGGCAGTGCGGCAGGCGGTGCTTCTGGCTAGACCACTGCAACCGGTGTGCCAGAAAGCCTGCCAAGGTCTCTGCAGTGAATGCGGTGGAAACCTTCTGAGAGGCGAATGTCGCTGTGCAGAGGACACTACAGACCCTCGTTGGGAGCTACTAACCAAGATGTTGCGCCACACCAACTAAGGGTTGGGTGCGAGCAGAAAAGAAAACGTTGGAAGGGATTAGGAGCAATGGGAGCATTACCAAAGCGAAAATTAAGTCAACGACGGCGCGGCAACCGCCGCAGTCATTTGAGAGCCGCAGTCTCGCACCTGGTGCGGTGCACACGGTGCCGGTCAATGCGGCCGGGCCACCATGCCTGTCCTGTGTGCGGCTATTACAACGGCCGGGATGCCGTGGCGATCCCTCTCAACACCGCCTCAGAAAGCTAACCAAACCTCGAGTGTCTGGAAGGAGCGCAATATGGCGTCATCCGTAGCTTACCTCTTCCCCGGCCAAGGTGCCCAAGCGGTTGGCATGGGGAAGGACTTGTATGAGACCTACTCCTCTGCGCGCGCGATCTTCGACGAAGCCGATGCGGCATTGGGGTTCTCTCTGAGTAAGCTCTGTTTTGAAGGGCCAGAGGAAGATCTGCGCCGCACCCTCAACACGCAGCCGGCGATATTGACCACGAGCTACGCCTGTCTGCGCGCAGCTCAAGAGCTGGGTATCCTTTCTGACGGCGACCTTCCAGGTTTCATGGCGGGGCACAGTTTGGGGGAGTATACTGCGCTCGCGGCGGCGGATGCGCTAACCTTTGGAGAGGTGATCCGTCTGGTAAGGGAACGCGCCAGACTGATGGATGAAGCCGGCGCCAAAAATCCCGGAGCTATGGCAGCAATTCTTGGCATGGACGAAGATGCGCTGGCGGCGGTCTGCAGGGAAACAGGCGTGCAGATGGCCAACATTAACTCGCCGGGCCAGGTCGTTATCAGTGGGTTTGTGGATGCCATTGCAAAGGCAACGGAGATGGCTACGGCCAGGGGCGCACGGCGTGCCATCCCCCTTGAGGTGAGCGCCGCGTTCCACTCGCGGCTCATGGAGCCAGCCAACGAGGGGATTGCCAAAGCGGTCGCTGAGGTGAAATTCCGTAACCCGCGCGTGCCTATCATCGCAAACAGTACCGCACTGCCTTTGACCACTGCGGATGAGATCAGAGACGAGCTTCTCAGCCAGCTTTGCGCGCCGGTGCGATGGCAGAGCACTATCGAATATATGGCAGCGCACGGTGTCAACGAGTATGTCGAAATCGGCCCGGGGCGGGGGCTCACCGGACTCGCTAAGCGCATCAGTTCAGATGCAAAGGCGGTCAATCTGAGCGACGTTGTGTCTCTGCAGGAGCGTAAACGCTAGCGTAGTTCTCACTGCCGCCTGCCTGAATATCCGGCAGGCCTTTCGAAAGAGTAATGACGCTACTGTTCGAGCCTGCCTACCGCAGGCAGGCGGGTTCATAACAGACGCTTAGAACGAAGTGAAGTGAGAAGTCCAATCGGTTTCACGGAAGACAAGTCGTGGCTGGCTTGTGACCGCAACAGGGTGGTGGAATATGGCTGGCTCACGGCAAAAGGCACGAATGGTTGCGCTACAAGCACTCTATGAGGCTGATCTGACACATCATTCAGCTGTAGAGGCGCTGAACCACCTACTGCAGGAAAGCAGGCTCTCAGAGGGGTCACAGGAGATAGCTCGTCGCCTGGTTGTCGGGGTGGCGGAACACAGCCAGGATATAGACAAGGTGTTGCACGCTTCTGCTCCACAGTGGCCAGTGGACCAGGTGGCAATCATCGATCGCAATGTTCTCCGTCTTGCTATTTACGAGATTCTATTCAATAATATGGAGCGTTCTGTTCCTAGTGGGGTTGTCATCAATGAGGCCGTAGATCTCGCCAAGCGCTTCGGAAGCGAGAACTCTCAACGATTTGTGAACGGAGTGCTCGGGAGCGTTTCAAAAATCCACCTAGCAGCAAAATAATATACTCAAAAATTCAGAAGAGGGAGGTGAGGTATTGGCATCGGTATACGAACGGGTCAAGAAGATTATCGTTGAGCAGCTCGGCGTGGAAGACGTGGAAGTGGTGCCCAGCGCATCGTTTGTGGATGACCTAAACGCTGATTCTCTTGATCTGGTTGAACTTATTATGTCCTTTGAGGAAGAGTTCAGTAAGGACGGAAAGTCCCTTGAAATCTCAGACGAGGATGCCGAAAAAATTGTGACTGTCCAGGACGCCGTCGACTATATTCGAGACCTGGGCATTGATGATGACTAAGGCGCAATAAAGCGGAGATAATGAAGTAAAGTAAAAGGAGGGCGCAGACGCCCTCCTTTTACTTTTGTTATCAACGGCCTGTAGTGATTACCTCTACTGAGATTCCTTGGCGTTTGCGGAAATGGCTGAACAGACCAAGAGCACAGCCAGCGCTAGACCGAGCGCTACCGGCACCGCGATCTGTTTCCCCACGGTAAGCAGCAATGCACCAACGACTGGGATCATCGTCATGGTGACCGCAGTAGCGCAGACAGGGATAAGAAAAGGTACCAACGCTGCCGGTAACGCGGCATCAGCGGCATTTCCTCTGAAGATGAAGAGGAGCAGCCCACTGATGACCAAAGCTCCTCCCGCAGCGCCGATCAGTAGGAATGTGAAGTTAGGCAAAGGGATTGCTTCCATAGGACCGTCACCTCTTTCCTTGTTTTCTTTGTGCCCAGGTTTAGTCCCAGGACTTTTCTATCTCTGATTCCTCATGGGTAAACCACGTGAAAAAGATGGCGATGGCCAGCGCCCAGAGAATTGCGCCGCCTCCTACCTTCATGATCAATCCGCCTATTTGTTGGTCCTCTAAGATACTCCAGTGCCAAATGGGTTGTGCAGTTTTATATGCCACATAGGCAACGTCATCTGCAAAGGTAATGATGGACGCCAAGACTGCCGGCACCAGAGATTGCACAAAGAGGTACATCATTTGGAGCGGATAGTTGAGCCGGGGCAGCTCAGGTAAGGGACTGAAAATGGGCCACCAGAGCAATATTCCGGTGAAGAGGTACATCCCGTGGTTTAGCAGATGAATGTTATAGTCCCAAACGGCCAGATCATAGAGCATGGGGATGTGCCAAAACGCCAGGGTTGCGTTGAAGGAACCCATGGCAAAGACCGGATGGGTGAGCACCCCCGCGATTTTGAACAGTATCGGATGCTTCACCAGGGGTTTGAGGAGCCAGCCAGGCAGCCCGAGCAGCAGCAGCGGCGGCACCGCAAGGGTCAAAACCAAGTGCTGCACCATGTGCACGCTGAATGAGCGCTCGCTCAGGTCGTGGAATGGTGTGGCTTGCATAGCCACGATGAAAGCGAGGCCGAGTGTAAAGGAAGCGACCTGTTTGGACTCAATGGGGTAAAACCATTGCGGCGTTGGGCGCCAACGGGCCAGCAGATATCCGTATGCCCCCAGAACCATGAGGACGCCCAGCAAGATGTCCCAATGAAGGTGTGTCGGAATCATTGCAGCGGACGCATTACATTAGCCAGCCAACACGGTCTGTCTAGGGCCCGCTAGACCGTGCCGGGAACATGGGAGGTAAACGCAGCAAACAGGAACATCAATGCAATGAGCACCGCCCCTGCCAGTGCAAGGCCGCCAACAAACATTGTGGAAAAGAGGCGGCTATCAAACTTGAGGTGCATAAACCACATCACCACAAAGGCGAACTTTATGGCCGACAGCGTCAACAAGACTGGCACCATGAGTTCTTTGACGGTTTTCCACGCAGCGGGTGTGTAGTATAGACCAACTTCAATGGCGGTGATGATCGCCAGGATGACGGCAATCTTCACATACTCCGCAGGTCCAGGATGTGTGCCCTGGTGATGCTGTGCGTGCTGTTCCATCGCTTGATTCCCCTTTGAAGAGTCTAATAGCCCTGCCAGCCCCTAATGCAATCCGGGCGGCACCGGTGTAGGGATCAGGTATACCAAGGTGAAGATGACAATCCAGACGATGTCCACAAAGTGCCAGTAAAGTCCCAACAACTCGATAGTTAAGGATTCCTCTTGAGGAAGCCCCCCTCTCAGGGAGATGATGACCATGGTCATGAGCATCATCACTCCCACAGCGACGTGCGTGCCATGAAATCCGGTGAGCACATAGAACGTGGTGCCAAACAGGTTACCACTCAGCGACACTCCTTCATGGGCAAAGCTGGTGAACTCATAGAATTGCCCGCCCAGGAACACTACTCCCAGAAGCGCCGTGGCAACCAGCCAGATGCGCATCACGGGCTTGTTGCCGCGCTGGATCGCCGCCAGGGCAAGCACCATAGTCAAGCTGCTCATGAGCAGGACGAAGGCGCTGACCGAGGTGTAAGGGATATCGAATATCTCGTGGGGTAGCGGCCCCGCAAGGCTTCGGCCACGGTAGATCATGTATGTCGAAATGAGCGAGCCGAAGAAGAGACAGTCAGAGCCAAGGAACAACCACATGACCAGCTTGCGGTGGTCCAGGCCGGTTGAGGTCTCAGCTTCTAGGGAGTGGCCGGCGGCCGGTGCTTGATGCACGGAATCTCCTCCTCAGGAATAGTCCTTCTTATTCAGCGATAGGTTCAGAACCCCATGCGTAGATGGCGCCCAGCATCAGAACGAGGCCAATTCCGCTCAACCAGAACCCAACGAGGAACCCTGCAAAGAGCATGAGCTGTCCCATCGCAGTGAGAAAGGGTAGGTATGAGGGCGAAGGCATGTGAATACTGTGATGGTCGACATGCGCTTCTTCGTGCGCGGGGGCACGGGTCGCTGTCGGCGCGGCATGTCCCATGGCATCGGGGTACTTCTGCATCCAGAAGGCATCCCGACCGTGTACCACAGGGATCGTCGCAAAATTATAGTGCGGCGGTGGTGACGAGATCGACCACTCTAGCGTCCTTGCATCCCAGGGGTCGTTCCCAGCCAGTTCGCCACGCCTGAAGGTCTGAAAGACGTTGTAAAGGAACACAAGGATTGATGCCGCAATGAAGAAGGCGCCCACGGTCTCTACCTGGTTCCAGAAAGCCCAGCCCATCTCTTCAGGATAGGTGTAGATGCGCCGAGGCATGCCACCCATGCCAACGATGTGCATGGGACCAAAGGTTAGGTTACCGCCTATGAACATGAGCCAGAAGTGGAGCTTGCCCAGACCTTCATCGAGCAACCGCCCGGTGATTTTGGGCCACCAGTAGTAGATGCCTGAGAAGATGCCGAAAATAGCGCCGGTGAACAGCACGTAGTGGAAGTGAGCGACGATGTAGTAGGTATCCTGCTGCTGGTAGTCTGAAGGGGGCGAGGCGTGGGAAACGCCGCTGAGACCGCCAATGGTGAACAGGGCAATAAAGCCGATGGCAAAGAGATTCGCGGTCTTAAGATCAATTGAGCCGCCCCACATTGTCGCGATCCAGTTGAAAATCTTCACGCCGGTGGGAACCGCTATCAGCATAGTCGTCAGGGCAAAAACCGTATTAGCCACCGGGCCCAGGCCAACCGTGAACATATGGTGCGCCCATACACCCCAGCCCATAAAACCAATTGTCACGCCGGAGAGTACGACCACGGGGTAACCAAACAGGGGCTTTTTCGCGAAGGTGGGCAACACTTCCGATACGATACCCATGGCGGGGAGAATGAGGATGTATACCTCAGGATGCCCAAACAGCCAGAACAAGTGCTGCCAGAGCACCACGTCGCCGCCATTTGTTGGATTGAAGAAGTTGGTGCCAAAAAAACGGTCGAAGAGGAGCTCGATAAGGGCGACGGTGATCACCGGGAAGGCAAAGATCAAGAGGAAGGAGACGACAAGGGTCATCCACGTGAACAAGGGCATGCGCATCAGAGACATTCCTGGGGCACGCAGGTTCAGAATGGTCACAATGAAGTTGAAGGCCGCGGCCATTGACGATGTTCCCAGCACCAAAAGCCCTAACACCCAAAAGTCCACTCCGTGACCGGCATTGTACGCTTTTGACGTCAGATTTGCGTAGCCAAACCACCCTGAATTGGGTGCGCCGCCAAAGAGAAAGCTGCTGTTGAGCAGCAGACCTCCTGAGATAAAGACCCAATAACTGAAGGCGTTCAGTCTGGGGAACGCCACATCCCTCGCGCCAATCTGCAGAGGAATGATGTAGTTAAAGAAGGCGGCGCCCATTGGCATCACGACCAAAAAGATCATGGTGGTGCCGTGCATCGTAAAGAGCTGGTTATACGTCTCGGGATCGATAAGCTTGCTATTCGGAACAGACAATTGCAACCGGATCAACAGGGCTTCTATGCCACCGATGAGGAAGAATATGAAGGCGCTCACGCCGTAGAGAACCCCGATCCGCTTGTGGTCTACGGTGGTAATCCAGCCCCAGATGCCCTGCGGCTCGACTGGCCGGGCGATCACGCCAGACATTGTGCCTATGACGGTTGACATGCTGATTCTCCTAGAGTCCCCTGAGATGTCTCCAGTATGCTTACGGGCTACTTCAAACTCTGTAGATACGGCACCAGCTCTGATATTTGCTGATCAGTAAGGGGGACGGGGAGCTTCATAAGGTTCCCCTCCTTCACTGCCTGCGGGTCACGCAGCCATTTTGCCAGATTTTCGGCGTTGTTATCCAAAACTCCAGCCGCAATGGTCCTGCGGCCGCCGACGTGAGTCAAGTTAGGTCCAATGACGCCCACGGCGCCGGGAACACCCTGGATGGTGTGGCAGGCAAAACATTGCGCAATCGTTGGCATCAGCGTTGCAGGCGGCGGCGCAGCCGGCGTCTTTTGCTGCTTAACCCAGGCTTCAAACTCAGCCCGGGGCTCCACAATAACTCTGAAGCGCATCAGCGCATGTTGGATGCCACATAGCTCGGCGCACTGGGCATAATAGTCACCAGGAGTGTCGGTCCTTGCCCACATATGGTTGATTCTGCCAGGAATCGCGTCCACCTTGCCGGCGATCTTCGGCATCCAGAAGCTGTGAATAACGTCACGAGAAGTGACGTTGAAGTAGACGTTCTCGCCGACGGGCAGGTGCAGCTCGTTTGCGGTGACCACGCCCAGGTCAGGGTACTCGAACTTCCACCACCACTGGTAGCCGGTCACCGTGACATTCAAAGCGACTGCCGGCTTGGCCGCAAGGTCAAAGGTGGTGGTTACTGTGGGGACGGCAATGAAGACGAGAATAAGGGCCGGCGCAATCGTCCAGCCGATCTCGAGCCGGGTGTTGCCATGCGTCTGTGGCGGCAAACCCTGCTGGCCAGGCTTGCGCCGGAACATGATAACCGTGATGAGAAGGAGCGCCTCTACAAAAACGAAGACAACGGCAGCAATTCCAATGATGAGGAAGAAAAGGTCCTGCTGCTTCTTTGCAACGGTGCCGACAGCCGCCAAGGTGTTCTGCGGATCTGCAGCCGTGCAGCTTGCGAGTACCAGGGCAAGGATTCCAAAACAGACGACCCGTAAAAGCACGAACGTACCCCTTGAAGACAGTCTCATGGGCGTAGAACCTTCACTCTGAAGATTGTGCAAAATTTCTCGCAGTGAGTCTAACAAAGCCACCGTTAAGAGTCAACGGGTTTCTCCTGCAAACTAACCAGTTTTGGTGATCTTGACCTATTCTCCGTCCAGCAAACCCTAGGTAATCTTCCAGCGGTCAACCACCATGGCCGCAAAGAGAAGAGCTAGGTACAGAATTGAGAACCGAAACAGGTTCCTGGCGGCTTTCGCGTTCGCTTCTCGAAACAAACGCACCGCATGGTACAAAAAGAGACCCCCAAGGAGCAGCGCGGAAGTTAGATAGAAGACCCCCATCTGCCGGAAGACCACCACCAGCAGGGTGAAGGCAACCAGGAAAACAGAGTAGAGAAGAATTTGATGCCGGGTTTCAGCCTCCCCTCTCACAATGGGAAGCATGGGAATATTTGCCTTTTCATATTCTCTACGAATGAGCAGCGCCAACGCCCAGAAGTGAGGGGGTGTCCAGAAAAAGATGATGGCAAAGAAGTAGGCGGCTAAAAGACTGACTTCGCCGGTAACGGCGGCCCAGCCGACCAATGGGGGGACGGCTCCCGCGGCGCCGCCAATCACTATGTTGCTCGGGCTGGAACGCTTCAGCCAGCATGTGTAGACAAAGACATAGTACAGAAGCCCGCAAACAGAGAGCGCTGCCGCTAACCAGTTGGCAAAGAGTCCCAAGCACAGAACAGAAAGGATGGCGAGCGTGAATCCAAACAAAAGCGCCTGGTTTGGTGAGATAAGGCCAGCGGGAATAGGCCGCAAGCTGGTGCGTCCCATTAGTTGGTCAATGTCTCTATCAATATAGCAGTTGAATGTGTTCGCCGCTCCGGCGGACAGCGCCCCTCCCAGAAGGGTCGCCGCAATGAGGGGCAACGGCGGCAGGCCTTCCGCAGCAACCAGCATTGATGCAAGGGTAGTTACTAACAGCAGAGAGATAATCCCTGGTTTCGTCAACGCCAGGTATGTGGATGCAATATCGCGTAGGTTGGCGCTTGGATGAGGCATTGGTGGCGCTGATGCCGCGGCAGAAGACACATTGAGTTTCCCCACTCTTTGCTGTCGAGCATACATGACCAGAGAAACCAGAAGCGCTACTGTCCCCCATACCGCTGCAGCTCCGGCTACGTGGAGCGCCCGCAGGAGCGGTGGCACGCCGGCAGAAACCGCAGCAATGCCCACCACAAGCTGAAAGAGGATGCTTGCTGCCACCATGAGTGCGGCTGGTCTCAGGGCTGGCAGAACCCTTCCTAGCTGCCAGGCTCTAACGGCAATGAAGAACGACAGGGCGGCAACACCATAAGCCGTCAAGCGGTGAAGGAGTTGGGTGTCAATCAGCGGGTTTCTGCCGAATGGCAGTAGTTCGCCATTGCAGAGCGGAAATCCCACGCATGCCCACGTGGCTCCCGCTGTCTGCACGTATGCGCCGGTCATGAGCAGCACAAAGACGGCTGCCAGGGCTGCTACCGACCGTCGCGGGAAACTCCCCAGAAGAACCGCTGTCTCCTCTGGGGAGTAAGAGGGGCTGACAGACGGGGGGTCGTGGGCGATGACCGCAATCCAGATCGTCAGTCCGAGGAGGAGAAAAGCAACCGCGAGATGCACCAGAACAATGCTGGGCGGCAGCTCTAGGAGCACGGTAATAGCGCCCAGAACAATCTGGGCAACCAGGAGCAACGGGACGAGGGTCCCCGGGATAGTGAAAGACCGGCGGTCTCGATGGAGCGTCCAGACTCCCAGGGTGACGCCAACGATCAGCATGCTAGCAATTGCAGCAACCGACCGATGGGAGTATTCGATGATGGCGGTCAGTTCCAATGGCGGGATGATATTGCCGTGACAGAGGGGCCAGTCGGGACAACCGAGCCCTGATCCCGTGGTACGCACTACGCCACCCAACACGATCACGAAATAGGTGGCGATTGCTGCAGCGAAGGCGACTCGCGAAAAGAGTGTTGCCATGAAAGCGTCCTAAAGCGGGGGCAGCCGCGCTACGGGTTCGGGAGCCTGCTCATTTGCCGTCTTGCAAATGAGGACTGGTTTGATACGAACGAACCACACAGCACTGCATTCCACTAACTCCAGCTATCGGGAGGAGCGAGGAGCGAAGAGGGACAGTGGCTGTCTGGAGGAAGATTGCATTCAGCACGGCTTGAAGGTCTCCTCTTTACCGCACGAGACAAGTAGAGATTTACACTATGAGAAATCCGTCACAGAGTATATCCCCGTACGATATGTGTCAAGCTCAGACGCCGCCCTGGCGATTTGGCACAGGCGCCTTTTGTAGTTTTGGTGCCCTATACGGGGATAGGCATGCGTCACCGCTCACCCGATCTTCAGACGCGACTCGCCTTGGCGAGAGCTACCCCAAGAGTGCGTCGCTCATGGTGCCCTTCGACGATGCCTCTTGCCCTGGCGATGTTTTGGGCACGCATCCTTCATTGCAGTCGCTCGCCATAGTCAACTCTGGCGACCTTCGGTGACAGGATAAACGCTCAGATCCCTGCATGTGGATTGATAGTAACCACTAAAACTGAACCACCCAGCCCTTAGCGCGAACTTTGACATTTTTGGTCACTATGATAAACTAAAGTCACATTTTGCAACCGCAGGAAATTTTGCATGAAGGAGCAACCATGACAACAACCGCCAAAGAGATTATGAATGCTGAGAAGTTCGCCCAGGGTTTGACGTGGGCGCAATACGTGGACAGCATCAAAGTTAACAAAGAGAAGTTCCAACAGTTCTACGATGAATTCCAGGTGAAGCCTGAAGAGGTCGAGTTTTTCAAGCAGTACAACGCGAAGCGTGGCCCGGTTAAGTTAGTGGTCATCGGCGAGGACTGGTGCCCGGATGTGGTCCGGGGCATTCCTGTGGCCGTGCGACTGGCAGAGGCGGCGGGTTTCGAGCTTCGTATCTTCCCTCGCGACCAGCACCTTGACCTGATGAATGAATACCTCTGGCGACATGAGTTCCTCTCCATCCCGGTGTTCGTCTTCTTTGACAAGGACTGGAAAGAGTTGGGTCATTGGGTCGAGCGGCCGGCCGCTGGTTATAAGTTCGCCTCAGACTTGAATCAAGAGCTTTCCAAGGATAATTTGAGCGATGAGGACCGGACCAAGGTCATTCGTGAGCGTCGCGCCGGCGTGCAGGTGGAATGGATGCACGAAACAATCCGAGAGATCAGGGAGTTCATCCTCTATCGCGTGCCGTAAGTCTATTGCCCGGCACAAGAAGAGCCCTCGCAATGCGAGGGCTCTTCTTGTGCCGGGCGCCGGTCACGCTACCGGACGTTCATTACCTCAGATTTACGGGGCGGCGCGCCCGCTAACAGCGCCCAGATGGAAGAGCCAAAGGCCAGAAATGCGTAAATGCTGAAGGCGACGGTGTACGTACCGTTGTGGTCATACATCCAGCCGCCAAAGAAGGGTCCAATTGCGTTGGTGAGCAGTTGCATTGGCAGCACCGCACCAGCAATAGCCCCTACATTCATCCGTCCGTAATAACTGGCCCACATGGTCTGGGTCATGGTGAAAATCCCGCCAAAGGAGACGCCATAGACGACCGCGAATAGCAACGCGAGAGGGAGAGTGTGAGCAAAAATGAGGATAACAATGCCTGCGCCAGAAACCACGAACGCCGTTGCCATGCAGAATCGCAGCGGAAAGCGGTCGACCAGTGCGCCCCAAAAGATTCCTCCTGCGCCGGCCACGGTGAAAAAGGCGCTTGATGCAAACACTGCCTCCGGAAGCGGCAGACCAACATCTGTGAGGTAGGGGAACAGATGCAGGTTAATCCCGGCGCCAATGAAGTAGGACTGCGCAGACGCCAGGGTGAGGAACCAGAGACTCCGAGTTTTCACTGCTTCTTTGAGCGTCCAATTTACTTCAGGCTGCAACGGCGCCATGGGTTGCCTTGGTGACGTGGCCTGTGGAGCAAACGCGTCCTCTGGGTTCCGGTTCTGCACACGCTCTCCGTCCGGTAACAGGCCAAGCTCCTCGGGGCGGCGGCGGATGAAGAGGATTGACGGTACGATGGCAACAATCCACACCGTCGCGCCCAGAAAGAGCCAGGCGTAGCGCCAGCCTATCGACCCGGTTATGATGGCGACTACCGCAGGCAAAACTGCCTGGCCTATCCTCGTGCCGAGTGTGCTGATCCCCATCGCTCTGCCGCGGAGCCGGATGAACCAGTTGGAAATCGCTGCCTGTGTTGCCAGTGCGGTGCCGCCCTGTATCACCATCCGGCCGATGCTGTACGCCAGAAGAAAGTGCAGGAGTGAACCCTGGAGGAAGGTAAGGGACAGAAGACAGATGCCGTATATAATTTGGCACGCGACGAGGACAAGCCTTGACCCCTGACGGTCAATGACAGGGCCCATGAACGGGCCAATGAGTCCGCCGCAGAAGGACCCTATGGTAATGCCGAGAGAGATCTCCGCGCGGTTCCAGCCGAAATCATCACCAAAGGGCTTGATGAAGACGGCTAGGACGGGGTTGAACTCTCCAACCTGGGTAAAATTGGCCACCGTAAGCACGGCAACCATAACCCAGCCATAATAGACCCTGTTGAGCAAGGATTTCATAACGTTAAAAGCAGCATATTTGTGATAAATCGCGCAGGGGGCCAGGAGATATTGTACAGGCGAAGCTGTACGCAGACAATGAAATGCCGCCGCGATGTACAATGCTGGAAGAAGATGAGTAACCCGAGAAGAATTGGACCCCCTTTCTTTAATGAATCGACACACTGGCGCCATTGAAACATAGACGGCGCGGGACTGCACTTGCATGCTATCTGCTGATGTTGTTGTTGGCAGGCGCAGGATGCAGCCAGAACAACCAGCAAAGCGGCGCAACAGAGGGACGTTCCCCTCAGGCACAGGCGACAGTCGCGCCACGCGGCGCCGCAACTCCTCCCGCTCTATTCACCGTCAGTGAAAGGGACTCAATTCTTGCGGCCCCGCGCCCCATAGCGATCCCCGCAGATGACGGTCCGCACAGCGCGGGACTGGAGTGGTGGTACTATCACGGCCACCTGCACAGTGTTGACGGCAAGAGCTATGGAATGATGCTGACGATCTTTAAGAGGCAGGGGGAACAAGGAAGAACAGGCTATGTCGCCCACGCCGCCGTAACCGATACCCAGCGAAAGGTGTTCCAATTCAAGGAGGAGGTGTCTCTCCCAGCACAGACGTCAGCAGAGAGCAAGGGTTTTAACCTGCAAGTGGGCGAGATTCGAGCAGCAGGGTATGACGGTAAGGACGCTGTTGCAGCCGCTTTGAAGAACTACGGTTTCACATTGAGCTTTATCAGCCAAAAGCCCGCGGTGCTGCACGGTAAGACCGGGTTTATTGGCGTCAGCTCCAACGAAGCCTCATACTATTACTCGCGCACCGAGATGGCCGTTGAAGGCGTCCTTTCCGATCACGGAGAGAGAGTGCGTGTGCAGGGTACCGGATGGATGGACCACCAGTGGGGAGATTTCTCCTTGACGGGAGGCGGTGGATGGGACTGGTTTGCGGTAGAGCTTGAAGGAGATACAGAATTAATGGTCTCCGTGGTGCGGGATGCCGCCGGTGCAGCGGCGCTGCAATACGGCACTTTCGTGCAGCCGGACGGGTCGTACCAGCACATTGATAGAGCGGACATCACTATTTTGCCAAAGGGTTCTTGGACGAGCCCTTCCACGAATATCGTCTATCCAATGGGTTGGGCCATTGCTATTCCACGGTTACAACTGCAGCTAGACCTCGCGCCCACCCTCCTGGAGCAGGAAATGGACACCAGGGCGTCTGTTGACAGGATATACTGGGAGGGCCAAGCCGCCGTCACGGGCACGTTAGGGGACCGCAGCATACGCGGAATGGGGTATGTTGAACTTACCGGTTACGACAAAATGAATAGGGGAAGCGGCGATCCACCGAGATAGCCCGCACATGTGGGACACATGGGAGACATAGTGGAGGTAAGGTTTGCTGGCTGAGACAAGACAGGGCGCGTATTACTTTAAGCAAGGAGTGGAGCTCACGCTGCGCGCCCCCTGGTTTTTTGCCAGCATCGTGTTTCTTTTTTCTGTCCCTGCCTTACTTGCAGCCTTTGTATCCTGGCAGGCAGAACCACAAATCCTCTCCGCGGCGTATGTAATTTTCCTCAATACCATCACCACTGTCGTGGGGGCTATGGTCTTCATGATTGCGGTTGGCGCCAACTACCGTGAGGAGCAGGTGACCTTCCCCCAGATCGTCCGGCGCGCGCTTCCCTGGTTGCCCCGCTACATCTGGACCAACGTCCATACCAGCATCATTTTCTGGGTGCCTGTCAGTTCCCTCATTGTGCTGCACTCCTGGTTGTCCAATCAGGGATGGCTGGGAACAATTCCAACCTGGTTTGATGTGTGGGGCTTTACGATTCTTGTTGGCGTAGTTGCCGCTTACATGCATTCTCGCACCCTGCTTGCCCCATATCTGGCCGTGCACAGTGATCTTCCCGCTTCTCGCGCCACATGGGAATCATGGAGATTGAGCGGCTATACCCAGAAGAAGGTGCTCATGACCTTTTTTGTTGGTTCATTGCCTTTCGCGATCCCCGTCCTGGTCCTGTTCAGGGGGATGCTGTTAGGCGAAGGCTATAAGATCGTCCCAGCCAATGTAGAACCCCATCTCATGGCGGTTGGCCTGCAATTCGTGCGGCTCACATTGATCCCGTCGGCCTATGTGCTTTATCACGAAATCTGGGATGCGGAAGAACTCCACTGGCAAATGCGGGGAGCGCCGCCGGCGCCAGCATTTATTACGATGCTGCTCAAACTTACTGCATGGCTGCCGGTGCTGGGACCATTTGGGCAGCGAGACCCGTCAAAGGCGTTCGCCACCAGCGCGCCCTTGACACTACCGAAAGCAGGCGGGCCCCTCGGACGACTTCGCTCCCTCTAGCCCAGCGCATGACTCAACCAGATATCTTCAGCTCATACCTTGGCAACACGCCGCTGGTGGAACTGACCTCCCTCAGCCCCAAGCCTGGCATCAAGCTCTATGCAAAGCTGGAATGGTTTAATCCGACCGGCAGCGTTAAGGATCGAATCGCATGGTTCATGCTGAATGACGCTGAAAACCGAGGGCTTCTGCATCCTGGCATGACTATTGTGGAAGCGACCACGGGCAATACTGGGATTGCGTTGGCATTTGCGGGGAGGCGTAAGGGATACCAGGTAGAGACTGTGGTCCCTGAGAATGCCATGCCGGAGATAAAAGAGCTCCTGGCCGCCCATGGCGCCCAGGTTATCTGGGGGCCTGCCGGCGAGGGCACGCGGGGGGCGATACGTGTCGCAAGGGAACTGGGGGAGCGCGCGGACCATTTTTTGCCCGACCAGTTCGGGAATCCCGCCAATATCCAGGCACATTACATGACGACAGGAGTCGAGATTCTCAAGGACCTCCCGCAAGTGGACGTTTTTGTGGCAGGCATTGGCACCGGCGGCACGATAACGGGCGTCGGCAGGCGTTTGCGGGAGCATAACCCCAGCGTCCAACTTGTGGCTGTTGAACCGCATCTGGACAACCAATTGCAGGGTCTCAAGAGCCTTCAGGATGGGTTTATCCCCCCTATCCTCGACCTCCAACAGCTTGACGCCAAAATTCTTGTCTACGCCAGAGAGGCTTTTTATTGGACCCGGGAACTGGCGAAGCGAGAGTCCCTATTTGGGGGGCTATCGTCCGGGGCGGTGCTCTATGGCGCCATGAAGTGGGCTGAGCGCATGGAGCAAGGCAACATCGTCATGCTATTTGCTGACGGTGGGTGGAAGTACCTCAGTACAGGACTATGGAGAAACCCGGCCATCGATGTGCAAGAAGGTCTAGACGACACCATCTGGTGGTAGATTCCTGCGCACGCGAGTGTCTGGCACGCGAACACGCTCGCTCTTGAGCCATTCATCGCTGACACCATAGACGTTGACCGACGCAGTACGTCCGCGTATGGTGACGTCCCCCACCGCGTCACAAACCACCTGTCCCTTCACGCTCGCGTAGGTCTCTGCGTCCATGAGGATTTTGGGGTTCTCCTTCTTGGTGAGTTCCTGCAGGCGTGCTGCGACATTGACCGCATCGCCAATAACGGTGTAGTCCATTCTGTCAATCGTGCCTATGTTGCCTGAGGCTACCAAACCGCTATAAATTCCAATCCCGATTTCGATGTGTGGGAGACCTTCAGCGGCACGCTCCTCATTGAATGCCCATACCGCAGTGCGCATTTCCAGCGCGCACTGCACAGCCCGCGCAGCATCGTCTTTGTGCGGGGTAGGCGCTCCGAACACTGCCATAATGGCGTCCCCTATGTATTTGTCCAAGGTGCCGCCGTACTTGAAGACGCTGTTCACCATGCGCGCAAAGTATTCGTTGAGGAACTTTACCATCTCTTCAGGAGACGAGTGCTCGCTGAGGGTGGTGAAACCGCGAATATCCGAGAAAAGCACCGTGACGTGTTGCGCCACGCCTCCCAGTGTGGTCGACGTGGCGGGCTCATTCAGAACTCGGTCTGCAACTTGGGGGCTCACGTAGCGGGTGAATGCTGTCAAAAGCTGGGTCACGTCTTCAATCACCAGCACTATTCCGCGGTGCTGTGTTCCTTTGGGCGCCAGGGGTTTGATGGTGATATTTGCGCCTATCGTGTTTCCGTGAGCGTTCTTGAAGGTGTGATGGTAGACATGAGCAGGTTCCTGCAGACGGAAGACATCTTCTATCGCACTCACAAGGGAGGAGAGCTGGGTTCCATCAAGCCAACGCGTGAAATGGATCGTATGCGGGCAAGGATCTTCCAGGCCGAGAATCCGTTGGGCAGCCGGGTTGACCTGACCAATCATTCCATCAGCGTCAAGGGTGACAATACCCGTCGCGACGGTCGAAAGGATACTGTCATTAAAAAGCTTCATTGCTTGAAGTTCTTCGAAGAGCCGTGCATTCTCCAGGGCAATCCCAACTTGTGACGTAAGAGCCACCAGAAGGTCCTCATCTTCTTCCAGGAAAACGCCATCAACCTTGTTCAGCACCTCAACCACACCGATGATATGCCCGCTTTCGTTTCGAATGGGGGCGCAGAGGATGCTCCTGGTGCGATAGCCGGTCTCTTTGTCCACATCCCGGTTAAAACGAGGGTCCTTGTACGCGTCTTGGACATTCAATAGTTTGCCAGAGGTTGCCACATATCCGGCGATGCCGATGTGGCGTGGAAACCGGATCTCGAGGGTTCCGGCGCCTTGGGCGACCTTAGACCACAGCTCCCCCTTCCTGGTGTCGAGCAGGAAAAGGCTCGCTCGGTCAGCTCTCAGCAGGCTGGTGACCTTGGCCATGATGGTCTGCAGCAGTTCATCCAGCTCCAGCTTGGATGCCAGCGAGCGCATCACGTCAAGGACAGCCTCAGTCCGCCAAATTCGCTGGTCAAGCTCTTCGACGAGGGTATTGTTGCTTATCGCTACTGCCGCAAAAGAGCAAAGGGCTCTGAGCGCCTCTTCATCCGTGGTGTCAAAAACGCCGTTCTGCTTATTAAGCACTTCAAGTACGCCCACCACGTGGTTTTGAATGTTTCGGATTGGCCCGCAGAGGATGCTCTGGGTTTTGTAGCCAGTACGCCTGTCAATTTCCGGGTTAAACGCCGGATGCTGGTAGGCGTCATGGATGTTTGCAGTTTCGCCTGTCATTGCAACAAGTCCGGCGATGCCTGTCGTTGCAGGGAAACGGATCTCCGGAATACCTTGGCCCAGGGCGACTTTTGACCATAGTTCATTACGAGCGGGATCAAAGAGAAAGAGGCTTGCTCTGTCTGCGCCTAAGAGTTGGCTCGCCTGCTCCGTGATGTTCTGTAAAAGGTTATCAGAGTTAGTCTCGGTCAGCAGGGAAGACGCGGTTTCAAACAAGAGGCGATATACTGCAAGCTGTTTGTCATCTCTGGACAAGGGCCCGGGTTGCTGAGTGTCGTCTTGCTGAATTACTTGTATATCTTTTTGTTGCGTGGGTGGTGTCATCATTAGGAAAGCTTCCCTCGGACGCGTGCGAACTTCCGTAACGCATCTCTTGCCAGCCACCATCACACTGTGAGGTGGCTCACTGTTGTACTAGTTACTATACACTGTTCTGTGTGTGATGATACCCATTGTTACGAGAGAAGGGTATGTCCTAGATCACATTTCCTACAAAGTTTTTGGATTTATTGCCAAGAAGTAATATCGAGATTCTAAACAAGTCTACAAAAGGGTCGCGGTTCACACTTTCATTTCTAAACAACGGCATCACAGATCTCTGTGCTCATAGGGTATTAATGCTTCTGGGCCATTTCGAGGTGCATTTATACCAGAATTTCGTCGCTGGACCGCCGAGCGTTGTCATGAGTGGCTTTGTTGAGAGCGGTTGAGAATACGCTATGGTCTATTATGTACCCCGCTTGGAGAGGAGTTCTGTCACGCGGTTGTGCGCCGTGATAGCGGTGATCCACATACCCTCTGGTACTTCCTTTGATGCCTTCCACCTTTTACGAAAGCGTTACCAGAATACGCGACCTTGACAACCAATATGCCCTAAGGGATAGTTGCACGGAGCCCTATGTCCAGTGGTGGGTATAGAGGGTATCGTGAGGCACAGGAGACCGGCTTGGTGGGAGTGAAGCAGTGACATGCACCGTCCGCCCGATGCGGGAAGAGGATATTCCCCGGATCATGGAGTTAGAGGAGGAAGCGTTCCCCACCCAGATCCCGGGCCTTTCCTTTCATCGAGAGCTCACGAACAAACTCGCCCGCTATGTTGTGGCTTGCGCTCCGACGGAGAAGGATTCGCCATCTGCATCCGGCGGGCAGGAGGTGGTGGGTTACGCGGGACTGTGGTTTGTCCTGGATGAGGCGCATCTCATTGCCATTGCAGTAAAAGAGGAGCACAGGAATGAAGGCATAGGGCACTGCCTGCTCTTTGCCGCAATGGACGAAGCGCGAGCGCACGCGTCCACACTCATGACGCTGGAGGTTCGGGTGTCGAACAAAAACGCCCACGCTCTGTATGAGAAGTTCGGTTTCAAGCGCGTGGGAGTGAGGAAGGGCTACTACTCCGACAACCATGAGGATGCGTTTTTGATGACGGTTGAGCCCATAGACTCAGAGGAGCACTTGCAGAGGCTGTCCATTCTCCGCGCTGAGAAACCTGGCTACCCTACCGTATTGCTAGCGGCAACGCCCGAACCTAATCATTCACGCCCAAATGCAATATCTGTCTCGCCGCCTCTTACCGGCGGCCTGGAGCCAAACTGCCCTGCGACTCAGTAAAGACGCGCCCTTGGGGCAAGGATTTCAGCGTTTAAGTATGATTCCCCTCGGCCTCGACTTTAGGATCCCGCATGTTGGCGATGATGGAGGCGACGATGCTTAGGAAAAGGATGCCGACGACCACGCCTAGAGATAAAAGGATAGGCATGTGATAGATCTCGCTTGTCAGCATTTTCAGGCCAACAAAGACCAGAATAGCGGAGAGCCCCACCTTTAGATAGCGGAAATACGCCACAACCCTCGAAATTAGGAAGAAGAGCGCACGCAGACCGAGAATCGCGCCAACATTGGACGTCCACACGATGTAAGGGTCTTGCGTTATCGAAAGGATTGCGGGGATAGAATCCACCGCAAACATAATGTCGATGGCGGTTAGGGCAATAGCGACCAAGAACAACGGTGTGGCAATCAGCTTGCCATCCACTTTTACAAAGAATTTATCGCCATGGTGGTCAGAGCTCACCGGAAATAGCCTGCGGGCAAGTCTTACGACGATATTCTTGTCCGGATCGACTTCCTCATCATTGCTGAACGCCATCTTTCCGCCGGTGTAGATCAGGAACGCGCCGAACACGTAGATGATCCAATCGAAGTAATGCAGGAGCGCAACACCCGCGCCGATGAAAATACCGCGCAGGATGATAGCGCCAAGGATGCCAATCAGGAGCACGCGGTGTTGGTATTCAGGCCGCACGGAAAAATAGAGAATGACCACCAACCAGACAAAGACATTGTCGGCGCTCAGCGAGACCTCTATGAGGTAGCCGGTGAGAAACTCCAATCCCTTTTCTGAGCCAAGGGTGGCAAAGAGAGCAAGATTAAACAGCCCTGCAATTGCCAACCAACCCACGTATTCAATGCCGGCTCGACGCAGGCTGATGATTTTCCCTTCCCGGTGAAGAACGAAGAAGTCCAAGGCCAGAAGCAGCCCTACGCCGACACAGAAGGCTACCCATGACCATAAGGGATAGTCAGTCGTCATGTTTCAGAATTTCTCCCTACACACTGAGCTTTAGTTTTCAGACAGAACAACCAGCTATTCGAAAGCGACCAGAACATCATCCTTATTGACCCGTTGGCCCTTCTCCACCCTGACCTCTTGCACCACACCTGATCTGGGGGCTCGTATTTCGTTGTTCATCTTCATGGCTTCTAGCAGCAGGAGCCGGTCTCCGCGCTCCACGGCCTGGCCAGGCGTGACATAGACATCGTTGACCACCCCTGGCATGGGCGCTTTGATCTGGAGCGGGCCGGCGCCCGAATCCCCAAAACTGGCCATCCCGCCGGCAGCGGTCTTGGGGGCTACGAACAGAGAAAGCTGCTCGCCTTTGAGGAGAATCTCCACGGAAGGCGGCGCGATCTCTGCGTACAACTGATGCGATATGCCGTCTATGAGCAGCGAGTAGATGTTCTGCGCCCCCACCTGCTGCAAATGGGCCTGATAGATCCTGTCCCCCATCTGCAACCGATACGTGCCATCTTCTTGCTCCGTGACCTCCACCTCTTCGACTGCCTCATCAATACGCACGAGGTACTTCATCAGCTACCTCTCAAACCGCCGGTGTTGCGGAACCCGCCGCCAGGTCTTGCGGAAAGGGCCCACGGGCTCCGGCCATTGCCCGCTCCCTGTGCCAGGGGAGCCGTGGGTCGGCGGCCCTTGAGGTGAGTCAGCAATGCTGCGCTCAGCACTGCAATACGCCGGAGCTCCGAGGCATCTTTGTCGGCGTCAAAGGCGAAGGTCTCCAGATAGCTGGTGCTCAGATTGCCAGCCCGGAAATCGGGGTCATCCATGATGCGGCGCTGCAAAGGCTGGCTCGTCTTCACGCCGGCGATCACTAACTCGTCAAGCGCGCGGCACATGCGCTGGATGGCCTCGTTCCTGTCTTTGCCCCAGACGCATAGCTTTGCAAGAAGCGAATCGTAGAAGTGCGTGACCTCCAGTTCGTCAAAGAGGCTGGAGTCAACCCGAACCCCAGGGCCAGACGGCTCATGGGCCAGACGGACCCTCCCTGTGGAGGGAAGGAAGTTGCTATAGGGGTCTTCCGCCGTGATTCGGCACTCGATGGCCCAGCCGTTGAACTTGATGTCATCCTGTTTGTACGGGAGCGGCGCTCCCTGCGCCACAAGAATCTGGTCCCGGACCAGGTCCACGCCCGTGACCATCTCCGTGATGGTGTGCTCCACCTGGAGGCGGGTGTTGACCTCCAGAAAGTAGAAGTTCCTGTCTTTGTCCAGAAGAAATTCTGCTGTCCCTGCGCTGTGGTAGTTGGCAACCCGAGCGGCCGTCACCGCCGCGTCCATAATTCGCTTGCGAAGGTCGGCGTCGATAGCTGTGGAAGGAGTTTCCTCGATGATCTTCTGATGCCGGCGCTGGATGGAGCATTCGCGCTCACCAAGAGCCACCACGTTGCCGTGAGTATCAGCGATGAACTGCACCTCGATGTGGCGTGTTGGCAGGAGGTACTTCTCCACGTAGACACCGGCGTTGCCAAAGGCCTGGAGCGCCTCCTGAGAAGCAACGTGGAAGGCGTTCTCCACTTCCGCAGAAGCATGCACTTCTCGGATGCCTCTGCCGCCGCCGCCGCCCGCCGCCTTGATGAGCACCGGGTAGCCAATATCGTCCGCGGCCCTGCGGGCGTCTTCAGCGGATGTGATGAGATCAGTCCCTGGGGGAAGCGAAATGCCCGCCTGCTTCATGGTGCGGCGCGCCTCCGCCTTATCCCCCAGGAGGCGCATCGCGTGAGGAGGCGGGCCTATGAAAGTGATGCCGGCCTCAGCACAGGCTTCTGCGAAGGCCGCGTTCTCAGAAAGAAACCCGTAGCCGGGGTGAATGGCGTCTGCGCCGCAACGCGTCGCTATTTCGATAATCTTGTCGCTGCGCAGATAGCTTGCGCTGGACGGGCCGGGGCCAAGGAGATATGCCTCGTCAGCGTGACGGACGTGCAGCGCCGCGCGGTCCGGCTCCGAATAGACTGCAACCGACGGTATCCCAAGATCGCGGCAAGCGCGGATCACGCGCAGGGCAATCTCGCCCCTGTTGGCGATGAGAATTTTGTTCACGAGCGGCAAATCCTGGCTGAAAAGTGCACATACTATAACACACCAAACTCGCCCGAAGGCACGCGGAACGGCCAGCGGCACGAGCGGCGAGATCATGTTCCGTTCGGCTCGGCTCACCACGATCGGACTGGGGCATTCCCCACCGCCCATAAAATAGTCAGTAGACACAGGCGGAATGGTCGGTGCCATTGAACCTCATAATGCTATACTGCGTGAGTATTTTCACTAACCTCTTGCGGAGCCTGATTCCCCATGCTGACGATCTTCACCAATGTGGTGCTGCCGGTCCTGGTGGTGGCAGGGCTGGGCTATCTCCTGGACAGAACCCTCAAGCCCTCGCTGCCTTCCCTCAGCCGGGTCACCCTCTACGTGTTTGCTCCCTGTCTCGTATTCTCCTCGCTCACCAAGACGACGCTGTCTGCTCAGGACGCTCTTCAGATCGGGCTGTTCAGCTTCCTCCTCACGGCAGCGATGTTCTTTGTCGCATGGGCTGTGGCGCTCGCAGGGCGGTTCGATAGGGCGCTCTCCCGGGCCTTCATCATCAGCGTCCTGTTCATGAACGCGGGCAACTACGGCCTCTCGGTGAGCCTGCTTGCCTTCGGGCAGCCGGGGTTGGAGCGGGCGCTGGTCTTCTTCGTGACCCAGGCGTTGTTCGGGCAGGTGACGGCGGTGTACATCGCCGCCTCCAGCACCTCGATAGGAGTGCGCGCTCCCATAGGCGTGGTGCTGCGCATGCCCATGCTCTACGCGGGCCTGGCGGCAATTGTCCTGAACACGTTTCAGGTGCAGCCGCCTCCCTTCATCGCTCGCTCTATGGAGCTGGCAGGCCAGGGCGCAGTCCCCCTCATGCTCCTGGTGCTGGGAATGCAGCTCAACCAAGGGTCTGCCATCGACGCGCCGGTTGCCATCGGCCTCGCCGCCTTCTCGCGCCTCGTCATTGCGGTGGGGGTCGCCTTCGGCCTGCTGACGGTGATGGGCGTGGAGGGCACCACAAGGGACGTGCTTCTGGTGCTGGCATCCATGCCCACGGCCGTCTACACCATCATCGTCGCCACGGAGTTCGACACCAGGCCGCGCTTCATGACCGGTGTGGTCCTTGTGACCACCGTCCTGAGCATCGTGACCACGACCGTGTTGCTGGCGATCCTCAAAGGCGTCACCAGCCTCTTCTGATTTAGAATATTTGTCGCAAAAAACTCTCGGTTCGCATTGAGCCTTATTCATAATTCGTTTGGCAGGCACGCCATGAGCAGCCTACAGTCTGGCGGCGCGATAATGCCCCTAAAGTTAGGTAGGGGTTGCTTCAATGGAATTAATCAATCAGTTCTGGGCTTGGCTTGTCAGCGATCTTTGGAAACTAGTAGTCGTTGTGGTTTTGTGGGAAGCGACAAAGGGGTGGATAGTGCGAAGGGTGGCCCCCACAATGCTTGAAGCTATTCTGAACAAGCTTGGGTTAGGAACTACGCCAGACATTCGTTTTGGTGAGAGGCAAGGTGATATCGAGTTAAACATTCCAGTATTCAACCAAAGTTGGCAGTGGTGGAAGCTATTCTTTCATATACCAAGGATGGCTGAGGAGTGTGATGTGTTTATTGAAGTTTCGCAACCAAAACAAACTTATCAGGGAGTGTGGGGTACGCCTGAAGGGTCAAAACCGAGAACTAACTTACGCCCTGGATACAGTGCTACTCCCGTACCAATCCTTTTGCACTTTAGCTCCGGTGTGCATATTGTTGATATTCAGTCACGTTATTTCAAAGGTGCACTAAACCCACCACTACCCCCAGGTGAATACCAAATTGTGCTCACAGTCAAGGAGGGGGAAAAGAGAGAATGGAAAAGCAACTCGCATACACTAACTGTCCCCACAACGCCCCAGGAGGGCTACAGGTTTGATGACTTTGTTTTTGGGTCAGGCGGCTTTCCCCACTGAAACTCTAGTACCCGTAGCCAGGGCCTGAGCTTGCATCACAATCACCGAGAGTACTCAATGCACAGACACATTCCTAAGCCGTTGAACCATCCCCTGGGTTGCCACCTGCCTCTTCTGATTTAGAATATTTGTCGCAAAAACCCCCTGATTCGCATTGAGACGGCGGGCCGCCGATGCTATAATTTTGCCCAGAAGACCGCAGGTCGTTCAGACTCTGAGAGTCCTCAGACTCGATGAACTCGATGAGTTGAGGCATGACAGCACCACAAACTTCCGCCCGCTCAAGAAACCACGTACGCATCCGGGTCCCGGCCACCACGGCCAATTTTGGGCCCGGTTTTGACTGTATGGGGATGGCGCTGGACGTCTATGACACGGTGACCGTCAGCTTCGGGCAGTCTCAGGCCGTGGCGAGCGGTTCGGATGAGCTGCAAGCAGGGTACCGGGAGCTGGTGGCGCTGGCCGCCCGCAGGCTCTACGAGAAGGCCGGCAAATCGGCCCCTGAGCTTTCCGTGGCCTGCGAGCACCGCATCCCCATCGGCCGCGGCATGGGCAGCAGCGCGGCGGCCATTGCCGCGGGAGTCATCGGCGCGAATGAGCTGGCGGGCAGGCCCCTCGACCAGGAGGGACTGGTGCGCCTGGCCGCCGCCATCGAGGGGCACCCCGATAACTCGACGCCGTGCCTGCTGGGCGGCTTTCAGCTCTGCGTACAGAATGACGATGACCTCATACACGTAGCTGTGCCGCTGCCTGACGGCCTGAAAGCCATCTTGTTCATCCCGGATTTCCCCATGCCGACCCACGAGACCCGCAAGCTCCTGCCGGAGCAGTTGAGCCGAGCCGATGTGGTGTTCCAGACCGCCCGCGCCGCGCTGATCGTTGCGGCGCTGACCGGTGGGCACATGGAGCACCTTCGGGTGGCGACCCAGGACAGGCTGCATCAGCCGGCCCGCGGCACGGTGTTCCCCGGCATGTGGAAGCTCTTTGATGCGGCCATGGGCGCCGGCGCGCTGTGCGCCTACCTCTCCGGCGGCGGGCCGACCGTGCTTGCGCTCTGCCAAGATGGAGAGGAGCGGGTTCGCGCGGCGATGGAGCGGGCCGCACGCTCAGCAGGCATCGGCGGCGAGACCCGCATCACGAGGCCGACCATGCAGGGTGCTCATATTGTTTAATAACATAAGGGAGTAGCTATGGCGCTACTGGTGCAGAAATATGGCGGAAGCTCGGTGGCCAACGCCGATCGGCTTCGTAATGTCGCCCGGCGCGTCGCCAAAACCAGGGCCGCTGGCCATGACGTGGTGGTGGTGGTGTCCGCCATGGGCAAAACCACCGATGACCTCATTGCTCTTGCCCAGCAGGTCACGGAGCAGCCCGACCTCCGGGAGATGGACGTGCTCCTCTCCACCGGCGAGACTATCTCAGTGTCGTTGCTGAGCATGGCGCTGCACAGCCTGGGGGTGGACGCCATGAGCTTTTCCGGCGCACAGGCGGGCATTCGCACCGAGTCCATGTTCAGCCGCGCCCGCATCCTCAGCATCGATCCAAGCCGCCTGCGACAAGCCCTGGATGCGGGAAAAGTCGCGATCGTGGCGGGCTTTCAGGGCATCACCGAAGACGAGGACATCACCACATTGGGCCGCGGCGGTTCCGACACCACCGCCGTCGCGCTGGCTTGCGCGCTGAAGGCGTCTGAGTGCCAGATTTACACCGATGTGACGGGGGTGTTCACCGCAGACCCGCGGGTTGCCTCGGACGCGCGCAAGCTGAAGGACATCCACTATGACGAGATGCTGGAGATGGCGTCGCTGGGCGCCAAGGTCATGCATCCCCGCGCGGTGGAGTTGGGCGCAGTCTACAATATGCCCATCCTGGTGGCATCCAGCTTCACGGACGAGGCAGGCACGCTCATTCATGGAGGAGCTTCGATGGAAGTAAGAAACAAAGTGCGTGGAATCGCCCATGACAGAGACGTGGCCAAGATTACCCTGATTGGTGTGCCGGACCGTCCTGGCGTGGCTGCATCTATCTTTGCGCCGCTCGCGGCTGCCGGCCTGAGCGTGGACACCATCGTCCAGAACGCCAGCGCCAGCAAGATTGCCGACCTCACGTTCACCGTCTCCAAGGGCGACCTAGCGAAGGCGATGGCCCTGGTGCAGCCTGTGGCGAAAGAGCTGGGGGCGCAGGAGTGCCTCAGCGACGGTAATCTGGGCAAGGTGAGCATCGTGGGCACCGGCATCCAGAATGCTCCGGGCTACGCCGCCCGCATGTTTGAGACGCTCCACAATGAGGGCATCAACATCGAGATGATAACCACCTCGGAGATCCGCATCACCTGTGTCATCGCGGAGGACCGGGTGCAGGACGCCGTGCGCGCGCTGCACCGCGCCTTCGAGCTGGAGAAGCCTGAGGGATAGAAATAGTGACATCGGGAGCCAGGGCAAGCAAGTGAACTTCACCCACCTCCACGTCCACTCCGAATACTCCCTGCTGGATGGGATGTGCAAGATTCCCACCCTGGTCCAGCGGGCCAAAGAGCTGGGGATGGACTCCCTTGCCCTCACCGACCACGGCGTGCTCTATGGCGCCGTGCAGTTCTATCTGGCCTGTCGAGAAGCGGGCATCAAGCCCATCCTGGGTGTTGAGGGGTACGTCGCGCCCGGTGACCACCGCAGCAAAACCACGGCGGACAGAGACCCGTCGCACATCCTCCTCCTGGCCAAGAACGAGCAGGGCTGGCGCAACCTCATCCGCCTGGTGACCACCGCCCACCTGGACGGTTTCTACTACAAACCTCGGGTGGACCGGGAGTTGCTGGCCGCTCATTCTGAGGGCCTAGTCGCGCTCTCCGGATGTCTGAACGCGGAGGTTCCACGCCTGATCCTGGAGAATAGGCTGGACGACGCCAGGGCCGCCGCGCTCTGGTACAAGGAGGTCTTTGGCGATTACTACCTGGAGCTCCAGAGCCACGAAATCCCCGAGTTGACCAAAGTGAACGAGGCGCTGGTGACACTGAGCAGAGAGACGGGCATCCCCCTCGCCGCAACCAACGACAGCCACTACGTGTTTCAGGACGACCACTACGCGCACGACGTGCTCCTGTGCATCCAGACCAACTCAAACGTCCACGAGGAGAAGCGGCTCAAGCTGTCGGACAACTCCTACTATCTCAAGAGCGTGCAGGAGATGGCCGCGCTCTTCCCTGAACTGCCTGAAGCCCTGGAGAACACCCAGCGCATCGCCGATATGTGTGACGTGAGTCTGGACTTCAGCAAACTCTATCTGCCTGAGTACCTCACACCACATGGACAGAGTCCGGAAGACTATCTTGCCGAGCTGTGCTGGGACGGCCTGAAGCGCCGTTATGGTGATGTCACGGAGCCCTTGGAGCAGCGTCTCAGCTACGAGCTGGAGGTCATTCGCAAGACCCAATTCGCCAACTACTTCCTGGTGGTGTGGGACTTCGTTCGGTTTGCCCAGAGCCGCAACATCCTCTATGGCGTACGGGGCAGCGCTGCTGCGAGCATCGTGCTCTATTGCCTGGGCATCACCGACATCGATCCGCTGGCGACCAAGCTGGTCTTCGAGCGCTTCCTGAACGTGGAGCGCAAGGAGATGCCCGACATCGACATGGACTTTGCCGATGACCGCCGCGATGAGGTCATCGCCTATGTGGTGGAGAAGTACGGGCGAGACCACGTCTCTCAGATTGTCACCTTCGGAACGCTGGGGGCCAAGGCCGCCCTGCGGGACGTGGGGCGGGCGCTGGGGATGTCCTACAGCGACGTGGACCGAGTGGCGCGCCTGGTGCCAACAGCGTTGCACGTCACGCTGGACCGCGCGCTGGAAGAGAGCAGCGAGCTTGCGGCTGTGTACCAGGAAGACGAGGCAGTCAAGCACCTGGTGGACACGGCGCGAGACCTGGAGGGCACGGCGCGCCACTCCTCCACCCATGCGGCAGGCGTGGTTATCTCCAAGGAGCCGCTGACCGAGCTGGTGCCCTTGCAGCGGGCCAGTCGCGGCGCCGAGGGCGGCATGGTGACCACTCAGTGGCCGATGGAGGACATCGCGCGCATCGGCCTGCTGAAGATGGACTTCCTTGGCCTCATCAATCTCACCATCCTCGCCAACGCGCGCGACCTGGTGCGGCAGACCCAGGGCGTTGAGCTCGACCTGCAGAAACTTCCTCTGGACGACCAGCGGACCTACGACCTCCTGGCCGCCGCGGAGACGACCGGCGTCTTCCAGCTTGAGTCTGCCGGCATGCGGCGGGCCATAAAAGAGCTGAAGCCGAGAAACGTCGGTGAAATTGCGGCTCTGGTTGCCCTCTACCGTCCCGGCCCCATGCAGCACATGCCCACCTATATCGCCGCCAAGCACGGGCTGGAGCAGGTGCGCTTTCCGCATCCTGCATTAAAGGAGATCCTGGAAGACACGTACGGCGTCATCGTCTACCAGGACCAGGTGCTCCTCATCCTACAACGATTCGCAGGCTACAGCCTGGGTCAGGCCGACATTGTGCGCAAGGCAATGAGCAAAAAGAATGCCGATCTTATGCAGGCCGAGCGCCAGAATTTCATCGACGGCGCCAAGGGGAAGGGAATCAAAGAGCACGAGGCGCAGGCCGTCTTTGAGCTGATTGAGCCTTTCGCTGGGTACGCATTCAATAAGGCCCATGCCACCTGCTATGCCATGATCGCCTATCAGACGGCCTATCTGAAGGCCAACTACCCGGCTGAGTACATGTGCGCGTTCATGACCAGCTTTGCCGGTCTTCCCGAGAAATTGGCCAGCGCCGTCGCGGAATGCGGCCGGCTGCGTGTCCGCGTGCTCCCTCCGGACATCAATAAAAGCGCCGTTCACTTCACTGTGGAGCATCTTACCAACCCGAACCCGGGCGAGAATCCCCTGGCGGTGCGCTTTGGCCTAGCGGCCATCAAGAACGTGGGGGGGGCGGCGCTTCAGGGTGTCTTGGCGGTCCGAGATGAGGGCGGCGCCTTCTCCAGCATCGAGGACCTCTGCAGACGCGGCGATTTCCACGGCCTGAACAAGCGGGCAATGGAGAGCCTCATCCGCGCCGGCGCGTTGGACTGCCTGGGCAAACGGGGCGCGGTCCTTGCCGCCACCGACCGTATTCTTGCCGAAGCTCAGCGCCAGCAGCACCTGCGAGACTCGGGGCAATCCAGCATGTTCGACCTTTGGGGGGCCAGCGTGCCAGTGCCGGTCCAGGATATAGAGTTGCCAGGTGGGGACGTGCCGGATCGGGAGAAGGCGGCCTGGGAGAAGGAGCTGCTGGGCGTCCATCTCTCGTACAATCCTCTCATGATCCTCGCCTCCAACCCTCACCGCGATGTGACGGTTTTCCTGGATCAGGTGGACGAAGAGTTGGTCGGACAGACCGTCGTGGTGGCGGGTATGGTCACCTCTGTGCGTTCCATCATGACCAGAGACCACCGGTCCTTTGCCTCGGTGGTCATCGAGGACCTGGTCGGCTCAGTCCAGGTCACCGTCTGGCCGGAGCAGTACCAGGACACCAGGGAGCTGTGGCAAGAGGGCGAGCTGCTCCTAGTGCGGGGAAAAGTGTCCAACCGTCGGGACGAGGTCCAGATTTCCTGCGAGCAGGTGGAGCGCTATGCCCCTGAGGCGCGCGGCGGAGATACCGAGGGGATCGAGGTTGAACCGGCCATAAGGCCCGTCCGCCCTGTCAGAACGGTGTATGAGCCATCTGACGCGCCGAATTCAGGGGAGGTTGAGCCGTCCTATGCTCGCAGCCTCGTTGCGGAGCCTGCGGCAAGCTTTACCCCCGGGAACGGAGGGTCTTCTGCGGCGGCGGCAAAGTCCTCTCCCGTGCCGCAGAAGAACGGCAACGGGCACCCTCACAGTGATGGTAACGGCGCGAACGGAAACGCCAAGCGCAAAACCCTCTTCATTCACCTCTATGAGAGCAATGACGCCGAACGTGACCTGCGCCAGTTCCAGTCCCTCCTGGACATCTTTCAGCGGCATCAGGGCGACGACGCGATTAGGCTCACGGTGATCAGCGGGGGCAGCGCGGTGCCGCTTGAGCTTCCCGCCATGACGGTGAGGGTCTGTCCTGAGTTTGAGGACGAGTTGAAGGCCCTGGTGGGAGAGGGCGCCTTCACCATGGAAGAATCCTAAGCGCCGCTTTGGCGCTTCCACCCCTGCTAAGCAAGAGCATGCGCTGGGTCTCCATTGTTACCGCCCCGGACCAACTCACCGCTGAGCTCTGGCGTGAACTCCTCATAGAGAACGGCATCCCGGCATCGTTGGAGGCAGGCGATGCCGTCTCATTCCTCGGCGTCTCCTCGTTTCCGGTGCGTCTCATGGCGCCGGAGGATCGGGAAGAGGATGCTCGACGGTTCATCGACGAGATTCTTACCGCAGCCCCACTCGGTGAGGATGGTGAGGATATGGAAGAGCCGTAAGCCCTCGCGTTACGTCTACAGGCTTTTTCGCCGGGGTGTCGCAGAAAAATCCGTTGCGGTTCGAGCGCCCGAAGAACTGAAGCGGCCGATGGGCTTCTCCCTTCCTCACCAGCTATCAAATAGCCGCCACGGCGAGCAAGCCCAGACATTTTGACAGAGATAGACTGGGAGTACCTTTAGGCCACGTTTGTATCACAGGATGCAGAGTCTCGGAGCCAGCGAGTGGAAATATTACTTCAGCTCGAGTGCCTGGCTTGCTGCCCGGTGTCGGGCGACGTATTCCCTAACCTTTCTGTGCCGAATCAGATTACGACATGAATCGCAAATCCGGTCTCGATGCTGGCGAGGGCCCAGACGCTCTAGCCAACCACACACCGAACAGACGTAGCAAGCCTGGGGGGAATGGACATCGTCAAGCAACTCGTGGAAGCAGAAGGCAAGCAATCCACTGATCACCATCACAGATGTAAGAGGCGGAACGTCGTCGCAGACCTGCTCATCCCCCAGAACTTTAAGCCGAAGGGCTTCCCAAAGATTGCTACCCATTGTGATGGTCTCACCTGTAGTCCAGGATGAAGCTGTACGGTCATCGTCCCGCTGCCATGCTCTCTTAACGAACTGGTCAATCAACCCTTCATTGATACGTGTTTTTCGGTGCGCATCGGCCTCTCCAAGATACTCACGCAGTCGTCTTAGCGGGTGCCCACCTAGGAGCACCTCCCAATCTAAAAACTCTAGTTCGGCGGGAGATAAAGGCATCGAGTACGCTTGATCAAGTGCATCTCCCCGGTACAAGTCCCAATATACCCGTTGAGGACAAGTGAATAGCCGATCCTCACTCAGATCCCATGCCTGTCCGTCAATGTCGATAAATAGGGTGCGTGCGGCACCAACGCAAACTCCGACCTCGTCGAGGTCGGGCCCTGACGCCGCGCTGGACCACCCCTCATGTTGTGACCATTGCTCACAAGCCCACAGCCAGAGAGCCTTTCGGAGTTCTGCCTCCGAGTAATTTTGTCTGGGTACGTACAATGGTAGCGTGCCGACTGCTAGCCACTGAGCTGCGGTAGCCTGAGGATCATCAGACCATTCTTGCCTGATGAGGGGCTCGTGAACAATCGACCGAGCTAAAGTCAGCGACCTGTCTTGGTTTCGGGCCTGCCAGTCCCCGTCGCCGTTTGGCACGGCAAACCAATCAGCCAAGTAAAGGATTACTCTGCGACCCCGCATATTTCACCTCCTAACGTTGTCTTCCCCGATCGTAGCGAGGTGAGTGATAGGCTAACTTAGTGATTACATTGCTGCTTACATCTGTCTTTAGTAGCATTTTACATGCAGTAACTGACGGTCCCGCGCCCCAATCCAAGTCACATTATACCCCGCTGCCCATATCTGGGGTCTTCTTCCTTTTCCCTGGCGGTCAAAATGATCCCTCACACTGGCACGCTCAGGCGTAACATTTCGCTACAATCTGAAAGTGATACAGAAAAGCAGTTCTCGCTGTCGACGGCCTACCGCAGACTAGCGTTCGAACAGTAACGCCTTTACCTTTCGACAAGCCTGCCTACCGGACAGGCAGTCGGCGCGGGACTTCTCGCTTCACTCGAAGAATAACGAGTCTTCGCACTAGCTATGAGAGAACCGCCACGGCAAGCAAGCAATCACACGTTGAAAACCTCGCCGTTGTGAGCTATTCTACGCGCTACACCAGGGTGGCATAACCGTCTTGCCTCCTCTGGAGGCGTGAAGGGAGAAACGAATGCCCGGCGCTTGTGATGGACTGAAGGTGCTCGATTTTAGTCAAGGCATGGCCGGTGGTCTTGCCACGATGGTGCTCTCCGACTTCGGCGCAGAAGTCGTCAAAGTGGAGCCTCCCGGCGGTGACCCCTTCCGCGCCTGGCCCGCTTCGCTCATGTGGAACCGGGGCAAGAAGAGCGTGGTGCTCGACCTCAAGACGGCGCGGGGGCGAGCGGACGCCCAGGCCCTTGCCGCCCAGTCTGATGTGGTTGTCGAAAGCTTACGTCCTGGAACTGCAGAGAAGCTGGGCATCGACTACGCAGCCCTGTCGGCCCAGAACGCGGGGGTGGTGTATTGCTCGATATCGGGATTTGGCCAGTACGGCGAGTTCCGTCGGTACAAAGGATACGAGGGAGTTGTCGCGGCAAAGACCGGACGAATGCAGGTCTTTGCGGGGCAGACCCAACGCCCCGGCCCGGTGTTTGCCGCCGTTCAGACAGCCACCCATGGCTGCAGTCAGGCGGCCGTGCAGGGCATTCTTGCCGCGCTCCTGGTGCGTGACCGCACCGGCCGCGGCCAGTGGGTACAGACCAGCCTCGCCCAGGGACTCATGGCCTATGACCTGCGTGACCTCTTGGTCAGGCAGCTCAACCGAAAAGACCCCATACAATACCCATTGAACCTCATGCAGGGCAGCGCCCAACTCCCAAGCTTGCACTACCTTCCCGTCCAGACCAAAGACGGCCGCTGGATGCAGATGGGCAACCTCATTGAACACCTCTTTCAGGCCTGGCTCATGGCCATCGGCCTTTTCAACATATACGAAGACCCCCGCTTCATGGCTACTCCAGCGCTCACCGAGGAAAATCGGGAAGCGCTGCGGGACATCCTGCTCCGGCGCATGCGGGAAAAGACCCTTGACGAGTGGATGGAGATCTTCGTCGCCGACGGCAATATCGCCGCTGAACCGTTTCTGACAACACAGCAGGCCCTTGAGCATCCCCAGATCGTCTACAACAAAGATGTGGTGGAGATCGATGACCCGGGCGTTGGCCGGATGAAGCAACTGGGGCTCCTGGCAGACCTAGAGAAGACGCCCGGCCGTATCCAGGGGCCCGCGCCCAGCGTGGGCCAGCACACCAAAGAAATCTTGTCGGGCGTTGAAAAGCCCGCATCCCACAGAATGAGCAGCCTTGCAGCAAGACTGCCGAAGCACCCGCTGGAAGGTATCACTGTCCTGGAGTTGGCGACGGTTATCGCCGGGCCTTTCAGCGCTGCGTTGATGGCCGACCTCGGCGCGCGCGTCATCAAGGTAGAACCGCCGGAGGGCGACCCCTACCGGCACCTGGGAGGGGGAACCGGCACCGGTCCAGTGAAGACCACCCAGGGCAAGGAGAGCATCTGTATTGACCTGAAGACGCAGGAAGGGCAGGACATAGCCCACAAGCTCATCGCCAAGTCAGACGTGCTCATGCACAACTTCCGTCCCGGGGTGCCGGAGCGGCTGAGCGTCGACTATGAGACGGCGCGCGCCATCAATCCCAACATCGTCTACCTGTACGCCGCGGGCTATGGCGCCACGGGGCCGTACTCGCTGCGCCCTGCGGCTCATCCGGTGCCGGGCGCGGCCATCGGCGGTGCGCTGCTGCAGGCGGGACAGGGGATGCCACCGCCGCCTGAACAGCCACTGTCCTGGGATGAAGTGAAGGAGGTCTCCCGCTGGCTGGGACGCGCAAACGAGGTAAACCCCGACCCGAATACCGGCGTGGTGCTGGCAACGGCAATGATGCTGGGTCTTTATGCTCGATCAAGGACAGGAATGGGCCAACGCATGCAGGTGAGCATGATGGGCGCGAACGCGTATACCAACGCGGATGACTTCTTTTCCTACCAAGGTAAGCCGCCGCGTCCCGAGCCGGACGCCGACTGCTACGGCCTCGGCGCGCTCTACCGGCTGTATGAGGCACACGAGGGCTGGGTCTTTCTGGCGTGCCTCTTTGAAGAGGAGTGGCAGAGTTTCTGCAGCGCCGTTGGCCGCGAAGATTTACTCACCGATCCCCGCTTTGACACAGACAGCAATCGAAAAGCCAATGATGCGGCGCTTGCCGACATCCTGAGCGCACTGTTCCGCGCGCGTCCCGCGTCCGAATGGGAGGAACTTCTCATCCCCTGTGAGGTCGCCTGTGTTCAGGCGGCCCAGCACACTATGGGCTCGTTCTTTGAAGATTCCCAGCACGCGTGGGACAACCAGTTCACACGGGAGACCGACCACCTTCGCTTCGGCACCTACTGGCGGCACAGCGGCATGGCGCATTTCTCCCTCACTCCCGGCCGCTACGGCCCTGGCGTGCTGGCAGGGCAGCACACCAGAACTCTCCTACGAGAGCTTGGCTACAAAAACGATGATATCCTCGATCTCAAAACCAGGGGCGTCGTTGGTTGGGAGGAGCCATAGCCAGTTTAAAACTCTAATTATTTCATCCGCCGCTGCGGGGGTGGTCTATGCCTAACAAACTAATCGCCTTAATGTACGAATCATGGGCCGATCTCGACCGCGCGGTGAGCGGACTGACTTTCGAGGAGGCTGCTGCGCGCCACGACAGGGACAGCAGTATCGCTTGGACAGTGGGCCACGTCACCAACATGCTGGACTCATGGATAGTCGTGAGATTCCAGGGTCTCTCACCTCACCCTGTCATAAGTCACCCAAGGTTTCGCACCGGCGGAACCGGCGAGGCGAAGGTTGGGCAGTTATCCTCGCCGCCGTGAAGGAAGTGCGTGAAGTCGTGAGAGGATTTCTTGATCCCAGGCAGGAGCCTGACCTGGAACACATTATTCCCTACGGCGGCTCAATCAAATACTTGCATCCAGTTGGCCTATCATTACGCTACGCCATAATGAGGATAGCCGCGCACCACTTCGTGCACATGGGAGAGATCGTGACCATTCGTTCTCGCTTGGGTCACCCGATTGAAGACTTCCCGGAATGGGGACAGGCTCTTGTTTGACGAAGGCTGCTTAAGAAACTTGGAAACAGGTAGGGGGCAGGTTCCTGACAACCTGCCCCCTACTCTCCAATGCATGACTTTGTAACTAGGTGACTACGAGTTCTCCTCGGACTTTTCCCCGGCAGCTGCGCCTTCTTCTTCTTCGCCCTCGGCCGTGCCTCGCTTGCCGACGACGGTGACAACAACCTGTTCCGGGTCAGAGACCAGGGAGATGCCCGCAGGCAGAGCAATGTCTTTTGTCATGATAGCGTGACTGGTGTCCATCAGCCCTGATATGTCGACCTCCACGAAGGAGGGCAAGACGTCAGGGAGTCCTTCCACGCGGATTTCACGCACGTTCTGCGTCAATGTGCCCAGACCCTGATCAACTGCGGGAGACACGCCTATCAGCGAGACAGGAACATCCACCTGCATTTTCTCTGTCATGAGCACACGGAATAGGTCTACATGTAGGATCTGATCCGTCATAGGATTGCGCTGGATTTCCCGAATGATCACTTTGTGCGTCGAGTTTTGAGTACTGCCATCCGACTCCACAACCAGGTCCAACACTGCGTTGCGCCCTGCTGTTTTCAGCACCTGGTGCAACTGGACAGCGGGTAGCTGGACAGCTTGTGACTCCATGCCCCGGCCAAAGATGTTGGCAGGAACAATACCCTGGCGTCGCAACGCGCCCACCTTTTTTCGCGTTACGGTTCTGTGAGATGCGTTTAGCTCCATGTTATTTCAATACCTCTCGTATCTGTTGCGCTCTTGCTTCAAACTCGTCAGTGCTGATGACGGGGACCAGTGATCCTAAAGGGATTCCCTCCTCTATGTCCACCCAGGACTTGCAACCGGCGTAGTACGGCGAGACGGGCACGATCAACGGCCTCTCAAGGCGGAATGTATGGACCAGCAGGACCTCCAATGGCTTGCGTGGCCGCCAATAGTGGCGCTTCTCCGCGTACTCGGTCGTCCAGATGTAGTACGGAGAGAGCGACTCCACCTTGGCCGGGTCGGTTATCTCGATGACGTCTTTGACCTGCGCAAAATGGGTAAAGGTAACGCTGGAAAGCGGCTCGGTCGGGGCTTCTCCTCCCCAGCTTGCCCAGGTTGCTCGGATGTCCGGCAAATACTCGGGTTTGATCAGCTCTTTCTTCTGGTGCTCATAGGACGGATAGAGGATAAACTCCCCATGCTCCAGCTTGAACTCTTTCTCTCGGATGCCGCCCTTGCGCAGCAACAGTATCTGCGTCCCTTCATCCAGGGCCTTTATGGTGACCGCCCATTCTTTGAGCGCGTATTTCATAAGAGTTTGTAACATACAACTGCCTTACCAGGAAAAGGGGAAAATCACCCATTGCAGAACCACATTCTACACGGGAGTGGGCTGAAGGGTCAACGCTGCGAGGGCGTAGCGGCCTAGAGGAAGGTGAACGCGGCTGCCACCGCCACCAGCAGGCCGACGGCCATCCCCATTGCATAGTGCTGGAGCTTGCCCGTCTCCAGGTACTTCAGCTTGTCGCCCGCAAAGACCGTCAACGCGCCCGTGCCATTGACCGCGCCGTCGTTCACCACGGCGCGGTCGAAGAAGGCGATGAAGCGGCCCAGAGCCAGCACGACATTATCGATTATCGCCTGATAAAGATTATCGAGATAGAACTTATTCACCAACAGGGTGTGCAGCCCCTGGAACTGCCGGGTGAATGCCTCAATCGACCAGGTCCGCCACTGATAGAACGCGGCGGAAACGCCCAGGCCGGCCAGCGCCACGACCGTCGAGATTGCCGCGGCCGCTGTATCGAAATGGAACGGCTCTGGCTCGTGATGAAAGAGAAACTCTCCCCAGCCACCCGGCAAACCGAGCGCTTGTCCAACCGAGGGGAACACGATGAATCCGCTGACGACGCTGAGCACGGCCAGGGCAAGCATGGGCGCCGCCATTACCATGGGTGATTCGTGAGCATGACGGCTGGCCTCTCCCTTCGGCTCGCCGGCGAAGAGGAGGAACCACAAGCGCCCGGAATAGATTGCGCTCAGAAACACGGAGACCAGCACCAGCAGATAGACCGGCAATCCCTGGCCCTGCTGCACCGCAAGCATGACCTCGTCCTTGCTCCAAAAGCCGCTGAGGGGCGGGATTCCCACCAGAGCCAGGCTTGCCACCAAGAATGTGGCGGCCGTCCAGGGCATCCTGCTCCTCAAGCCGCCGATCTCCGTTAAATCCTGCTTGCCCGTGCCGTGAATGACGCTGCCGGCTCCCAGGAAGAGGAGCGCTTTGAAGAAGCCGTGCGTAACCAGGTAGAAAATAGCCGCGGAGAACCCTGCGCCGCCTGAGCCCAGGGCTACCATCATAAATCCCAGCTTGCTGACCGTGGAATACGCAATGACCTTCTTGATGTCGGTGGCGACCAGGGCTAACGACGCTCCGATGAAGGTGGTGATGAGGCCGATGATGCTGATGAAGACCAGGACGGCCGGGACGGCCAGAAACAGGGGGTAGGCCCGCGCCACCAGATACACGCCTGCCGCCACCATGGTGGCGGCGTGGATGAGCGCGCTGACCGGCGTCGGACCTTCCATTGCGTCGGGCAGCCACACGTGGAAGGGGAACTGGGCCGATTTACCCATCGCGCCAAGAAATATGCAGAACGCCGCCAGGGACGTCAGACCCGGATCCAGAGACCCCTCTTCGACCATGTGGAAGATGGCCGACATCTGGAAGGTCCCCGTGGCCTTGAACAGGAGCAGGATGCCGATGAGGAGGCCGACGTCACCCAGGCGGGTGGTGACGAAAGCCTTCTTGGCCGCTTCCGCAGCGGACCGCCGCTCGTAGTAGAAACCGATGAGGAGGTAGGAACAGAGACCAACCAGCTCCCAGGAGATGTAGAGCACCAGGAAGTTATCGGCCAGGACCAGGCCCAGCATGGCCGCGGCAAAGAGGGAGTGTGCGGCATAGTACCAGGTGATATTGTGATCACCGTGCATGTAGCCCAGGGAGTAGACCTGAACGCACAGCGCCACAAAGGTCACCAGTCCGAGCATGGCAATCGCAAGGGGGTCCAGCGCCATGCCGAACTCCAGGCGCGCGCCTGCGGCCTGCACCCAGGGTATGGTGACCTCCGTAGCGCCTCTCTTGAGCACATCGCCCGCGATGGGCCAGAACATGAGGAACCCCGCGCCGATGGCCGCGATGGCGATCCACGAGCCGCCGTTCGGGAGAAAGCGGTCGTAGCCCGTGAGCTTGCTCAAGGCAAGGATCAGGAATGCCAGAACACACAGACCTGGTAGCAGCCAGGCGCTCTCGATGCCAAAGCTCATAATCAACTTCCCATTTCGGTTCTTACCACCGCATCGTGTCCGCTTCGTCGACGTTGGCCGTGCCACGGGCGCGGAAGAAGCGCAGGATGATCGCCAGCCCAAGACCCACTTCCGCAGCGGCGATGACAATCACGAAGACAGCAAATATCTGCCCAACAAAGTAGATGGGATCGGTGAACAGGGCAAATGTGACAAAGTTGATGCTCACCGCGTTCAGCATCAGCTCCACGCCCAGCAGCACCAGGACCGCATTGCGCCGGGCAAGCACGGTGTACAGCCCAAGGCTGAAGAGGGCCGCGCTCACGACTAAGAACTGTGGGAGGAGGATCATTCCTTATCCTCCGTGCGGGCGATGATAATTGCGCCCATCATTGCCACGAGCAGGACCAGGGACGCCACCTCAAAGGGTATCGCCCAATCCACGAACAACGACGATCCGATCGCGGCAAAATCCACATGGCGCACGCTGGTCGCACGCAGTCCCGGCCATTGTGTGGCATACGCAGAGGAGGCGAGGATCACAAACACCGCACATGAAACCAGGGCAGCCCAGGGGCGCTGGGTATTATCTATGAGCTGTGCCGAATCCGGTGACCGGGTGAGCATCATGGCGAACAGGAAGAGGATGGCGACTGCCCCGCCGTAGATCAGCACCTGCACCAGCGCCAGGAAATCCGCCAGAAGCACCAGATACAGGCCCGCCACAGACAATAGGGCAAGTATGAGAAAGAGCGCTGCATGAATAACGCTGCGGGACCAGGCCACGCCCGCCGCGCCGATGAGCGCGAACAGGGTGAGGACGTAGAAAGCAACCTGAAACGTAATCACAGGACGTTCCTGGTCTCCCTGGCCGGTTTCTCATCCTTGTGTGCACGGTAGTCTGAACCCATCTTCAAAAGACCCGGCAGGTCGATCACCAGGTCCGGATAGTAGCCTGCCTGCTCATGCTGATGGCTCATTTCAATGGCGTCAAAATTGCAGACTTCCACACAGATAGAGCAGGTGATACAGCGGCTCTGATCGATGGTGAAGGCGTCGACAATCTTCCGGCGTTTGCTTTCGCCGGCGGCCTGCTTGGGGTTGTCCTTCATGGTGACAAACATGCACTGCGTAGGGCAGTAGCGCATGCACACCTGGCACCCCGTGCAGAAAGGCTCGCCCACCGCGTCATCCCAGATCAGGGCGGGGAACCCCATGTAGCGAGGTTGCAGCGGAAGGCGCTCGTCCGGGTACTGCACCGTCACAGGGGCGCGCCAGAGGGTCTTCCACGTTAATACCAGCCCTTTTAGCACGCCAATCATGGGGCCCTCCGCATCATGTTGTACACCACGTACGCAAAACCGAAGGTTGCCAGCCAACCTGTGAGGAGGATCCACCCGCCAAACATGACGGCAGTGGCGGTGATGAACAGATTGAGGAAGGAGAAGGGAATGAGCATCTTCCACGCAAAACCCATCAGTTGGTCAATTCGCAGGCGGGGCAATGTGCCTCTGAGCCAGAATACGATGAAGATGATGACGAATGTCTTTGCAGAGAACCAGGCCACCCCCAGGAGCCGCTCTAACCAGCTCCCTCCGATGTCTCCAGACTGCAGAAACGGCCATGACCACCCGCCGAAATAGACGACCGTTACCAAGGCCGCCGTTGCAAAGAGGCTCGCATACTCACTGAGCATAAAGACCGACCAGCGCATCCCGCTGTACTCCACCAGCGGGCCGCCCACCAACTCCGACTCGGCAATGGGAATGTCGAAGGGCGTGCGGCTGGTCTCAGCCAGTGACGACACAAAGAAGATGAGCAACCCAAGCGGCTGCGCTACGAAGAAGGGCAGTAGTCCTTGCTGACTTACGATCTCCTGGAGGTTCAGGGTTCCCGCCAGGAGAGCGACACCCAGCAGCCCAAAAATAAGGGGCAACTCATAGCTCACCAGTTGCGCCGCGGCTCGCGCGCCACCCAGAAGCGCGTATTTGTTGTCTGACCCCCAGCCGGCCATGAGCATGCCGACAATGTGCAGTGATGAAAACGCGGCCAAGTAAAAGATCCCCATGTCCAGGTTTCTTATGACCAGTTCGCCGGTAAAGGGGATGGTGACAAACAGCATGAACGTGGGCACAAAGACAAGGAACGGCGCCATCAAAAAAACCCATCGGTCCGCGGATGTGGGGACCACATCTTCCTTCACCAGGAGCTTGATGGCATCTGCGGGCGATTGCAGTATCCCATGGAACCCCGTCCGCATTGGGCCCAGGCGTTGCTGAATATGTCCAAGCACCTTGCGCTCCATGTAGATCATCATAAGGACGACACTGAAGACGAGGCCCATCATGAGGGACAGCCTTATGAGCGCGTCGGCCTGGGGCGCAAGAGCCATTGGCTACACCGACCTCTTCGTCATCACTGTGTGTGTCATTGCGAGGAGCGATCGCAACGAAGCAATCTCAGGAGTGTGGGTCTCCTCCCAGATTGCCACGCCCGCCTCCGACGGGCTCGCAATGACAGGTACAGTCCGATCTTTGAATACTCTCGTTTGTCCTACCAACCCGGAGGCAACCAAAATCCGGTCTGCATCTTGGTACACTTGTAGCCCTCTTCAAAGTACGTTTGCAAACCACCTCTCAATAGGCTCTTCGCCTAGATAATTGGTCTACCTCAACTGAAGATTCTAATTGTCTTTTTCCAGTAAAGAACTTTACTTCCCACTTATTTGTGTAACCATTTAACCCAATGGATCCAAAAATAATTGGTTTAAAGTTTGTCCAATTTATAAGTCTAACAGTACACTCGTTAACTCTTTCATCGAACATGAATAAACCTATCTCGTCTGGTGAGAAGTATTTTGGCATTATCTCTCCGGAGCAATGGCGTTCATCGATCTACCTCCCCCAAGACAATGTCCAGTGACCCTAGGATCATAACGGCGTCCGCCACGTACGAGCCTTTCAGCATGGCGTTCAACGCCATGAGATTGCAGAAGCATGGACTGCGGAGCTTCACTCGGTACGGTTCTGTGCCACCTTTGCTCACCAGGTAGAGTCCGTAGTCTCCTCGTGGATTCTCGGTGTGCACATAGATCTCGCCAGGCTCAACCCGAAAGTGTGGATAGCGCGGGACCGGGGTGCGCACAGGACCCTCCGGCATCCTCTCCAGGCACTGCTGGACGATCTTGATCGACTCGTACATCTCCTTCATGCGGATCAGATAGCGGTCGTAGCAATCGCCCTTGTCACCCACAGGGATATCAAAGTCCAGGGTCGGATAGAGGGAGTAAGGATCGGAGCGGCGGACATCCTCTTTGACGCCGGACGCCCGCAGGATGGGCCCGGTGCAGCCGTAGTCGATAGCATCCTCAGCAGGAATAATCCCAATCCCCACGGTTCTGCTTAGGAAGACCTCGTTACGCGTCAGAAGGATATCGCAGTCCTCGATGCCTTTTTGCAGCACCGGCAGGATACTGCGCACTTCGCTCACGAAGCCGTCCGGGAGGTCTTCTTTCAGGCCGCCTGCGCGGAAGTAGAAGTGCATCAAGCGGGCGCCGCTGACCGATTCAAACAAACGCTGCAGCCGCTCCCGCTCACGGAACGCGTAAAGGAACGCGGTGATAGCGCCGGCATCGGCGCCAAAGGACCCGAAGAACATCATATGGCTGACAATGCGGTTGAGCTCGGAGAGGATGATCCGGGCGTACTCCGCCCGTTCCGGCGGCGCCACGCCCAGGAGTTTCTCCAGCGCAATGAGATAGCAGAACTCGTTATTGAACTGGGAGATATAGTCCGTGCGGTCCAGGTGAATGATGACGTCGTGATACTCTTCGTTCTCACTCAGCTTCTCAAAGCCCCTGTGAAGGTATCCGATATAGGGGATACAGTTGACGATCTTCTCGCCATCCACCTGCAGGACCATGCGGAAGACACCGTGAGTCGCCGGGTGCTGCGGCCCGACGTTGATGTGCATGTCCACAGTTTCAAGTTGGCGCGGTTCAGTCGTCATTGGGCCTCGTCACCACACCGGGTCTGTCAGCATAGATAGCCACAAGCGGATGGTTCTTGCGCAGTGGACGGTCTTCCACGTCGTCGTCCAACAGCAACGGCCTCATGTCAGGATGGCCGGGGAACCCGATGCCCAGCATCTCTGCCGCTTCCCGCTCATGCCAGTCGGCTCCCTTCCACACAGAGGTGACGGAAGATACGATTGGGTTCTCGTAGTCGAGCTTTGTTCTAATCATCAACCGTCGATGATCGCGATAAGAATAGAGGTGATAGACCACCTCGAAGTAAGTCTCATAGTCCGTGCCTGAGATACACATGAGGTAGTCCAAGCTCAGCCGCGGGTGCTGCTTTGCGCGCCGGCATGCGTCCAACACGTCCTGGGGTTGGATGGCGACTTCAAGATCGCCAAAGTTGATCTTCTGCTCGTAAGCAATGCCTTCCCAGGCGTCTTTCAGAACAGCAGCCAACTCCTCTACGCCGGGCTTCGCGGGGTCACGTTCGCCCAGGGGGGGGCCTTGCTGCTGTCCCGGACGCGGCCGCGCCGCCGCGGCGGGAGCTGGAGCTCCTTCTGCCGCAGCTGGCTGCTCTGTAGGCGGCACAGAGGAGGAAGGCTGTTCCGTTTGTTCTTGAGGGTCTATGGTCTGTGATTCTTCAGCCATTGTTAGTGGGCGGCCTTCTCTGCAATTCCTGTATTGGGGGGCGCCTCTGCCGGCGCACTGCTGGGATCGAAGATTTTTCCTCTGGCCTCCAGCATGATCTTTTCTTGGAGCTTTAAGATGCCGTCTAAGAGCGCTTCGGGTCGCGGCGGGCAGCCCGGCACATAGACATCAACCGGAACAATGAGGTCCACCCCCTGAAGCACCCGGGAGTACTGCGCATAGGGGCCCCCGTTCGTCGCGCAGCTTCCCATGGCTATCACCCACTTGGGCTGGGGCATCTGGTCATACAGCAGCTTTATGGCGCCGGCCATCTTCTTGGTGACTGTTCCAGACACAATCATCACGTCAGACTGTCGCGGAGAGGCCCAGGTCACCACGCCAAGGCGGTCCAGGTCAAAGTGAGACATGTAAGTGCTCATCATCTCTATGGCGCAGCAGGCAAGGCCGAAGGTCATTGGCCAAAGGGAGGACTTACGGGCGACGGCAAACAGTTCATCGGTCCTGGTGGTAACCACGCCAAGCGCGCCGTCGCGCGGCAGGCGGTCGTAGAAGCTCTCTGATGGCCCTGAGAGCTTCTTCTTGATGGTTCCATCTAGCTGCAGATCTATTTTTTGGGCGGCTTCAAAAACGCTTTCCACACCCCACTCCTTCCGATATCGCTACCGCTCCCATTCCAACACCCCTTTTTTCCAGGCATACGCCAGACCAAAGAAAAGGATGCCCAGGAAAATTATCATCTCAATAAACGCGGGAATGCCGATGCCTTGTAAGATCACGGCCCAGGGGAACAGAAACACGGCCTCGACATCGAAGATCATGAAGAGGATGGCAAAGAGGTAATACCGAATGTGGAACTGTGCCCAGTCCCTGCCTATGGGAAGCATGCCGCACTCATAGGTCTGGCCCTTGAGAGCCTCTTTTCTGCGAGGAGCTAAGAGGTTGGAGAGTCCCAGTAAGAGACCAACTACAACAAGGCCGACAATCGCGGCGAAAAAGACTGCGCTATAGTCCGACAGGTACGTGCTCGACACGATGCGGGCAGCACCTCACTCCAGAATCTGGTTTTGGCGCATCCTTGTGCCCTTTTCAGGGGTGCACGTGGGGCAAGAAATCAACCCGTGCGATAATACACGATCATCGTACCGTCAGTATACGGCGAGGGAGCGCCGGGAGTCAAAAATTGTGCGCTCATTCTGGTGATGGGGACGCCGGCTCTCTGGTCTGCCGCCACCACAGTTGCAGAAACTGACACTGCGTGTGCGATAGCCCAAGGCCTGATTGGGTCGCACGGTGTCAGAGACCGTCTCCCAGGTGTGCACCGGGGCGCGGCCTGCCGGAAAGGACGCCTTGAACGGGCAGGAGCGCCAGAGGTTGGGCATGCCGGAGACAGGGGTGGGCCTGGGGAGCGCAGGCATCGGGAGCGGGCCTGCGCTTGACCCTATCGCTGAACAGTGCAACAATCACCAAACTTTTAAAGGTTAGTGTTGATTTCGGAGGCAAGCCATTGAACGCATTCGTTCGATTCACCATCGTTGCACTCCTGATCGCGGCGGGTGGGCTGCCACGGCCTGCCTTTGGCGATGGGGTGCTCGACCACTCTGGAGTTTATCAGAGCGAATCCACTTACCGTCGATCCGCCGCCGGCGATTCCCCTGCTTGCAACTACCCACAGGACTACAGCAAACATTACGGTAATGAGCGCGTAGACCAGTCCAGCACCGAGATAAGTGTCCCCAATCTAGAGAGGTACAGGGGCTTTCTCACTAGCTATATGGTTAGGAAGAGCGGGACTGTCAGCTCCGACGGTTCATTCGAGATCATATGGGAGGACCCGGAGACAAGTCCCCGGCTTGTCTCCGTCGTAAAGTCGCTGCGAATCACTGGCCGCTTCGACGAAAACACCTTTGTGGCCACCGCCATTTATACCCTGACGGAAGAATACTTGGACAACCTCTCGGAGCCGGTACGAGACTGCGTTTTCGTTTATGATCTCCGGCTAGTCCCATCGTTCAGTCCCTGGGCATGTGAGCTGACCATGCACGCCAAGCGTTTCGAGGTGCTCCAGGACAGCGTGGGGGGGATCGCGACTATGGGCCACGGCGACGAGTGGAACGTCACGTCCACCTGGGATGGCCGGGCATACACCACCACGTTCCATACCGGAGGGTTGGCGATGCCGGGCCGCGATGTTAGCAACGGCATAGTCATCGACGAGCACCCCGACACCTCAGAAACAATAGGGCTCTACCGTTTAGACTTCTTCCCGTTCACGCGCCTCCTTACCATCGGGGTGCAGCAGCACGTCTTTGAATACGGACCGTCCGGGACGGCCGAAGATGGCAGTTTCATCCCTGGCCCTGTGGTGGCCGAGTTTGACTTAAGTGGTGAAAGCCGAGTGGCCGTCCCCTTATCGGCACCGGCCGGTTGTCCTGTGAGGGTACTGCGAGACCTGCATGTGGTGGTGCAAGGTTTCGAGCCGACGGGAGGGTTACCCTTCGAAGTCCGGATTACCTATGATTTTCGCATCGAAAAGCTATTCGATCCGAAGAGTGGGGTGGTCAGTTCCGATAAACCCTCCAATTGCGCCGTCAGCGTAAGCCTCGCGCGCCTCGCGGTCCTGGAAGACCTGCTAGACCCGAGTGTCAGCGTCGCAAACGTGAACACCCAGAACCGTTGGCTGGTCACCTCCGCCTGGGATGGCCAAAGCCGGACGTTGCCCGTTTATAGCGGCGGCACTGTCATCGGCCGGGATGTGTCGTCCGGATTTCCCTTTGTGGATAATCTTACCGATACGGCGGCGCTGAAGATTTATCCGAAAGCAGCCTTCCCAATCGTGCGGCCGTTGTCGGTGACAATCCGGCAGCACGTATGGGAGTACGCTTCGTCACCGAAATCTGACGGCGCAGCCGCGGGGTTTGTGCCACCCGCCGTCGCTGCTGAGTTCGATAGGGTTGGCAGTGCGGAGCGAAATATGCCAATCGCATGTCCCGGCTATGGCTTCGACGACGTCGTGGTCCGGGGCGCGGCCGAGGGCGGGGGGGCCGACTTCGCGGTACGCCTTACTTACGAGATGGAGGCCACCGAGGTCCACTAGGGGCAGCTACACCGGCGCATGGTAACGGCACCTTCAGTGCTGAACCGCCACGGCACGCAATGTGATTTACGAGAGTCGCCGCAGGGTCCAATAGACCTGAAACCGATACCATGCCATGGTCAGCGCAAGAAACAGGCCAATACCGCCGTCTCTAAATCCCTGCAGCACGATGTAGCGCCGGATGAATTCTCGCGCCGGTTGTGTCAGGTAACGGTGTGGAGCGGCGCGCACGCCGGACAGGTGCAGGCTTCTCGCCTCACGGAGCGCATAGGCGTGTTGTTTGGCAAAGACCTGCCTGACCGATGTGTAGTTGTAGTGCAGCAGCGGGTGCTCAAGATAGGCCGTCTCACCCTGCACGATAACGGTCTCATGGGGATCACGGGCCTCATCATATTGAGCAGAATCCCGCCTCAGGAGCCGGAGCTGATAATCGGGCCACCATCCAGCATGGCGCACCCACTTCCCCAGGATGATGTTGCGGCGCGGCATCCAGTAGCCAGCCATGCGTTCTTGTGCCGGCGGCTGTTGACGGACCTTCCGGCGCACTTCTTCTGCAAGAGGAGCATCGACACGTTCGTCAGCGTCGACAAAAAAGACCCATTCACCCTGTGCTTCCTTGAGCGCATAGTTTCGCTGTTTGGCAAAGGTATCGAAGGTCCGTTGCAGCACGCGCACACCTACGGCCCGTGCCAGAGCCACGGTGTCGTCGCTGCTGAACCCGTCGACCACAAGGAGTTCATCGGCCCAAACAAGTCCGCGCAAACAGTCGTGTATGTTGCCCTGCTCGTTCAGGGTGATGACGGCAGCGGTAATGGTTGCCGGCGCGTCAGCCATGGTTCCTGAGCAACAACACCACCTGGCGGCATGCGCTGATCCGGCCGATATAGCGTTCACGAGTGATCTGGCTGGCGAGGTAGCGCCGCTGGGCGCTGCTGAATTCACACCACATACCAAGACCGATGATTGTCTTTGCAAGCACCCGAAAGAAGGGATTGTAGTACTTGCGGAACAGAAGCAGGCGGCTTCTAAACAACTCGACATACATCTTGTCGGCCTGCTGGCTGGTGCTCTGTCCGCCAAGATGCACCACCTCCGCCTGGGGTTGGCAGTAAATACGCCAACCATCCCGCTTGATCCGGAAGCTCCAGTCTATCTCTTCACAGTACATGAAAAAGTCTTCACTCAACGGCCCAACCCGCTCCACAACCTCTCTGCGCACCATCATGCACGCGCCCAGAGGATGGTCAATCTCAAAGGGCGCTTGGTAAGCGCTTACCGGATACCGGCCATTGAGCTTGGAGTTGGTAAGCCGACGGCTGAGAGGGAAGAAGTCCAACAGCGTCATCCAGAGCGTGGGGAAACGGAATCCACTGTGCTGAAGTGATCCGTCAGCATGGAGCAGCTTGCTCGTGACCATGCCCGCACGGGGGAACTGGTCAAGAAACCGCATGAGGTCAAGAATGGCGCTGTCCAAAATATATGTGTCAGGATTTAAGAAGAGCAGCAATCTCCCCTGGCTGATTTCAATGGCCTGATTGCAGGCGGCGGCAAAGCCCCGGTTGAACTCGTTCTGGATAATGCGTATCTCGGGGAAATAGCGGCGCAGCGACACCGCGCTGCCGTCCTGGGACGCGTTGTCCACGACAATAATCTCGTAGCCCCTGCTGATGATCCTGGCATCGCGGGACAGGGAGTGTGATGCCTCTGCCCGTTCTACAGACACGATGACAGAGTCTACACACCGGAGAAGTTGGTCCCTGGTGTTGTAGCTAACGATAATGACGGAAAGATCAACCAAGAAAAAACGCTTCTCGTTGGAATGCGGTCCAGCGTGGTCGGGAGACGTAATAGACCGTTGCAATGCTACCAGAGGTGGCATGTGACGGCAATAACACGAACACGCGCTCGAAATGTTCCTTGAACCACGCATGACAAAATGTTAAGATGGGGTTGTCTTACAGCTTTCCATAACTCTGAATTTGGATGATTCCAGACAGAAAGTGAGGTGATATGCCCGAAAACTTGGTGCTCTGGGTCTTTGCCGCGCTGGCCGCGGTGGCCACGGTAGTCCTCGGAGGAGGCGCTGGCTATTACATCGGCAGAGTTGCCATTGAGCAAAAGTTAGCATCGATGAAAGAGGCGGCGGGGCATCTGAGTGCCCTCGCGGAAAAGGAACAGAAAGAACTGCTCCTTGAAACAACCCAAGAGGCCTTGAAGATACGGAGCGCTGCAGAAAATGAAGTGCGCGAGCGCAGGCAAGAATTGCAGCGCATGGAACGCAGGATCGCGCAGAAGGAAGAAAACCAAGATCGCAAGCTGGAAAGCCTTGATCGTCGTGACAGCCGAATCACCGAGAAAGAACGGGAAATTGAGGAGGCCGAGGCAAAAATCGCGTCTATGCAGCATCAGCATCTGGCAGAGTTGGAGAAGATCTCTCAACTCACCACCGCGGAGGCCAGAGAGCGTCTTCTAGAATCGGTGGAGCGGGAAGTGCGTGAAGATGCCAACAGGAGACTGCTCCTTTTGGAGAAGGCGTACAAAGAAGATGGCGACCGCCGAGCGCGAGAAATCTTGGTCCAGTCAATCCAACGAGTGACGTCAGACGTGGTTGCCGAGGTCACGGTATCCGTGGTGCCTATTCCCAGTGACGACATGAAGGGCCGTATCATCGGCAGAGAAGGCAGAAACATCAGGGCGTTAGAGCATGCCACAGGTGTAGACGTCATCATCGATGACACTCCGGATTGTGTCACGCTTTCCTGTTTTGACCCTGTCCGCAGGGAAATAGCGCGCCTGGCGCTTTCCAAGCTGGTCACCGATGGCCGGATTCACCCGACGCGTATCGAGGACGTGGTGGAGAAGGCTAAGTCGGAGGTAGAGGCGGTCATGGCAAAGGAGGGCGAGCAGGCGGTCATTGATGCAGGCGTCCATGGTCTGCATCCCGATCTGGTCCGCCTTATGGGTCGGCTTAAGTTCCGCTACAGCTATGGCCAGAACGTGCTGCACCACAGCGTGGAAGTTGCGCATTTGGCCGCGATGATTGCCTCGGAAATGGGCGCAAACGTGGAAATTTGTCGCAAGGGTGGTCTCTTGCACGATATTGGCAAAGGGATGGACCACGAGATAGAAGGCCCTCATGCCTTGATAGGAGCGGGTCTTGTAGAGCGGTATGAGAAATCCCGGGAAGTCATCATCTGCATTGCAAAACACCATGACGACTGGTTCACGAACACCCTTGAAGGGGCAATTGTGCAGGTGGCGGATGCCATCAGTGGCGGCCGTCCTGGCGCTCGCGGTGAAGCCCTTGAGTCGTACGTAAAACGTCTGCGCGCGTTGGAGGAAGTGGCTTCAAGCTTCCCTGGCGTGGAGAAGTGCTACGCTGTTCAGGCGGGACGCGAGGTCAGGATTCTCGTGAAACCCGATCAGGTGGATGATCTGGCGGCAATGCGGCTCGCTCGCGATGTGGCAAAAAAAGTTGAAGAAAGTATGGAATATCCAGGACAGATTAAGGTTACTGTTGTCCGAGAAATACGAGCAGTGGAGTACGCTCAGTAAGACAAACGGTTCCGTCTCGTAGGAAGCGGAAAAGCGGGGGACGTATGTACGTCCCCCGCTTTTCCTTCATTTGTGGATCGCGCTATGGCTTTTCCGGCTCGCCGGGCTCGTCCTGTCGTCGTTGCCGCAAATACTCTTCCAGCTCGCGCACCACAGCCTCACCGCTGGGAAGTTCTGCTCCGTGGGATTCATGTTCATTCGCATCCGTTAGACCCACCGCCTCCTCCAGCTTTCGGACATACGATGAGATTTCAGTATTGCCCGCCACTGCATCATTCACCTGAGTATCAAAGCGGGCTGCCTGACGCTCAACCCGCCGCAAATCCATGTCCAGGCGGAAAACCTGATTGAGTTGGCGAATCATTGCCAGAGAGACCCTGATGTTGGGCCGCGCAGACAGGTAGTGCGGGACGTTCCCCCAGAGACTTGCGGTGGGGATGTTCTCCTTGCTCAGCGAGGAGTTGAGGATTCCGACGATTCCCGTTGGACCCTCATAGCGAGAAGAAGTGACGCCAATCTCGTGCAGGTGCGCCAGGAGGTCAGCGTCCGTGGCAGTGCCGGTGAGTCGAGCAGGCTGCGTATGGGCAACCGGCGCAAGCAGTCCGCCCAATGTCAGGACAAGCGATACCTGTGTCTCACGAATGATATCCATTATCGTCCCAACAAACGCCTTCCACTTAAGGTTTGGCTCAATGCCCACCATGATAACGAAATCGTGTTCTCCCTGAGGGTCTTGATGAAAGAAAAGCTCATTGGACGGCCATTCTATTATGCGCTGGTTTTCTTCTGAAATCCTCACCTGAGGCCGCGTCTCAGTAAACACATAGAACTCTTCTGGGTCGATGTATGCGAACCTTTTCGCCGACCACTGGCGGACCAGGTAACGAGCTGACCATGTGGCAACCTCAGAGGCGTCATTCCAGCCTTCAAAAGCAGTGATGAGAATGGGACTCCGGAGCACCGGCCGCTCGAGATATTCCATGTATCCCATTAACGGTCCCTCCTAACTTGTGTGCTGCGATGCGGGACTAAAGGCAGACCATTACTGAATTTCAGCGTACCCTATCCCAAAGTGTCTGGCAACTGGCCTCATATGAGAGTGCTGAACAAGGTTACGGCGGTGGTGCCTTCGAGAGCCTCAGGCACCACTCGCCAGAGGCGACACTGTCGTCCGCCGTTAGTTTCGAGAGCCTCAACAAACGGCGGAACGCCTGCCCGGAGCGTGCACCATAGGTATTCGCGCACGTTATTCAGCAGCCTCGTTACATTCTTCGAGCTTGTTTTTCCTTGGGCATGTCCCTCCCGACATGTGACCTGAAACGCCGAATCGTGTAATCTGGACGCATGAACAGTACCCCCGAGAACCAAACGCAGCACACCGCTCAGCGATCCATGAAATTCTGCCCACGTTGTGCGACTGCGCTTGAAGAAGCAGACCACCAGGGCGCCACCCGCCCCACCTGCCCTTCCTGCGGATACGTTTCGTACAACGACCCCAAGGTGGCCGTCGCCGTGATCACGGGGCGCGATGGAAAGGTCCTGCTCGCCTGCCGCAATCACGAGCCAAAGATGGGTTTGTGGACATTCCCATCCGGCTACGTTGACGCCGGTGAAGTGGTTGAAGACGCAGCAATACGGGAAACGGAGGAGGAAACAGGCGTCCACGTCCAGCTGGAGAGGCTCCTCGCTGTTCAGTCGGAACCAGGCAACCGTGTCGTGCTGGTGGTTTATACGGGAAGTATCATCGGCGGCGAGATGCGAGCCGGCACGGAGGCCACGGCGGTCGGCCTCTTCAGCCTGGACAACCTCCCTGACCTGGCATTCACCCATGATCGCGAGCTTATCGAAGCGTGGGCACACGAGCTTCAACCGCCCTTGAAAACAACCACTCCGTAGGCCACCCCTACAGTAGGAGATATCGTGACAAAACTGCTCGACGGCATCACCGTCCTGGACTTTACCTGGGCGCTGTCAGGCCCCTTCTGCACCATGACCCTGGCAGACCTGGGGGCGCGTGTCATCAAAGTGGAGGTGCCAGAAAGCGGCGAGGGATTCAGGCGGCTGCCGCCCTTCGTCAACGGACAGAGCGCGTACTTCGTCAGCATGAACCGGGGCAAGCAGGGGATCACGCTGGACCTCAAACACCCAGAGTCCATCAAGATTGTGGAGCGGCTCGCGGCAAAAGTTGATGTGGTGACCGAGAACTTCCGCCCCGGCGTCATGAAGCGTCTGGGGCTGGACTACGAGCGGTTGAGCGGCATTAACCCTCGCCTCGTGTATCTTTCGCTCTCCGGTTTTGGCCAGACCGGCCCCTACGCCGACCGCCCCGCCTTTGACGTGGTGGTACAGGCCCTCAGCGGCATCATGAGCGTTAACGGATCAGAGGATGGCGAGCCAACGCGCGTCGGCACATCCATCGGCGACATTGTGCCCGGCCTCTACGGCGCCGTCGGCATTCTTGCGGCGCTGAATAACCGCCATGCCACCGGCAGAGGGGCCTACATCGACATTGCGATGATGGACGGCCTGGTGGCAATCTTGGACACCGCGTTCACCCGCTACTGGGCCACCGGCGAGGTGCCCGGCCGCATCGGCAGCCGCCATCCGGTGATCGCGCCCTTTGCGTCCTACCCCACGTCGGATGGCTCGGTGATTATTGCCGTGGTGAACAACGAGCCCCAGTGGCGGCGTCTCTGCAAGGATGTCCTGGAGATGCCGGATCTCCTGGAACGGCCGGAGTTCGCCACCAACGACATACGCAATGCCCACGTGAAAGAGCTGACCGGTCTCCTGGGGGCACGGACGCGCACCCAGACCACCGCCCATTGGATCGCAAAGCTACAGGCTGCGGACATACCGTGCGCCCGGGTCAACTCCGTGGCCGATGTCGCCAGAGACCCGCAGGTGAAGGCCCGCAATATGCTCGTGGAGATCGACCAGCCGGGCATGGGCAGGCCCATCATGCCCGGCACGCCCATCAAGGTTAGGGGCTTCGACGACAGCATCACCGGCCACGCGCCGCTCCTCGGTGAGCACACCGACCTGGTGCTGAGCGAGCTCCTGGGCATGACGGAAGCCGAGATCGGTGCGCTCCGGGTCGACGGCGCACTGTAGGGGGCGGCATGTATCTTAGGCGCAGGTCCGCTCTGACATGAATTCAACTGCTGCTCTGGAGGTTGTGTAATGGTCTCCCAAAACTGGTGGGCTAATTCACTCTTCAAAGGTCGCATCGGAGAGGCAATTGTTGAGGCTGTTCTATCAGAATTCGGCTACCAAGTGGACAGGACAGGGCAAGAGTATTTTCACTCCGGAGAATCTGCCGAGACCTCGAGTCGAGGGGCTTTGGCCCCTGACTTAAGTGTGACGGAGCCTAAGACAGGGCTGATTACTCACGTCGAGGTCAAAGCTCGCTTTAACAGACCAATGTCAGTCATCATGGAACATAAACGTCTCGAAGCGATCAAACTGCTGTATCCAGGCACCCTTTTGGTTTTCGTGTCCGGTTACAACGGAAGTGTCAACTGCGCCAACGTGGATGAGATGTCATCCAACTTGTTCAAAATCCGCTCTGACGGTTTCTGTGAATTTGATCTAACGAAGGGGGGTTGGCGGCCTCTGTGGCATTTCTTCCCTTTGGTGAAACCCGGGGAGCGCTTAGATAAGCTCTGGGTAGATCTCAAAGATTCGCTGCATTCGTTCGGGGAACGACATATACGCCTGTCCGAGGAACGAGAGCTATTCGAAGGTGAACGAGAATCTCTGATTGGGTACATCGAAGACTTGTGGGACCCTCGAATGAAACAATACATCCAACAGGACGCAATTCTAGATGACCTGAACCAGACGCAATTATGGAACCACGTACGTGAAATCAACGCCTACCAGTTCGCTTTAGATCTGCACGGAGAAGAAAACATAGACACTCTTGAGTTCCGTTCGACCATGGGCAAACTGGTAGGCGAAAAAGGAGAGCAAAACCTTACTCTCGACTTGCGAAAGCTTCAAGAGGCACTGAGCTCTTATCCGGAGGCGTTGAGGCAGTATGAAGCTCTTCTGTCGGTTGCCACTGCTCTGCCTACAGGAGGCAAGTGGGGCAGAACATTTCTGGAAAAACTCCAACAGATTCTGCCTCCTGGGGTGGGAAAAGCATATCTGGGTGGTCCCGATACGCCTCTTGACGCCTCCCTTGTAATCGATCTACGGACAGCAGTTGCTTTGGCCAACAAACGAAACCAGTTGGACACCGCTATTTGACCTCTAACCGTCAGCGTTGGACGGGCACAGAATCTTAGTGGCCGTTTCAGTGTTCCTGAAAGAGCGTGCCCGCTCCCTAGGCTTCCAGGCGGCGGCCGTCACCTCCGCCGAGGCGCTGGCAGACGCCGAGGAAGTGACCCTGCGGCGCATCGATGGGGGGTTGATGGCAGGCCTGGACTGGTTCACACCCACGCGAGCGCGCCTTGCCTGCCGCCCCCAGGAGCTGTTGCCGGGCGCAAAATCGGTCCTCACTCTGGCAGCCTCTTACTTCACCAATGAACCTGAGGCGTCGAACTGCGATGTGGCGCCCCGCGGCAGGGTGGCGCGCTACGCATGGGGCAGAGACTACCACGATGTCCTGCGCGCCCGCCTCCAGACGCTCGTTGATGCTCTGGCACTAGAGTTGGGATACCGTCCAGGGTCCCGGTTCTTCGTCGACAGCTCTCCGCTGTCTGAACGGGCGGCGGCGCAGCGCTCCGGACTGGGCTGGTTCGGCAAGAACACCAACATCCTGGTCCACGGCGTGGGGTCGTGGGTATTCCTGGCATCGATCATCCTGGACATCGACCTGCCGCCGGACGAGCCGCTGCTCACCCACTGCGGCTCCTGCAACCTGTGTATCGAGGCATGCCCCACCGGCGCGCTCATCGACCCCTACACCCTGGACAACACCCGCTGTATCTCGTTCCAGACCATCGAAAACCGGGGGAGCATTCCTTCCGAGCTGAGGCCGCTCCTGGGAAACTGGGTGTATGGCTGTGACATCTGCCAGGAGGTCTGCCCCGTAAATAAGAGTGCAGTGTCTACTACCATAGAGGAGTTCATGCCAGTCTCCGGAGAGGTCGCCACGCCGTCACTCACTAAGCTGTTGGAAATGGACACCAGGGCCTACCAGGCACGTTTCCGCGGCTCTGCGATGAAGCGGGCCAAGCAGGCCGGACTCCAGCGCAACGCCGCGGTAGCCCTGGGCAACACGGGTGATGAAGCCGCTGTTCCGTTCCTGGCGCCCGGGCTGTCGTCGCCGCAGAGCATCGTCCGGAGCCACAGCGCGTGGGCAATGGGTCGCATCGGCGGGAAGAGAGCGCGGAAAGCACTGGAGCGTGCACACGGCCATGAGCAAGACACTGCGGTTCTCGCAGAAATAGCGTCGGCGCTAGACGAGCTTTCTTGAGAGGTCGTTCTCGTGGTCCCTGCTACGAAACTTTTCCTTGGCGAGACGGATATCCAAGTAATCAAGCATTGTTCAGCCCCTTCAGAATGAGGTCTGTAGTGCAACACTCTCGCGTTCTGGTGACTAGCCTCCTCTTGCTCCTGGTCAGCATCTCCTTGGCGGCATGCACCGGACAGAAAACCTCGCCTTCACCGGCAGCGCCCGCTGACGCCCCAATAGCTCCTCAGCTCATCGAGTCTGAGGACTCTTCAGAGTCTGAACGACAAGAGTCCTCGAAGCCTGCAACACAGGCGCCAGACTCCCCATCCGTTCCGCCAGCGACCTTCTCTGGCAAAGAGGCTTACAAGCACGTGCAGCAGCTCGCCTCAACCATTGGCGCCAGGGCTGCGGGCACCGCCGAGGAGCGGGCGGCGGCGGACTACATTGCGTCCTACTTCTCCAAGCTTGGGTACAAAGTCCAGCAGCAGCCCTTCGAGTTTGATGACTACGATGTTCAGGCATCGGGCCTGGAGATAAAGACGCCCACCAGTGAGAGCATCCGCTCCCTGGCCCTCGCGTTTTCCATAGCGGGGGACGTGACCGGCCCTCTCAAAGCCGCCGGCCTGGGCAATCCTGGGGACTTCTCGGCAGGGGGATTTGATCGCAGTATCGTTCTGCTGGAACGGGGCGCCATAAGGTTCTCAGAAAAGGTCGCCAACGCCGCGAAGGCCGGGGCCTTCGGTGTGATTGTCTACAACAGCATGGAGGGCGATCTGCTGGGCAACCTCGGCGAGGCCTCCACCATCCCCATTGTCGGGATCAAGCGCGCGGATGGTGAGCGGCTGCTGGACCTGCTCAAAACCGGACCGCTGCAGATGCGCCTGAACGTTGATGCCAAAAACCGCAAGATAAAGAGCCAGAATGTGATCGCAAAGGGCGGCGACACCTGCCGCACCGTCATCGGCGGGCATTACGACTCTGTCCCGGCGGGTCCCGGCGCGAACGACAACGCCTCCGGCACCGCATCGGTGATGGAGCTTGCGCGGGTTGCCCGCTTTCAGGCCCAGGCAAAGGGCCTCTGCTTTATGGCCTTCGGCAGTGAGGAGCTTGGCCTCTGGGGAAGCCGCCGCTACGTTGAATCCCTCTCCGATGCGGATAAGAAGTCCATCTCACTCATGATCAATTTGGACATGGTGGGCGTGGGCGACCGGTGGAGCATCATGGGGAGCCAGGAGCCGGGAAAGCAGGTGGCGGACATCGCACAGGCGCTGGGGATTGCCGTGACGACCTCGAGTCGGGAGGGCCGCAGCGGGGGCGGCAGCGACCACGCGTCATTCATACAGGCCGGCATTCCCGCGGTCTTTTTCTACCGCATGGAAGACCCCAACTATCACACGGCCAACGACAAGGCGGAGTTCGTCGATCCCGCTGCCCTGGAAGAGGCGGGAAAGATGGCAGCCAGCCTGTTGGAGAAGCTGCCGTAGACTCCGTAAGCGGGAAAGGTAAGCTACTCAGCGAGCGAAGCCCCAGTCCCTTCGAGAACCTCAGGAAACGGGCTTCGCGTGTACAAAACGTCAATCGGAGGAGCAGAGAGTGTTTAAAACCCGCTCAGCCTGAGCTTGTCGAAGGCCGAGTGCCGTGGTTCGACAAGTCGTTCGACTCTGAGAGTCTCAGACTCGATGAGCTCACCACGAGCGGCCAAACACGTTGTTAAACAGTCTCGGAGCAGACTATTCCCTTCGGCAGGCCCGCCAGAGGGGAGAGCGACGCCAATCCCAACACGATGAACCGCTACAGCGACGCCGCAACCTTCCTTAACCCTTCTGTCTCATCGTTCGGGCCGGTCATTGCCATGGAAAGTTCGTTATTCACAAAGAGCCGCTGGGCAACTCGCTGAATGTCTCCCGCGGTGACAGCCTTCATCCTGGCCACCACATCTTCCACCTCCTGAAGCTCACCGGTGCTGATGAGGTTGTCCCCCACCCAGCGAGCGACCGACATGGTGTCCTCCAAACCCAGTCTGAAGGTGCCGGCCGAGTAGTCCCGTGACTTGGTCATCTCTTCTTCCGTGACGGCCTCGACCACCAGCTTTCTGAATTCGCCGACGATAACTTCTGCTGCTTCCACCGCATGCTCCGGCGTCACCCCCGCCGACGCAGCCAGCAGGCCGGCGTCCTTATAGCGGGCAGTGGAGCACCCCACGGAATAGGCCAGGCCGCGGCGTTCCCGCACCTCTTTGAAAAGACGGGAGCTCATGCCAGCGCCAAGGAGGTTGGAGAGCACCGTCAGGATATAGCGGTCAGGGTCCGTGCGGGAGAACGCCTGCACCGCCATCGCCATGTTGGCCTGGGTGATCTGGCGAGTCTCGACGATGATGGACCTGTCGGTTGTTCGCGACTTTACCGGCGGCAACGATCCAATCTCGACCGCCTTCCGCTCAGCAAACAGAGACTCCGAGAGGGACAGCACCTCGTCGTGGCGGATGTTCCCGGCCACGCTCACCACTATGTTGTTCGGCACGTACCAGCGGGCAACGTAGTCCACCAGATCCTGCCGGCTGATGCCGTTCACCGACTCCTCGGTGCCCGCCACGTCCCAGCCCAGGGGCTGATCGCCAAAAACGGCCTGGTAGAGCAGCTCTCCCGCCCAGGCAGCCGGGTTGTCCCAGGTGCGGCGGATCTCCTCGATGACCACCTTGCGTTCCCGCTCCACCTCTTCCTCCGCGTAGAGCGAGTGGTTGATCATGTCCGCGATGACATCGATGGCCAGCGCGGCTTTCTCGAAGGGCACCCGCGCCAGGAAGCAGGTGGCTTCGTGGGATGTCCACGCGTTGCTGCGCCCGCCCGCGCCCTCGATGGCCTCGGAGATCATGATGGCCTGCGGGCGTTTCTCCGTGCCCTTGAACAGCATGTGTTCAAGAAAGTGAGAGATGCCGCTTATGCGCCGGTCCTCATACCGTGAGCCGGTCCCCACGAAGATGTTGACGCTGACCGACTGTGCGCTCAGCATCTCGGTGGTGACGACTCGCAGGCCGTTGGATAACGTTGCGATGTGGGTATCCATAATAAAGGTGACTCCTCTAGTAAGACTTTAGATAACGCAGTGTCGGAGCCAACGTTGGTCGAGCCTGTCGAGACCATTCTTCGTTCTTCTCGACCCTTCGGCAAGCCTGCCTACCGGATAGGCAGGCTCAGGACAAGCAGGCTCGAAGAACGATATTGCGTGACCGCCTAACCACGTTGATTATAGCGGTTCATGGCCGCATCTATGCCGTCTTCCAGCAAACTGACCACGGCATCCACAGCACGCTCGCGCGCCTGCTGCGCCTTCTCCTGCTCAGCAGGCGGGAAGGGACTCAGCACCCAACGTACCACATCTCTCTCGTACTCGTCACGGCTGCGCTCCGCTCTCTCCACGGGACCATACGGGTGGTCGATGCCGATGCGGAGCCGGGGAAAGTCCTGGCTCCCCACGTGGTCGATGATGGACTGGAGTCCGTTGTGGCCGGCGGCGCTCCCCTGGGGACGCAGCCGCAACATCCCCAACGGCAGGTCCAGCTCGTCGTACAGGACGATGAGGTGGTCGACCGGCGCCTTTGTGCGGGCCAGCAGCGCGGCCGCGGGCTCGCCGCTCTGGTTCATGAAGGTGCGGGTGCGGGCCAGCACCACCGTTTTGCTGGCAAGGGTCCCCTGCGCGACCCGCGCGCCGTTCCAAACGGTGTCCAGCTTGACGCCGATGCGCTTCGCCAGAAGATTGACGCACTGCGCGCCGATGTTGTGGCGGTGCTGCGCGTACTCGTCGCCAGGGTTGCCGAGGCCAAGGATGATGTAGGGGGTATTGGGGTCGATGGGGTCGGGTTCTGGCGAATATATTGTCATAAGGGAAAGATGGCTTTCATTCCTCCCCCTGATAGGGGGAGGTTAGGAGGGGGTCGCTTCCCCGCGTTTCTTGACCCTCCCCTGACCCCTCCCTTTCAGGGAGGGGAAGTGGCTGCATGTTACGCTTTATCCACTACTCTCACGAAGCGACGCTTCCCGACCCGAACAATTGTGCCCTCTCGCAACGTAACAGGATCTTGAGCAATCCTCACACCATCAATCTCAACAGCTCCCTGCTCAATTAGTCGCCTAGCTTCACTCTTGCTCGGAGTTAGCTTCCAATCGGTCAAGAGCTGAGATAACTCACCCAACGTTAGGGTCACACCTGCTTGGAGAGAAGTGCTGTGCCAGAAAGGTAAGGACAGAGACTGCAACGATCGGGTCGGCATATCCTCGGGCATCGCTCCACGCTGCACCACGCGGCGGAAGTTCTCCTCCGCCTCACTGGCATCTTCTGTACCGTGGAAGAATGACACAATCTCCTTCGCCAGACGGTGCTTGAACTCTATGGGGTTCACGGACTGGGCTTCCAAAGCGCGGCGCATGTCCGCAAGCTCCTCGTCGGGCACATCGGTGAGCAGCTCAAAGTAGTCCATCATGATGCTGTCCGGGATGGACATCACCCTGCCGTACATATCCTTGGGCGGCGTCTCGAAGGCGATGAAGTTATCGTAGCTCTGGGACATCTTGCGGCCGTCGGTGCCCAGGAGCAGCGGCGTCAATAAGACCTGCTGCGGCCGCTGGCCTTCCATCCCCTGCATGTCACGGCCCACCAGGCAGTTGAACTTCTGGTCGCTGCCGCCGAACTCCACGTCGGAGCGGATGGCTACCGAGTCGTAGCCCTGGAGCAGCGGGTAGAGGAACTCCACCAGGGCGATGGGCCGTTGAGAAGCGTAGCGCTGGGCAAAGTCCTCCCGGGCCAGCATCTGCGCGACCGTGAACTTGGCGGTGAGCTGGACCACGTCCGCCAGGCTGAACTTGCCGAACCACTCGCTCTGGAAGACCACCTGGGTCTTCTCTTTGTCCACAATCTTGAAGAACTGGCGCATGTAGCTCTGGGCGTTCTCATTCACCTGCTCTTCCGTGAGCATCTGGCGGGTCTCGGAGCGGCCCGTGGGGTCACCGATGCGCGCCGTCCAGTCGCCGACGATGAGAATGACCTGGTGGCCCAGCTCCTGGAACTGACGGAGCTTCCGCAGCGCCACCGCATAGCCCAGATGGAGGTCGGGGCGGCTGGGGTCGAAGCCCATCTTGAGGCGAAGCTTCTCGCCGGACTCCAACAGGGCGCGCAATTCTTTCTCCACGACGATGTCCACCACCGCGCGATGAAGGAGAAAATCGAGGTTAGGAACGGCCATCACGACCCGATTCTCTTGGATTTCACATGAGTAGGCCGTGGACTGGCATCAGCGCCTTACGCACCGGGTCCACAGCCAGGAACAGCAGTTCAAGAGCGGTAGCGCCAAGTATTGGTTCCGCCACCTCTTCTCCGAACGCACATAACGTCACCACTGAGCTATCTCCCACAGTCACTTCAGCATATCCAACCAAAAGATCCACAACATGTTTATTAGCCAGCTCGAAAGACCGGGTACCCAAGTTTTCAATCCCAAGCTGCGTCATCCGCTCCTTTGGTAGAACCGTCAGGGTTGAGCCGGTGTCAACAAGGGCTTCTGTCTCAAATATCTGGAGCGTCTGCGGATTACGGACCAATATCCTCTGCCGAAACGTACCCATAGCAAATCGTCCCCTAGATTCGGGCCAGCATTCCCTTGGCGTGCTCGATGTCCTTTGCCATCTGGGCCACAAGCTCATCGGCGGAGTTGAACTTTCGGTCGTCACGCACCTTGTCCACCCACTCCACCCGGAGGTCTGTGCCATAGAGATCGCCCTCAAAATCCAGGAGGAACACTTCCACCACGCGGTCGCCATGATCGAAGGTGGGGCGGGTCCCCACATAAGTCGCGGCGTTATAGCGCTTGGCGCCTACGTGCACCCGAGTGGCATAGATACCATCGGCCGGGAGGGCTCGGCTGCCGTCGGACTTGATATTGGCCGTGGGATACCCAAGCCTGTGCCCTCTGGCCGCTCCGTGCACCACATCTCCATGCATGAAAAATGGCCTGCCCAGGAGCCGCGCCACAGCAGCCACATCACCCTCCGCGAGCGCCTCTCGCACCGCCGTGCTGCTGACGCGCTGGCTGTCCTCCTGAAGAAAGGTGATGGCTTTCACGGTATAGCCCATCTCTTCCCCCATCTCTTTCAGGACGGGAATGCTCCCTTCCCTGCCGCGCCCCAGCGCAAAATCCGGCCCAACAACCAGGCCAGCCATGTGGAGATGTTTCTGAAGCAGACCGATAAATTCCCGGGCATTCAGCTCGGAGAGTTCCCTGGTGAACGTCAGCGGAACGACGATATCCACGCCCAGCTCACGGATAAGCTCCACCCTATCATCGATGGGGGTCAGCACCGCGACTTCCGAACCGGGGACCAGAACCATCTTGGGGTGGGGATGAAGGGTGATGACCGCGCTGGCGTAGCCGCGGGAACGCGCTTCGTCAATGGTCGCCTGGATGAGGCTGCGGTGGCCTAAGTGCACACCGTCAAAGACACCGATGGTACAGATGCTATTACCGGACGGCGTATGACGTGCGAGCTCTTCCTCTGCCTGCATGCTCTCAATCCAGGAACTACTCTGCTGCCCTGCAATCCGTGTGCGGCCCAACGTGTGTAACCAAGAGGGGCAACGGACAAACGCTCAGACGCAGATACGAATGGCGCACTTAGGCGTCATCTGGCCTCGATACTAACATGTGGCCTATACTCAGTCAAGGAATACACGTTTGGAGCGCCGCTTTCCAAGCAGAACTGAACTATGCGCATCGTCTTTGTAGGCACCTTCGGTATGGCGCCCAAGAGCACCATGAAGGTCAGGGCGCTGCCTCTGGCCCAATCCCTGGCTCGGCGCGGCCATCAGGTCATGATGGCGCTGCCGCCCTGGGACAATCCCATCGACGCAGGCAGGCAATATGACTCCGAGGGCGTGACCATCATCAACGTGCCGCTCCCGCCAGCCATGCCCGGTGTCTGGTACTGCCTGTTGGGCGCAAGACTCTTACGACAGGTGACGTCTCTCAAGCCCGACATCGTCCACGCGTTCAAACCCAAGGGGTTCTCCGGCTTTGTCGCCCAGGCGCTCCTTGCAGGGCGCGTCCTAACGGGGGCCGGCCCGCGTGTGGTGGTGGACACCGACGACTGGGAAGGAGACGGCGGCTGGAACGACGTGGAGCCATATCCCTGGTGGCAGAAGCGGCTCTTCAACTACCAGGAGCAGTGGCTGCTTGCTCACGCTGACGCCGTTACCGCCGCCAGCCGCACGCTGACAGACATGGCGGAGGCGCGCCGCAATTCTCAGGATGCAGTCTACTATCTACCGAACGGCGTCACAGGCAACGGCCAAGCCGTCAACCAGGAAGAGGTGTGCCGCCTCAAAGAAAGTCTCGGACTAAAGGATGAGCCGGTGGCGCTCCTCTATACGCGCTTCGTGGAGTTCTCCCCGGCCCGCGCCGCAGCGATATTCGAGGCTATAGCCGGACGCGGCGTCCGACCGACCGTGTTATTGATCGGCAAGGGCTTGCATGGTGAAGAGACGACCTTCCTGACTGAGATGCAGCGCCAGGATGAGCCTTTAAGAGTTATCGCGACCGGCTGGGTGGAACAGGTGGACCTCTCCCGCTATTTCGCCATCGCCGACGTCGCCCTCTTCCCCATGGACGGCACCCTGCTCAACCGCGCGAAATGCTCCGCCAAGCTGGTCGACCTGCTGAGCGCCGGAGTGCCCGTCGTAGCGGAGGCCGTGGGCCAGTGCTCTGAGTACATTCAGGACGGCGCAACCGGTCTGCTGGCAGCGCAGGGTGACCACCGGGGCATCGCAGATGCCGTTGCGCGATTACTCTCGGATAAGGGGCTTCGTGACCGCATGGGCAAAGCCGCACAAGAGCGCATGCTATCCAACTATCGCTGGGACATCCTCGCGGACACCTGCGAGCACGCGTACCGCTCGTGATCCGCTTTGCGACGCAGTGGGGGCCGGTTGCCGCGTGGATGGCCGTCATCTTCTATTTGTCCAGCCAGTCTCACCTGCAACCTCCCGTGCCGGCCGGCGTCCAGGAAGTGGTGAGCGTCGCCGCGCACTTTGCCGAATATGCAGTGCTTGCCACACTGCTGCGCAGGGCAGCGGGACACTTTGCGGGACGTTCGTCCCTGAAGCAGGTCTTCGTCCTGTGGTTAGTGGCGACCGTGTATGGCGCTTCCGATGAAGGACATCAGGCCTTCGTGCCTGGAAGAACGGTATCCGCCGGAGACCTCGTGGTGGACGCCCTCGGCGCCGCGCTGGGGATGATGATCGTGCCTTGGTGGTGGTGGTTCAGCAGGAAGACGTCTCAACAATCGCCCTCAGACCCTCCCCATCGGTAGTAAATGAACCTGCCGTCTCGCGGATGAAACGGCAGGTTTGGCTTCGAATTGGTATCTTGCCGGAGGTGACCAGCAGCGTTGCCGTCTAGGGCGCAGCGATAGCGGCTGTGGCCGGGGCGCGTCCTGCGCGAGAGCGGCGAGTTCGTACCGAGTCTGCCAGCTCTTGCAGCACGGGAACGGTCATCTCCCAGCCCATGCAGGCATCGGTGACACTCTGGCCGTAGACCAGGTCCACCTTCGACACCAGGTCCTGCCGGCCATCGACGAGGAAGCTCTCCAGCATCACCCCAACAAGCCCTGTTTCGCCTTGCGCCACCTGCCGTGCGACTGCGCTTGCCGCCTTCGGTTGCAGGCGGTGGTCTTTGTCGCTGTTGCCGTGGCTCGCATCGATCATGAGCCGGAGGGGCAAATGCACCTTCCGCAGCGCGCCGAGAGTCTGTTGCACGTGCTCCGCCGAGTAGTTCGGGCCGGGCGCGCCTCCACGGAGAATGACGTGGGTGTCCTTATTGCCCTTGGTCTTCACAATGCCCGCCTGCCCTTGGTCATCCACCCCAAAGAAGCTGTGCGGCTCCGCAGATGCGCGTATGGCGTCGATTGCTATCTGGACATCACCACCGGTGCCGTTCTTGAAACCAACCGGCGTGGACAACCCTGATACCAGCTCGCGATGCACCTGGCTCTCGGTGGTGCGAGCGCCGATGGCTCCCCAGGTTACCGCGTCTGCAATGAATTGCGGAGAAATTGGATCGAGAAACTCACATCCCGTGGGCAGCCCCAGCGCCACGATATCCAAAAGAATTTCCCGCGCGAGCCGAAGTCCCTCATCCAGAGCGAAGCTGCCATCCAGACGCGGATCATTGATGAGGCCCTTCCAGCCAACAGTGGTCCGGGGCTTCTCAAAGTACACCCGCATCACGATGCAAAGGTCTTGCTCCAGTTCGCGGGCCAAGCTTTGCAGGCGGCGGGCGTAGTCCAACCCCGCCTCCCTGTCGTGAATGGAGCATGGCCCTACCACCACTATAAGACGGTCGTCCTCCCCATTAAGGATGCGGATGACCTCCTCTCTGGAGCGGACGATGTTCATGGAGCTTGCATCGCTCAACGGCAACTGCTCTAGCAGCCCTGCGGGCGACAAAAGAGGGCGTATGGATTCAACACGGAGATCGCTGGTTTTCATTGTTAACACCGACTGCCTTTGCACTAAAGTGCTCTACATGTCTCAGAATGCAAAATCGGGGCCGCTGCCCCGATCTTAGGGTATCCGCGGGACACGGATACCCTACATAAAATAATAGTAGCGGCTCTGCAGAGACGCCCGCTCAAGCTGAACTGCCCCGTCGCCTTCCAAAACCACTACCTTTTCCTCCATACCCTTCGCCAATGAGTTATGTACACGCTTTGAAGAATAACGAAAAGTCCACGCAATTGCAACAGACTTCCCGACATGGGCGCGAGACATCCGCGTCAAGCAGTATTAAGATTAGCGGGAGTATTCGCTTTCCTGGAGGAGTGGCAATGCAAGTAACGTCACACGTCTACGCCATGCACATAGATGATGGCGCCGTCAGTCACCCTGGCGGGAGCAACAACTACTTCGTGGGTGACCCAACACAAGACATGGTGCTGATTGACACCGGAGACCACCAGCGAGAGTGGACTCGGAAGCTTCTGGAGTATTATCGAGAGCTTGGAGAACCCCGCATCAAGGCAATCTTGATAACCCACGGCCACGGCGACCACTATGGTGGCCTTGACCGAGTGCACGACGTTATGCCGCAGGCCCCCGTGCGCTGTCACCCCAAGCTCGCCAAGCGCCTGGAAGCCTTGGTTGGGAAGGATGTGGTCGTCCCCCTCCACTCTCGGGAAGTGGTCGCCACTGGCGGCGGAGCCACCCTTAGAGCGCTTTTTACGCCCGGCCACGAGGTGGACCACGTCTGCTATTACCTGAAGGAAGACCGAGCGCTCTTTACCGGCGACACCATTCTCGGGGACTCCTCTTCCACGGTGCGCGACCTGCACAGTTACATGAAGTCGCTCGATCTGTTGACGCGCTACCGTCACGATACCATCTGCCCAGCGCACGGCCCGGTCGTCCCGCCGCCGCGCGGCAGGCGTCTGGTCAGGTGGTATATCAATCACCGCCAGGAGCGAGAGCGGCAGGTCCTGGCTGCCCTCGCCAAAGGCCTGTCGGACGTGGCGGATATCGCCCGTGATATCTATCCAAAAAATCTTCGCAAAGGCCTCCGCCACAGCGCCGAGAACAATGTGAGGACCCACCTGGAGAAACTCGTGAAGGAAGGTCGAGTTCTCGAGAAGCCTTCCTCTTTCGGCTTGGTCAGGTAGTTCCGGAACTCGCACCATCGTCTCGTAGCGTCAGCCGCAACGCTGCCAGCCGGCGCGGTCAGTAGCGCCGTTTTCTTCGATTGCCTCCAGCGCGTATCCGCAGTCGCAATAGACCTCCGGGTTGCGCCAACGCAACTCATACGGTTGGTTGACCTCCAGCGCCCGCTGGAATGCGGCCTGGTCCCTTCTTCGACTTCCTGGCAGAGCCATACTTCACACTTACATACTTCAATAAGATATTTACAAAAACACCAGGTGAATATATAATCCTTTGATACTTCTATCCTGGTTTCAACGAGCAATTCCCCAAGAATCATCCCCCAAACCGAGGATAGAGGCAATCGACCTGTCCGGCAGAGGGGAGGCCGCGGGTAGAAAAGAGGCGTTTAGTGCTGCGTGTAAGTCCCATTTTCACCGGAGAGGCCATCCTCAGGGCGTATCAGAAAGAAGGTAGCCAATGAATACAAGACCAACACCACTCGGCCCGCTGGCCCTTGCGGCTATACTAGGAACCCTCATATTCGTCGTCGGCTGTGGCACGGCATCGCAGCCCGGCCCGGGCCAACAAGCCGCCGGTGACAACGTCGCCAACGGGGGGCCACCCCAGCCCAAGCATGGCGGCACCCTGGTGCTCTTCCAGGGCACCGAGGCGCCCAGCTTCGACCTGCACCAAGAGTCCACAACCGCCGTGAGCGAAGTGGCGGGGTCCTCTTACGATAATCTCGTCCGCTTCGACCCCATGGACAGCAAGGATGCCAATATTCTTCCCGACCTTGCAGAGAAATGGACTGTCACGCCCGATGGCAAGACCTACACCTTCACCCTCCGTAAAGGCGTGAAGTTCCATAACGGTGACACGTTCACGGCCGCCGACGTGAAGTTCACCCTGGAACGGGTTATGAAACCACCCAAAGGCATTTTGAGCCCTCGTCAGACCGCCTTCGAGCCTGTAGCAGCGGTTCAGGTCACAGACGACTCCACGGTGGTCATTCAACTGAAACGGCCCTACGTATCCCTCCTGTCCAATCTGGCCCAGGGCTGGATGGCTATCTATGACAAGAAGTGGGTGGAGGCTAATGGCGACACCGCTCCTGCCAAGCAGATGATGGGCACCGGCCCCTTTGTCTTTGACCACTACACCCGCGGCACAGAACTTGTTCGTAAGAGCAACCCCGACTACTGGAATAAAGGCCGGCCCTATCTGGATAGTATCAAAACACTTATCGTGCCCGACCAAAATACCAGTCTCGCGGCTTTTCGCACAGGGCAAGTGTATATCTCGGCACTCAGCGCAGGGGACTACGAAAAGTTTCAGCAGGAATTTGGCGACAAGATGGTCTTCGAGCGGCTCGGCACCATAAACTGGGGCACACTCTTTTTCAACGCGACCCACAAGCCCTATGACAATCCCAAGGTGCGCGAGGCCCTTAACCTCTCCATCAACCGCTACGACGCAATCAAGGTCGTGGGCCTGGGAGATGGCATATTGGGTGGCTACATGCGGCCTGGTGGTCCCTGGAGCCTCTCGGAGGAGGAGATACAGAAGCTTCCCGGCTACGGCAAAGATAAAACGCAGGACCTGGCCAAAGCCAAGCAGTTGCTGGCCGAAGCGGGCTTCCCCAACGGCTACGACGCGGTGATCAAAACCCGGCAGAGCCAGGGCTACATAGACCACGCCATCTTCGTCATAGATCAGCTCAAGAAGATCGGGGTCAACGCCACAATGAAGCCGTACGAGACCGCGCAGATTTACGAGATTATGGACAAAGGCGACTTTGACCTGGGGACTTGGCCCGGCATGGCCGTCGCTATAGACGACCCGGACGCCATCTACAACGAACTCTACCTCTGCAACTCTCCCCGCAACTGGTCCAGGCTGTGCAGCCCTCAGGTGGACGAGCTGTTTGCGAAACAATCCCAGGAGATGGACCCGGCGAAGCGCAAAGAGATGGTCCTGCAGCTTGAGAGGACCGCCGTGCCCCTGGCCAGCAAGATCATCACCAGTTGGGCCGTCGGGCGCACCGCCTACTTCAGCTTTGTGAAGGGCTACACACGCCATGCGGGTGGCTACAATAACATCCGCTACGATTCGGTCTGGCTGGATAAGTAGTCCGGAAGTTTGCGGGTGAAGAAAGATCCCCCACCGGGTGGCCCTTTCTTCACCTCAGCTCTGTGTCATTGGCGGAGCTGACTCCGACGGCGCGCAGCAGCGCTCGTGCTATTGGCGCGAACTAAACCGGAGCCATCGATGTCAACTAGTGTACTGCGTCAAACGGATGATGCTTTATCCAGAGCCGCTGGCAGGTCTGTTACACTAGGGTGAGTGGCTGGCCAGCCAGGTTCCATAAAGTACGCTATTTCTGACGACCTACACTAGGATGACCTTGCGCCAATTTACGCATGTGACGGGACACCTCCGTCACGTTTAGGGGCGCACGAAAGTTAAGGAGGTCCCCACTATGGCCAACAAAGCGCTTTCCCCATACCGAGTGCTGGAGGTGGGAGGTGGTGTCTCCGCAGCCTATTGCGCCAAACTCATGGCTGATCTAGGGGCAGAGGTGATCAAGATAGAAGAGCCGGGTTCCGGCGATTTCGCTCGGGCCGCTGGTCCCTTTCCTGGGGATGTGCCACACCCAGAGAAAAGCGGCCTTTTTCTCTACCTGAACACCAACAAGCTGGGGATCACCCTGAATCTTGAGTCTACACGAGGCCGCTCCATCCTCCACGCACTGGCAAAAGAGGCCGACATCTTGGTGGAAAACTTTTCTCCCAGTCAGGCGGACGAACTCGGCTTGACCTACACCGCCCTGGCGCCTGTCAACCCGCGCCTCATTGTCACCTCCATTACCCCCTATGGCCTTACAGGTCCCTACCGAGATTACAAAGGCTACCCGCTCAACGCCTTCCACGGAGGCGGAGCGGGCTACAGAGTGGGAGAACCTGATCGTGAACCTTTGACCGTGCCCGGCCATCAGACCAGCTACAGCGGAGGGATTAGCGCAGCAGGTGCGACCCTGTGCGCAGTCTTCGCACGTGCCACCGGCGGTGCACTGGGACAACAGGTGGATATCTCTGAGATGGACGCGGAGGCCGCCTTCTTCGGCAGCACCATAACCACCTTCCTGGCCTCCGGTGAGACGGTAAGGCCGCGCATGGGCCACCGACTAGGCAGCCTGAACGCTGCGCTTCGCTGCAAAGACGGCTTTGTTCATCTAATTGCCGGAACCGAGGCTTGGTGGGGACGGCTGGTGGAATTGATGGGTAATCCTGAGTGGGCGCGGGACCCCTTCTTTCAAGATCCCGCCAACAGAGCGAGCATGCCGGATGAGATGGAGGCGCTCTTAGAGCCTTGGTTGATGGAGCACACAAAGGAAGAGCTCTTTCAGCTTGGCCTAGCTAACCGCGTCCCCATCACGCCCTATTATACGGCGCCGGAGTTGGACCAGTTGCCGCACCTTCGGGAACGCGGGTTCTTCGTCGAAATTGAACACTCGGTTGCCGGAAAGCTCCGTTACCCGGGAGCGCCTTACAAACTCTCTGAAACCCCCTGGGCGGTTCAGCAGCCTGCGCCGCTGCTGGGGCAGCATAACGAGGAAATCTACTGCAAGAGATTGGGTTACAGCCACGATCAGCTTTCGAACCTCAGGACAATGGGCATCATCTAGGAGGCAGGAGATGGCAAGAATCCTTCTCAACAAAGAGCAGTATCCTTTGGCTGGCATTCGCGTGGTCGATTTCGGGTGGGTTTGGGCGGTGCCTTTCTTGACGCAGCTGCTTGGCGATATGGGGGCAGAAATCATCAAGGTTGAGTCCCGAACTCGCTTGGACAGCACCCGACAAGCAAGGGGAGGCCCCGCTGGGGGAAGACCTGACCACCCCGACTGGGCGGTGCGCTTTCACGTCTACCACCGGAACAAGAAAAGCATATCCGTGAACATGGCTACGCCGCGTGGGGTTGAGATTGTGAAAGCCTTGATCCGTGTCACAGACGTGGTGACAGACAACTTCACGCCGCATGTCTTGAAAAACTGGGGCATTGACTACCCCTCGATTAAGAAGATCAAGCCCGATATCATCATGGCGTCCCTGTCTTCTGCCGGCCAAAATGGACCCCTGAGAGACCTCACAACCTACGCGCCAGCCCTGGGCGCGATTGCGGGTTTGGAAACTCTGGTGGGGTATCACGGCGAGCGGCCTTTGGGGTCCACACTAGCCTACATGGATCCGATCGCCGGCACCTATGGAGCGTTTGCCGTCCTTGCGGCGCTCTGCTATCGAGAAGAAACCGGCCAGGGACAGCTTATCGACATGTCGCAGATGGAGGCGTGCATGACCCTCATAGGGGGTCAATTCATGGATTACGCCATGAATAAGCGCGTCGGGGGCACCGAGGGGAACCGGGAGCGGGGGATGGCCCCTCACAACCTCTACCGCTGCAAGGGTGATGACCAGTGGGTGAGTATCGCTGTGAAGACCGAGGACGAGTGGGACGCGCTGTGCATGGTGATGGGCAACCCAGCATGGACTCGGGATCCAAGATTTGCAGACCAGCTCAGCCGGTGGGAGAACCAGGAGGCGATGGATCAGCATATCAATAGCTGGACCCATACGTACGGCTCCTACGAAGTAATGGAGATGTTGCAGAAAGCGGGGGTGGCGGCTATGCCATCGCTCGATACGGTCCAGGAACTGGAGGACCCGCAATTGAATGCTCGTGGGACATGGGTGAAAGTCGACCATCCCACTTTTCCAGATGAGACCATCAACGGCAATCATTGGAAGCTCAGCAGGACTCCCGGAGGGATCTATCGCCACGCTCCGCTTCTCGGGGAGCACAACGAATATGTGTTAGGTGAGATTTTGGGCATTCCCTTTGAAGAAATCAAACACCTGGAACAAGAGGGTGTCCTCTATTAGAGGGCCTATCGGTCACGGCGAATCGCATGACGTGAGTGACCCTTCTGGCGGCTCTGCGATGAAGTCTCTATGGCGTCTTTCCTCTGTCTGCGGCCGGTTCTCCGCGGTCCATGTCGGCACGAGTCTGGTGGGAAGATATAGACCCGCGGTCTTGCGCGGCGTATTATCCCGCTAACAGCCTCACGTTAACACCCCAATCTGATGGAGCCGACAACGGCAGTGGCGGCTTCTGGAGTGTATTGGGGTATGCCAAACTTTCGTAGTCCTGCGTGATGCGCTTTACCTGGCATCCGTAACTGTAGGCGCAGAGGGGGCGCCACCGACCGCCGAAGCTCATATAGAAGGAGACCCGTGTTTCATACCTTGGCCGCCATTGGCCGTTCCACCTTTGCCAGGTATGCCGCCGCCCTGGAATACCGGGACTACCGCAACATGTGGCTCGCCAACGCCTCAGCCCAGGCAGCAGCCTGGGCGCTGGTAGTTGCCAGGGCATGGTTCGTCTATGAGGAGACGGGAATGTCCTCTGACGTGGCCATGGCGACGTTTGCGGCTATGGCGCCGGCCTTCATTGTGCCACCCATTGCGGGGGTTTTGGCCGACCGTTTCGACCGCCGCATGGTGTTGGCGTACACCTACCCCATTAACCTTGCGTCCAACCTGGTCCTGGCCCTCCTGTGCCTGACTGGAACCATCGAGATATGGCAGGTGGTGGCCCTCTCCGCGGTCAACGGCGTGGCACGCTACGCTGGCATGCCAGTGTCTCAGGCGCTTGCGGCCAACCTGGTGCCTCGGGATGTGCTCCTGAACGCCCTGTCCCTCAACGCTGCCACCGCCCATTTCTCCCGGCTCGTGGGCCCGGCAATAGTCACGCCGGTGCTGGCATTGCTGGGAGCGCCCGTGGCCTTTTTCGTCTGCAGCGCTTTGTACGCCGTGAGCTGGTTTCAGGTACTGCAAATTCAAACCCACTCCCGCGGTGGGCTTCAGGAGGGGCGGAGCATTGTCGGCCCCTTCGTGGAAGGGCTCCGCTACCTCGCGTCACAGCCGTTGATTGCCATGGTGACGGTTCTCGTGTGCTTTCACTGCAGCCTGACCATGGCCTTTGAGTCATCCCTGCCCGCCTTCACCAGACAGAGCCTGGGGGACCCCAACGGGTTCGGTATCCTGATGACCGCGGTAGGGCTCGGGGCAGCGGCAGGAAGCCTCTATATCGGCGGTGTCAGGAGTGCGCTGGTTCGGGGCCGGCTGTTCCTGGTCATGGGTCTGCTGAGCGGCATCGGTCAGGTGCTCCTGGCCTTCGCGCCCAACATGGCGGTTGCGTGGGCGGCAGCGCTGGTGATGGGCTGCATGCAGGCTGCTTTCATGACCCTCGGCCAAGCGATCACCCAGTCACTGGCAGAGGACAGATTTCGGGGTCGTATCGCCAGCGTTAATACTATGAGCTTTCAAGGACTGATGGCGCTCATGAACCTGAGCAATGGCTACCTCGTAGACCATATCGGCGCGGTCTGGGTGCTGTCGGTAAACGGCGCCATTTTTGTGGGAATAATGCTCCTGAGCTTCCTGGCCGCCACGCCCCGGCGAGTGTATATCTCCGGTATCCCTGCGGAGGCCCACGCGCGCCCAGACGAGCACGTCAACGTGGCTGCGGGGGTTTAGGCGCAGACGAGCTGTCACGGGCGCATCCAGCAAGGTCCAAGGCACATCACCATCAGGACACAGCGTCCCCAATATGCCGTGCCATCACGTCCACGGCGGCCTTCGGATCACCCATCGTCCGCAGTGCGTCCTCCTTGGCGATGCGAACCAAGTAGGCCGCCCGTTCTGGAGCTCGCTTATTCGTGCCTGTCTTGCGCTTCTGGCCAGACTAAAGTACGCTGATGCTGCTTGATACTGAACATGCAGTGTACGCGGAGAGATTTGCTCATGGCTATGGATACAGACCAAAGTTCCCAGCAGAACACTGCGCTTCGCTGTGTCATGTTCACGTACAACACGCGTATGCAGGGGTATGCGCGCACAAGCCATGTCCGCTTGACGGATCTGCTCAACACTCCAGAGCCAGATTTCGTGCTCCTCCAGAACGTTGAAGTACTTCCCCTAGGATCGGGGGAGAGCGAGCGGATCTCCGCCGCCTCTGTCCTCATCAGAAAAGAAAATGTTATCTTTGCCCTTCCCCTTGACGAAACAGCGCCACCGCGCGAGGTCTCTTCCGGCGGCGCTGCCCTCCTCCAACGGGAAGCCAGACACGCCACTCTGGGAATCGGCCCTTTCACCATAGACGGCACGTTACATTTGGTGCCGGGCGCTGACCTCCTCCAGCATGTGCGAGAATCCTCTTGGCCGTATCTTGCGGTCACCGATGTGACTGTCGGCTACCGGAGTGACACCTCAAGCCGTTTCAAAGCTCCTTTTGTGGTCATCAATCGAAGCTGGATAGACGCGCTCATGGAAGGTGCCAAGTTTTCGGCCGGGCCGTCTCAGCAAGGGAACCAATCATCACCACAGCCTGGCCAGCCAACTATAGGCGAATCCAGCACTCCAACTCGCCCAGGGTACGTCGTCGACAACAACGGAGACGCAGAAGAACGACCAATTATTAGCGGTGACGAAACGGCGGAAGTCCTGTTTGCCTCTCAGATTTTCAAGGAAACTGATGTAAACCTGCTGAAACAGGCGGCGACTGAACTCAGCGGCACCGGAGGGATTACTCGACACGCGGTGCCCACGGGGAGCGAGGTCTTTCGTCACGGAGAGATGGGCGACTCCCTCTACGTGGTGGAAAGCGGTCAACTCGAAGTCATTGCGCCTGACCGAAGCACCGGTGAGTTTCGTCGCATCGCCATGTTGGGACCCGGCGACCTCTTTGGCGAGATGGCTATCCTGGGAGAGGGTAAACGCACGGCGACAGTTCGGGCATTGTCGGAATCGTCGCTCCTAGCGTTGTCCACCAACGCCTGGAAATTTCTCTCCAGTAGATTTCCTGCCACCACAACCAACCTGCTGCGGATCATGGTGCAGAGAAGAGGCCCTAGAGGCGGCCTGTTCCGGCCCTCCTAAGCCCGCTGCCCTTGTCGGCTAGGAGCTACCACACGTCCTGGGTATCGCGCTCGTCGCTCGCGTGGCTGGCCACTTCCAGGATTTCCCGCACGAACGCTCGCAGTCGCAGAACCGCTCGCTTTCCCGGCACTGTCTCGTCAAATGCAGAGCTTGGGTACGCGCTCCCAAAACTCCCCTGAAAACCATGTACCATATCTTGCGGAAAATATCTGCCGTAGGTTCCCACGATCCACTGCGCTCGTTGGACCACGCGCTGATAACGAAGGCTGAGTTTCTCAGCGTCACGCAAGCTCGGCTTGAGGAGTTGGTAGGCTTCTTGCAGACGCTCCACCGCCGCCCGCAACGCGCGCAAATCCTCCGTTTCGCCCGCGCGACGCTCGTGTAAACATTGCGAGCAGACCTTCGGTATCCAGCGTCTCTCCTGGGTGTCAAGATATCGTCGCTGGTCGCCTTCAGCCCAGGGAAAGGGTTTCCCGCAGACCCCGCAGAGAACGGCGACTTCAGGCAGCTTCGTATCCTCATCCAGAACGCTCCCCAAGCGGTCACACACAGGACAAAGACCGGTTTCCTGAACAACCTTTGAGGGGGAAGCAGCCTCAGGATCCTGCGACGCGCCAAAGTCATCTCCATCCAGCGGCAGCCAGAGGACGCCGCAGTGTCGGCATGTCTGCGCCTTGGCTGCTGGATGAGCGGTCATGAGTTTTCCATCCTCATTGCATCTGGCAAGCGCCTTCTTCTAAGATACTTCAGGTCGGCAAGATCAAAGGAGGGTTGGCTATGCCAACCCTCCTACTAACGAACACAAAGCCCACACCTGCGCGGGCTACGCGCCGTCTCCCAGCGCCCGTTCTATCATGGTCATAAAGGTGTCTTCAGGGACAGCGCCCTCGAAGACAATCTTGTCGTTGATAACGATGCGTGGCACCGCCATTACCTGGTACCGCCGCGCCAGTTCCGGGAATTCGGAAGCTTCTATTACCTCCGCCCGCACTCTTTGCGGATTCACCATCGCCATCTGGTGGGCCATCCTGGCCGCGCTGGGACAAAACTGTCACGTGGGCGTCACGAATACGCGTATGTGAACGTCCTCTTGTAAGTTCTTTAGTTTTGTCCGATTTTCTTCTGAAAGCTCAATGTTCTTGGTGGAAAGATCGATGATGTCTTGGATGAGTGTGGCAAACTCGTAGCCGGAAACAAGTCCCAGAAAGCGGGCCGGCCAAGCGTTATCACTGCCCAACACCACTGAGGGAATGCAGTCGATCTGGCGCTCATTCATCTTTGCGCTATCGTCTCGCAGGTCATACACGCTCAGATGCAGCTTGTCGGAAAGCGCCGTCAGTTCCTGCATCAGTTGGTTCGCGGTAGAGCATAGCTCGGACACCTGTTCACGGCCGGGGATGGTCAGCAGCGTCTGCTTTTGCGTGAACAGCTCTATGTCCACATCTTGCTCCAACTGCTGAAACAACTCTTTAATTTGGGCTTCGTCCTGGGCCGAGAAGAGAGGCAAAGGGTTCTCCTTCCTGGAATATGAAGAGGGACTACGAACTACTCAAAGATTAGCATCTCAGTCGGGCAGTGACTAGGCGGCTGCCTCAGACGGAGGAAACGACGGTGTTACAAGACAACGAGGTTGTTGCGATGTACAACCTCGTCACCGTAGTGATAGCCAAGTGCGCTCTGTATTTGTGATGACTTCAGCCCTCTGAGCTTGGCCACATCGTCCGCGTTATAGTTGACCACGCCATAGGCGATTTCGCGGCCAACCGCATCCCGAATACTCACAATATCCCCCCGTTGGAATGCTCCTTCGGCATGCTTTACACCGGCGGGCAGAAGACTGCGGTCATCATGGCAGATTGCGGACACAGCACCCTCGTCGACAGTTATCGTTCCCTTCTGGGAGAGGCCGGAGAGCATCCAGCGCTTCCTGCTCTCCAGCCTGGACGTGGTCGGCAAGAACAGCGTGCCGGCGGGTTCTCCTGCGCAGAGGCGCTGGAGAACATCCTTGTTGTAGCCTCTCGCAATGACCACAGCGACTCCAGAAGCAGTGGCAAGCTTTGCCGCCTGGATCTTAGTGATCATGCCGCCTCTTGCCCGCTTGCTGCTGGTCCCGCCGGCGATAGCTTCAATACGCTCGTCTATTCGCTCAACGAGAGGGATCCGAATGGCGTCACGGTGCAAGGCCGGATCCGCAGTGTAGAGACCATCGATGTCGGTGAGGAGGACGAGGACATCCGCATCGACAAGATTAGCAACAAGAGCAGAAAGGTTATCATTGTCGCCAAAGGATGCTCCCTCTAGCTCATCCACTGCAACCACATCGTTTTCATTCACAATGGGGACGATGCCCAACTCAAGCAGAGATAAGAGGGTATTCCGCGCATTGAGGTAGCTCTGCCGGTTCTGCAAGTCGCCGCGCGTGACAAGGGTCTGAGCGATGGTGATGTCATGCCATCCAAAAAGCTGGTCGTATGCATCCATCAGAATGCTCTGGCCAACCGCCGCGCAGACCTGTCGCAATGGGACGTTCTTGAGCTGCCGTAAGTTGCCCAGCCTGTGCCGTCCCGCTGCAACAGCGCCAGAAGAGACCACAATCACCTGCCGGCCTTCTTGCTGTAACCGCGCGATCTGTCCAACAAGGCCGGCCATCACCTCAAGGTCTAGTTTGTCAGTGCCGGCGGTCAGGAGATTCGTGCCCAGCTTTACGACCAGCCTATGGTAGCTCATTAGCGGCCATACTGCGTCTTCGGAGTTCGTCATCTGCGTTTGGTCCACTTCACCGGCTACCCTGAAATGGGTGCGGCCACTAGTCCAAGACTCTGGTCAATATCATACTGACGATGCTGACCAGGATCGCCCCAAAGAACGCCGCGACGAAACCACTGACCGAGAAACCAATGCCGAACTGCGCGGCAAACCAGGAAGTAACCAGCAACATGAGAGCATTGATGACGAGGGTGAAAAGCCCCAAGGTCATGGCCTGCAGCAGGCAGGTGAAGCAAGAAACAAAGGGGCGTATGAGCGCATTGACAAGGCCGAAAATTGCGCCGGTAAGCAGGGCGCTCTGCCAGTTCTCAAAGATAATTGCGCCGGGCGAAAAGAAGTTCAGGATGTACGCCGCTCCCACAAGAGAACCGGTGTTCACCACAAACCGCAAGACTAAATTTGTGAGGGGTCCTCGCTCGTCGTTCCTAGCCACTATGCCACTCTTCTGCCCGTATATGCCCCAAATGTGCCGGTGTCCTGTTTCTGAAGTTCTACACTAATGTCATTCTGAGCGAAGCGAAGAATCTTGGATGGTGCCGCCCCCCGCCAGATGCTTCACTGCGTTCAGCATGACATGTTTAAGACCTCGGGTATATACGACGAATTTCGGAAACTCCACACTAGTGGAGCTCCTTAGGAAGAACCTTATCTGTTGGTCTCTGTTACGTTAGCCCCATGTTCCTGTAGAGTGTAGCCATATGGATTGCGGTGAGGGCTGAACTCACCCCGCTATTGCTGAATTGGGCTCCCGCCCTGTCTCGCGCCTGCTCCACGGTGTTCGTCGTGAGCACGCCGAAGATAACCGGGACGCCGGTATCCAAACCCGCCTGCAAGATACCCTCGGCTGCGCTCTGGGAGACAAAATCAAAGTGGGGCGTGTCGCCACGGATAACTGCGCCCAAGCACACAACTGCGTGATATTTACCGCTCTGCGCCATTTTTTTTGCCGCCAATGGCAACTCAAAGGCGCCAGGCACGTACGCAACGGTGACATCATCATCTCGCACACCACTACCCTTTAACGTGCGAAGAGCGCCTTCCAGGAGGCGCTCAGTGATAAAGCTATTGAACTGGGAGGCAACTATCCCTATGGTCAGTCCCTGGCCCTCCGGTGAGCCGGTGTGCGCCTCTGCCAAATCTTACCTCAACCTGTTTTGATATCCGGTGCATCAAAGATATGGCCCAGCTTGTCACGCTTCGTCTCCATATAGCGCCTGTTTTGAGGAGTCATCGGAGCGATGATAGGCACCTGGTCCACCACCTGAAGACCGTAACTCTCAAGGCCGACCCGTTTTTTCGGGTTATTAGTTAAGAGTTTTATCTTGGAAAGTCCCAGATCCACAAGGATTTGGGCCCCAATGCCGTATTGTCGTGGGTCAGGCGGAAAGCCTAACGCCACATTTGCCTCAACCGTGTCCATACCCAGGTCTTGCAGCGCATACGCCTTGAGCTTGTTATGGAGTCCTATGCCTCGTCCTTCCTGACGCATGTAGAGGAAAACGCCCCGCCCATCCACAGCAATCCGCTGCAAAGCCAAGGCCATTTGCTCGCCGCAATCACACCGGAGACTTCCAAACACATCACCTGTCAGGCACTGGCTGTGGACCCGGACTAGCACCGGGTCTGAACCAGAGAGATCACCAAGGGTCAACGCAACATGCTCATCAGAGTCCACGTCGCTCTTGTAGGCAATAGCGGTGAAGTCACCCCAGCGCGTTGGAAGCTGCGCTTCGGTAACCCGGTGCACCAACTGCTCTCGCTGGTGTCGATATGCGATGAGCTGGGCGATGCTGATGATCTTAATCTGATGCTTTTTGCCAAATTCTTCAAGCTGGGCCAGGCGGGCCATAGTCCCGTCTTCGTTCATTATCTCGCAGAGAACCCCCGCAGGGTAAAGCCCGGCAAGTCGCGCAAGGTCTATGGTGGCCTCTGTATGCCCTGACCGTTCAAGCACACCGCCATCCTTGGCGCGCAGGGGAAACATATGTCCAGGCATCGCAATATCATCCGGCCCGGTCGCAGGATCAATAATCGTTTTGACGGTCGCTGCGCGATCATAGACCGAGATCCCGGTAGTGGTCGCGTGCTTAGCTTCAACAGAGATCGTAAAAGCGGTGCCCTGCGCGGCGGTGTTGTGCTGCACCATGAGAGGTATCTGCAGTTCATCGAGCCGTTTCCCAGTGACGGGCATGCAAATGAGGCCGCGCCCATGAGTAGCCATGAAATTAATGGCCTCCGGCGTCACCTTTTCTGCAGCGATGATCAGATCGCCTTCATTCTCCCGGTCTTCGTCATCAACCACGATGACGAACTGACCGGCCTTTATCTCTCCCAGTGCCTCATCAACGGTGGCTAAAGACATGTGGTCACCTGCCTCTTGTGCCAATGTGCGTATCTGCGCCCTCCCAACAACCGGTATTACTCACTCCTTAGAATACACCAAACGTACAAACCGCAGCGCAGTCTCTGAGAACAATCATGCCTCTCATAAGCGCCCTTGTCGGTGCTTGGCGTTTAGGACTTGGCTTCCTCCGGCTTTGGATTGAGGTACGCGTCCGGATTGGCAACGAACTTATTGCGGCAACGCAGGCTACAGAAATAATAGCGCTGACCTTCATGGCTGTAACGAGTAACGCCGCCACTAAGAACCCCGTCAGGATCGACTTCCATGCCGCACACAACGTCTTTGACTAATGCTGCCATTGCAGGAACTCCTTTCACGCTCGAATTATGCGGCTTTTGTGTTGACGGGTGGGCCAACATGAGAAGCCGCGGTTGCTGTGTCCGCTATTCTAATTCCGCCTTCCTAGCCAGTCAAGGAGATGATGAAATTGTCAGGCCGTTTTGGGCATCGGTTGAGTTGTCAGCAGACGCTCTACATACCTCGCAAGAACATCGGTCTCTAGATTTACCTGTTCTCCCACCTGGCGCTTCCCGAGGTTGGTGTGTTCCCGAGTGAACGGGATGAGCGTTACAGAAAAGGTGTCGGCCTCACAATCCACGACCGTGAGGCTCACTCCGTCGATGGCAATAAACCCCTTTGCCACAATGAAGCGCATCAACGCATCCGGCGCCCGGAAACGAGCCGTCACACCGTTGCTGCCATCGGGCGTAAGTGAGACTACCTCAGCCGTACCCTCAACGTGGCCCTGCACCACGTGACCTCCCAGACGCCCATCGACGGGCAGCGCTCGCTCCAGGTTCACGCCGTCTCCGGACTGAAGCGTGCCGAGATTCGTCCTGCGCAGTGTCTCCGGCACCGTGTCCACAGTAAAGCACTGTTTGTCAAACGTGGTTATGGTGAGGCAAGCGCCGTTGACATTAATACTGTCGCCCAGTTTCACACCGTCCAGCACTACGTTGGCCTCGATGGTGAGCCCGTCAGCGCGAATCGAACGGACCATGCCTATTTCCTCGACGATACCGGTAAACATCATGACCTCCGTACGCCGCTTGCGTAAACACGCGCGCAGACTGTTCTCCTCACACACGCCCTACGGTCTCACGTACCCCTTGACCAGTATATCTGTTCCCAGCCGGCGCACCGTGACGTCGCTCAGCCACAGACCTTGTTCGATGCGGGCAGCGCCGAGGCCCGCCACCGCGGTGTGCGCTCCTTCTCCTCCCAGGATAACCGGCGCGAGAAACGCGAGAACCTTGTCGACAAGCCTCAGGTCCATTAGTGAGCCGATGAGTGTCCCGCCGCCCTCAACCAAAAGGTTGATGTAGCCCATCTGGCCGAGCTTTTGGAGCAGTAATTGAAGATCGACCAGCGCGCCGTGGCCGGAGCACCGCATCACCAAAGCGCCCCGACCTTCCAAGGCACCGACCTTTGCTTCTTCAGCGCTGTCGCTCACCGCAATAATGCACGCGCCCTTGGCCGACAGCACTTTGGCATTCAGAGGTGTGCGTGCCTTACTGTCAACGACTATTCGTACGGGTTGTTTTGCCTGGACTATGCCTCTCGGCCTGGCCGTGAGTTCAGGGTCGTCTGCCAGCACGGTGTTTATCCCGACCAACACACCGTCGGAAGATGCCCGCACGCGATGTCCGTAGTCTCTGGCCTTGTCTCCCGTGATCCACTTAGATTGCCCCGTACGGGTCGCTATCTTGCCGTCGAGGCTGGCCGCAAATTTTGCCGTGACAAAGGGCATGCTGGTCAGGACAAACTTGGCGTGCGCTTCCACCAACTCCTGAGCCGCCTGCGCATGGCGTTCATCGGCAACCGTCGTTATGCCTGCCGCGTCCAGCGCGCGCATGCCACCGCCGTTGATCAGGGGATTGACATCCCTGGCGGCAACGTATACCGCCACGACACCGGCAGCTTTGACGGCATCGACACATGGGGGTGTGCGGCCAAGGTGAACGCAGGGCTCAAGGGTGACATAGAGCGAAGAGCCTTGCGCCTGTGTGCCTGCAGCACGCAAGGCCACCACCTCGGCATGGGCATCGCCCGGGGGTTGAGTGTATCCCTCGCCAATAACATGGCCGTCCTTGACCAGGACGGCCCCCACGGGAGGATTTGGACTTGTCGATCCTTGCGCCTTACGCGCGAGCCTTATCGCCCGCGCCATATAGTCTGCCACGATTGCTCACGGAGTTAGAGATTTTCGAGCGGCGGAATACTGCTCCCCATGCGCCCATTATTCCTGATAGTTTTCACCATGCCGTCAATCCACACGGAATTGGCTGTTAACGCTCAGTCCTCTTCCCGTGAGAGGTCCAGGATTGAGATAACCCCGCTGCCAAACAGCACCATAAACAAGCCCTCAATCGCAAGCTTTATCCCAGTCACCATTTTTTGCATCATATCTCTAGCGCCCTCGCAGAACAGCAGATTTACAACGATACGTGAAGGCATTATACATGAGGTCACGGCAAAAGAGAATTCTTCTGCAAGCGGTCGGCGGTTTCAACGCCATGGTGCATTCTCACCTGCCGTCCCTCACCACTATTAGCTATACTGGTACCGACTGAATTCCGACGTCTGAAGATGTGAGGCTTTTGCAAGATTAAGGAAGGGGTAACCGAATGGCAGTGATGACTGGCGGCCAGGCTTTGGTGCAGCAGTTGAAACGTGAGGGGGTGAAGGTCATCTTTGGCCTCCCTGGGGTCCAGCTCGATGGCGCGTTTGACGCGCTGTATGAAGAACGCGGGAGCATCCGTGTCATCCACGCACGCCATGAGCAGGCGACCTCCTACATGGCCGATGGCTATGCCCGCAGCAGCGGCCAGGTCGGCGCCTGCCTGGTGGTGCCGGGACCCGGCCTTCTCAATGCCGCAGCCGGTCTCTCCACTGCCTATGCCTGCTCTTCTCCTGTCCTCTGTATCGCAGGCCAGATCAACGCGGACCTCATCGGCGTCGGCCGCGGCGCGCTCCATGAAATCAACGATCAGCTTGAGATGATCGGCAGTGTGACCAAGTGGGCGGGAAGAGCGATGCGACCTGAAGAGGTGCCGGGCATTGTGAACCGCGCCTTCCAAGAGCTGCGCCGGGGCAGACCCCGACCCGTTGAAATCGAAATCCCGCAAGACGTCCTGCTTACTCAGGCGGAAGTGCAGCTGCTTTCCCCAGCGGCAACGGAACAGATGCCGGGTGACCCTGACCTGCTGGAACAAGCAGCCAAAGCGTTGGGCAACGCCCAAAGGCCGCTGATCTTTGCCGGAGGCGGCGTCCTCTCCAGCGGCGCGTGGGATGAGCTGAGGCGCTTGGCTGAGCTTCTCGAAGCCCCCGTCATCATGACCAGCAATGCGGGGGGGGCCCTTTCTGACCAGCATTACCTTGCCCAGGTGGGTGTGGCGGCCTCAGTCCTCACTCCAGATTCGGACGTGATCCTTGCCGTCGGCACCCGCTTTCTCCAGCCTGCAACCGCTCCCTGGAAAGTTCAGCCCGCTCAGACCGTCATACGACTGGACGTCGACCCGGTGGAGATGGGCCGCAACCATACGCCGGACATCGCGATTCAAGCGGACGCCAAGCTCGGCCTGACGGAACTTGCGCGGCGGGTCGAACGCCACAATCGCAAGCGGGACTCTCGCCAGGAGGAGTTGACCTCCCTCAAGCTAGAAATACGCGCGGTCCTTGAACGAGACGAAAACCGAGCGCCGTGGGTCATGGCCGTGCGGTCGGAGTTGCCGGAAGAGGGCATCCTTGTGGGGGAAATGACCCAGATGGGCTACTGGAGCAACGCAGGCGGTTTTCCGGTTTACCGACCCAGGACGTACTTTACGCCGGGGTATCAGGGAACCCTCGGCTTCGGATTCCCCACGGCGCTGGGCGTAAAGGTGGCCCACCCGGACAAGCAGGTCGTGTCCATCAACGGCGACGGCGGGTTCATGTATAACGTGCAAGAGCTTGCGACCGCAGCGCTCCACAAGATCAATGTGGTGGCCATCGTGTTCAACGACAGCGCGTTCGGCAACGTGAAACGCATCCAGGCCACGCAGTTCGGTGAGCGGTATATTGCGTCAAATCTCCTAAATCCCGATTTTGTGAAGTTGGCCGAGTCCTTCGGCATTGCCGGAATGCGGGCAAAGAACCCCGCAGAGCTGCGCGCCTGCTTACGGGAGGCCCTCGCCCTCAATGCTCCGGCGCTTATCGAAGCGCCCGTCGGTGCAATGCCCGCAGTGACGGTGAATACCGGCAATTGGACGTGGCAGCGATAGCCGGCGGCAGCGCAGCCTCTATTTTTCCCTTGACGGGAGCATTACCGCCGCCTATCCTGTGCGCAACTGGCCTCATGCTAACTGATAGGATTTGCCGGTAAGGAGTTGCTCCATGCCCAGCGAACGCATCCAGCGCCAGATCGATGCCCTGCTCGACGAGGCGGATGCTGCTATTAAGCAACTCGACTGGCCCACTGTGCTGGCCCGCGCTCAGGCGGCCCTTACCATGGACGCGGCGAACAGCGATGCCCAGAGCTACTTGGCTATCGCCGAACGGGGCCTCGGGAGCGCCACTCCAGAGGCAGCAAGTGAGCAAAGCACTGCGCTTCCTGCTCCGGCGCCCGCCTCCGCAGCCCACCTCCTTCGCGAACGGCCGCTATGAGGTGAAGCGGTTCCTGGGCGAGGGCGGCAAGAAGCGGGTCTACCTGGCCCACGACCCCCTCCTGGACCGCGACGTCGCCTTCGCCCTCATCAAGACCGAGGGCCTGGACGACGTGGGCCGCCAGCGCATCACCCGAGAGGCCCAGGCCATGGGACGGCTCGGCTCCCATCCCCATATCGTGAGCGTCTTTGATTTAGGAGAAGAACCCGTAGGGGCCTTGCGGCATGCTGCGCCCGATGGCGGGGCGGACACCCAGCCGTTCATGGTCACCGAGCTCATGGGCGGCGGCGACGTGGAAGGGGCCATCGAGAAG
>ORJL011606809.1_pt1 | contig 90638 bp, 87 predicted proteins | sample 1779941 | NCBI WGS metagenome assembly ORJL01 (sample SAMEA104232317, study PRJEB22302) | groundwater metagenome | biome: forest; feature: aquifer; material: groundwater | place: USA | collected 2011-08-07 | depth 5.8 m | reverse complement strand
TCACTCCGGAAGGAATCCGTATCGGCAGGCAAACCCATCACCCCGCAGGTTGTGGTGCAGGCAATCATGTTTACCCCCATCTCCTTGGCCATAACAATCATCTCATCGATGGAGGGCATGTTGGTTTCCTTCATCAGCTTTTTCATCATCCAGGTACCCATACCCATCATATTGAAGCGGGAAAGCTTCAATCGTTTTGAGCCTCCCCGGTTCATCATGTTCAGCATCTTTCTCATTATGCCTTTACTTTTCAGGCTGCCTTCATTCTTTTTAATGATATTCAGTCCCCAGAAGGTGAAGAACATATTGACTTCCATGCCCATACTGGCACCGGTAGTCGCCAGCATGAAAGCCGCTAAAGCCCGTTCCAGGTCTCCACTCAAGACAGCTATGGTTAGTTTCTCTTTTTCTTCCGGTTGACCTTCATTCTTCTCAGTAGGTTGAGCTACGGTCTGCGCCATTTGATACCTCCTTATAGTAGCTTGACCCCAGAATCCAGACCACCATCCTCTCCCGCTGGATCCCGATTTTCATCGGGATGACATTTAGTATGAATGCTAACCCTTAATCTTAGTGCCACAACTCTGGCATATCTTATCGTCTTTTGCCATAGGCTTACCGCATTCGGGGCAGAAAGTTAAAGCTGCTTTACAAGCCTTACAGTACGGGAGAGATTCATCGACTATTTTCTCCTCACAATAAGGACAGGCGCAGTGCTCTTCAGCATCATGTTCATGACCGGAGCTCGCATCAGCGACTACCGGTTTGCCGCTCTTTTTACCCAGGTAATCCTGAATGGCTTTATGCAGGGCTTCATCACCAAGGTTGGAGCAGTGCATCTTGTTCTTGGGTAACCCATCCAGCTCTTTGGCAACCATGCTGGCATTGATGTTCATTGCTTCATCCAGAGTCTTACCCATTGCCATTTCACTGACCATGCTGGAGACAGCAATGGCTGCCCCGCAACCGAAGGTCTTAAACTTAACATCCGCCAGACGGTTGTCCTTCACTTTGATGTAGAAGGTCATCATATCTCCGCAGACAGGATTACCCACCTCCCCTACCCCATCCGGATTCTCAATCTCCCCAACGTTGCGGGGGTGCATGAAGTGGTCCATAACCGTGTCGCTATAGATTGGCATATTATTTGACTCCTTTACTTTCTTTCAGGAATTTAGAATAAAGCGGCGACATCTGCCGCAAATTTTCGAAAATAGGAGGCATTACCTCCAGAACGTAATCCATATCTTTTTGCGTATTATCTTTACCCAGCGTAAGAAGTAGCGAGCCCTGGGCAAGCTCGTGAGGCAGGCCCATGGCAATAAGAACATGAGAAGCTTTAAGAGCCTTGGAGGTGCATGCTGAGCCGCTCGATACAGCTATTCCTTTCATATTCAAAAGCATGAGCATGGACTCGCCCTCGATAAACTCAACACAGAAGCTGGCGTGACCGGGCAGGCGGTTAGTCGGGTGGCCGGTAACTAGTACATGGCTCACCTTGGTAGGCAGTTCTTTGAGCAGATAGTCACGAAGCGGGGTGAGCCTCTGCATTCTGGCTGCCATATCATCCGAGGCTATTTCAGCGGCTTTGCCCAGGCCGGCGATTGCGGGCACATTCTCCGTCCCGCCGCGCCGACCTCCCTCCTGAATGCCCCCATCGAGGAGAGGTATAATTCGGACTCCCTTGCGCACCCAGAGCGCCCCAACACCCTTCGGGCCATAGAACTGGTTGCCAGCCAGACTTAAGGCATCCACACCCAGCGCTTTCACGTCAACAGGTATCGTCCCCGCAGTTGCTACAGCATCGGTGTGGAAAACGATGCCTTTTTCTGTAGTAATCCTGGCGATTTCCTGTATCGGCTCGATGGTGCCCACCTCTCCGTTGGCATGCATCACAGATACCAGCACGGTATCTTTTCTGATTGCCTTTCTCACTTCCCCGACATCTATTACGCCATACTTGTCCACCGGCACCAGGGTCAACTCAAAACCTATCTTTTCCATGGTCCTGGCTGAGTTCATCACTGAGAAATGCTCGATAGCCGAGATGACGATGTGCTTGCCCTTGTTTTGCTGGGCCATCGCCAGCCCTTTTACAGCGAAATTGTTGCTTTCCGTCCCGCTGCCCGTGAAAATTATCTCTTCGCTGTTGGCACCGATAAGCTGAGCTACTTGGGCTCGGGCATTATCCAAGGCTTCCCGGGCAGCGTCACCCCATTCATGAAGCGAGGAGGGGTTGCCAAAAGCCTCATCAAAGAAGGGCATCATCGCCTCCCGCACCTCAGGTAGAAGAGGAGTAGTGGCAGTATTATCCAAGTAGACTTTTCTCATTTCGACACCTCCTCCATTATACTCCTAATCTAACAAATCATCTCCCGGCAGGATATGATATATGTATCAAGACTTATTATAACAGATAGTTTTAGCTACAAACAAGGTAAAGCAGGTTATTGATGGTAAGGGTGTTTTGAGGCTAACTAAAATAATAGCCTTGCTGACTTAGTAGCAAGTTAGTAGCAAAAAGGAGGGCTTGACTTTAAGGTGGTCAAGCTAGTGACTTCCTGTTCCTGGTTATCGGTGGATACTCTGCAATAGACGTCTGCTCTCATTGACGATATGCCTCGGTTTCATGTCCAACCATAGCCCACCACTCACACCCAACAGACTGGACATCTATAACATAATCTCCCTTTTCTTCAATTATGAAAGCTTGTCTCCCGCCCATTCCTGATATAGTTCTCGTAGTTATGGGCAAACTGCTTAGTTTATACGGGTCATTCTTTCGATAGACTCTTACTGTTAGATTAGTTGCAACTTGGCTCGTTTTAGTTCTTATAGCGACATTAACCACATAAGGGGGGTTGAGCGATTTAAAATCTAATTGCCTAGAACTTGAATATACCCATTGCTGAATTTTGTTTAATTCTATTACGTTAGGAAACATTGAAAGGCCAGCGAGAAAATACTCTTTTATGATTGCTGGCGGAGGTGAATTTGATGTTTTGCTTGTTGGGGTATTTGCACTGACTTTAGATTCAGTTTTGTTAATAGTTTGTATTCCCATCCAGCTTGTCATTTTATCTTTCGCTGCTGAAATTGGCTCTACACCTGCGAAGGCAAATACCAATAGTATGGCTAGAAGAGAAGCTACGGTCAATAAGAATCCTGGCCTCTTATTCCTGTATTTTGCGCTACGAAGTATTGCAATACACCAAATCGTAATAACACTGTCTGCTATGAACAAAATACTACCGATAATAGGAGGCAATGCGTGTAGGTAAAATAATCGATAGCCAATCCAGACGGCTGCTATGAGGCACACAATAACAATAAGGTTTAAGGACAACTTCTTTAAGCCGGTCCTTGATTTCCCATTAACCCCCTTCCTTCGAACTTGTTGATTCAATCGAGCCGAAGGAGTTACCTTGTCTATAATACGGCTACGGAATCCAAGTAAGGCTGGCCCTTCTTTTTTAAACCGCTCTAATCTGGCTTGTACGCAATTCTGACAGTTACATGATGGTGGGTGAGGGTTGTTATTGGCTTCCCGATTATTCATACCCTTCCTCCGGTAATCCGAATTAATTCGCCTTTGGTTTGCACAAATGTGGCAAAATACAAGACGGAACGGGTAGATAGTCCTTCAAGTCTACTAGGCCATTATTGACCATAATGTAGCAGTTAGTTATCTAAGTTATTCTGTCTTGTTATATTATGCGGGGCTATTCTTTGTCAATAGCCAATGCTCTGAATTTCGGGCTGTCATTTCTATCTATCCCTGCTTCTGCTAGAGTGGGGATAGCACTAACTAAATCAAGTCGGTGGTTTCCCCCGCCCTCACTTGGAATATTCAGCTCAATCCACATAGACTACGTGGTATGTTGTGTTTAGCTTCACTACGTGGCACGTGGTAGCGGTGTATATTATTTATTATTAGAGATAGACCTTTAACTGCCTTGCCCTGTTTCAGCCCGCCATCTATCAAGGTGTCCCAGCTTAGTGGCAGCCCATAGGAAGCGCTGTCCTTTGACTCTCAGACGATAAACACCAGTTACCTCGGATTGCTTTACGTATCCATACCTCTTCAGCCTATGCAGAGAGGCATCAATCCCAGCAGGTGATACTTTACCCAACAAGACCATCCTTATCAATGACGGCTGATATGCTCCTCTATTTATCGCCCACAACACTAATGTCTTCGTCCGGTTATGGATGCCTCTAAAGGACACTGTATGGCGCACATATTCGAGGTAGTCCGGGTAGACTAATAAAGTATTCAATAAGACACCCCTTGCCAATCTCCTTGAATAGTACTATAGCTAGTTGAATGTCATGGCAACTAAGGACAGCAATATTCCTTCATTAATGACTTACCTCACATTTAGGATGTTTTACCACCTAAATCTCATCTTAACTGAGCACTTCGTCCAGGCTTGCTCGAAATTCATTTTCGTCGGCGATGTTATAGAATGGTACGCCAATCAAACGGTATTTCTTATCTTCAAATGTCAGCGTTTTGCTCTCAAACTCTACTTTGATATTTTTGAGAAAATCCAGCTTCCACGGCTCGGCCTTCTGTAACATCTTCCCCTTCGGCTCGATGAACAGTTGATAGGTTAGCAGTGCTCCGCCTTTCTGCCGCAAGAACAACACAAAATCCGGTTGGAAAGCTTGACCGTCAGCGAAATTATATATGGCAAAATGCCCTTCGTTGCGTATCAGATAGATGTGCTGGTATTCCGTCTGAAGCTTCTTCATCTGCCTGTCGAGCATACGGACAAAGGCTTTTTCTTCGCTCGTGCCGTAGACTGTGTTGAAGGCAAACCAATCTTTGGAAGACACGAAGTATTCGAACTGAGCATCATCTTTAGCGCGGGGGTTATCAGCGTCGAATTTCAAATCCTTGTCATCGAAGACCTCGTGCACCAATTTACGCTTGAAGTCATGTGTTCCCTCGTAGTCGGTGACGTTAGCACGGATTTCAGATTCGATTTGCCCCAGCAAGCCTAACATAGCGTCGAGCTTTTCAGGACGATTCTCGTCCAGGTATTGCACGTTCCCTTGAAAGGTGATTTCAAGTCCGCCGAGGTAGTCTCCTGATGTCACGAAGTGGACCATCGAAGTAAGACCTGGGAAATAGCGTTTGAGCGAGCCAAAAGTAAAGAACGGATTGCGCGCGATAGCAGCTTGAATAATGTTGCGTTCGATGTTTTGTACTTTCAGGTCCTGGCGGACTTCATCTTTTAGGATTACATTTTTATCACCGGTTCCGAGCGCCACAGTCGCGCCGCCGTGACCGGTGGCAATAGCATAGGTGTAGTTTCGTTTCTTAACACCTAAATCAGCAAAGGACTTTACCCGCTGATAATCTTTGGGCAGGCGGTCGTTGAGCCAAACCACGCCGTATTTGTAGAGGTCAGTCTTCTTAAACTTCTCTTTGAGTAAGAGATGTCGAGTCACTTCGCGCTCGTCCATCATGCCCTGCTCAACCAGCGCGGCGCGGATCTCGGTAATATAGCGCGAGTCGTTAATGCTGTGATAGTGTAGCTCTTCCAGCACCCGTAGTTCCTGTTCCATGTCACCATCGAATTTACGGCGAAAGCGGTCGTCACTTTCTGGCAAAACAAATGGGAAATAACGGGCCCCGCGTCCAATTAGCTGCGCTTCGGACAGGGTGGTAGACCCGATTTTTGCCCGGCCCGTGTCACGTGCTTCGTAACAGCGGACAATATCAAACAGATTCAGCACGTCCCAGCCCTCGTTGAGTTTCTGGACGGCGAAAATTGCCCGCACCCGGTTGCTCTTGTCTTCAAGCGAGTTCAGAAGAATCTGGTATTGCTCTTTCTCTGTTTCTTCGTTGACGGAGAGACAATAATCTTGGTGGAAGTCCCGCTTCAACCGTTCCACTAATTGCTCGTCGCTGATTTTGTTTTCGGCAAAGAAACGAAAGGCGTGTTGAACAATGGGAATGTCCGATTTGCGGATGCCGGCGACTTGCTTTGCCGTGAGGCCGTCAATGAGTACGTGAAAATTGGCCTTGTTTTCCAACGATTGCGCGATAGTTCGCTGAGCTTTGAAAAGAATCACGGGCTTGAGATTAATGTGGTATTTGGCTGCCACTGCCTGTTTATACTGATTCAGAACTAACGCTTGAAGGATGCGTTCTTTCTGGTCAAAGTCCGATTGAATGATCACGATATCCTTTGAAAAGCGGTCATTGCGAAATTGGAGCAGGTCATAGCGGATAATGACCTTGTTTCGGTATTTCTCTACCATCGCGGGCGTGGCGTAATCATGCGTGGCAGTAAACTCCAGGAGAAGATTCTGTTCGTTCTGAGTAAAAATACGCTCGATGGTATTTTCCCAACTCTCGAACATTTCGGTCTGGGCTTTGGTTTTGACATTAATGTGATGCGCTTCGTCAGCAATCATAACCACTTTATGCTTACGGAAGTCTTCAAAGGTGATAGAGTTCTCCTTTTCGGTCGTCAGGTCGGAGTGGAGTTTTTGAATGGTAGTGAAGCAAATATTAATGTCATTCGGATTGACACCTTCAAAGTTTTCAACCGGGGAAATCCGTACCCGGCGGTTGCCAATGATAATTTCCTGATTGAAAAGATATTTGATGGAAGCGGAATTGAGGAAGTTGTCTCTGGTCTTTTCAATGATGTTAGTGGAATTGACAAAGAACAGGTAATTGCGATAACCCTGCTCGTAGAGATAGAGAATCAGTCCAGCCATGATGAGCGTCTTGCCGCTCCCCGTTGCCATATTGAAGAGTAAGTGCAGGGGATAGGTTTTGCCGGGAAACTCGTTTTTGTGGCAATGGAAAAAGCGGGCAAAGGCTTCTATTTGATAGGGGCGGAGTTCGTATTTGGGATTCAGGTTTTGCGTCACGCTATCGGGGACTTCCTTTTTCAGGAAGCCCATGCTAGAGACGGCGTTCAGTGTTTCGTAAAGAAATTGCTCAGGCATTATACGCTTCCCCGTAGAATGCCCTGTTCAACGCCTTATTATTCTTGCTAACCTTGAACTGCGCGTCGTCTATCTCGGAGAGATTCACGTATAGTTGGTTCTTATCCAGCAATTCGGCCATCAGGCGTTTTTGTTTTTCTAAACCATTTTTGTCCTTGCTGAGTGCTTTAAAGTCATTGATGGCTTCTTCGGGTATTTTGGGATTGACGTACCAGTTTAAAAACGAGCCTTCGGCCATGTCTTGCCATATTTTGAGTAGTTCCTTGCTGGTCTTGGCGTCTTGAATGCGCTCCATAAACGCTTCGTTGTATTTCATCAACTCGCAGTAGATGAAGTCACCGCCGCCTTGTAGGTTGACGAATTTTGAGATTCCAGTCTGGTCGCCATTGATGACTTTCTGAAGGCGGACAACGCTATTACTCTCTCCATAATCAAGTTGTTCAATACCGATATACTGCCTTCCGATTTTATGAGCGACGGCAGCAGTCGTCGCTGACCCAAGGAAGAAATCTAGAACTATATCTCCCTCTGAAGTCCCAAGTCTAATGAACCGTTCAATAAGTTTCTCCGGCTTTTGTCCCGCCAAATCATAAACCGCGTCACTTCCACGATTCATATTCCCTATGTCGCCCCAAAAATTGTCTATTTGCTTTCCAATTTCAAGGCGTTCGTTTAGATAGTATTTTTCACGTATGGTCTTGTGAGTGATGTACAATCGATTGTCATTTTCTAACGCCTTTAATTTTTCTTTCGTCATCCTCCAGCCCTTAGCCGGGCATTTCCAAACCTTTCCGCTGTTATCAATATAATCGTAAGTTGTTTGTGGCCCAGGGCCACCAGTTTTTTGCAAACTTACCGTTGTGTAGTGACCTCGCTCATCATTATCGTCTTTATTGTAGGAGTTTTTATCTTTTTGTGTTAGTTCGGACGTGATCGGCACCAAGTTCGTCCTCTCTTTTTTTGAGTACAGGAGGATTGTGTCAACATTCCAGGGTAAGTTCTTAGAGACGGTTTTTCCAGCGTAGGTTCTGTGCCAATAAATAGAATTTCTATAATTTTGCTTTCCAAAAATGTCATCCATCAGTATTTTTAAATAGGCATTTTCGTAGTCATCGCACTGGACAAAAATAAAACCATCATCCGACAATAGGTCGCGCGCTGCTTCAAGTCTGTTCTTCATAAATGTAAGCCACGTGGAATGGTTGAAATTATCATTGTAACCAAACGAATCATTCCCGGTGTTATATGGCGGGTCAATGTAAATCAGTTTGACCTGGTCGCGAAACTGGGTTTTGAGCGTATGCAGAGCCAGCAGGTTGTTACCTTTGAGTATTAAGTTTTCTCGAATCACGCCGTTTTCATCGCGCTTAAAGCCAGTGACCTTGTCTTTGCCCTTTGCCGTGTAACGCACAAAGTTGGTCAGCACTTTGGGGTCAAGCAGACGAGTGATTTCATCCTGAGCCAGCACCTCGTTGAAGAAGATTTCCTTGCGTTTTTCTTCTTCCTGCGTCTGTCCACCTTCCAAAACCGTATCCTTGTAAGGCCACACCAGCGCCACTTCGCCACGCTCGCGCAAATACTTGCCGCCAATTGTTAGCCCGATGCGGTTGCGAAAGCGGGTATAGGAGTTATCCAGAAAATTCTTCTGCGAGATGTAATCAATGAAGGTGTTAAGGTTGAAAATCCAGTGCCCCTCGATTTCTTCAAAAAACTTAGACTTGATTTCTTTGTCTGAAAGGAGCAACTTCACGAGGGCATGGTCAATACGCCAGGCACGGTCTTGCACAGCGGCAAGGAGAAGTTCACCTTCGTCATCCACGAAGCGCGGGTCGGTTTTAAGCAGGGCAGTCAGTTTGTTAATAAATGACATTAAGGCAACTCCTATCACGGTGTATGGGTTGTCGAAATTCACACGTGTAAAAAGGAAGCATTTTTGGTTATGGCAATTATATACTTCTTGCAAGAAGTCAACAAGGTTTAACCTTTTTGGAATAGGACAGGTCTCGTTGAACGATTCCCCTATAATGCTACAACAACGTCATGGCTTAAACTACCTCGGCTTGTGCCTCTCGAAACTGAGGATGCCAGGACTCAGCACGCTTGAGCCAGTTACGCCCCCGCTTAGTCAAATGATAATAAAAGACAATACGACCACCACGCCGACTTGTAAATCGCCTCACGTATGACCACCGCAACCATCGAGGCAAAAGAACATATAAAGAGGGAAGTTCGACCGATGCTAGCCTGGCTAAACCGGATGCAGTAACCCCACTGCCTTCCTCTAACCGAGCTAAGGCTAGAAAGCACTTCAGCTTCACAAAGTTATGATGCATTTAGCCACCACCTATGTATAAATATATATAAGGCGACCGCCTCACTTTGTTATCTATGTGTGTGTTTTTTTTGAAGCATTTGTTTGCCGTCCTGCTTAAAGTTTGGCATCCAAAACGGCTGCCACGCTTAATGTTTGGAAACTTTTATATATTGCCATTACTATTTAATAGACACTAGAAAAGCTCCGCTACCTGCTGCGGTCATAATTCCCTAGCTATCTTGGCAACTTCGGACGTTTTGCCGTGATGCGGAAACCACGACCCCCAGTTATCCTCGGAATACGCTCAGCTCTAGGTTTGCGGTATTGCTCCCCGGTAGTTGTCGGCTTGCCTTGAGTGACCAGTTGCCGACCGCTAACCGACCGCTCCGCCAGCTTCTCCGTCCCACTGGTAGGCGTCACCAACCCTGGCTTGCCAGGACGCTCGCCCTTATTCTCCCGGGCCAGCTCATCATCACTAAAACCATCTTCCCTCTTAACCTCGACCACATCCGGCTGCCCCTTAAGACGTGTTATTTTGACTTCTTTTTTAGCCTGCTTCTTCTCGACTTTTTGACCTAACATTTTATACCCTCCTCTTACTCTCGAAGCCCGCCTCACGGCTAGGCTATAATCGTTCCTTTTTATCGTTTGCCTTCCACGCCTAGCCCTCAAGCGTAAATTCTGGCGCTCCTTTTTTTGCGCCTCTTTTTATCCTTAGTTCCAGATGGTCTACCCAGTGTCTTCCCTTGACTGATAGCCCTAACCAGTCCTGCTTTTGTCCTCTCACTACGCCGTTGGCTCTCCATTCGTGCCACCCAGCCAGCAAGAGCAAAGAGTAGTTCCCCTAGCTCCCCCGGTGCCTCAGTCCACGACTCCTGATAGCTGATAACTTTTACCTGATACAGTTTCAGGGTATTTATCAGGTTTAGAATGGCAGCACTACCCTCACGGCTCAGGCGGTCTAAGCTCCATACCAGCACTATGCCAAACTTCTGCTGTCGGGCATCGGCTATTAGGTGCTTTAGCTCGGTTTGGTGTCCCGCTTTCCATGCCGACTCATTCTCGGCATAGATGGCAGTTACTTCCCAGCCCCGGCTCTCGGCATAGGCTTCAAGTGCTGGCCGTTGGTTATCGGTGCTTTGCTCGGTGGTGCTAACTCGTAAATAAACGGATGCTTTCATTTCCTTGCCTTCCGCCTGCGCCACTCGGTCATACGGGTAACTTTGCCCGTCTTAACAGGTCTACCCCCTGGGTGTTGCATAACTACCCCTGTTTTTAAGGCTGCTTTAGACTGTGGGGGTAGAATGTTACCACCCGCTAGTTTTGTTACATCTTTTTGCCCTATGTTGTTTAGGGAAACATCGGCTTCTAGTGGTTTGGCTGAGTCCTCTTTTACCAAGATAGTCGCACCAGTCTTTGAAACGCCGTAATTTTTGCCGTCAAGTCGGTAAAGACTGTCATTGTTAGACCACCGACCAACTTCAAGCCTTCCCACCTTCTTGTCGGCTGTCATCATTGCCAAGCAGCTACGGCAATAGTTGGGCTTCTCAGGCGATTGCTCTGCCAGTGGGATAGCTTGAAGGTGTCCATTGCACCAAAAGTGCGTCCCTGCTTTTATCTGTGCTAGTTCCCTGGCTATAGAGAACTTACCCACTGACGGCTGAGACGGAATAAGCTCTTTATATTCATCCACTTCTTGCGCCCGGCTGGACTCTATTTTGGTTATGCCTAAATCCTTCAAGGTCGTTATGGGTGTAACATTGTTGTTACTCCCATACTGTGTGCCACTATTAGATTGAGAAGCCAATCTACCGGCAACCTGTTCCTGTTTGATAAGCTCACCTTGTTTTGTCGCTGTTGTCATTTTCTACCTTCCTTAAAGCAAATTCCGCAATCTTCTCGGTGTTCATACCCGCAAGAAGAACAAACATAATGGCTGCCAGACGGCGATACCGCCCAGGCAACATCTTTTTTGCAGTTTGGACACTGATGGTTAGGCGGTGGTGGTAGCGCGGTGGTGTTCTGTGACGGGTTGGTTTCGTGTGAGTTTAGTCCCACGCTCAAATCAAGGCTAGATTGTGAGTTTTGAGAGTTTAAATCCAGCCCTATACACTTTTTTGTATTACTACGTTCCTTTTTTTCACGCGTAAGGGGTACTTTAGAACTCTCATAACTAACATTTGAGACTAAAACAGTGTGAGTTACATTAGTAAACTCACACCATTCGGCAACTTTCCAACGGATAGCGTTACGGAATTCGCCGCCCCGCGTCAACGTCAGTCCGTTGTCAAACTTCTGGCCTTCACGCTTTGACAGATGGTTACCCAGTCGCCGTGTATACCCCTTCGCGATGCCGTCCTTATTTTCCCAATCAGCCACATCGTCAGGTAAAGCGGCTCTTAGATTGGCATTATCCTTCAACTTGGCTACCAATTCCGCAACTGTGGTAGGCTCTTGTCCCAATTCGGTCAGCCATGCCGCTAGGAAGTTCGCCCATGCCGGTGTATCGGTGTCAATTTTTGTGTACAACTCTTCAAGATTCCCCAGGAAGTCTTTAAAGCCCATAAAGGCAAGTAAACTACCGACTATCTGGCAGTAGCTTTCAAAACTTCCTAGAGTTATCAACTGTGATGCGGTAGGTTTGCCCGCGTTCACCCATCCGCGCACTACGGTTAAGACGGAGGCAATTATCTGTCCACGATTCTCGCTAACCCACTCCCGAAGTTGTGGGTGTTTAAATACTTGTGTATCACGGAGGAAAACTTTCGCACCGGGTGAATCTAGTTGGACTGGTACAATCCGGCGGGCAAGGTTGCCGCCAACGTGAGCGTTATTGCCGTTGGCGAATACAACAGTTCGGTTCGGTAGCTCAATAGGCGTTGATTGTCCTAATAGACGGTCTTTCCACCACATTGTCGTCAGGAATGACGCGAGATACTCGGATTCGAGCGTTCGGTCTACGTTGTCAAAGGTGATATTTCGCTCACCGCTAATCAGCATAGTCGTCAGCAGCTTCCGCATTTCTTCCGGGTCTCTCGGTACTTGAACTACGCGGGCCGAACGGCCAGTGGCTATGATAGACTGGCAATCCACTATCAGACTGCCGCCGCATCCTGGTTGGGGTTTAGTGATTAGTGTGAGCGGTACCGGTCCCGTGATAGCGTCACGAACACAAGATAAGAGCATCGCTGCTAACACGTTGGCATAGCTGGCCTTGTTGACAAATAGGAAGTCTATAATAGGTTCTTGTATCAGTGATATGGCATCTTGCAACTCGCTATCTGTAGGCTGTTCGGGGATTGGTGGTATCTCCAACCCGCGTATCGGCTCATAGTAAAGTCCAGTTTGTGCGTCATAGCCCTGGGTGCTGATTACGGTGAAGTCTGGTCTGAGTGTGGGGGCTTCGACAATGCCAGAGAGTGAAGAGAATCTCCAATCCCCACTTGCTACTAAAATATTTTGGCATAGCTCTTGTGGTGGTTTGGTATCGTGCGACTTCCCTTCGGCGTCATACCGCTCAAAAGTAGCAGCGTGGCTCAAGTGGTACCGCAAGACGGTCTCATTCATTTGCTCGGTGAAAGGATGGTTACGGTCGTCATGCCCTATCCTGGCAAGCCCCGTTCCAAAGCGGAATAGAATCGGTTTGGGTTCATTGGCTCCCTCTAGTGCCTTGAGGCCGTCCGCCGTCAGGTCCCGAAGTTGCCGGTTACCTACTTTGATTATTGGTAGGTCCGTGTCTACAGCAGGCTCATATTGGTTGGTCGAGTTGACTAGCCTACTTGAATACGTATCAGTTGTGTTTTCGATAGCTTTTGCGATAGTTCTTTCCCGGTAGTCCTGCCTCTCCCACTTTTCCCGATATAGACCTGATTGCCTGAATAATGAATCCATCCTGACAGCGTCTTTGCCAGTCCAGAAAGCTAAGTGCTGATTTAGTGCAAGGTCGGCGGCGGAATCATCCCCGTTGTGTGCGGACGTATCCCCATTCCATAGTGCTGTAAACTTTTGCCCATTGGCGGCGGCCATTGCTTTCGAGATTAGTTCAGCATCGTCAAGGTTATTAGGTTGAGCCGCACTTTTTGGCTTAGATTCGGCTTTAGGTGGGAATATATTTTTGTGTAGCTCAATTATTTGTTGCTGACGTTCCTCGATAGTGGTGGGTGTTCCTTCAAGATGATTACCCGTCACAGTAAAGTATCGAGCGTGGTCATAGCACTCAAATGAGGCTTCGGGTTTACCTCCCATACCTGTTTTTTTGTTACCGCCAGATGGTAGTTTAGCTTTGATGATTACTCTGACGCCCGTGCCGGATGGTGTTATCTCCGTGTAGGAATCAAGACGTTTGACAATCTCCATTGCCCAGGGGTCAATGATGCCAGTCTGCGGGTCACGGCAATGGTCAAGGTCAATACCAGTAAGGTTGATGTTTAAGGTGAAAACCAAACCGATACCGTCATATCCACCCCGATTGAAAGTAGCCATAGCATCAACATAAGTAGCCCATGTCTTTGAGTCGGTGGTGCTGGCCATTCCCTTGCCGTCAGCCCGATAGGGAACTTTTGTAGGCTTCCCTTCCCGTATCTCCCTGCGCCAGACTACCCATTGCGGATACTGTTTTAGTAATTCTATTGCGGGATATGTTATACTATCCATAAGTTTCACCTTTTGAAAAGCCCGCAGCTCCGCAGTTGCCGGGCTTTTCGTTTATTACTTACTCACTGGCCCGCCTGCGTTGGCAAGATAGATTTTGAAGGCACTGACGGGTATTAGCCGTCTGCGTCCAATTTTTATTGATGGAATAGTGCCATCTTTTACTGCCTTATAAACCGATGGACGACTCAAATGCAGTATGGGTATTAACTCCTCAACTTCATAGACTAACTTTTCTTCTGTTACCATTTTTCTACCCCCTAAAATAATTCCCTGTTATCCGCTTGACTTTCAACTTACTTTAGTGTAAAGTAGTATCAGATATAGCGTCAAGCTCTTATCAGATTTAATGTAAGGTTAAAAGATAAAAATAAGCCTAAAAAGGGGGTAAAAGAAAGTTACATTATATGGACACTAAATCAACCGGCCGCCCAGACAACCCTAAATATGAGAAGGTGAAGAAAATAGTTGCTGACCTGCACGATAAAAACCCTACTTGGTCGCCTAGAAGAATACACATTGCGACTTCCGAGAGTATCCTCAAGTCTCTAAGGAATAAGTATCCCGCCTGGAATGAAAGCAAAATTGAAGCAACGGCCAAAGAATATTTACCGAGTAAAAGTTGGATACGGGATTATATTACCGAAGTATTAACTCCGAACATAAAGGAGATAAGAGATAGTGGTCTTGATGAGGAATGGCATTTAGGTACTCTCATCAAGCATCCTATACCGGCTGAGGCAATTCCGTATATTCTAGAGATTGAGGACTGGCGCGAGGTGCAGCCCGGACGTGGCCTGACGCACAATAAAATCACGATAAGGCAGGCATTATGGATTGGCAGGCTTTTTGCCGTGGCTCGGACGATAAAAAAAGACCGAGTTGGACGCCTTGCGTGGCTATCGGGAGTGGCAAAAAACTATGCTAATTGGGAAACTCAGAGTCAGCTTCTTGGCGAACCGCCTAGAAAGCTTAATACTGACATTCTTGACATGTATATGTGGACTCACAGGAAGTCAAGGGTCGTAATGGGTCTCAGCCTTGAAGGAATTTTTGAACCTACCGTTAGGAAAAATAGTTCAGCAAAAAAGGAAGGTGAAAAATGCGGCGACAACTAGGACATATTGAGCAAAGAGGCAATAGCTGGTCAATCAAGGTCAGTCTAGGCAAGGATGTTACGGGCAAGGTTAGGTATCAGACGGCCACAGTCCGGGGCAGTAAAAAAGATGCTGAGAAGAAGCTATCAGAACTATTGCATCAAGCCAGTAGTGGTGCTATCACAATACCGGGCAAGGTTAGGGTAGCCGATTATGTTGACAGATGGTTAAAAGACTATGCCGAGGTCAATGTTGCCCGCAATGTCTTTGAGAAGTATCAAAACATTCTAAAGGACTATGTCCAGCCAACTATCGGCAACCTGCTACTCACTCAGGTTAAGCCTGAGCATCTTCAAAAACTCTATTCAGACTGGCAAACGCGGGGATTAAGCGCAGGGACTATACGCTATCGCCATGCTGTCATACATAAGGCGCTGGCTACGGCTCTCAAGTGGGGATTAGTAGCCCGCAATGTTGCCGATGCTGTGGATATACCACGCCTTAGACGGGGTGAGATGGTGGTATGGGACGAACACGAACTAGCCACATTCCTTGAAGCTGCTCAGGATAGCCAATTTTACGAGCTTTTCTACCTAGCCTTATTCACTGGTATGCGCCGTAGTGAGCTACTAGCCCTACGCTGGCAAGATGTAGATTTTATGATGGGGCAAGTATCGGTCAGCCGGGGGCTTCACAGACTGAAGGACGGCTCTTTTATCTATAATCAGCCTAAGAGTGCTAAAGGGCGCAGGACGATAGCCCTATCCCCCTCGGTAGTGCTGGCATTAAGGCACTACCGGGATAAGTTATCTATGGATGCTGCTTTACTCGGCACAGTGATTAGAGACGACAGTCTGATATTCTGCGACTTAGACGGCTCACCGCTACGGCCGGATAGAGTTAGCCATTACTGGGCATCTATGACACTTAAAGCGGGTGTTAAGCGGATACGGCTACACGATGCCAGGCATACCCACGCCTCTTTAATGCTCAAGCAAGGTGTTCACCCAAAGGTAGTCCAGGAAAGGTTAGGACATTCAACAATCGCTATGACGCTGGACATTTACAGCCATATAGCACCGGGGATGCAAGAGGCTGCTGCTGCTAGTTTTGATACGCTGGTTAAGGTAGTGGATAAAAAGGACTTAGTAACATTTAGTAGCAAATAGGCAAAAGGTAACCCCCTGTTACACTAATTTAGCTTCAAAACAGGGGGTATATTCGTAGTTGCGGTGATATGATATATATCACAGGTGTTGTGTCTATCATCCGGCACTGTAATCGGCTAGCCTCTCAGCCGTTGCAGGTAGCGGTTAGCCTGCCAGCCCAATACTCTAGGCCAGCAATTTATCTAATTGAGGCTGGTTAAAACCAATGACAACTTGATTATCGATAGTAATCACCGGTACGCCCATTTGCTTCGACTTCTCTACCATCTCCTTAGCCTTGTCCCTGTCTGATGCCACATCGTAGTTAGTATAAGTAATGCCTTTCTGGGTAAGATAGTCTTTCGCTTTTTTGCACCAGGGACAGGTGGGAGTAGAATAGACAACCACTACTTTATTAGCCATTTTTTGACCTCCAATGCCGAATACTTAACCCTCCGCAGGGAATTAACGAGGATTAGCCGAGAAGATTGTTTACTAATCTTGAGTGGGTAGATATTTTTGCCACTCACTCCGCATGTGCGGATAGTGAGCCGATATGTAAAAAGAGCCGTTACTGCGTGGCGGGGCAGGCTGACGTAGTAATCTCATTCCCGCCTCAAGGGGGGTTCTACCCGCCTTATGGCGATTGCATGGCACACAGGCACTCACCACGTTTTCCCAGGTCTGTGGTCCCCCGCGGTATCGAGGGATGACATGGTCCAGGGTAAGTTGCCGGGTTTTCCGACTGCAATACTGGCACGTATAATAGTCACGCTGGAAAATCTCCAGCCGGGTCAGTTTTCTTTCCAACCGATGCGGCCGCCTGACCATAGAATCCAAGCGGATTACGGAAGGCACCGGTAAGTCACAACTCGCCGAGTGAATATAGCCGGCGCCATTTTCTAACATCTCAGCCTTGTTTTGATAAATCAACACCACGGCTCGCCGCACACGGCAAATATTTAGTGGCTCATAGCCCTGATTCAGTACCAGCACCGGAAGCTCTATCATATGGCAAGCTTACCTCATTTTCTTCCAACGGCGCTCATGTTCTTTCACTGGCACTCAGTCGCCGGTTTTAGGGGAAGGCTGGTCTAGTTCAACGAGGACCCCATTCAGGGAAGAGGGATGCACAAAAGCCGTTCTGCCCCTGACACCCTGCCAGGGTTCTCTATTGATAAGCGTGCCGCCCTTGGCGCCCACGTTCTTGATGGTCTCTTGTATGTCATCAACCTCAAAGGAGATGTGGTGCAGACCCTCACCCCGCTTTTCCAGAAATTTAGCCACTCCTGTCCCGGGTTGGATTGGCTGGATAAACTCTAACTCTATCCCCTCAAGAGGGAGAACAGCCACTTTGACCCCCTGCTCTGGTATTTCCTCGATGTGCACATCCTTGACAAACCGGAAGAAGCTGTCGAAGGCAGCCATGGCTTGATAAATATCCTTCACCACTATCCCCACATGGCTTACCTTTCTCACCAGTACCTTCTCGTCTCTTTTCCGAAAACTCTTCTCAATCTTGGCTGTTTCCTCGACACTCCTAACCTCAGAAGCTATACGCCCGTTACTCTTTCTGGTTGTCATATCTTTTTCCTCCCGGGTTTATTCTGTTACCACAAGACAGATAATTTTCGCTCTCAAGAAGCGTTGATTCATTTTACTAAAAAACGGTTGCCGATGCAAGCTTCTCAGGGTTTTAACTCCAGCGCTCCTTCTGGCGGCTACCGGATGTCTTCTTAGAATTAGACTGGCCCGCATAGTAGTGTGGCGCCATAATATGAAACAGGGTACTTATTTTTTGGTCGACAAAACGGGAGCTTATCGGGCTATCCATTTCATCGGTGGAGCAGTTGGTGGTAATGACTGTCGGCAGCCGGGCGTTGTAGCGATAGTTAATAACCTGGTAGAGTTTTTCCTGCGCCCAGGATGTAGTTGTCTGCTTACCGAAGTCATCCAGTACCAGCAAGGGAGTACTCTTGACACCTTCGAAATACTGGTCATAGGATATCTTGCTCTCCGGGCTGAAGGTGGAACGCAGATAGTCCAGAAAATCAGGCACGACGATGAACAGGGCGGGTTGCTTAAGTTGATAGAGATAGTTCACAATGGCGGCTGCCAGGTGGGTCTTGCCACAACCATTATCACCCTGAAACACCAGCCAGCCCTCGGGCGACTGGGCGAAATCACGGGCTAAGTTGAAGGCTTCCTTCAAATTCTCACGTTGTTCTGGCGGTAGATTACTTCGTTTCCACTCAAAGTTATCAAAAGTCATATCTTTCTGCAAGGCGAATTGAGAAGCCCAGCCAGAGGTAAACAAGGCTAATGACTCTGCACCGACCGCAGATAGCTGGCAAAGTTTAGCGGTAATGAGACGAGTGCGTATTCTTTCTTCCAGCTCGGCAATGGGGATAATGGAAACAATTACCGTCGGCAGTTGATTATTGAAGCGATGGTTGAGCAACTGGTCCAGCTTTTCTTTAGCCCAGGGGGTGGTTGATTGAGCACCCAGGTCATCCAGGACTAGCATCGGGGTATTACGTACCTGGTCAAAGAACTCGTCATAAGGCAGCTCACTGTTCGGACTGAAGCTGGAGCGCAGGTGGTCCAGAAGGTCGGGAGCTGTGATGTAGAAAACGGGCTGATTGTTTTGGATACAATAGTTGGCTATCGCCGCTGCCAGATGAGTTTTGCCAGAGCCACTGGGACCAGCCAGGACCAACCACCCTTTAGGCTCGGCGGCAAAAGCCCGGGCGGACTCATAAGCACGATTGAACTGTTCTTGACTGACTGGATTATCACCTTTACCCTGAGGGAGCATGTTATCAAAGGTAAGGTGCACCAATGAGCCTAGATTGCTATAGCGTTGTAAATGAGCCTGACGGTCTTTATCCAGTGCTTGCTGAGCGCAGCGGCAGGGCACAACCTGACTGAAATCAGGCTTCCCCGATGGTAGCAGAGGATGCACGAACCTGGCCCCCTGACAAACTGGGCAAACTGGAGCCGAATGGGCATCTTCGGCCTCAGCGCTTGACCATGTGCCCGTATTTTTGCTGGCTGTATTTATCCGTGCCTGTTTTAGAATCTCGCCGATATGTTCCATCGCTTTTACCTTCTGCTGACCAGCGCTCCAGGATTGCTGAAATATAGCTCCACTTGCGCTTGTTTTGGTTAATTGCCTCTTTAATTGCATCCCCAATCCAACCTTCTGGATAGAGCTTCTCTGCCGCCTTTAATTCCTCGGCAATCATCGGGGTGAGCATACCGATATTCTCTTCGTAAAGGGTAAAAATATCCGGTGCTGGCCCGGTGGGAACATCAGGAGTTTGCCCTTCACTTTTCCGTCCCGGAAGGATAATCTCACCACTTTGAATCTTCGCCACCACCTGCCTGTCAGATTCAGTATTGAGGAAATAGATATCCTCTGAGGCTCCGTCTCTATCTAATACTATATGGAGTAGGGTGCCCCGTTGCACTGCCATTGCCAGAGCTGCACGTAATGCTTCATCCGCTGTCTTATCTTCTTCTTTGAGGCTGCTCATCAGGCTGGTATTGCCCCCAAGCTCCTCATAAGTGATAAAACGAGGGTAGCCCTTTTTGTTATAAAGTGCCCCAAAAATGTAGAGGGTGGTCTTTAACTCGGTAATGTCACTGATTTCTGGCAGCAGACCGCTAAAGAAAAGGTTAGGTATCGGCGTAAACTGCATCCTGGCAGGGAAACCGCCGAACTCCTTCATAGTAAGCTCGGCTCCTGGCTGCCAATATTCTCGAACCGGGCTGTCTTGGAGACAAAACGCAAATTGATGTGCCCGATAGGACCATTACGGTGTTTAGCCACGATAATCTCTGCCGGTGGCGGGTATTGTTCACTGGGGTGAGCGGCCTCCCAGGCTTCCCGGGTCGGATAATGTAATTCGTCCCGGTTAACAAAGATGACGACATCGGCATCCTGCTCGATGCTACCGCTTTCTCTCAGGTCGGAAAGCTGGGGTACGTGTGAAGAACGGAATTCAGAGGCTCGGCTAAGCTGTGATACCACTAGTAGCGGTACATCTAGCTCGCGTGCTATGGCCTTCAGGGAACGGGAGATATAGCTAACCTCCTGCACCCTGTTCTCCATTCTACCGTCACCCTGAATCAACTGCATATAATCAACGATAATAAGGTTGATACCACGCTCGTAATGGAGTCGCCGTGCCTTGCTGCGCAGCTCGACCACCCGCAGTTGCGGGGAATCATCGATGTAGATGGGGGCTTCGGAGAGGATGCCCGTAGCATCCATAATCCTTTTTTCCTCATCTTCATTGTGCAGCCCGAGGCGGATGCGACTCAGGTTAACCCCTGATTCACTGGCTAGCAGTCGCCACACCAGCGAGTCTCGTGCCATCTCCAGACTAAACAGAGCGACACAGGCTCCATGGTCCACGGCAGCATTGCGGGCAATATTAAGGACAAGACTGGTCTTACCCATGCTGGGCCGGCCGCCGACGATAATAAGGTCAGCGTGCTGAAATCCGCCTAAAAGTTCATCCAGACCGGTAAAACTTGATGGTACCTGAGTGAATGGCTTAACACCACCTTCCACCCCAGGGGAGGGCGGAGCCTCGAAGTATTTATCCAGCACCTGACGGATATGAACAAAGTCTCGGGGGCTTTGCCCATGGCGTAGTCCGTAGAGAACATCCTCTGCTCTATTCAGGCTGGCATCGACTTCAGGGTCGACCTCGTAGCCAATAGCCTCGATGCGCCGGGCTGCATCTATCAGACGGCGACCAATTGCCATGCGATAAACGATTTGGGCATAGTTCTCAATATCGAGCGAGGTGGGTACGATAGATACCAGATGACTTAAGTAGGCAGTACCTCCACACGCCTCCAGTTTCCCATTTCGGTCCAGCTCTTGAGCGACCGTAATCTGATTTATCGCTTCATCCCGCTGGTAGAGCGAGAGACAGGCTTGATATATCCACCGGTTCGGTTCACTGTAGAAATGCTCTACCTCCAGCTGGATGGCTACCTTATAAACGGCTTTACCATCTATCAGCAATGAACCATTTACCGCTTCCTCAGCATCAATATCATGCGGGGGCAGTCTTTCACTAACCAACGATAGCTCCTTGTCAGACCTACGGAAAAATCTAAGCGGCCTTGCCGCTCACTGTGACCTTTATCTTAGGTGTTATATCCTTGGCCAGTCTGATAGCCACTTCGTAACTGCCGACCTGACGAATTGGCTTAGCCAGCTCAATTCTCCTTCTATCGACAGCCAACCCGGTGCAGCTCTCCAACCCGGCGGCAATATCAGCCGCGGTAATGGAGCCGTATAGTCGGTCTTTGCTCCCGGTGCGCACTTCTAAAATAACCTCTTTCCCCTCCAGGCTGTTAGCCATATCAAGCAGCTCGGCTTCGGTACGAGCCTGGATGCTGGCTTGAACTTTAAGCTGTGCCGCTACCGTGTTTATTGCCGCCGCGCTAGCCAGTAAAGCCAGCTTGTGGGGGATGAGAAAATTCCGACCGTAGCCATCGGACACCTCTTTTATCTCACCAGTGTTAGCTACATTGGGTACATCCTCAAGAAAAACAACCCTCATAATCTTCCTCCCTTTCCCCAATTATACTTTGATTGAGGTTGTTTAGCAACCTGTCTCTCGGGCCATTTTCCTGGATAAGGCGGTTAAATAATGGGGTGTCTAAGAGGGGCTTTAGCCCCTCTTTCACTATTCTCCCCCCTCCTTTAGAGGAGAGAGGGATTAAAGGGGGGTGGAGATTAATAAGCAACCTCGGCGACATTGCAGATTCCTGATTGAGCTTCTATAATGCAAGGTGGCACAAGGCAATCGGTAAGCCAACATATCGGCGGTTTTTGGCAGAAATTATTATTGGCTGGCTAACTCAAGTGGTGAGACAGTGCCAGAATAATCGGTAGCGAGGCGAGGTTAATGGATTTTTTGGGCATGGGTACGGGAGAAATATTACTGATTATTATCGTTGCCCTGTTAATATGGGGGCCGAACAGGATAGTCGAAATTGCCCGAACATTAGGTAAGGTGGTACGTAACTTGCGAAACATGACTGCCGACCTTACCAACGTGGTGACCAGGGAAATAGACTTGGCTGAAAAAGGGCATCTATCTCCGCCAAAAGCCAACAATGACCAAACTAAGGAATCATCAGCTGCAGGTAAATCCGAAGCCGCCAGCCCTAAGGACGACCGGCCTCAACCATTAGCCTGAAGTTCGCGATAAGATAAAATGAATCATGATGAAAATAGATTAAGTATCTTCGGGCATCTTGCCGAACTACGCACGCGCCTGCTTAGAAGTGTCATCGCCGTTGCAATTACGACAATGCTATCCTTTATTTTTTACCATCGGATATTTGACATTCTGCTTTTACTGGCGCCGCCGGGTATTGAACTTCAGGCCATTGAGCTGACCGAGAATCTCAGCACAGTTATGAGGGTATGCCTGGTCAGCGGAATTATACTGGCTATTCCATACCTGACTTACGAAGTTATTATGTTTGTCTCTCCGGCACTTACCCGCCGGGAAAAGAGGTATGTTTATCTGATAATCCCGTGGATAACACTAATGTTTGCCGCGGGGGTCGCCTTTGGCTATTTCCTCATGATACCGCCGATGATTAAATTCTTGCTGACCTTCGGTAGCGATATTGCCACTCCACAGATAAGGATTGGCAATTATGTCTCAATCGTCACCAGGCTGCTGCTGCTGACCGGGCTTATCTTTGAAATGCCGGTAGTGATAACCTTCCTCGCCAGGATGGGTATTGCCAAGGCAAAATGGCTTGCCGGCAAGCGGAGAGCCGCTGTTATAATTGCCTTTATCGTAGCTGCCATTATTACGCCCACCGTCGACCCGATAAATCAAGCCATCGTGGCTGCGCCCATTATTATTCTCTATGAGATGAGTATCTGGCTTGCCAAACTTGTGCAGCGCCAGAGACAAGCCTGATATCAATCCGGGCAGGAGTAAGCATTTTGTACCGATGATGTACATTCATATATACTCAATTCAGTATTAAATATGGAGTGATTGTAGAATAATGGGTGACATAATACTTAGCTGGTTGTCCGAGACAGGGTGGAAAATCTTCCTTATCCTGATGATTGCGGCTGTAGTCTACCTGATGATAAACCACTTGGTTCCCCTGACAATAAGGAGGGCACTAATCCAGCAGATGAAGGGCAAGCCCGAGATAGAGAGGGGAAAAAGGACAGACACCCTGGTTCGTTTAATCCGCAGCGTCTCGGCCATCGGCATCGGGATAATCACCGTGCTTATTGTTCTACAGCAGGCGGGGGTGGATATCACCGCCGCTATTGCCGGTCTGGGCATAGTCGGTATTGCGGTGGGTTTTGGTGCCCAGTATTTGGTGCGCGACCTCATCGCCGGCTTCTTTGTGCTCCTGGAAAACCAGTATAATGTTGGCGATGTGATAAGGGTGGGTGATATCGCCGGCACCGTGGAAGAGATATCCCTGAGGAGAACCATTCTGAGTGACCTTGACGGGGCACGCCATATTATTCCCCACGGGGAGGTCAGAATAGTGAGCAACCTCACTCAGGACCAGTCAAGAGCCCACCTTAATATAAGCGTGGCTTATAAGGAAGACCTTGACCGGGTTATGCTTTTGATGAGGAAAACATGGGAGGAGATGGCTCAGGATTCAGAGTGGTCCTCGTCCATTCTCTCTAAAACTCCCTGGCTGCTCAGAGTAGACGAATTCGGCGATTCAGGCATTACCATTAAGATAGTCGGGGATACCCAGCCTATCAAGCAGTGGGATGTTATGGGGGAGTTTAGACGGCGCATAAAGAAAGTCTTCGACCAGGAGGGTATCGAGATTCCCTGGCCTCATCTCAAGGTCTACCTGGGTGATACTGAAGTTAAAGAACCATTGAACAAATAAAGTTTTTGTCCCCACGGCCTGCCGGCTTATGTCTTCGGCATGATTCGCGGTTTGCAGTTACCGTCCGAAGCAGACGCCGGCTTTTAATGATGCGGATTGAGCATATTCCGCAGCTGCAATCTTGGCTGACCCGGCTGGCTGCAACCGTTTGATCAGAATAGAGCCACCTTTTCCTGCCACCGTGATTCCCTTCTCGTTGATTTCAGTAATAACACCTGGCAGCTTATCCTGGCTGGTATTAATCAACGCTGAGTCGAATATTTTGAGTTTTGCTCCTCGCAGGTAGGTGGTAGCACCGGGCTGGGGATTAGTACCACGGATCAGATTATAAACCTTAGCTGCCGGCTGCGACCAATCGATAACAGCCTCGTTTTCGGTGCACAACACCTCATAGCTGGCCTGTGACTCGTCCTGAGCGATGCGGGGGGCTTTACCTGATTTGACAAGGGCAACACTCTCCACCAGTGCCGCCACGCCCAGCGGGAAGAGCTTATCGTAGTAAAGTGAGCCGACGGTGTCATCCGGGGAAATATCAGTCTCTTTTTGTAAAAGAATAGGTCCGGTATCTATGCCCTTATCCGGCCAGAAGATAGTAACACCAGTCCTGGTTTCGCCATTGATTAGAGCCCAATTGATGGCACTGCCCCCGCGATGTTTCGGGAGCAAGGAAGGGTGGTATTGAATCGTCCCCAATTCAGGGTGATTCAGGATAGTCAGTGGCAGAATATCGGTGACAAAAGCCATGACATTGAGGTCGGGCTTAAGCTTGATATAATCGGTGTAAACTGCAGGGTCCCGCATTCTGGCGGGCTGGAAAACGGGCACTCCCTGCTTTTCGGCGGCTACCTTGAGAAGCTCAGGTCTCCCCTGGGCATCAGCCGGAGCGTAAACAGCAACTACTTCTTCACCCCGGTCAGTTAGCGCCTTGAGAACCTCTTCACCGAAACGAGCTTGCCCGATTAATACAATACGCATTTACCCTGCTGCCCCGGTATTGTGAACAATGGGCTAGATTACGGAGTCCTCCATAAGCTTGCCGATTTCATCCCAGGTAAATCCGTGCTCAAGAAGAATCTCCTCTTTGTGCTGACCGAGTTCAGGTGCGCCCATTCGTATCTTACCCGGCGTTTCACTGAGCCTGACCGGAATACCGACTACTTTAATCGGGCCAGCCACCGGATGGTCAAAATCAACAATGTAGTTGTTCACAGCCATTTGAGGGTCATTAGCCAGATCGGCGTAGTCATTAACCGGCCCAACCGGGATATCTACCCCTTCAAATCCTTTTACCCATTCATCCCTATTTTTTGTGAGGAAGGTCTTATCCAGTATTGTAATCAACTCCTCGGCATGGTCTCTTCTGGTATTGATAACATTAAACCTGGGGTCGTCTTTCAGTGCCTCTAGTCCCAGCACCTTACAGAAGTCGGGCCAGTATCGGTCAGCCTGAAGGGCAGCGATGACTAACCACTTGCCATCACCCGCCTGATACATACTCCACAGGGGATTGGGTACGCTTTTCCGTGATACCTTACCGGGGCTTCTCCCTGAGAAAAGGTATCGTTGGAGGGCAAGCTGACCATAGGCGGTCTGACTGCCTAAGAGAGATACCTCTACTTCTTGTCCAACGCCAGTCCGCTCCCGGGTAAAAAGAGCCGTTACAATGCCATAAGCTAATATGACACCACTAATCCAATCAGCAGAACCAATAACTTGTACCAGGGGGGGAGGCCCGCCCGGCTCGCCGGCAACGCTAAGGGCTCCTCCCCTACCCTGGGCGATGACATCAAAAGAGGGCTTTTCTACATCCGGCCCCTTGCTGCCAAAGCCATTCCCTGAAGCATAAATAAGGCGAGGATTTATCTTAGAGAGGGTGGCGTAGTCTAAACCCCGTCTTTCGACAACACCCGGTCGCTGGTTGTGCACAAAAACATCCGCCTTTTCTATCAGTCGATAGAAGACCTGCTTACCGGCTTCCTGCCGGATATCCAGTGTTAGTCCTCTCTTATTACGATTGTGCAACTCAAAGTAGGTATTCAAAGGAGAGTGGTCGCCACGCCAGACCAGACCCCGACCGGGGTCACCCTGACCGGGTGATTCTATTTTAATTACCTCTGCTCCCATATCTGCCAGCATAGCAGTAGCTACGGGCCCTTGTTGCCATACGGTTAAATCCAGAACTTTGATACCTTCAAACGGCATTGCCATTTATTCATACCCTCCGCAACTGCATTACCTTGCAACGGGAACAGAGCTAAAAGTCAAACCCGATTATTATTCCTTTACTTTTTTTACCGTTTCATCCCAAGAGTTCGGCCCCATTTCCCGACCTTTAAACTGCTGGGCAATGTACTCAGCCGAGGCTGGTTTATATTTGTCGGGATATGCCCACTCACCCATCCCGTTGGAATATGGCGGTACATAGGATAAGTCTGACGTAGCAATATTCCACTTGGTTGGATACTTAATTGGTCTGCCGGCTCGTGTGGTGTAGGGTCGGAGCTGCTTCTCCATCACCCATTCCAATACTCTGCCCAGTTGCAGAATCTTTTCTACATCCACCCCGGTGTTAATACCCATCTCATCCAGCATCACGACAATATCTTCAGTTGCCCCATTTCCCAGCAGAGAATCATTATTACAATAATTTGGTCCGCTGCCAACACCGGGCATACCATCAACGATAAAGGCAGGCTGTCCGCCGCCCTGTCCCAGTGAGGTTTCGACGATATTGGCCCCGGCCAGAATCGCTGCCATATAGTTAGACAACGCCATTCCCCGGGCATCATGAAAGTGAGCAATCTTAAACTGGATGTCAGGATATTTTCCAAACTTATCTACCAGTGCCGACATATACTCATAAGCCCGCCGCGGGTTGGATTCACCGGTAGTATCACAGGGAGTGAACCTCCTGATGCCCATCTCCAAACCCCGCTCCATAAGCTCGATAGTATTATCAATAGGTACTGGACCCGCAATCGGAGAGCCATATACACAGGCTAGAGCCATATCGATGGCGAAGCCATTCGCTTTGGCAATCTTAACAAATTCGGGAATTTCCTTAAGGAATTCTGCCCTGGTTCTATTGGCATTCCGGCGGCAATGGAGGTCTTCCACCGAGATGGTGAAAGCTACGCTGTCCGGTGCAAATCCCTTCTGAGCGCACTCGGCTGCTCTCTCAAAAGCTACCTTGGTCATACCATAGCACTTCAATTTGATCCCTTTATCTTTAATTGAGCGAAGTTCCGAGGCTCTCTTTAAGACTTCCTCGGCATCGCGGCTTTGCGGTAGAAACCGTGGATGACCAAAATTGGTTACCTCGATACTTTTATAACCGGCCTGGGCAAACTGGTCGATAAACCAAACCTTGGCGTCGGTTGGTACTACTTTTTGCAGATTCTGCATGCCGTCCCTGGGTAACAGCTCATGCATCAACACCTTTTCCGGTAGTTGGGCACCCATATTCCATGCCATATCGAACGCCTCCTTAAAAAAATTAGCTACGATGACAACATAACCCCGTCGGGATATTCTCACGACGAAGCTCGGCTCACATTTTAGCTAACTTATGCTGATATTGTCAAGTCGTGTGCCTGTTAAATAGCTCTGCGACCTTACCCTGACAATAAGGCGAGGATCTCAATAAAATCACCGAAAGCTCATTTAACACTGCCACTAAGACCTGGGCTGCCGGATGCTATTTAATTCATGAGATGTGGCAAACAAAACTGTAGAAAAAGAGATATCTTTCACCAAATGCTGAGGGCTTACAGGGGGATTGACAAAAATGGAATATTGGTATACTATCTGTTTGGCACGCGGGGATTTTCCAAACAATATTCAGTTCAAGCTTTTTGGTGCGCCTGAAAGACCAAACTAAAGTAAGCTAAAGCATAAGTAGTATAAGTAAGGAGGGCGAAATGCGAAAGAAGTTTATCTGGGTGGTGGTGAGTGGTCTGGTGATAGTCGCTATGTTGCTGGCAGCATGTACCCCCGCTGCACCGGTAACACCGGCAGCACCAACAGCACCGGCAGCCCCAGTTGCACCGGCGACACCAGCTGCACCGGCGACACCGGCAACACCGGCAACACCGGCAACACCGGGGAAAGATATGGTGTCAGTTACCTTAAAGAAGGTGGACGGCACCACGGTAACGAAGCAGATTGAAAAGCCAAGATACGGCGGGACATTTACCTGGGCGATAACCTCTGGTCCTAACGGTTGGGATGAGATGCTGCCCGGCGCTACCCCCTATGGCGTCCAGATTAACTGGATGGGGCACACCAACGAGGAACTGCTTGAGGGCAGGTGGGAAGCCGGCCCCGCTGGCACCAACGAAATCGGCTGGAACTCCACCGGCTACTGGGCTAACCCGAATGTCTACCGGGGCAATCTGGCGGAGAGCTGGGAGTTCCCCGATAACACTACCATTATCTACCATATCCGCAAAGGAGTTCGCTGGGCGCTCAATCCGGCTAGTGAGGCCAGTCGGCTGGTCAATGGGCGGGAGTTCACCGCCGAGGATGCCGCCTACAACATCAAACGGATATTTACCACCAAGACATCCACCATGTACAGTATGGCTGGCGACTCAAGGGCGCTCGATGCCTACGCCACCGACAAATATACGGTGGTGGTCAAGAACGCTCCCGGACAGCAGGGCTACGCTTGGGAGTATGCCGGCGACTGGATGTCGATTTATCCGCCTGAGGTCATTAAGAAATACGGCGACCATAATAAGTGGGAGAATGTTGTTGGCACCGGACCCTTCATGCTGACCGATTTTGTTCCTATGAGCACGGGGACCTGGAAGAGAAATCCCAACTATTGGATGAAGGACCCGCTTTTCCCGGAGAATCAGCTACCCTATATCGACACGCTGAAGCTGCTTATCATTCCCGACATATCTACCCAGTTGGCAGCAATGCGGACGGGTAAGATGGACCGTGGCTCTTTCAACGAAGAGCAAGCCCAGACGTTACAGGCGAGTTCGAGGGGGCTGCTGTCTATTTCCTACCTTACCCCCGTCTATAGCTATCTCGGTTTCCGCCTGGACAAGGGACTGCCTACTGATGACATCAATGTACGGCGGGCGCTCTCCATGGCGATAAACTATAAGGAGATAGTAGATACCTATTTCAAGGGGCATGGCGAGTACCTGGTTTACCCGGTAATGCCACTGCAGGATATCCCGGACCTATGGGCAGCTTACACGCCGCCTGAGAAGCTGCCACCGGCGCCCGATGGCTTTGATAATAAGAAGCTTTACACTTATCAGCCGGACGAAGCCAAGAAGCTTCTGGCTGCAGCCGGCTACCCTAATGGTTTCAAGATAGCGGCAATTATCTCCGCTACCAATGTCGTTAACATAGACATACTCCTCATCTTCAAAGAGTACTGGATGAAGAACCTTAATGTTGACTTCTCTCTCGATATCAAGGATGCGGGCGTCTTTCAGTCGATGCACACGGGGAAGACTTACAAAGAGGGTGATATAATAGGACGGTGGGGTGACCAGCCCTACGCCATGTGTGAATTCCGCAAGGATACCGTCTACAATACTGCCGTGATTAACGACCCCGAGATGGATGCCTACTACAACCAGATGAATGCCGTCTACTTTGATGTGCCCAAGCGGACTGCTATAGTCAGGGAGATGAATCTTAATGTCCTCAGCAAGGTCTATTACTTTGTGCCGCCGGTAGGCTATACCTATGTGTTCTATTGGCCATGGTTGGGAGGTTACCATGGCGAATCGGCTACCGGCGTCGACAACGGTATTTACCAGAAGTATATCTGGATTGACCAGGAATTAAAGAAGTCGATGGGCTACTAGACACAGGTATCACGGGAGACATCTCAATAAGAATGGGGGTGGGAGGATGCAAATCCCCCCACCCCCTTTGGCTAATTGAATGGTAAATTTGACTTTACTTCGGGCCGTAGCTATTATTATCGTTATAGAGTCTGAATAAATATAAGGAGGGGTTGATACATGCTTACTGTACTGGAAGCAATACAACAGAGACGGAGTATCCGTAAATATGTCAGTGATGATGTTCCTGAGAAGTTGATTGAGCAGATGCTTGAGGCAGCCCGGCTGTCTCCATCAGGGGGTAACGCTCAGCCGTGGCGTTTTGTTGTTGTTAGAGACGCCGAGGTCAGGCAGGAGATTTGCAAGATACGCAGTAATCAGAAATTTGTCATGGAAGCACCGGTAACGATTGTCGCCTTTGCTGACCTGGATCGGTACAGGCAGCAGGCCCGCAAGAATAAATGGAAACAGCTTGTGGAGGATGGTATTGCCGACACGCTTTCCGGTGACCTGGCTAAGGCTGAATTTTGGGATGCCTCAGGTGAAAGACCTGACCCACCCCGTGACCGGTTGGTTTCTTCCGCAATATCCAATACCTTTATTGCCATCGAGCATCTACTGCTGATGGCCGTAGCTCTGGGCTTGGGCACCTGCTGGCTGGGCAGTAATGACGATGCCAGGCTTAACCAGTTATTTGGTTTGCCGGAAAACTTAGTCTCCGCGGGCATCATCACGGTAGGCTATCCAGCTGGTAAGATTCCTCCGCAGCGGCCGCGTATTAGTATGGAGCAGATGGTGCTTAAGCCGCAGGTTCGGCTTCCCGCTGGCGCCGCGAGCCGTTGATAGAGACCCGGGTTCCAGGCTGGTGTTATATTGTCGGCCATAGACATAAGCCCGGTTTGTTGGCTAATATTGGCTAACTGACTGATGACTGCTCCTTTTTCCTGAGTGGTCTCACCAGATAAAGATTGTGGGCTTATTATCTTTGTGTGGGGGGAGTGTCGGAATTGGCAGACGAGCATGACTTAGGATCATGTGCCGCAAGGCATGGGGGTTCGAGTCCCCCCTTCCCCACTTGGGGTATCAATAGGCAGAACTCCTAAATCACGATTAAAACAACCTGAGTGATGTCAGTTGCTTAGGCTTGTTCCAGGGTCGACCGGTGCTTACTTAATCGGTAAGGTAAAAGAAAAAGTATATGCCTGTTTATATCTGTAAGTTTTGAGCATACAATCCGATATTTTGTGTAACAAGTTCGCAATTTATGTTTTATAACCGATAGAATATGTGCGCTACGGCCATTCTATCCCAAACTTATTCACCTGGACGACTTTACCGGTAAAGCTTTTAGCATCTTGAGCTGCCAGCCAGAGGATTGGTGGCCCGATGATTGTTGGTGGGGGCAGACGGCTCAGCAGTTCGTCTGTGGATATGGCAATCATTCCCTCCGAACGAATTCCACCGGGACTCAGCACGTTTACAGCGATATTGTAATCGGCAACTTCCGCGGCTAGTTTTACCATCATCCTGCTCAGCGCTGCCTTGCTTGCTGAATAGATATTGTAAGTCGGGTGCGTGCTTTCCGCCAGACCGGAAGCAATACTGACGATATTGCCGCTTTTTCTGGCCATCATACCCGGCAGGACAGCTTGCGTGCACAGAAAGGGGCCGAGAACATTGACCTGCCAGATATTAGTAAAAGCCGTTATGTCCGTGTCCATAAAATTTGCATTATTAATTACGCCCGCATTATTAACCAGGATATCGATTTTCCCGTAGGTATTCAGGGTAGTCTCTACCATTCTTTTAACTTCGTCGGCTTTGGTTACATCACAACGCACCGGCGTGGTAACGCCACCAAGATTTCTGATTTCCTCCACTGTTTTGTAGATGGTACCGGGCAGAGTGGCTGAGTCATCCTCCGTTCGTGACGCCACGACGACATTAGCCCCGGCCCCGGCCATTGCGAAGGCGATAGCTTTACCAATACCGCGACTGCCTCCAGTAACTATTGCTGTTTTACCGGAGAGATTCACCTGCAGATGCTCCTCGTTCATACAATACCTCCTTCAAAGCCATCTTTATCGGTCGCCCGTAAAAGCTGAGAAGAGACGAGTTAAGACTCAAATGCTGAGTTTTTTGGGGATTGACTCAATGATAAACCACTCGAAGTATGACGTCAAATACTCTCGTCAATTACCAATAACCATCATACTCGTGAGATGATTCATCAAGACTACTGTCGTAGTTCTCTGTTCTTTCAGGCGGCATGACATAGAGATGGAAACTCCTGCCATTTATTTCCTGGATTTTGACTGGCTTCCATCCCGGAACAGGGAATGATTCCACGACAACTCTTGTCCCCGGTCTAAGTTCGTTCTCAAATTTCGGCCTTAAAGCAGCGGATGCAGTGGTGAAAAGATAACACAGTATTACCGAAGCTGCCGATAGGTCCTGCTCCATAACATCACCTTCGATGAAAGTGAGCTTGTCATCCAAGCTTTTGTTTTTCGCTTCCTCCCTTGAGGCATTCACACGCTCAGGGTCTATATCTATCCCTATACACTTCCCCGCACCTTTTTCCAGAGCGGCAAAGAGCAGTCTGCCATCGCCCGAACCGAGATCATAGATAATGTCAGATGAAGATACCGGAGCGAGTTCGAAAAAGAGGTCAATGTACTCAGGTTCCGTCGGGACCCAGCTTATAAACTTAGGCACATCGGTACCTCCCGGTGTTTCGTTAAGGTCAGTCTTTATTAAAATTACTGTGATTGTCAGCAATAGTATAGAATAGTATAGCACTTTCTAAAGGTCATGACTTTCCCTTTGTGTTAAAATAAAGCCAGTCTCGACCGGTACGGTGTAACCATATGGCAAGCAGAACCATTATTCATATCGACCTCGACTCTTTCTTCGTTTCGGTGGAACAGGTTCTTAATCCCGAACTCAAAGGTAAACCTGTGGTAGTCGGTGGCAGGCCTGACCGAAGAGGGGTCGTTGCGACAGCTTCATACGAAGCGCGAGCTTTCGGTCTTCACTCTGGTATGCCACTGGTAACTGCTGCCCGACTATGCCCGGAAGCCATCTTTATCGAAGGGAACTTTGCCAGATACCGCGAATTCTCACGTAAGTTCATGGCAATTCTTACTGACTTCTCCCCGTTCATCGAACCGATGGGCATCGACGAAGCCTATCTGGATGTGACCGGCTTTGAATCAATACACGGTTCCATCCTGCAGATGGCAGTCACCATGAAGCAACGAATACGGGGCGAATTGGGACTCTGCGCTTCGGTCGGCATTGCGAGCTGTAAAGTAGTCGCCAAGGTTGCATCAGACCTTTCCAAGCCGGACGGGCTAATTGAAGTGACGCCGGGGGAAGAGCGTCACTTCCTGGCGCCGCTGCCTGTAGGCAAACTGCCCGGAGTCGGGAAGCAGACCGTAAAGATTATGAAGAACCTGGGAGTACATACGATAGGCGGACTATCCCGAACACCTTCTTATACCTTGAAAAGCCAGCTTGGCACCGCAGGAGAAGTGCTGCATCGTTTCGCTAATGGGATTGATGACAGGAAAGTGCTCTCACCCGGTGAGGCTAAGTCCATCAGTCGGGAAACCACTTTCGGAGAGGACACCCGGGACCGTTCGTTTCTGCAAGCGACTTTATGGGCTCAAAGCGAGAAAGTAGGCGCGGACTTGCGTAAGAAAGATAAACAGGCAAAGTGCGTGACTCTGAAGTTGAGATACGCCGATTTCTCAACTATCACCCGCAGCCATACACTTCGGGAAAGCGTCGATACCGACCGGGCGATATTTGAAACTGGCATCGGGTTGCTTGAGCGGGCAATGGCGACGGAAATACAGGCGGTGCGGCTAATCGGCATCGGTGTGTCGAACCTGGTGGAGGCGAGCCGGCAGGCGACGCTATTCGATTCCTCCGCCCGTAGGCTAGCGGAATTGAACAAAGCCATCGACCGTATCCGGAACAGGTACGGATTTGATGCCATCCAGACCGGACGGACGATACGCCTGAGAGACATTTTAACTCAGTCTTGAAGTGAAAATACAACTTCTAATCGGAAGGTAGATTGTGCCGCCGGGTAGCCTCGATTGTTCGAGGCTACCCTTGACACTTTCAGGAGCTACCTAATTCTTTCGGTTAAGAGTGTTCTGGTAGGCGGTGGTTAAGTCAGAAAGAGTCATCACCAGATTGCCGCCTTCGGTGGTAAAGACAGCGGCTTTCTTGGCATAAGTCTTGCAGGCCGGGACACCACTTATACCGGCGCCGGTGGTGGCGTTAAATACCGTGCCGCAGCTGCCGCATATCAAAGTTCCGTTCTTCAAGGTGAAAATTTTAGACCCGCAGGGGACACAAACATTCGCCCGGATGTAGTACTTCCCGTCCATCAGATATGCCATGAAGGACATGTCGTTGACGGCGAACTTTCCGTTACCGGCTTGCGCTACATCGGCCATAGGTAAGGATACGGTGCTGCCGGAAACCGTGGGGCTAAAATTCTTGGGGGGGTAAGCCGTGCTGCTCTTCGAAGACGGGCCGGTAGTGGCCGCCGGGGTAGTGGGGGCGGCTGGTGCGGCGGTTGTCTGGGCAGCCGGGGCAGTCGTGGGAGATTTTGCTGGAGTCCCGCCATTACCGTTGGTATATCCCTGACTGCAGCCGGCAAGAATTGCCATGATACCGATTACTCCAAGAACTATCCCGGATAACCTGATAACTGATTTTTTCATTTCTCTCTTTTTCTCCTTGTTTATTGTTTAATCCGCTCCGCAATTTGCCCGTCGCGGAGTATCATGATTTCTTTAGCTCGAGCGGCAGCCTCGCGGTTATGGGTAACCATGACGATGCTCCGGCCTTCCTTGTTAAACTGTTCGAATATATCAAGAAGTTCCTTGCCGTTCTTCTGGTCCATATTGCCTGTCGGCTCATCGGCCAGAGTAAGCACGGGGTCGTTAACCAGAGCCCGGGCGATAGCCACTCTCTGCTGCTCGCCACCGCTCAATTGGCTGGGTTTATGATTGGCCCGCTTGCCCAGCCCCATTCGTTCCAGTAATTCCATTGCCTTGTGACGCTTGCTGTTGTTGCCGGAGAAGGTGAGGGGCAGCAGGACGTTCTCCAGCGCGGTCAGGGATCGCAGTAGGTGATATTGCTGGAAAACATAGGAAATCTTGCCTCTGCGGATATCGACCAGTTTGTTTTCGTCGAGATTGTCGATGCGCTCGCCATCGAGGATAACCTTCCCGGAAGAGAGGTTATCAAGACCGCCGATGACATTGAGCAGGGTGGACTTGCCGCTTCCCGATGGGCCCATAATGGCAATGTAGTCTCCGTCATTGACCTGGAACGATACTTGGTTAAGGGCGGTAACTCTTGTGTCCCCGCTACCATAAATCTTGGTGACGCCAATTACTTCTAACATAATACCTCCTATAAAGCTCTGAAAGAGTCAGCCACTTTTACCCGGGTAGCCTGTATTGCCGGATAAAGCGTAGCCAGTAGAGCAATCAACATAGCCACGCCTATCGATAGCGGTAGATATATAGCCACGAATGAGATAGTGCTACCCTCGAAGATGAGCGGTCCGATTGCATAAGCTAATAGCGTTCCGGCGGCGTAGCCCGAGAGGCCACCGAGAATACCCAGCACAATAGCCTCATAGAGGAGAGCTTTGATAATCTGGCTACGGGATGCCCCGACCGCCCTCATAATTCCGATATCCTTGAGGCGTTCGTTTATCGAGGTCAACAGGGTATTGAAAACGCCGAAACCGCCTACTACCAGGCTGACCCCGGCCAGAGCCAGCATAAACTTGTTAATCTTCTCCAGCATGCCCATTTCCGAGTTGGCAATCTGCTTTATGGCGACGGCGCGCACTCCTGAAATGTTCTGGTTGATAGCTTCAGCAATAATCTCGACCGGGCAGCCATTGCACAGAGCACGGACATCGACCGATGAGACCAGCCCTTGCTTGTTATAGGCTGCCTGCAGGGTGGGCAGGGGAACAAAGACCTGGTAGTCATCGCTGGCACCTGTATCGGCGAGAATGCCAGATACAGTTAGAGTTCTGCCGTTAAGCTGAATAGTATCTCCGGGATTCAGTTGAAGCGATGCTGCTGCCATCGACCCGAGCAGGGCCTGGTCACCATTTGTAAGGTACTCGCCTCTGGCAACCTGCCACCAGGTGTTTACTTTGAACTGCTCCTCAGGTTCGATGCCTACGGCAACAAGTGGGGCTCCCTTTATTTCGGCGGTTACGAATAGCTTGGGTGCTACCGTGGCGATGTTGCCCGTCTCCGGAACATCATCGAGGTATTCCCTGATTTTGGCGTCAGTTATCTGCCTCATCAAGGGGACTTTACTTTCGTCGATGTAGTTTTCCCCCAGATTCATCGTGCCGAGGCTCAGGTCGCCCAAACCATTATCGATGGTCTTGACGGCGGGCATCACATTCAGATTGGCGCCGTATTTCTCCAGTTGTGACGTGATGCGTGCCTGGCCGGCGGCGGAAACAGTCAAGATGCTGGTAACCGTCATCGTACCGATAACGACGCCGAGGATGGCGTAAAGAACCCGCCGCTTGCGGCGGAGAATGTCTTTCAGGACTACCTGGTATAATTTCACATTACCTCCTCATGGCAAAAACAAAAGAAATGATGGAAAAAGTGTGCGGAATAATGAGTCATCCGGCGCTAAGGACTCGCAACAAAGAGATTACTAAAGTGGACGGTTGCTGTAATCGATAGAGGCGCGGAGACTTTCCGGAGGGTTAGACTTGAGGAGGTTCTTCGGATTGCAGAGAGTTACGGCAGGGGCAATCAGCCCCTGGGGGGCGCAGGATTGATTGGGACGTATCTTGCTGGCAGGGCGCTTTCTGGTAAGAAGAATCAGGGAGCAGGTTAGCGTTTAACCGGACAGTCTGGACCAGCTTGCTCAGAGTAAGCTGGTCAGGAACGGGAGGCAGATTAGCTGTGTTGGAGTAAGCAAGGGGACAAACCGGAGTGATACAGCAGGGTGGAAGCGGCGCTTTCTCCTGAATGGATGGTAAAGGACAACTATCCGCATCACCCATAGAATGAGCAGTAACGGGAGTTGCCCCGATGAGCAGCACAACCACCATCAAAATCACCAGACAGATAACTCTCGTCAGTTTGGAATTCATACTAAATACATTATACTAAATTGAGGGGTGGGGGGCAAGAGGGGAGGTGACTAAATTGTCCATTTCACTTATGCTCAGCACCTTCTGGCTTGTCATAACTGGTAATAATATGAAAATAGTCCAACAACTCATAATGTTAAGTAGGCGACCGCTGGCTTAGCGATACGTGCCAAGTAATGAAGGGGGGGGCTTTGAAAAGTCCTCCCCCCTTCGTGCAGGGTTATGTTTTCAGGAATTCAGCGCCAGTCCATTTGCCGGCGTTTCCCAATCCTACATCCGCATTGCCATAGGCAGGCTGAATAAGATGATGTTGATGACACCCAGGAAAAGAATCAAGATGCCGTAAGGCAGCAGAGTAGCCCATTTCTTGTCCGGGAAATTGCTTTTGGAGATCCGGTAAGCCGTGTAAAGCGAACCGGCGACACCAAGGGCAATCAGACCATACTGGAGTATCTGAATGGTCATGTCATCAAGTATAGCGGGCGAAACGTTCTCCACCGTCTTGCCGAAAAACGCCGCACCTGTTATTAACAGAGTCCCGCCCTCAGCGAATAGATGGAAGAGGTTATGGGCAATGTGCCCGGCCACATCCAGCGCGATGATGGCGTAACCGAACCTGGTGAAGTTTTCCACCAGCGAGGCACCGTTAGCCTTTTTAGCTATGAAACTGACCATGGTTAGTAAGATAATCGGTATCAAGAGGGCAACGAGGAAAGTTACGGTAAAGGTTACAAAAAAGCTGTCCGTGCCAAGAACTTTTTCCAGCCAACCTAAGATAGACTGCCACACCTCAAGCATTGTGAAGTTCTGAACGAACACAATACCCATAATGACAACGGCGAGGAATGAAGCCGCGAATTGAGGCTTACGGACCGACCATAATTCTTTGGTCACGATGCGTGTCTTCAGAGTGATTGAATCGTTCGGGCAGGTCTTCACACAATAGCCGCACAGGTTACATTGAGCGTTGCTATCCATCGTTCTGGGGAACTCGAACATCGGGCAGCCCGGGACTTCCTCGTTACCCTTATAGCACGCCGAGACCTTGCATTTCGAGCACTTCTCGGGAGTGCCACGTAACGCCAGCATACCCGTCTGGGAATAGTTGCTGGAGAGTCCGCCCAGGAAGCACAGATAGCGGCACCAGCTGCGGCGTTCCCATAAGACAGCTGTCCCCACCACTGCGGTCGTAATCATGAGCATGAGAATTCCGGAACCCCAGGGAGACTCAACCATACCAAAAACGTGGTCGCCCCAGGTAATCATGATAAACATCCCATCGATGACCCAGATTCCGTACTTCCTGAGGAAGATGGGAATGGGACGATTATGCCCTGCGAACTTCTGCACTACGTCATTAAGGGTGCCAAACGGGCAAATCGCGCACCAGAAACGTCCCACCAGCACGAAGATAATGGGGATGAGCGGCCACCACAAAATCCAGGTCAGGGCGGTGCCGAAGTTGCTGTGTGCCAGGGTCGGACCGAATAATAAGACATACATGATGAAAATAAATACCAGAGCGGTGGGCCACTGCAAAATACCGGGAAACCACCTGCTCTTGAAGATTCCGGCAACAAGACGGTTTTTAAGCAGGTTCCCCCCGGAAGCCGGATTCTCTTCTGGTCTGGTTGCCTGTATTACGGGTACTGTCAATTTGCCTCCTCCGGCACGGGTGCATTCACCGATTTTCGTTTTGTTAGTATTCCTCCAACGATAAAGGCGGCGATAAGGACAAAGAACCCCGAAAGAACGTACCAATTAGGTCCGCTTTTCTGGAGGACGATCTCGAACTCAACAGACTTTTCCTGCTGCTGCAGTTTAAATAACGCAGTAATCATCCAGTGACCCGCTTGGCTTAAGTCCACCTCGCCTTTATACTCACCGGTATTTAGTCCGGCCTCAAGCTCGGCCTTCACCGTCTCTATCGGTTTTACCGACGGACTCGAGCTGTTCTGAGCACTACTCATATTCATCCCGCCATTCCCGGCACTATTTGTATCGGTCGGGCTTTCTTCGTATAATTCGGCGATAACAGTTACCATGGCATTTGTAACTGGCTGACCTTGAGGGTCATTGATCCGGATGTTTATCTCATTGTGTCCCATTTGCACATCGCCTTCGACAAAAGTCAGTTTTACTGTGTAACCATCAACCACTTTTTCCTCATGACGAGCCTCGTCAGCATCCGCCAATACCGGGTTCGCGATTGACAAAACTAGAATTAGCGATAGTAATAATATTTTAATTATCGTAAGGTACGATTTTCTCATTTTCTCCTTCAATATAAATCAGTATTATTTCTTTATAAGATATTACGGAAGACCAAATGGCATAGCTTCATGCAGCTTCTCCAGTTTTGTTATGTGAGAGGTACTGCAAGAATTTGGCACTGTGGAATAGCGAACCACCCGCCTACCAACCATGATTCAGACAAAAAGGGCAAACGGTTACTGTAACCAACAAAATGATAGGGTAAGGGGCGGCTATCTGCAGTTAGACTTGAGGAGGTTCTTCGGATTGCAGAGAGTTACGGCAGGGATAATTAGCCCCGGGGGGGTGGGAAATTGATTGGGATGTATATTGTGGGCAGGATGTTTTCTGGTCACAGGAAGATTTGGGGAGCAGGTTGGCGTTTAATCTGACCATCTGGATAAGCTTGCTCAGGGTAAACGGGTCAGGAGCGGGAGGCAGATTAGCTGTAGTGGAGTAAGCAAGGGGACAAACCGGAGAGATACAGCAGAGCGGAAGCGGAGCTTTATCATGACTGGATGGTAACGGACAACTATCCCTCCCATTCATAGAATGAGCAGTAACAGGGGTTGCCCCGGTGAGCAACACCATTACCATCAAAATCACCAGACAGATGACTTTCGCCAGTTTGGAATTCATACTAAATACATTATACCAATTTGGGGGGTGGTGAGCAAGTTGGGGCAAGTATTACCCACCAGCGGTTTGAGGGAAAGCAACTTCAGTATAGAGGAACTCCACCCTCTGCTTGTGCTTCAATTCCTGGGCTGCCAGGTCTTCAAGAACCGTCCTCACCGCTCCACCGGGGTGAATGCCCGCCAGGCTGCGATAAAACTCGTGGGATGCCATTTCGCGGTTGGCAGCGACAAGGAAAACGTCTTTAAGTGCCATGTCAGCAGACATTGCCGGCTGGTCGAGACATTCGGCTATCTTATAATCGACGAGTTCTCCCTGGCTTAGACTTCCCCCGGCTAGCTCACCACGCAGGTATCGTTCCAACAGGTTCTGGTGGCCATGCTCTTCTTTTGCTAACTCTTTCAAGGCGTCTTTGGCGGCTGCCTGTTTTGTTTTCCGGCTGAGGCTTGTATAGAAAAGCCGTGCTTCGACTTCCTTTCCTATTGCCTTTTCCAGAACCTCTTTGACCGTTAGCTGTTTTACCATTAGATTTACCCTCTCATTATTTTCTAACAAGTCAGACGGGTATACCTATAAAGAGAATTCCCAAAATTATGTGTGTAATTACCGATGGCCAGAATACCCGCCAGATATAGCAGTGATATTTATAGAAATGCTGGTATTTCTTATACTTCATCAGCTTGCCGATTATTCGGGCATTGCCAGTGCAGCGGCAGGAAAAAAATAGCATCGTGGCGGTCACTAAATTGATGATGCCCAGAATTGCTATTACCCTGGCGGCGATTAGAGATTGAAATATTTCCATAATCTCCTGTTTTCCTTACAAGTCAACTATTGGGTCGGTGATACTTACTGCTTAAATAGTAGTGACATTACCTGATAGACGATTGCCTGGCAGTCTGCTCGCTTCTTTCTCTCTATTCTACCTATTCTACAATAACTTTACCAACCATTGCAGGGTGAATTCCGCAGGTATATTCGAAAGTGCCCTTTTGATTAAAGGTATAGCTGAAGGTGGCGCCCCGGGATAAGCTGCCACTGTCAAACAGAGTGCCCTGGCTACTTACCGTATGAGGTACTGAGTCTTTATTAGTCCAGGTGACGGTGGTGCCCACGGCGATAGTAATTGTTGCCGGCGAGAAAGCAAGGCCGGATATCTGTATGCCGACGGGAGTCGGCTCTTGTACTCCTGGTGCTGCCGGTGTGGCCGGTACTGCCGGTGCGGCCGGTACTGCCGGTGCTGTTGGTGCCGTCGGTGTGGTTGGTACGACTGGTGTTGTTGGTGATGCTGGTGCCGAGTAACAGGATACTGCTACCAGGGCTAGTGTCATCAAGCAAGCGACCATCAGCCAGATAACCTTCTTTTTCATTCCGCCCTCCTTAGTCTTTCTGACTATTGCATCATATCATATATTAACCAGACAGTCGGGAAACGGGATAAAATTTTAGGGCTATTTACCGGGTTTTTCATCCTCTAGGATAAACCGAATTTATCACGGAGTATTGCCGAGAGTGTCCCCAGATAATTGAATGCCTTCTCTACCAATTGTTCCTCAACCGTTGACTTGGACGTCCCACCGGTTTCCGGAATGGCGGAATCATTACTGGCACCGACTCGTCCGGCATTTTTGAGGCAGCATCTCGCCGGCGCAATTAAGGCTTGTTCGGCAATCTGCCGGGTGGGTAAATCGGTGTTCCGGGAGACGACTTCCCAGTAGCCAGCAAGTAACACGGCGAGCGATTCCGGCGTCTCTTTATTAAGATTTTCTGAGTCGGTGGGCACAATGCCCCAGCAGATAATGCCGCCTTTTTTCAGGAAATCAGCCACAGCGCCGGCATATCCCTTGGGCATCAGACCCATTTGATAAGCATCAAAGGATAGCAGCTCGACGCCCAGTTCCAGAAGATAGGGCAGGTTGACGCTGGCGCAAAGGTGTAAGGCTCTCGGTCCATCAAAACCGCTCAGAAAGTTCCGGTAATCTTGCCGGGCCTGAACATCATTATAGCCGGATAGCCCGCTAAAGACCCAGCCCAACCCCGGTTCATCCAGCCAGACAAAGGCATTCTGGTTCTTCTCTTTAAGTTGCCGGTACTGGTGGTTGACTTTATGCTGTATGAAATCAAAGAGCAGTGACCTGATTCCCTCGTTGTAGATGATGGGTCGGCGGTTTTCATCGGTGACTCTGAAGCCGAAGCTCACCGGTCCGGTTATCTGCCCCCGGATGGCGGGATAGTCCTTGAGGTCTGCCGCCAGGAAGCGGTGATAGGCTGCCGAGTAGCTCCGGCTCAAGGCAAAAGTTTCCGCTTCGGCCATTATCCGGGCATAGTCGCCGAGCTCATTTTCAAATCTGGTATTGTCCAGTCCGATTTTTTTCTGCTCGGGGTCGATAACTATCCCCGGGAAGTTCTGTGATGTCTGGACATACATGTCTTCATAGAAGCTGATATTGGGTAGCTGGGGATAGAAAGGTATGTCCAGGCTGAAGGCTAACTGCAAGGCTCTGGCCACATCGGTGTGGGGCATAATGCCCATAGCTGTGGTCTGGCAACCGGCGGTAAAATGCAACCGCTTGGCTTCTATCTAGAACCTCTTTTCTGACCGGGCAATGAGCTTGACTGTGGTCTCACTTAGCTTCTGGGAGATATATTTCCCTGCGTTCTTGCCTTTCTCTTTTACCCATTTGTTGCTCTCCATTCTGGCGTATCTCTTTCTCTACTTCCATATAGACTCTTCGCGTCTCTTCGGCTGCTTTTTCCCAGGAAAACTCTTTTGCCCGCTCCAGCCCCTTTCTAACCATGTTATTTCTTAACTCGTCATCAGTCAGAACTTGCCTTATCGACCGAGTAAAACCATCAATGTCATAGGGATCAACCTTAATACCTGCCTCCCCTACCACCTCAGGAAGGGAGGTGATGGCAGAGGTTATCACTGGGCAACCACAAGCCATGGCTTCCAGAGCGGGCAGACCGAAACCTTCGTAAAGAGAGGGTAGAAGCAGGACTCGGGCTCCGGAATAGTAAACGGGCAAGTCTGCCTCGGGGACAAACTCGGTGAATAGGACATCACGGTGAAGGTCCAGCGCATCAATAAGTTCCAAGGTCTTTTTTCTGAACTCCGTTTCCCGGCCTCCGGCTAGGCTTACCTTCACCAGTCTAAGGTCACTGAATCTGGGCTCACGCTTCAATCGACTAAAAGCCTTCAGGACTACACTAAGATTCTTCCTCGGGTGTTCTGAGCCAACAAATAGAAGATACGGCTTCTGATATATACGTTCAGGCACTGGGCGGAAAAGGTCGTGGTCAACCCCAGGGTAAACGACACTAATTCGTTCTTTTGGTATGTGCAGGTACTGTATCAAATCGTTTTTAGTGGCTTGCGATACGGCTATTATTCTAATCGCCTTTTTAATGCCCTTATAATCAAGATTAAGGTAGTAACTGTCTCTAAGGTTAGGGGGATGAATAAAAGTCCCGTATCCCCTCAAATCAAAATACCTGATTAGGTCATGGACAGTGATAATGAAGGGTATTTTTAAATGGTTACCATAGCGCCCGAGGTGATGGTTAGGCAAATGGATAATGCTACCCAGTTTGTTTAGCTTCCTGGCAAAGCGCCGGTTAGTCCAGAAGGCGCTCACTGCTTCTAGGGAAAACCAGGAAATGTTACGACTTTTGGCGGACCTCTGATATATGTCCGTTTGGAAGAGTGGGACGATAAGATTCTCGGCTAATTTGCGGGAATAGATGTCCATGGAACCGGTGCCCGTAGTTATGACTAGAATCATTGCTCACCCCCAAATTGATATTCTAAGTCTAACTCTCGCCGCGAAGATTCAGAGCCAATTTTATGGTATCAACATAAGGTTTACTTTGTCAAACGGAATATCAAGACTGACTCGGGCAATAAGCTTGACTGTGGTCTCAGCTATCTTCCTGGAGATAGATTTCCCGGGCTAGAGTCTTGCCGCTTGGCGTGAGAAATACCTTGTTAATGATGTTGATGAGTTTCTTCTCATTCCGAATATCATACTCATCTCTCAGGTTTACCAGCCAGTCGGCATCATAGAGTATTTTGAAGTTCCGGGTGTTTATCTTACCCGGACTGTGGTGGTGAGCGATAATCTGGCAAATTTCCTCGGTTTGCTCTGGCTCAAACCCCAATCGGGTCAGGATTTGACGGGCAATGGGTGGGCCCTCTATCTCCTGATATTTTCCGGCAGCGCTGCCATACTTCTCTTCGGCGGCAGGAATGCCGATATCATGTAACACCGCCGCCCCGATTACTATTATATATTCTCCACCCTCGCTCTTCAATAGTTTCTCGGCATATTCCGTGACACTATGGGCATGCTTGATTCTTTTGCTATCGGTGTTGAAGTAGGCTTCCATGGCTGTTATTAGTGCTGTCTTAGTCGTATCCATTCTTCCTCCTGTTTTCAAAACAGGTAATGAACCATTAAGTCCAGCCGCCCGTGTTTAACCAGGTATAAGCCGGAGAATTTCATAACCTCTCGTATTCTTTCCCGGTAGCCGGGTGCATAACAGTGGGTTTCACATTTCTTGCACATCGGCTTGGGGTCATAAGAGCAAAGAAGTAATTTGGCGATACCATGGTTCAGCAGCTTGCCGCAATCATCGCACAGCGCCAAGTCTTTATCCCCCCAGACCTTGAGCAACCTTTCGTCCTTGATGATAAAGGGATTCCTGGTTGCGGTGCGGTGATTTTCCCGGCAGAAGATAGAGATGAAGTCACCCAGTACTCTGAGATCTTTGCTTTTCTTGTCGTCTAACCTGTCATATATTTTAGGCATAAATCTAGCTGTTACCTTTTCGATTGAAATTACGGGTGGCTCGCCGCCGACCCTCGCCACAGGCGGTCAGGTCTACTAAATATCGTTGAAGCAGCCCAGCTGGCACCTGCTGATTTTGAAGCCCAGGGCGTCGGCGGTCTTGCCCACTTCGAGCCGGCTGGTTTTCAATTCTCCGGCAATCTTAAAAGCGACGGCACAGGGTAGCCTGTCATCGACCAGGGAGTCGGTTAATTTATCCTGCAGCGTCGGGTCCAGGTGTTCAATGCTCAGGTTCTCCTCATGCCCGGTAACCATAAAACAACCTAACTGGCACTCCACGAGCCTTACGCCGAGCGTATCGGCAGTTTCACCAATCTGCTTGGGCGTGACCCGGCACTCCCCGGCTATTTTGAAGGCAGTGGGGCAGGGTAATTGACCATCCACCAGGGAGGCTGTTACCTTCTCTTCCAGTTCAGTACTCATATTCTTTACCCCTCTTTTGATGTTATTTTAGCCTGCCAGCCGGTCTGGCGGTTATTTCTCCTTAGCCTCCGGCCCTTTCTATACTGGCGAAAAGTTTAGCCACTTTATCTATTTGGGCCTGGTCGAGATGCATATCCGCCATCATAAACAGGATATTATCTTCTTTGTCGATATGGTTTCTAAGCAATTCAACGAAATGAGTGCCATCTCTCTGAATCACTCCCCTGGCTTCTGCATTGTCAGAATCCCTTAGATAGTCGGCAATCGCCGGTTGAAGCCGGCTATTTGTCTTTCTCAGGTCTTCATGCTCGATGAACATCATCCCGGTAGGACCGCCCTCTCTGGGTATGACCTTCTCGATTTCAGGGAAGAGAGCTTCTTCCTCTTTGGTAAAGTGAACCCAGAATTCGGTCTTGAAAAAGGCAGCCAGATCCTTCAGTTTCGCCGCGACCTCCCCCTTTTTATCGAGATGATGGGTAATGTCTTCCAGGGCATCCAACTTTTGTAGAACATGTTGATGGTCTTCTTTTAACATTTCTGTCGGCGTTTTGTGGCTAGGCATAATTCTTACCTCCTAATCTCTTGCTTCTTTGGGGAGAACGAGTGCCTGGATTTCTTAGTCTGTTACAGGCTTATTTTTCCCACCCAGCTTCAAAGCTTTTTTAGTTTTACCACCCAATCTTTGGGACCACTTTGCTCGTATTCCCATTCATATTTACCTTTGTACTCTGCCTCAAACTGATAGTGCAATGGCTTGGGGTCGTGGTCATTGATGATTCTTAATGTCTCACCGGCTTTTAATGCCCCCCACATCTCGAATATCTTTTCATGCCTCTCAAAAGGCATTATTTGTCTTAAATCCAGGTCAACCATTTTGTCCTCCTTCAGCAGGTCTGCCGGGGTAAAGCAGCAGTAGCCTATTTTATCACACTCTCTTTTCACTTCCTCCCATTCCGCCGGGCTCAACACCTGAAGAGCAATCTGGTAGAGAATATTATCTTCCTTAAAGATGTGACTTGCCAGTTCTGGGCTTAGATATTCGCCCAACTCAATAACCTTTGTCTTAAATTCTTTGAAGTCATAATCCTGGGAATTGTGGGCGAGTTGATACAAATCGTGTTTTCTTTTCCTGAATTCCACATGGTCCAGCTTCATAATCGCCGGCGGTTCGGCGATATCGTGCTTCTCTAACTTGGGAAACAGAGCCTCCTCTTCACGCTGATGGTGCTTTTCGGCTTCCACCAGATGATGCGAAATATCCTTTAGTTTTTCGCGGTCTGGTCCCATACTTTCGAAGCTGTTGAGATCTTTTAGCCTTTTCACGAGGGCACCTAGCTCATTTAAGTTATCCAGAATAATTTCATGCTCTGCCATAAGGGTGTGTACCGGGTGAGGTGCCGAGACTTCCATTCTCTTGGCGACCAGGCTGTCTCTTAAAACCTCAAGGTGGATATCGCATAAACTTTTCCTGATCTCATCATGCGAAACGCCTTCCCGTATTAATTCTTGTTCCATAATGCCCAGGGTTTTGGCATCGACAGTCTGCAGAAATTCCTTCGTTTTTTCCTTGGCTGCCTCCGATACTTTACCATCCTTTAGTTCCCTGAGCAGTTCCTTGAATTGCTCCTTTTTATCTGGCTGAGGGGAGGTTCTCTTCACATTCAGAATCCATTCCTCCGGGCCTTCTTTCTCATAGCTTACCTCAAAATCACTCTGTGCTTTTAACATATAAACCATAGGTATGGGATTGAACTCGACGACAATTCTTAACATTTCGCCGGCTCCGAGTTTCTCAACACTGGAGAAAATCAGACCTTCCTTTTCAGCATGCCCTAATCCTTTAATATCGATTGTTTTTGTTGCGCTCATTTTGGCTCCTCCTTTTAATACTTCCTTCCTAAGCTTTGGTCAGAATTTCCCCTTCGACTGCTATGGTTACTTCCTTAAAGGGTATATCTTTACCGTTGGCTAGAATTGCCTGCTGAGCCATATGCACTAAGCCGAAACAGCAGGGCACTTCCATATGCACGACGGTCAGGCTTTTGGGTTGTGCAAAGCTGAGAATGGAGGTCAGCTTCTTGAGGTGTGCCTGATAGTCATCCAGTTTGGGACAAGTGATTAACAGGCTGTGGTTTTTCAGGAATTCCTGATGAAAGCCGGCATAGGCGAAAGGCACACAGTCCGCCGCCAGCAGCAGGTCAGTTCCTTGCAGAAAAGGTGCTATCGGAGGCACGAGGGTGAGTTGAATTGGCCACTGAGTGAGCATTGACCGTTGAGGCACTGACGCACCTGGAAAGGCTTCGGTTGTTTCCTGTCTCTCAAACTGGGTAACCCTGGCCGAGGGACAACCGCAGGGTAACTCTTCTCCGGCAGGTTGCTCTGCTTGCAGGTGGAGCTTTACCACTTCCTCATTAAACTCCTGTGCTTCTCTCTCTTCGATGATAATGGCTCCCTGTGGGCATTCTCCGAGGCAGGCGCCCAGACCATCGCAATATATCTCGCTGACGAGTTTTGCCTTGCCATCGATAATTTGCAGGGCGCCCTCGGCGCAACTGGGTACACAGGCACCACAGCCGTTACATTTCTCTTCGTCGATTTTTACGATTTTCCGTAAAGTCTTGGTTGTCATTACCTTCCTCCTTAAATTTTCCTTGATGCTATTAGCCTAAATTCTATTAGCCTTCACCTTTGAGAGCCTTCCATCTCTCTTCTCCCAGGCACTGGCGTGCTGAAGCACACCACTCGATGCAGGAAGGTAACTTCTCCCTATAGACTATCTCACCGCATTTCTGGCACTTTATTCTGGTTTCGTCGGAGAAGATTTCAACCTCAGCGCTACACCTGGGGCATTTGTATAGTTCTACCCGCAGGTTTCTGGTATCCTGTCCGGGGCATTTGCTGGTCATTTCTCTCACCTCCTCAAGTAGTGTGCGATTGGTTTTTTAACTTCTACACTCATACTACACCTTGCCAACAGCGTTGAGTATGATTTGAATCATATTGGGTAGAGATTTTTACTGATGGTTACTTTAGCGGGATAAAGCGGGATATTAGATCGTCTGCCGGGGTTATACTTGTGGCGGGCCTTCACTCAGTAGCCTGAGTTTCTCTGCATCGAGGATAATCACTTTGCCGCGCACCGAACGAATAATCTTCCTCTGCCTTAGCTGGCTCATAACCCGAATCGCCGTCTCAATGGTGGTGCCAGCCATATCCGCGATTTCCTGTCTGGTAAAGGGGAGGGTGAGCCCGAGCTTGGCAGAAAGCATAAGCAGGATACCTGCCAGGCGCTGTTCCACTCTCTCTCCGGCCAGGTCGCTGAGGCGTCTGTGGGCGTCCCTGAGGCGTCCGCCCAGGACATTAATGATTTTCAGGGCTACCTGGGGATGCCGGGCCAGAAAAGACAGAAGGTCTATCCTTTTAATGCCTACTATCCTGGTTTCGGTTACGGCCTGGGCTGAAGCCGGGTAGGGCTTATCTTCAAAGATAGCCACTTCGCCCAGCATTTCACCAGTGCCGAAAAAAGCGATAATAAACTCTTTGCCCTGAGAGGAGTGTTTAAACACCTTCACCTGTCCCTGGTCGATAATATTGAACCACTCCGGGCCATCTCCGTCCCAGAAGATGAACTCGTTGACCGTAAAATTACGCTCGGTAGCCAGATTAGCCAGCTCGCTCAGCTCGTCATCATTGAGGCTGGAGAAAATGGATGAACTCTTTAGAATCTGAGTCTTGTCCGCAGGTTGCAACTTAGCCACTCTCCTTCACTGGTTGCCAGCATAAGGTGTCAGCCACATTCCACTATGTGAATTATAACATAATCCGTTTTTCGTTTGCGCTGGCTCTGTGGTGGGTGCTAATATGTCGTCAGTCATTGTTGGAGGTTCATTATGCCCCGGATGTCCGCACTATGGAGAGCTAATGCCATTGTTTTTATCAGCAGCTTCTGCGTAATGGTCATCGAGCTTATTGCTGCCCGTATACTGGCGCCTCATATCGGTGTCTCACTTTATACCTGGACCAGCATTATCGGGGTTATTCTGGCGGGTATTGCCCTGGGTAACTACATCGGTGGCAAGATAGCTGACAGGTATCCCTCACCCATGCTGCTGGCGGCGATATTCCTGGCAGGCGGCTTAGCCACAATTGCCATCCTGCCGGCGGTCAAGCTGGTCACCTCGGTCGACTGGTTCAGTAACTTGCCGGTGATGTTGAACTTCTCTCTTATAACTGCTTTTATCTTCTTTTTGCCGGCTGTTATTCTCAGCCTGGTTTCCCCCATCGTCATCAAGCTGACCCTGGCTGACCTGGGGCTGGGGCAAGCTGGTGGTGTTGTCGGCACCATCTATGCCTGCTCTACCGCCGGCGCTATCCTTGGCACCTTTATGACCGGTTTCTTTTTCATTCTCTGGTTCGGCACCAACCTGATAATCTGGCTGGTGGGGGTTGTTTTACTCTTGATGGGCATAATTAGCTGGTTCGCCTGGAGAGTGCCGGGTAGATGGCGCATGTCTTTGCATAATTTCATAATATGGACGGTTATTATAGAAATAATCCTGGCTCCTGTTTTCCTATTTCAGTTCCGGGAGTCCTGGCAGGAGAAGTATACTAAGGAGTCTAACTACTTTACGATTCAGGTGCTTGATGCCGCCGGTAATATCAAGATACTGATTCTTGACCATCTGGTGCACAGCTATGTCGTTCCGGATAATCCCGCTGCTCTGAAATACGACTATGCCCGGGTCTTTGCGGATATAATAAGCTATGTCAGCTACGTCGTTAGACAGAACCCGGCACCCCGAGTTCTTCACCTTGGCGGGGGAGGCTATGTCTTTCCGCGGTATATGGAGGCTATCTACCCGGCAAGTGTTAACGAGGTGGTGGAGATTGACCCGGCGGTAACCCAGGTGGCGTATGAGGAACTGGGATTACCGCGAGACACCAGTATCAGGACCTACAATCAGGACGCCCGCCTTTTCCTGATTCAGCGAAAGATGGGGGAGAAGTATGACATCGTCACCGGCGATGTCTTCAACGACCGCTCGACACCCTTTCACCTGACAACACTGGAGTTTGACCGGCTGGTAAAAGCTAATATGGCGGAGGATGGTATTTATCTGGTCAATATCGTCGATGACTACGAGCATGGCCGATATTTACCTGCTTTCATCCATACGCTCAAGCAGGCTTTCAACTACGTCTATCTTTTTAACACCGGGAAAGGGTGGGGAGAGGTCGTGCCGGCTACCTTTGTCATACTCGCTACCGACCGTGCGATTGACCTCGCCGACTACCAGCAGTTTATCACTCAGGATGGTAAGCAGAGCATCTCTGGTTATCCTATGGATGAAGCTAAGCTGGAGGCATACCTGGCGGAAAGGAAGCCCATTCTGCTCACTGATGATTATGTCCCCACCGATATCCTGGTGGCCCGGCTCATCCGCTAAACAATAATTGCAAATTAACTCTAAGGATTGTTTAGTCATGGATTACAGAGGCTATTTTCTTGCAAATGATAAGGGAGAGTCAAAGAGAGGCGAAGCCTCTCTTATAAAATAAAGTCCCCTTCCCCTGTTGAGGAGGGTTGTATCATAAGTGCTGTTTTTAACTCTTTTTGTCATTCCCACGCAAGTGGGAATCCAGAAATCGTGCCTAAATATATCAATGTGGATCCCGATGAAAATCGGGATGACGACTTTTGATACAAAGCCCTGTTGAGGGAAAGGGGACGGGGTCAATAAAAATAAAGGATGAGATGTCTTGAACCTGGCTGTTGTTGCCTGATAAATGAAGGAGGTATGTTTCTATGGAATCGGTTAATGTGCTGGTCACCAGTGTTCTCGATGACGAGTGCCTGAAGCAGATTGCAGCGGTTAGCCCCAGGGTACAGATGACGGATGTTGCCGAGTTATCCCGTGCCGCACACAATGGGGATTTGGTTGCCCAGGCCCGGCTCGACGCCTTGCTGGCTGAGGCTGAGGTAATCTATGGTATCAGACTGCCTGACAATGTCTTTAGCCGGGCCCCCAGGCTGAAATGGATTCAGGTGCTGTCGGCCGGAGTCGATTTTTTCCTAAATGCCGAGATGCTGGCAAGCCCGGTGATACTGACTAATGTCAGCGGAATTCATGCTACCGCCATCTCTGAATTCGTTCTGGCGCGGATGTTGATGTTCGCCAAGCAGGCATCCTGGAGCTTTCAGTTACAGCGCGAGAAGCGGTGGGAACGGTTTACTATATCGGTGTTGCGCTCCAAAACAGTGGGTGTTGTGGGACTGGGTAACATCGGGCGGGAGGTGGCACGGCTGTCTCAGGCTTTCGGGATGCAGGTGTTGGCGACCCGCCGCTCTGCCAAGCAGGTGGGGCGGGCGAGATATGTGGACATGCTGTTACCGTCAGCGCAGTTACCGCGCTTACTCGCCGAGAGTGATTTCGTAGTGATTACTGCGGCTTTTACCAACGAAACTAACAAGTTAATTGGCGAGAAAGAGCTGCGGATGATGAAGCCCACGGCTTATCTGATAAACATTGCCCGGGGTGGGTTGGTGGATGAGGAGGCGTTAATCCGTGCCCTTGAGGAACACTGGATTGCCGGGGCGGCTCTGGATGTCTTCGCGACCGAACCTCTACCTGCTGAAAGCCGGCTCTGGGATTTGCCTGATCTAATCTTCAGTCCTCACAGTTCCGGAGGTATGGAAGACTACAATCAACGTGCCACTGACCTGTTTTGCGACAACCTGAGGCGCTATGTGGACGGGCAGAAGTTACGTAATGTGGTCGACAAAAAGAGAGGATATTAGAGGTCTGAAGTAGAGGAATGTCCGAGGTGATTAATTTAGCCGCTGAAATTGCACAGCAGCTACCGGCCGAGCTGGTTGATTTTATGCAAACCGCCGGTGAAATGACGGATGAACAGGGGCAAAACATGTACCTGGTCGGCGGTGTCGTGCGTGATTTGCTGCTGAGACGGGCTAACTTCGACCTTGACCTGGTGGTCGAGGGCGATGCTATAAAGCTGGCGCTGCGGCTAGTAGATATCAGCCAGGGGAAAATAATAACCCACCCCCGTTTCCGTACTGCCAAAATCCAGTGGCATAAATGGAGTGTCGACCTGGCTAGCGCCCGTTCTGAAACCTACGCCCGACCGGGAGCCTTGCCCAGCGTCAAGCCGGGCGCCATCGGTATGGACTTGGGGCGTCGCGACTTCACCATCAATGCTATGGCGATTGAGCTTATCCCCGGCCGCTATGGCCAACTGATTGACCCGTATCGTGGTAGGACTGACCTTAAAGCTAAACTTATCCGCATTCTGCACGAAAGAAGCTTTATCGATGATGCCACCCGTATCTGGCGTGCCCTGCGTTATGAGCAGCGGCTCGATTTCCAACTGGAAGCAGATACCCTACAGTTGCTGAAACGGGATATACCTATGCTGGATACCATTAGCGGCGACCGGATTCGGCATGAACTAGAGGCGGTCTTAAAAGAGGAGTTTCCTGAGAAGATTCTATGCCGTGCTGACGAGCTTGGGGTGCTGGCTAAGCTACACCCGTCTCTCAAGGGTGATGACTGGCTGGTGGAGAAATTCAGGCAGTCCCGTTCTGCCGGCTTGGCCCTGTCGGCGCTCTATCTGGCACTTTTGGCTTACCGGCTGACTGACGCAGAGAGCGAAGAACTGATTTCATACCTCAAATTACCAAAGTCACTGGCTCAGACCCTGCTAGATAGCCATAGCCTCAAAACCAAACTTGGCATGCTGGCTAAATTTGATATGGCACCGAGCCGTATTTACCACCTCCTTCACGGCTATTCCCCATCAGCTATTATTGCCAATTCGTTAGCCAGCGATTCTCCGGTGGTGCAGCAGCATATCCGCCTGTTCCTGGATAAGCTCCGCTATGTCAAGTCTGCCCTTACCGGTAATGACCTGCAAAGAATGGGTATTGACCCCGGTCCGCAAATGAAAGAAATCCTCCAGCGCCTCTTGGAAGCCCGACTGGATGGGAAAGTAACAAGTAAAAAGGGGGAGGAGGGGTTGGTAAGGGGGTGGGTAGATAAAGAGAAGCAAGTTATTTAGTTACGCTTACCCATATAACGAAGCCAATTGCTAAGATAGCCAACAAAACCCCCTCCGCTATCCAAAAGCGACGCTTCCTAATCCCAAGCCAAGACATAAGGAAAATGACTACAAAGGAAATGACAATTCCACCAAATGCCCAGTAACGCCCATAAGATGTTTTTAGCAAGGCTTCGACTGCGGGCAACACCTCGTCAGGTGGCACACCTTCCCAAAACTTTATGGCAACTAAGATTAACGACTGACCGACCTCGATTACTGTCATAATGAGCACGGAAACAAGCATTCCAAGAGGCAGTCCTCTCACTCGAAAATCTTTTCTAAAGCTTGCTTTCCATCCAGCCAAGCCAGCCAAAAAGAAAGTTGCCATTGCCGCAACTACCGTCAAATATGTCCACATTAACCCCAGACCAACAGTCATGGGTAAGGGTTCTGGTTTATAGATACTTATCCAAGACTGTGTCCAGACCAACAGAATAGTAACGACAAAACCCGTAGCAGTAAGAAAAGGCGTTATAGGCATAATACAACCTCCATATAATCTCCTAACCTTATTCTTTTTAGAGATTATTTACCGACCCCTCACCCTAACCCTCTCCCCTTCGTAAGGGGAGAGGAATGTATTTTTAAGAGAGGCGAAGTCTCTCTTTGACTCTTCTCGCTAATGACAGGGCGTTTAAGAGGGGCGAAGCCTCTCTTTCTAATCTTCCCCTTCCCTTGTTAGGGGAAGGGGATTAAGGGGATAGGGTTCATCGCAGAGAGCAAGCTAGCCCCCGGCAATGACGGCAAAAAGCTTAATCATATCGCCATCATTTACCGGGGTGTCCAGTCCCTCCAGTGCCTCAACCAGGCGGTCGTTGAGGGCAATTGCCACGTTACCACTCATCTTATTCGTCTCACTGTCGAAGATACTGTCGCCGAAGGCTTGATATTGGCTCGCCAGCTTTCTCATCAGGTCGCCGATAGTGGTGCCCTCATCAATAATCTCTTCCAGGACGAGGTGTCCCTCTGCCTGTCGGTCAATAGCATCACCCATCCCGGGTAGAATCTCCAGCTTTATCCTGCCCATAGCCAGCACCTCTCAAAAAAGATAAGCATCACTTCCAGAGGTCAGCGGTGACATAATCCAGCCCGATGGCTTTCAAAGTCTCGGGCAGTGGCTTACCGGTTGCCCGGTCCCAGCCCATCTGCTGGTAATAGTTATCCACCATACTGTCCCAGTGTCCGGCAATACTGATGCCCTTAGCCGGGCCATCGACCGGAGCCGATGCCCAACGGGGTGAAGCCTTTTCGGTATCTATGGAGACGCCGTGCCTTAAGTTAAAGGCACGCATCAGGTTAGCCACTCTAAAGCCGACATCCTGAGCTTCCCTGGGGGTGAAACCCCACCCCGTGACGGCATTGAATGCCTCCAGTCCCTCGTCTAAAGCCCGTCGGTTGGTGAAAATACAGACACCAAGGGTATCCTGAAACTGGCGTACTCCTTTTGACTTGGCGGTGTTTGTCGATACTTCCTCAGGGGAGAAGCGGTCATTCAATAAGGGGATATCGGGGTGAGGGGGACCAAGGTAGCCCGCCTCATAGGTGCCGATATCCGAGGTGGCGGTATCGAACATCTCGCGCCACATGGCACGGTGGTCGTGACCCCGGGGAGAATGGCCTTTTTTGGTATAAATACCCACGTTTTGTGCTTCTATGCCGATAGCATCGGCGGCCCGCATGGTACCCTCAGCCAGCATATTAGCAAAGGTGCCCTCCCGGTTGGCTATCCGCTCCAGGAGTGTCCGTACCGCTTTTGTCTGTCCCCATTTTAAGTCCAGTCCCTCGGTGGTCTCCTGTGTGAGAACACCCTTCTCGTAAAGCTCAATCACCATGGAGACCAGGAAACCGGCCTCGTTGCCCTCCAGTCCCAGCAGCGTCAGCAGGTTTGCCAGAAAGAGGGTTTCCGCCGGGTCGGTGTTGCCGATAAGGGGACCCATAGCGGCATAGAGTTCATACTCCGGTTCCTCCACGGTCTGTCCCTTATACGGCCCGTCGGTAAAGGTAATAAAATGGCAGTGGTGCATCCGGCAAGCCCAGCAGGGGTTCATCTTAGCCTGCCAGCGCTCCCGGGCATACTGGTTTGTCATTAGGCGGGTCTCGGGGTAAAGGTTAGTCGTATAGTTCTTGATGGGAAGAGTCCCTGCAACTATACGCTGGTCGGCACCATCGTAATTACCGCCGGTGCCCCAGTTGAAGATGCGCTGTCCCATCGGGTCATTCTGGATGGTCTCCCAGATTGTCTTGACTATTTTGGTTAGTTTGGCCGGTGATTTTACTGGCAGAGAGGCAGTGCCGCGGGCGGCGCAGAATGCCTTCAGTTTCTTGGTGCCTAATACGGCACCAACTCCGTTGTGTCCGGCAGCATGGTCTTTATCGCCGAAAACACCGGCGAATTTTACCAGGTTTTCACCGGCGGGACCGATGCAGAAGACGCTCATCCCTTTCTCTGTGTAGCCCAGCTCCTTCTTGACGGCATCCTCCGTCTCCCAGGTGTTTTTCCCAAGCAGATATTGAGCATCTCTGAGTTCGGCGGTACCATCGTGCATGTAGAGGTAAACCCAGCGCCTGGCTATGCCCTGGAAAATGATAGCGTCGTACCCGGAAAACTTCATATAGGCACCCATAAAGCCATTGGCCTGGGTAGAAGTGGCTCCGTTAGTCAGACACCCCTTGGTGCTGATGGAGATAGTGCCCGAGCCGGCCATGCGTGTCCCACCCAGGGGTCCACTGGCGACAATCACGCGGTTTTCAGGGTCATCCCATTCAACTCCCGGGGGCACTTCATCGTATAGATACTTGGCGCCGAGGCCAACCCCGCCAACCCACTTTCTCAGTTCAGCCTCGTCAAGCACTTCCTCAGTGATGCGTTCGTTGGTGAGGTCGACGCGGAGAATCTTACCTGCGTAGCCAAAAACCTGGTTCGGTGACATGATAAATCCCCTCCTTTTCCCCATCAATAATTGAATCTATGGTAAGTCTCTGTTCCCCTCCTTGTCAAGCTGGCTAATTACGCCTGGAACACCGTTTAGTCAAAGGGCAGTAAAGACAGAACTGGAGTAGACCGAAATGGACGGCAAGTGTTGACATAAATTGCCTGAAGAGTTAACATACTTAGTAGAGGATTGTGAGACTGTTATCCGATGATATGCCCAACCTGTAGCCGTGATATGATAGTTGTCGAGCACAATAAGATTGAGCTTGACTATTGTTCTGCCTGCCAGGGGGTCTGGTTTGACTCCGGCGAGATCGAGCTTTTATTGGGGGACGCCGGGTTGGCCGGTTCGGCATCGCCTCTGGATAATATCTTCAGCCCCACCGAGGTTAAGTCACCGGAAAAGCAACGAAAATGTCCTATGTGCCGGCGTAAAATGGGAGAAATGGCCATTGGTAAAGAACCGGTAATAGTTATTGACTGCTGCCGGCAAGGAGATGGACTCTGGTTTGACGGTGGCGAGCTCGGTCAAATGGTGGGGCAGCTGGTTAAGCAACCGGCAGGTAGGCCGAACCATCAGCAGCAGATTCTCACTTTCCTGCAAGAAGTTTTCCAGGCTAAAGAGTAGCCCGCTCCAGACAAGGTCGGAGTCACCAGGGATAAATCCAGAGTAAGTGCTAGGAGAAACAAGGAGGTAAACTATGCTCGCAGTTTGGGTCATTGTTGGTATTATCGTCATTCTCTTGCTTGTATTTTGGTCAACTTATAACGGACTAGTCAGATTCCGCAATCAGGTGAAGAATGCCTGGGCGCAAATCGATGTCCAGCTTAAAAGGCGGTACGACCTTATTCCTAACCTGGTAGAATCAGTCAAGGGTTATATGCAGCACGAGCGAGGGACACTGGAAGCAGTTACCAAGGCCCGCAATATCGCTCAGCAGTCAGCCTCGGCGGGGGCTGGTGAGCGGGGTAAGGCGGAAGGGGAGTTAAGCTCGGCTTTAGCCCGTCTGATGGTCGTCGTCGAAAGCTACCCCGACCTTAAAGCCAATCAGAACTTTCTTGCCCTCCAGGAAGAACTGACTTCAACCGAGAACAAGATAAGCTTTTCCCGCCAGTACTATAACGATTCCGTGCTGAAGTATAACAATCAGACGCAGATGTTTCCGTCCAACCTGATAGCAGGAATGACTGGCTTTAAAGCTAGTGAGTTCTTTGAGGTCACTGTGGCAGCGGAGAAAGAGGCGCCTAAGGTCAGTTTTAACTAAGCGGGGAAAGACTGGGGTATGTGGGAACAAATCAGGTCTAACCAGATTCGGTCTGCCATGCTGGTGGCCGGCATGGGAGTGCTGTTGCTCCTGCTTGGCTTTTTTCTGGGCGTGTCCCTGCTGGGTAGCGGCACCGGTGGCCTAATCGTGGCTTTAATTGTCTGGGCGGTGATGAGCCTGGTTGCCTTTACTCAAGGTGACAGCATTCTATTATCGGTATCAGGGGCAAAAAAAATCAGCCGCGATGACCACCCGCGCCTGTATAACATCGTCGAAGAAATGAAGATTGCCTCCGGACTGGAAAAGATGCCGGATGTCTATATTATCGACGACCCGGCGCTCAATGCCTTTGCTACCGGCCGTAACCCTAATCGAGCCTCTGTTGCCATCACCTCCGGTCTGTTACAGAAACTCAACCGCGATGAATTACAGGGTGTTATTGCCCACGAAATATCTCATGTTAAGAACCGTGATGTGCTGTTGATGGCGATGAGCAGTGTCCTGCTGGGCACGATTGTCATTATAGCCTGGTACGCAACACGCTTCATGTTCCTCAGCGGGGGCGGAGCGACCAGAAGCAGGAGAAATTCATCATCATCGCAGGGTTCAGGACAACTCATCATCCTGGCGATTGGCATTGTTTTTATGATACTGGCTCCGATTATGGCACAGCTTATCTACTTCGCTATCTCCCGTAAAAGGGAGTATCTGGCCGATGCCTCCTCGGCTCTCTATACCAGGTATCCCGAGGGGCTGGCTTCGGCACTGGAAAGAATTGCAGGCTCGACCAGCCAGCTAAAATCAGCGAACCAGGCCACGGCGCCGATGTATATCATCAATCCCTTTCGCCATAATGGTATGGCCGCCAGCGACCTTTCCAGCACTCACCCGCCTATCTCGGAGAGAATCCGTATCCTGCGTTCTATGGGGGGATCTTCCTTGGCCGATTATGAGCAGGCTTACGGGCAGGCTAAGGGCAAGGCGGGCATTATTCCGGCGTCAGCCCTGGCGGGTGCGGGAGTTGTCGGGCTGCGGGCGCCCTCAGCCGAGGCGCAGCCATTAGAGGCGGCTCAGAAAATCGAGCGTACCCGTGATACCTCGGACCTGATGTGGCGAAAAAGCAACTATAAGACTATCGACTGTGATTGCGGCACCAAACTAAGGGTGCCACCCAGCTTACAGGGAACTGCTGTCCGCTGCCCGCACTGTGGCAGAATCAACCCGGTTTAGAAGACTGGGTTCTCAATATGGTGTTTGCAATTCATTGTTCTTTTCCATCGCCACGTATCCCGTACTTATTGTAGAAATGATGTCTCATTCTTTTTAGACATAAGCTCAAGGCTTTCTGGGATGTATCACTTATTGGGTTTACTCCATACCTTGTCCCTTCTGCCTCAGCATCCAAGTATAAATCTATTATTGTATCTAAACCCGTGTCAGGCAATTCTCCTCGTTCCCTTTCAATATGACCAAAAACTTCTGCTCTCTCCCCTTCACTTTTTGCATTCATTAAATCTCGAAGTGACACAGAAAGTCTGTCATATACTTCCCATTCTCTACCCGTTGCTTTTTTGCGTGACTGCCAAATGATAATTATAAGTGACACTAGCCCGATAGGAATCGTTATCCAATATAACCATCTAACGTCTACATGAGTAGTCTGCAACCTTTGAATCCTTTCTGATAGCGACCACATCGAATCGACCCACTGTGGCAAACCTACAAAGAGAAAGGATAAGATACTCAGTATACCCTTGTATCTTCGAAAAAATTCCATATCCTCATTCTACTACTCACCCCCCACCCCCGCAACCAATTGAGAACTTACCATCAACACTTGAGGTTGCTAGCTGTTTGTTGGCTTCGAACCGTCATTCCTCACGCTAAAACTCCCTTGCCTTATTCCAAATCTCTCCCTTTGTAAAAGGCTTGCCCCTGGCTTGAACAGGGGGAGATTAAGAGGGATTTACCCACGACAAAACTCTCTTGCATCATCCCCTTCTCCCGTCCTATAATAACCTCACCTTTTTCGTCTAGCAGGATAAAGACGACGTCAGATTCTGGCCGTGGGGTCAGTCCAGGGATATTCGGGAAGCGCCCCGGACTTGACCAACAAACGGTAACGCAGGTCGCGAGACTAGGCTCGTCAGAATCACCCCCGGAACATCCAGTAAGGGATTTATAGCGTCGCACTCCTGTCCCGGAAAATTCTTGCCTTATTCGTGGCTCTTAGGCACTATCCACGAGTATTTGCAAATTATTACGGGACTCGGGCACGTATTGGTCTTCGGGAGACCAAGGGCCTCTCATTATCCCCCGGCATGAGAGTGCCCCCGCATGCTCAAATCGCATTTGTTTTTGTTTTATTGTAACAAATGTTTGTCCAACAAAAATTTGAATTTGAATTTGTTTGTAATTTGGTACTTTGGATTTGTAACTTGGGTGGGAACGAGATATGGAGGTGGATTTGGTAGCACGCATTAGCTGATTCCGAACTGGAGGGAATTTAAGAGGGGCGAAGCCCCTCTCTAAAATCTCATCCCCCTCTCCTTAAATAACGAGGAGAGGGGGATTAAGGGGGTGAGGTAAACAACTCCACTCTTCCGCCTTGACAATAGCCTCAACTTGAGCTATACTGAAGTAATGTTTCAGGAAATATTACCTTAAATAACGCCTTAATGCTAAGAATCACGGCACTGGCTAAAACAACGGGGGCATCGGTGGACGAATTGCGCTACCTGGAAAGGAAGGGCTTTCTTAGCCCCTCCCGCACGCGGCTGAAGCGCCGTAGGGTCAGGCAATACCAGGATAGCGATATCCGCAAGGTGCAGCTTATCATCAAATATCGCCGGCAGGGCTTTACCTGGAATGTCGCCTTCCAGAAAGCAATGCCGGAGGTGGATAATCCGCTTCTTTTATAGCCGAATCAAGATAGCAGGAGGTGACCTATGGCGAGGGTAAAACTTGAGACTGGTCCGGGAATCTTTGCTGTGCTGGCTAATGTTTGCCGTAATCCCCAGGAAGCCTTGAAGCAGTTTGTAGAGAATGCCGCCGATGCCATCGACCAGGCTCATACCGAGGAGGGCTATATCCGTCTTAAGCTGGAATATGAGCCGGAGGAAAACGGACATAAGCCGGGCACATTGCGTCGCCTGGTCATCGAGGATAATGGCGGGGGCATAACCCGGGAAAAGATGAACCAGATTCTACAGCGTATCGGCGACTCTGAGAAAATCAACCTGGCTCTCAGGGGAGAGCAGGGCATCGGTTTACTGGCTTTCGCTCTGATTGCCCAGGAACTGCACCTGGCTTCTACCGCCGAAGAAGGCTCCCCATCCAGTTGTCTGGTGCTCAAGCGTTCCTGGCTGAAAAGCGGCTATGCTGAAGTAATCGAGCACTGCCATAGCCATGAGCATACCCATCGCGGCACTATCGCCTACCTGGCTGGTATCTTGCCTGAGATAGCTCCGCAGCTCTCTAAAGACCGTATCAAAGCCTATCTGGGACAACAGTTTGCCAATGATCTGCGGGCTAACCTCTATGCTATGTCAATCTCCGACGATACCGAGTTCGAGGAGATTTACTCGCAGCGTTTCCGCGGGGTTAAGGTGATGTCTGCCAGCTTATCCCTGATGCATGGTGTTCCGGCTCTTATCGAGCTGTATGTTTTACCCTGGGAGATACCTGATGCTACCATTAGTCTCTACGGACGCCGTGGTGCCAGAATCTGCTCGCTTACCGACCTGAGTGATTTTAAGGTTATGCCCTGGCTCGACCAGCGCCTGGAAGGTTCCATTCGCTGTGACCGCCTCAAGCGCAGCGCCGACAAAACGGCGGTAGTGCAGGACGAGGTCTATCGTGCTCTGGTCACCGCATTACAGCCGCTCGAACCGAAAATCCAGCAGTTGATTTTAGATGTCAGTGCTGAGTCTCAGGCAAGGCGTTTTGGCGTCATCCTGCAGCGGGCAGGGAAGCTGATAGATAAGTTCCTGCGCTATCGGGAGAAAGGGCTTTTGGAACAGTTGCCCTTGACCACAACCGCGGCTCCGGATATGAGAGGGGGTGTCGATGAGGCGCCATCGCTGCCGCACCAGGCAACACCCGGTGGAGGACTTGAACCGGTAACGCCGCGGATGCGGGCACCTACCCATCCGCCCTACATCAGCCTTCAGTCGCCACCACAGGATAAGGCTGACTATCGCAGCTGGTATGACCCCGGTCAGGGCGTCATTTGTCTCAACCGCGAGCACGCCGAGTTCCTGCTCTCACAAAGGGAAGACCGGCGCTGCCTGCGCTATCTTTTCTCCATCTGGGCTAAAGAGAGCCTGCTCCAGGAATACGGCGTCAATGCCGAAAAGGTAGCCGATGAGCTGGTGGGTGTGCTGGCTGAGGCTGAGCCGCTCCTCTGGTAATATAACCTTATCTCCTTAGCCCCCTTCCTTGGTAATGGAAGGCTTTGCTTCAAAAGTCATTCTGAGGAGTGAAGTGACGAAGAATCCGCTCTAGGAAGAGGATAACACGGATTCTTCGCGGAGTTCACACTGAACATACTGAATGTGCTCAGAATGACCCCGATGAAATCGGGGTGGTACTTTTAGGGCAAGGCTCACTGCCGCTGATTTTAAGCTAGGAGCCAACCGGTTCCTGGTGTCACCAATTGTATAGGCCAGCCCATTTGTTATTAGTTCACAATGAGTCTATAATAGAAGAATATTTTTCAAAAAAGCCAGGCGATTTCAGGAGCCTGAGGAACCGACATTATGACCCTAAATTATTTTGCTAGCATCACTACTACATTTGAGCTGGCTGGCCCAAAGACTGAGCCGATACGCATAGGGTTGATTTCTGATACCCACATACCGGCCGATGCCAGGAGACTGCCACCGCAGGTGAAGGAGGCTTTCCAGGATACCCATCTCATTCTTCATGCCGGGGATATCTATCTGCCTGGAGTTCTGGACGAACTGGAAACCATCGCCCCGGTGCTGGCGGTGCGGGGTAACGACGATGGGGGTTTGCCCGACGACTACCGCTTCAAGGATATTCAAGTCCTTAATTTCAACGGATTCAAACTCGGGCTTACTCACCGGGGCTACTACCCCGATGCACCAGTGCATTCTCTAGACAGGCTAATGAGGCGGGAATTTGGCGAGCTTGTCGACATCATTGTCTATGGTGATACTCATGTCGCTATGGTGGAAAGCTATAACGATATTCTTATGGTTAATCCGGGCAGCCCCACTTCACCTAATCACCTGTTAGAACTGGGTACGGTAGCGATTCTGGAAATAACGGGGAACCGGGCGCAGGCTCGTATTATCCATCTCAGCGAGTTGTCTTCTCCATTCAACCAAGAGGACATATACTACCGGGGTGCCGGCGCCTGAGGGCATTCTCGAACCCAATCACGGCTGTCCGCTAAGGTATACCGGCCAGGTTGCTGAGTTGTTTCAAGCTAGTGATCAAGCGGCTACGCTGCACCTCCAGTTTGCTCAATATGGCCACGAGTTGTTTTGCCCGGTCGACATTCCGATATGTACGGCGTAATTTTAAGTGCAGAACGCGGAGTCGTAAAGATTCCGGCTCGTCCTGGGCCGGGATAAGGGAGCCAGCGAAGGTAGTACTGGTGGCGCCGTGTAACCAGAGTAGCCCTGTGTCACTATCCGACACAACAACAGCCGCTATTGTGTAATCCCGTTCAGCGGGCTCTTCCAGGGACTTCCCCCGGAACCAGCTTATGGCATCGGAGTAAATGGCGAAGACAAATCGGAACTCACCCTTGGCTAATGGCTCCAGGCTGATTTCGGCTAGCGCTTCATGGTAGATTTGCTGCAGTAATCCCACAGCTTCAGAAGCACACTGACTAACTGTGTCAACAAAGCTATTCAGCTCCGTCACAATGGGTTGCCCTGCCAGCAAAGTTTGCAGTTCCAGGTACAAGGGATGACGTGTCCAGGCTGGCTCATAGCGCAGGGCTGGTGCATCATGTGGTGACTGCTCATAGGTCGGGAGAGAGAACTCGATGCCCATAGATGTTCTCATCAGGTCGATAATCCATTCCGCAGTGTAACCCGGCTCGACCAGTGGTAGAGACTGGGCAAAATCGGCAATGACTCTGAGACGGCCCTGTTCTTCGGCGGAGAGCACTTTTACTGTTTTGGAAGGCTCGGGTAAGGCCCGTCTCCAGGGTAAGGGTAGCATACGGGGACGGGGAGCCTCTTCAGGTTCGACTTCGCGCCATTGCCCGAGTGTGACTTGAGGAGAGGTCGTTTCCGGAACTGGAATAGGCGCCCGTTTTCTCCCCGACAGACGCATCCAGAGGTAGGTAATTATCCCGAGGATGACAACAAGCACAACGATGGTTATTAAAGTTCCGAGCCCGACTCGGCCGGATGTCAATGACCAGACCGGCGACCAGGCACTCTGGTTAGAGGCACCGTCGATAGCTCGTACCCGCCAATAGTACTGGTCCCGTGGCAGAGCTTCTGCCTGCGTTAAAGTATAGCTGCTACTGGAAATGTCCGTCCGCTCCAATAACGGCTGAACGAAGTCGGAGTTGATGTCTACCTGGAGCACAAAGGTGACACCGCTGGGGTCGGTGACATTAGACCACTTGAAGGTGGGAGTCACCCCACCCAGGATACCAAGTACGGCTCCATCCCCGGGAGAAAGCAGTCTGGGTACCGGAGGTGACGTGCTTTCCATAGTGAAAGATAGTTTGGACTCATTCTTTTGCGCATCGATCACCCTGATGATATGCGTCCCCGCTACTGACTTAGGCACAGTGATTGACTGGCTAAAGCTGCCGGAGTCGTCAGTGATTACCCCTGCACCATAAATTTCCGTATTATCATAGGTAAAGCGTAAATTGCTACCAGCAGTAAAACCAGAGCCGGTGACTTCGACCGGTGTACCTACAGAGCCGAAGGTAGGGTTTATGGAGCTAGCTGCTGTCATACTAAAACTGACCCCGTCCACACTGGTGGCAGGTGTGGTTTTGCCATAAGCACCGACAGTATGCATGCCAGAGGCTGAGGCTGGTACTGTAAAGGTAGCGCTCCATGCCCCCTGGGCAGTGGCAGTTATAGCAGATGCTACCGATGTGCCATCATAGGTCACCGTGATACCGGTCTCACCGGCACCAAACCCGGCACCGGTAACGGTTTCTGAGTTCACTGAAGACCCATTGGTACGGTTCAAGCTAATGCTTGGCAATATCGTAAAGGTGGCATCGGTAACGCTTGCAACCGGAGTAGTTATGCTATAGGCATCGATACTATGAATGCCGGAGGCTGATGCCGGTACAGCCAGGGTAGCACTCCATGACCCCTGGGCACTGGCAGATATACTCGATACTATTGCCGTGCCATCATAGGTCACGTTGATGCCGGGCTCACCATTACCGAACCCGGCGCCGGTAACAGTAACCGAACTCCCTGGAGACCCGCTGGCCCGGTTTAAGCTAATACCCGGCACTACGCTAAAGGTGACATCAGCGACGCTGGGGGCAGCAGTGGTTGCTCCGGAGGCATCGATAGTATGAATGCCCGAAACTGATGTCGGCACCACGAAGCTGGCACTCCATGCTCCCTGGATATTGGCTGATATACCAGATACTACCGTCTTGCCATCATAGGTTACGCTAATACCGGTCTCACTGGCGCTGAACCGGGAACCGGTAACGGTTAGCGAACTGCCGGGAGGCGCACTGGCCTGGCTCAGGGCAATACTCGGCACTACGGTAAAGGTGACATCAGCAACATTAGGGGCAGCAGTGGTTGCTCCGGAGGCGTCGATAGTATGAATGCCAGCATTTGAGGCTGGCACCGCAAAGATAGTACTCCACGCTCCCTGTGCAGTAGCTGATATACCGGATGCTACCGCGGCGCCATCATAGGTCACCAGAATACCGGTCTCGCTGGCGCCAAACCCGGCGCCGGTAACAGTTAACGCACTTTCAGGAGCCCCATTGGTGCGGCTCAAGCTGATGACTGGTATTACGGTAAAAGTGACATCGGCAACACTGGCAAGAGCAGTGTTTGCGCCGGAGGCATCGATAGTATGGCTGCCAGAGGCTGAGGCTGGCACGTTGAAGGTAGCACTCCATGCTCCCAGGGTAGTGGCGGATATACTGGATGCTGCTGTGATACCATCGTAAGTCACGTTAATACCCGTCTCACTATTGCCAAACCCCGAGCCTGTAACAGTCAGTGAAGTGCCGGGAGACCCGTTGGTGCGGTTTAAGTTAATGCTTGGTGTTATCGTAAAGGTGGCATCTAGAACATTAGCAGCTGTAGTGTTTGCGCCAGAGGCGTCGATAGTATGAGCGCCGGCGGCTGAGGCTGGCACAGTGAAGGTAGAGCTCCATGCTCCCAGAGCACTAGCAGTAATAGCTGATATTACTATCGTGCCACCATAGGTCACGGAAATGCTGGTCTCATTGCCGCTGAACCCGGCGCCAGTAACAGTTAGTGAAGTGCCGGGAGACCCGCTGGTGCGACTTAAACTAATGCTTGGTGTTACGCTAAAGGCGAAATCAGTAACAGTGGCGGCAGAGGTGTTTGCGCTATAGGCATCGATAGTGTGGGCGCCCGAAACCGATGCCGGCACAGTAAAGGTAGCACTCCATCCTCCAGAAGAATCAGCGGTTATACCGGTTACCACCGACGTGCCATCATAAGTTACTATAATGCCGCTCTCATTGCCACCGAATCCGGTGCCGGTAACGGTTACCGAAGTGCCGGGAGACCCGCTGGCCGGGCTCCGGTTAATGGCGGCGGCAAAGACAGGGCCGACACTATACAGGGTTAGTATTAAAGCTAATATCAGGGAGGTTAAGAGTGTTGTAATCCTTCGCATAATTCCGATAAACCTCCGGTTCCCGGGCATTACTAGCTTCTCAAAACTGAAGAAGCCCAAAAACAACTACAGTGAATATGCGTCTAAAGCTATTTGAATAATATGACTATTCTAACATTGTCATGGTATGTCTACAAGCCCCTCCCCCGGCGATAATCGCTAACTTCCGAACTTTCGGAGTTGGTTAATTTTACTCCGGTTGAAAGAGGTTGGCGACTCTTCTACTCCAAAACTTGACAATTGGTACTAAATATGCTCTAATGATTATAGAAGCTCCGTCGGTCCTGACCAATTGTGCTTCGGAGGTGCTGCGATGAAACAGCAAGAGGTACTCGGAGTATGGCAGGTAGACAGTTGAAGCCCTGCCTAGAGCAGGGCGGTCGGAACTCGGACTTGACTCGTTAGAGAGAGTTAGAGGCTAGTCTGATAGAAGACAGTCCTACCGTAGTTAAATACTATAAGTGAGTTGGGTTCGAGCTAAATCAGGATTTCTGGAGGGCACTCGATCGAGTGCCCTCTTCTTTTTCTTTGATAAACAATATTCTCCAGCCCCTAACACCAAACCAGAAGGGCAGGCAATACAACATAAATAGTCGTATCACCTGCCCTTCTTAGTAACTTCGTCTTATCTGCGGCGTTTAGCCTGAATATGCCGGAGATTTAGTACTGTGACGCATAGCTGTTGCCATCGGAACGCTTGGCTTTGTTAGCCCGGCGGCAATCTGGACAGCGCTTCGGCTCATTGGTGAAGCCTTTTGTCTGAAAGAACTCTTGTTCCCCGGCGCTGAAAGTGAAGCTAGTCTTGCAATCGGCACACTGGATTGTCTTGTCGTCAAAAACCATTTGGATGACCTCCTCTTTTAAAAATTTAGCTAGAGCTCGGGTCATCCAACGCTTGAGGGAAATCTGAGGATTTCAAGAAGAATGGTACTAACCTAAACTTAAACTACTTGTACAGTATATCATAACGGATTGGCGGTGTCAAATTTTTGAAGCTGATGTTACTAATGGGTCATTCTGTCATCCGTCCCGATAGCCACCACCGGCGCACTGCTACGATAGACCACACAGCTTCCACCACTCCGAATGGCCATGCCCCTTGCAAGAATCCATAAGCCGAGCCCAGCAAGCACGACCCGCCAAACGCCAGGATGAACCACCGGCTGCGATGTTCCAATGTGTAAAATACCAGCATGGCAGTAACTGCAAAGAGACCAAAAATGGTGAGTAGGCTCATAGAGATGTCCTCCTGATTGAGGATGTCATTGCGAGACCATCCCGACTTTGTCGGGAGGCGAAGCAATCTGTGTGGCGGGGAAGAGACACCCGTACCTCCCAGATTGTCACCCTTCGACTTCGCTCAGGGTAAACTCCCTCGCAATGACAAGCGGAGTTTACTCCCCCCCATCCTTCCCCTTTTCCTGCTCGGTCTCTTTTCTCTTCCAGGGGAACCATTTTCGCAGACGGGCGAGCACTATTTTCTCATAGCCCTGCTCACCGGGAGAGTAATATACTCTATTCTTTAGTGAGTCAGGCAGGTTCTGCTGCTCTACAAAATGTCCCGGATAGTCGTGAGCGTATTTGTATCCCTTGCCGTAACCGGATTGCTTCATCAGTTGAGTCGGTGCATTACGCAGGTGCAGTGGCACGATATCAGCCGCACCCTTTTTAATATCCTGCTCAACCCGGGAATAGGCATCATAGAGGGAGTTGCTTTTCGGTGCCGTTGCCAGGTAGACGGCGGCTTCTGCCAGCGCCAGCTTGCCTTCAGGCATTCCGATAAAGTGGAAGGCTTGTTGAGCTGCCATAGCTACCACCAGCGCCTGGGGGTCAGCCATACCCACATCCTCGGAGGCGAAGCGCACCATACGGCGGGCAACATAGAGGGGGTCTTCCCCTGCCTCCAGCATCCTTGCCAGCCAGTATAAAGAGGCATCCGGGTCGGAGCCTCTCAGCGACTTGTGCAGGGCAGAAATGAGGTCGTAGTGCTGGTCGCCAGCCTTGTCATAACGCAGAGCCGGGTGTTGGATGGCATCTTCAACGATTGCCAGTGAAATCTGCCTCTTACCCTGAGCATCGAGTGGCGTCGTCAGGGCTGCCATCTCCAGGGCATTGAGGACAATACGAGCATCACCTTTAGCCATCGCGACGAGATGGTTCATAGCATCGGGGGACAACTCTGCATCAAACCCGCCAAGTCCCTTCTCCTTATCTTTTAGCGCTCTCAGAATTATGCTGCGAATTTCGTCGTCAGTAAGTGGGTTCAGGGTAAGAACCTGGCACCGGGAGAGGAGAGGGGAGGTAACCTCAAAGGAGGGGTTTTCGGTGGTGGCGCCGACCAGGGTAACCGTACCATCCTCGACAAAGGGCAGGATGGCATCCTGCTGTGCCTTGTTGAAGCGATGAATCTCATCGATAAAGAGAATAGTTTTCTGCTGGTAAAGCCGGTGGCGTTCCTTGGCTTCCTCTATTATCCGGCGCAGGTCGGCCACACCGGCACTGACGGCACTGACGGCACTAAAGTGGGAAGCGGTGGTATTGGCAATGACATAAGCCAGGGTGGTTTTACCGCTGCCCGGGGGACCCCAGAGGATAATCGAGGGCAGCTTGCCAGATTCAATCGCCTTTCTCAGCACCCGCCCCTGGCCGACCAGGTGCTCCTGCCCGACAAACTCCTGGAGGGTAGCCGGTCTCATGCGGGCCGATAGCGGTGCCTCCTGCTTTTTCTGTTCCTCCGCCCTCTGCTCGAACATATCCATAGTCATACCGCAGCTTTTTTATAGTGCCGATGCTTAGCTAAATCTGTTGCCATATTGTAGCATATTGTTAAGCATTGCTGTTTTACGGGCACTCCCTTATAATGAAACATAAGGGTGATTATGAAAGTAGTGGCAATTGTCGGTATGGCGGGTTCGGGTAAGTCTGAGGTCGCCAGGTTGTTTGTCGAGAACGGCTTTAGCCGTATAAGATTCGGCGACATCACCGACCATGAGGTAAGGCGGAGAGGACTGGAACTTAACGAGGAAAACGAGCGCACCGTTAGAGAGTTGCTCCGCAATGAGCAGGGAATGGCAGTTTACGCTAAACTGAACCTGCCGGCAATTGATGCCGCCTTGAAAAGCTCGGATGTGGTCATCGACGGGCTTTATTCCTGGGAAGAATATACCTTCCTTAAGACGCGTTACCGGGACGACTTTTATGTGGTAGCGGTCTGGGCATCACCCGCAACGAGGTATGCCCGGCTGACCGGGAGACTGGTTAGAGGTCTCACACGGGAAGAGGCAGCCAGCCGGGATAAAGCCGAAATTGAAAAGGTGAATAAGGGTGGACCGATTGCAATGGCTGATTTTACTATTCTCAACGAAGCTTCTCTGGTAAACTTGAAGATGCCAGTGAAAACGATTATCTCCGGGTTAAGAGAATGACAAAGTTGACCCGGCCGGACACCGATGAGTATTTTCTGAAAATTGCCTCGGTGGTCGCCGAGCGCGCCACCTGCCACCGTCACAATATGGGGGCTATTGCCGTCAGGGATAAGCACATACTGACTACAGGCTATAACGGTGCCCCTGCTGGTCTCAAGGACTGTCTCGAACTTGGTTGCTTGAGAGATGAACTGGGAATACCTTCAGGAACGAGGCAGGAGATTTGCCGGGCGATTCACGCCGAGCAAAATGTCATTATCCAGGCGGCTCTCCATGGCGTCACTCTGGAGGGGTCCACTATCTACTGTACTCATACACCTTGCGTGCTCTGCGCTAAAATGCTGGTTAATGCCCGCATAAAACGGTTTGTCAGTTTTAGAGAATATAGTGATAGTTCCTTCAAAGAGATGTTCAAAGAAGCCGGTATAGAATACGAAATAAAAAAGAGGCCTTCTGCCCAAATCAGCTATTTAGACTAGACGATTATTTGGTCATCAGACTATGTTTTCTTTTTGGTAGGTTCCGTGATAGCCCTCGGTTGCCTGTGTTAGCTTTAAGAAAACAAGCTGCATTACCCGGGCATTCTGCTGCAAGCGAAATCCTTGAGGATTATATACCACCATCAGGGATTGGGAGCGACCCGAGTAGCCAGCGTCCCATACCGCCGTGTCAACGCTGACACCACAGCGGAGCAGGCTTGACCTGGGTCGGGCTAATGCCATAACATTGTTGGGTAGGTGAACAATCTCATTGAAGGTAATAATATAGGCACCGGGCATCAGGTTGATAAAACCCAGACCATCAAAGACGAGCGGGGCTAAATCGGAAACCGACCGCTGGCGGTTACTGATAGCGATGGTACCCGATGTCTGGAGTAAAGCAATCTGGCGAAGGGTAATGTCAAAGCCATTGGGCTGCACCTGCTCCTCAAGGTTGACATAATCTGCTATCAGCGGAGGCTCTTGCTGTAATAAATTACGGATGTCCTGCTGGGATAAAACGGTGGTCATTTCGTCTCCAGTATAACACTTATTGCTTGGTAAAGACAAAAAATAATAAAATAGGAAAGGGCGTGCAAGAGGGGCTTCGCCCCTCTTGCATAACCAGTCCCCCTCTCCTTTTTAGGAGAGGGGGATTAAGGGGGTGAGGTTAATAAATAATCCCTATAAGCTGCTGGTATTGGATATAGATGGCACTCTGCTGGATAAAAACGGGGCTATCGCCGCTGAAGATAAAGATGCCCTGGCTAAAGCCGTCGATGCAGGTATTCAGGTGGCACTATCCACCGGTCGGGTAGTGCAAACCTCGCTAAAAACTCTCAACCAGTTGTCACTGGATGGCTATCATATATTTTTTGATGGGGCTTTGGTATACAACCCGGAGAAAGGTGATGAGGTTTATGCCAGACCGATTAGCCCGGAGCTGGTCAGGCAGATGGTGAATTATATTCATCGGGATGAGGTGAATCTTGACCTATATTCCGTCACCCAATTTTTTGTCGAGCAGGAATCCTGGAGAAGCGATATTCGCCGCCAGTTCTTCGGGATTGAGCCAACCGTGGTCAATTTCGCCCGGGTTTGGCTCGGGGAGAGGATTGTTAAAGGGACAATGGTCGTGCGCTCGACAGAAGAGAAAGCCAAAGCAGCCAGTTTTTGCCGTTACTTTAAGGATAGCCTTACTTTCTCTCCGACCAAAACCCCGGCTTATCCCGATGTTGATTTTATCAATGTGGTTGCCGCCGGTGTTGCCAAGGGGGAAGCCTTGGAAGCCCTGGTTACACATCTGGGGATACCCTTATCTCAGGTGGTTGCTATTGGGGATGGGAATAATGATGCCTCGCTGCTAGCGCGGGTGGGACTGGCCATCGCTATGGGTAATGCTACGGCTGAACTGAAAGCACTGGCTGACCAGGTTACTCTCGATGTTGACCATCACGGTGTGGCAGCGGCGATTCAGAAGTTTTTGTTGTAAGTGAAAATAATGTAAGGGAGGTTTGCCATGCACTTAACAAGGTTAGCAGATATTAAGAAAATAAAGCCTGATATGGAGGGTGCTAAAGACATCTACAAGCAGATTCCGATATCAGGTAAAGATGGTTCGCCGACCTTCTCCTTCCGTGTCTTTACTGTTGAGCCGGGGGGTCATACACCTCTGCATAATCACCCCTTTGAACACCTGAACTATGTTATCGAAGGCAAGGGGACTGTCGTCAGTGGGGACGGGGAACGTGACCTGAAGAAAGGTGATTTTGTCCTTGTCCTGCCCGGTGAAACCCATCAATATAAAAATGCCTCAGGAACTAAGTCTTTACTCCTGCTCTGCGCAGTGCCCAAGGAATACGAATAAGCCTGGTCAAAAATTAAATCTGGAGGTGAAGTAAGTGCCAAAATACACGTTCGACCACATTCATTTGATGAGCCCGGACCCTGTAAAAACAGCCGAATTCTACCAGAAAATGTTTGGTGCCAGTTTTACTACCCGTGATATGGGCAATGGCAGAGTTTCCGCAACTCTCAAGCTGGATAGAATAACAGTACTTATTTCCCAATCAACCGGTGATGCCCAGAGTGGACTGAGCCATTTCGGGCTTAGAGTTGATAACATGAATGAGGCAGTCGATGAACTGAAAGCCAAGGATGTCAAGTTCACCCGGGAAATCACTCAGATAGGGTCCGGTGCCAGGATATCCTATTTACTGGCTCCGGAGAATGTATCCGTGGAGCTGGTGGAAGTTACAAAAGGGTAGTGTCTAGCGGAAGATGCCTTAGCCAAAAATGTCTACGGAGCATACGAATGACACGGGAGAACCAGCGTGCCTGCTGAATTGGCAGTCCTAGTTTACGACGAGCGCCAGCGCCAACGCTTTCGTGATGGCGATTTAATACGCGACTGGCACGCGAGATATCCAATACTTTTTGACGAGCGGGACTTCAGTATCGCTGTAAATCAAGCTCACTTGGGTTATCATTTCTTCGAATGGCTTGCCGCGGTTACTCTGTATGAGTGTATGGGATTGCTCAGTCTTGTCGAACACTATGAGTATGATAAGCACAAGAGGAAACAGTCCATACTTACTGAGATTGTGCCCAAAGAAACACTTGCGCTCATCAGAGAACATAAGGCTGAGTTTGGTAATCGTCAGTGCCCAGACCTGTTGGTTTATTCAAGAGATTATTCGGATTGGTTATTTTGTGAGGTAAAGGGTCCCGCAGATCGAGTCTGTAAAAATCAACTTGAGTTTTTCGATGAATTGGAGCGTGTTAGCAGTAGACCCGTGCACATTGTTAGATTTCGCCGTTTTACCAAAGCAAGTCCGTAGGGCGGGTGTAACCCGCCAATCATCGGTTTGGGAACAGGTGGGTTTCGCTTCACCCACCCTACACCTGGATCCCGATTTTCATCGGGATGACAATGGGGAATGCTTGTGGTGCCAGGTGTCGCACTCCCTATTTTTCTAGGTGTAGTCCGTCGCAGAAGGGCTTGTTTTCGCTTTTACCGCAGCGGCACAGAGTAACCCGGTTGCGGATTTCATAGGTGGTGCCATCGGCGCTCTCGATGGGGATGCCGCCGCGTACCCAGAACGGGCCGTTCAGACCTGCGAAGGGGTCTTCAACCAGTTCGATGGACGGCTCAAATTCAGGCTCAATCAGGTTGCCATCTGTGTCCCAGACTATAAGACGGCCGGAGGGGCAGTTGGCCGCCTCCTCGATGGCTATTTTCCTCGCCTCAGGAGTATCCGAGTACTGAGTAAGGTTCCATATCCCGCCCGCCCTGTCGCAGAAGCCGGCGTGAACACACAGTTTAGGCAGGTCGGTTAATGTCAGGTCGGGACCCTTCAAGACTTTAGCCTGGCTAAGAAATGGTTTACGGCTGGCCGTCTCGGTGCCGTCAAAATCGATGTGCTCGTGAATTTTATCACAAAACGGCTTGGTCTTCGACTTCCCGCAGCGGCAAAGCTCATAACTTTCCTCTACAGGGTATGTCTTGCCGGGCTTCCATTCGTAAGGTATATCTTTGGCATCCAGTACGACCGTGTTTATCCTTAACGGAACCCCGCCGGTGACAACATAGGGGCCATTCTTGATTATTGTAATTTTGAACCTGCTACTCGATGGTTTCCCTGGCGTTCTTTTATTTGTTGACATATAAAAACCCCCTTTTTACCTGCTGGGTCCAAAATCAAGAATGTTGAGGCGGAGGGTTTCTGCCCCGCCCCAGTGGTCTACCTCCAGGTTATAGACGATGTCAAGCGGGGAGGCTACTTCAGCCAGGTAGCTGCCCAGGCTAAAACCTACCCCCGCCCATGTTGTGCCATTCTGTTTGAGCTTCAGTCTGAGGTGCTCACCTTTAGCGCCCATAGTGCGGCAATCAGCAATCTCTACCCGGTGGCTGAGGAAGGTAGGCGCCGGGTTGCCAACACCAAAAGGTTCCAGCTTTTGCATTGCGGGAAAAGTATCCCCGCCCAGGCGGGACAGAACAACCTCGGCGTCTATATCCAGTCTGGGGCGCAGGTCAACCCCGTCGAGCTGGGTTGTAGCTATCTCTGAAAGGGCTTCTTGCAGGCGGGGTAAGTTCGCGGTGGGCATAGTAAAACCGGCAGCCTGGGCGTGTCCGCCAAAATGAGAGAAGAGGCTGCTGCACTGGGTTAGAGCCTGGATAATATTGAACTCAGGGATGCTGCGGCAACTGCCGCTACTCACCTGCTCGTCGGTTTTAATAATAACGGTCGGTCGGTAGAATTCCTCGGCGAGCCTGCCGGCGACCAACCCGCAAATGCCAACCGGGAAATCGTTATCACTGGCAAGGAGCAACGGCGAAACGCCCTTAGCCTGTATTTGCTCTCTGGCACGGGATAAGGCCTGGCTAGTCAAACTTTGCCGTTCCCTATTCTTTTGCTCCAGCCACGCCGCCAGCTCTTGAGCCTCCTCCGGCGAGTCTGTTATCAGTAACCGATAGGCGCTCATAGCGTGTGCCAGTCTGCCGGCGGCATTTAAGCGCGGTGCCAGGCTCCAGGAGATACTTTCACTGTTAAGTTTACCGCTATTTAAGCCAGCCTGGGTGAGCATTGCTCTGATTCCCAGGCGGGGGGAGGCATTAAGTAACTTCAGTCCTCGCTTCACCAGGTATCGGTTTTCCCCCACTAAAGGCATCATATCGGCGACTGTTCCCAGGGCTACCAGGTCCATCAACCCGTCAAGCTGCTCCTCTTTGCCAACGCTCTGGAATAGAGCCTGAAGGAGTTTGAGGGCGACACCAACACCGGCTAAGTCGGAGAAGGGATAGCTTGAGTTTGGTAACCGGGGATTAATCACCGCCATCGCCGGTGGGATTATGGCGGGAGGGGTGTGGTGGTCGGTAATGATAATATCGAGTCCTATCTCGTTTGCCCTTTGAACCTGAGCCAGGGCAGTGATGCCGCAGTCAACGGTGATGACCAGAGTAATGCCCTGCTTGTAGAGGTTCTCTAAAACGGTTGTTTGCGGTCCGTAGCCTTCGGTCAGGCGATTGGGTATGTAGGGAATTACTTTGCCCTTGAGTATCGACAGCCCTTGAACTAATAGAGCCGTAGATGTGATGCCATCGGTATCGAAGTCTCCATAGATAGCCATGCTTTCCCCGGAGAGCAAAGCCTGGTAAATTCTAGCGACTGCCCGGTGCATATCGGGTAACAGGAAGGGGTCTCCAACCAGTCTCTCATCATTGGTGATAAACGATTCCAGGTGGGCAGGTTCGGTGAGACCCCGATTATACAGAAGCTGAGCTATTAAGCAAGAAAAGCCAGAGGTGTTAGCCAGGTATTCATCTGGCATTGGTGGCAGCAGTTGCCAACGGCTATGGCTCAAGCCTATGACCCACTATATTCTCGGAGAATCAAGACTGAATTATGACCGCCAAAGCCAAAGGAATTAGATAGGGTAGTAGTAACCTTAGCCGTGCGGGCGACATTAGGCACATAATCCAAATCGCACTCGGGGTCAGGGTGGGTAAGGTTTATCGTTGGCGGTATTATGCCATGCTGGATAGCCATAACACATATCGCAGCCTCAACCGCACCGGCAGCCCCGATGAGGTGCCCCGTCATCGACTTGGTGGAGCTTATGGGAACGCGGCGGGCATAGTCACCGAAGACGGTTTTGATGGCTAGAGTCTCGGTCTTATCATTCATCTGTGTCGAAGTGCCGTGGGCGTTAATATAATCAATATCGCTGGGCTCCAGTCCGGCTTTGTTAAGGGCTAACCGCATTGCCCGGACGGCTCCATCCCCGTTCTCATCAGGTTGGGTCATGTGGAAGGCATCAGCACTGGCGCCGTAGGCGATAATTTCAGCCAGGATTTTAGCCCCACGAGTTTGGGCATGAGCCAGGCTTTCCAGAATTAGGAGGCAAGCCCCTTCACTAATGACAAAGCCATCACGCTCGGCATCAAAAGGGCGGGAAGCCCGTTGTGGGTCATCATTCCGGGTGGAGATAGCCTTGAGGGCATTAAAGGCAGTAATACCCAACGGGTTGATTATGGCCTCACTGCCCCCAGCTATAGCGGCTGAGGCACCACCCCGCTTAATTAGCTCGTAAGCCACACCGATAGCATCCGAACTGCTGGAGCAAGCCGATGTAGTGCACAGGTTAGGTCCCTTCACTCCAAGAGCAATAGACACCTGTGCCGCCGCCATATCCGAAATCATCATCGGTGCCAGAAAAGGACTCACCCGGTCAGGTCCCTGTTCTACCAGTATTTTAGTCTGTTCATACAGTGTGGTCAGGCCACCGATGCCGCTGCCAATGACGATAGCAATATCATCCTCGTTGCCATGGTTAATCTCGATTCCGGAATTTTTTACTGCCTGCTGGCTGGCGGCAACCGCCAGTTGCGCGAAACGGTCCATGCGGCGGGCATCCTTACGGTTAATATAGTCGGTAGGCTCAAACCCCTTTACCTCACCGGCAAACTTGGTTCCCAGAGGCCCGGAATCACAAAGGGTAATGGGACCAATGCCCGACCTGCCGGAAATAAGACCTTCCCAGGTCGTGGGCATATCTAAACCCAGTGGGCACAGGATACCTATCCCGGTAATGACAATTCTATTATCACGATTATTTAACACATTTATCTCCATTTTACCCTCACTGACCAAGGATGGTTCTTTAGGAAGAGGGTTAACCTTCAAACTATTGATAGAGCTGATTGGAAAGTTTCTAGCCCTTCAGTTGCTCGTCTGATATTATGACTAGTATAATGCATTTTGGGTCGGAAAGTCAATCGGAGAGGTTGTTTAGTAACCTGTGCCGCTCTCCCTTTCGAAAAACAAAATCAGGAAGGAAACTCAAAATATGAAGATTGCCCTGGACACCCTGGGTTGTAAACTCAACCAGGCTGAGACCGAGCTTTTAGCCCGGCAACTGGCTGAGGCGGGACATAAGCTGGTCTCTCTGGTCGATGAGGCGGATGTCTATATACTGAACACCTGCACGGTTACCCAGACGGCTGATGCCAAGTCCCGTCACCTGCTGCGACAGGTTCACCGCCGTAATCCCGGTGCTTTGCTGGTGGCTACGGGTTGTTATGCTCAGCGATTGCCTCAGGAGCTAGCTCAGATTGAGGGGGTTGTTCTGGTGGTGGGCAATGAGGCAAAAGCAGACTTATTGCGGCTACTGCCCGTCCTTACCGGGAAGGATGCTTGTGCGGACAGCCCCAGCCATATTGGAAAAGACTCATTTGCCAGTCATTACCCGGTGCTGAAGACTCGTGCTTTCCTCAAGATTCAGGAGGGCTGTAATAGCGCCTGCTCTTACTGTATTGTGCCTCTGGTGCGAGGCAGAGAACAAAGCCAGCCTGTTGACCGGATTGTGGCTGCGGTCAGGCAACTGGTGGCTAATGGTAGTCAGGAGGTGGTATTAACCGGCACTAATGTCGGCTTGTATCACCAGGACGGGTCTAAGCTCAAAGAGCTACTGGAGACTATCCTGGCCGATACCGATGTCGTCAGGTTACGGCTCTCCTCCCTCCAGTCCCGGGAAATCACCGCCGAGCTTATCGGGTTGTGGCATAACCGCAGGCTGTGCCCCCATTTTCACCTGTCGCTGCAGAGTGGCAGTGACGGGGTGCTGGGGCGTATGAAGCGGAGCTACTCGGTTAGCGATTACAGGGAGGCGGTATCTCTGCTGCGGGCTATGGTGCCTGAGGTGGCTATCACCACCGATATTATTGTCGGCTTCCCCGGCGAGACTGATGAGGAGTTTGCCAAAAGCTATAATTTTTGTCGGCAGGAGCAATTTGCCCGTATCCATGTCTTTGCCTACTCACCGCGCCAGGGCACGATGGCTGCCAGGATGCCTCAGCAGATAAGCGACAAGGTCAAAAAGCAGCGCAGTCAGCAAATGTTGGCTTTACATAAAGAAGGTGCCCGCAATTTTAACCAGCGATTCATGGGCAGAACAATGCCGGTATTATGGGAGAATCCGTCGGCGGGAGTCTGGTCTGGTCTTACCGATAACTATATCAAGGTCTATACTAGAAGCAGTGAAGACTTAACCAACAAGCTGCTGCCGGTAAAACTGTTAGAAATTCAAGGGGATGGGGTGTGGGGGGAGGTAGTTGGGGATAAAGCGGGGAAGTTTGACTTGCCGATAAAGCCAATAAAGAATATAATACCATTAAGTGGTAAAGGGCTATCTGATGATTAATCTGTGCCCGATTGTCGCCTGAAGTCGACTTACACAATTCGGGCGTAGCGGAGGAGGAGTATGGTAAATATACAGGAGAACCTGGGTGTAAGAATTGAAACCATCGAAGCCTTCCATATGATGTGGGATAATTTCCCGCATCCCGTTCTGCTTTTGAAAAAGAGCCGCGAGATCGTCGCCATGAACAAGTGTGCTCAGGAAAGAGGGTATCTCGCCTGCGGGAAGTGTTTTGAACGGGGGGGCAAGACTGAAATCCACGCTGGATGCCTGGCAAACACAGCTCTGGAACTGGGTGAGCCTCAGCGGAAAGTTTCTTATAACAAAGCCACAAACCGAATAACAGATGGATACTGGCTTCCCGTTCCGGATGAAAAGGACCTGTATCTGCACTTTGCCGTATACATTGACCTGCCGGCTGAGAATCAACCCGGGTAGAAAGACAGTCTTGCTGGTTAGACTTGCTAACAGAATAAACAAGGAATATAATACCGCCATATGGTGAAGGGCTATCTGCTGATTAAGCTGGTGCCGGGGCTGGAATCCGAGGCTCTGTCGCAAATTCGCGCCACTCACGGAGTGATGACAGTCAATCTGGTCTTCGGACAGTGGGACGCCATTGCTACTGCTGAAGCTAAAACTCTCTTTGAGCTAGCCAGGATAATCGTTGGCGAGGTTCGTGGCATTCAGGGTGTGCAGGATACGACGACACTGCTGGAAGCTGAGCTTTAGAGAAGGTGTATTACCCTACCCCATTTTCCTCCTCCATTGCGAAATAATCTCCATTCGACTAATCATTTCATCAGCCATATATGCTATAATTAAGTATCAGGTTGGCTGAACAAACCCATTAAAATTCACTATCAGGAGAGGCTATTATGCAGGGTATTTTTGCCCGGGAATTTAAACCAAAAAGGATAATCGATAATCCGCCAGAGGAGAAGCTCAGGGAGTGGGCGCTGGAACAGGGAGGCGTCATCACCGAGTTCGGCAACCTGTCGGTGGTTACCCACACGCGGAATAGAATTGCCGGCTTGACCGATGTGATAATGGCCGAGCCTGATACCGAACATGCCCGCCTTGTCCATAAAGTGATGGAATACCTGCGAGAGAAGGAAATGATTAGGCTGGACAGGGGGATGTGCCAGACGCCGGGTTTTACAAGGAACTGCCGTCTCTATGTTACTGCCGAGTATCCCCGATTACCCCTGATGTGGGGCAATACCCTGTTCCCCACGCACGGCGGCGAGCCTGACTTCATTGCCATTACGGTGCCCGAATGGCCGGAAAAGAAGGTGCTTGTTTTCCCGGAGACTGGTATGACGCTGATACTGGGCAGCGACTATAAGGGTGAGAATAAGAAGGCGATGCTGCGCCAGGTGATGTATTGGGCGAAAAAGGAAGGCAATCTGGGGCTGCACGCCGCCAGTAAGATTATGCGTGTGTTCCGCGACGGCAAGTTGCAAGACTTTGGCTTCCTCCTCTTTGGTCTCAGCGGTACCGGCAAGACGGCGCTATCCTGCCATTCCCACTGGTTACGTCCCCCGGAAAGGGTGATGATTCGCCAGGATGATGTGGTCATACTGAGGTCGGATGGCAGTGCCATCGGCACTGAGGAGTCCTTCTACCTGAAGACAGAGAATCTGGAACCAAGCTCTCAGCCGCTACTCTATGCGGCGGCAATAAGCCCGCGGGCGATACTGGAAAATGTCTGTGTAGACCCGGAAAGCGGCAAGGTGGATTTCTTCAATACGGACTTAACCTCTAATGGACGGGGTATGGTCAAAAGAAGCGACATCGCTTTTACCGACAGCAAGATTGACCTGGAGAAGGTCGATTGTATGATATTCATTACCCGGCACTATGATATTATGCCGCCGGTAGTGCGTCTCAGTCAGGAATGGGCGGCGGCGGCCTTTATGCTGGGGGAATCTATCGAGACCTCAGCCGGTGACCCTACTCAGGCGGGTAAAGCCCTGAGAGTGGTCGGCACTAATCCATTCATCATCGGCGAGGGAGAGGTAGAAGGTAATCTCCTGCTTGGCCTGCTCAGAAATAACCCTAATATTCAGTGTTTTATCGTGAATACAGGCAAAATAGGCGGGGAAGACGGAGGGCAGAAGATAACCCACCGGGACTCGCTGAAGGTACTGGAAATGATTGCCCGCGATAAGATTGTGTGGCGCAAGGATGAATTCTGGGGATACGAGGTGCCAGTGGAGATACCTGAGGTAGACATGAATCGCTTTGACCTGGGCCATTACTACATCGAAGAGCAGGTTCAGAAGATGTCGCGGGATTTGAAGCGAGAAAGGCTGGAGTGGCTGGGTAAGTTTTCCCGGCTGGGTAAGGGCGTAATTGCGGCTCTCAATCCGTAGAAGTGGCAGTTTAACTGTCTCTCAAGGTTTAGCTGTGGAAAAGAAACCGTTCAGGGTTAACCGAGCAGAACAAATGCTTTTCCTCGGCAGTCAGGTGCTCCGTTCTGGAAAAAATATCCAGATACCTGTTGTACGACTCGATAGACCCGAGGTTTACGGCATAGTCTGAACCGAATAGAATCCGGCTTCTCAGCTTGTATTTATCCTCCTCTGATGAGCGGCTATTAATTACCTCTTTCAAATACATATAATACTCATCGTTCAAAGCCCTGCAGGAGAAGTCTGTATAGACGTTGTCCTTTTTAGTGACCAGATCTATTATTGCCATAAGCCTTTGCTTTTCCAGCTTGTACTGGGGCTTGGCTAAGATGCGCTTGGGCCAAAACTCGGCGGGTAAGTGAGCAATGTTTAGTTTCAGAGAGGGGTAATGCTCAAGTACACTCTCCCACCGGGACATCGACGTATATTCCCTTAAATCATTCTTATCATCGATGGCGATAAATCCCCCGTCACCACCGTGTGATGTTATCGGAATGCCGTGCCGGGCACAGTAACAGTATAGATAGTCAACCTTCTTTTGCTCTTCAACTTTCTCTTGCTCTTCACCATCAGCAGGCCAGGGGTCGAAGCCCAACGGCGGATACACCTTAACACCGGCAAAGTAGTTGCTCTTAATATTGCCGATATTGCCGTCGAACTGCCCCATATTCTTAAGCAAATCCTCCCTCGAGCCTTTGTAGCCGTTGAAGTACTGGTCAAGCATTGTCTTTATCTTGTCTAACTTATAGTTCCGCGTGTTAATTCCCAGGAAGGGGTATATCTCGATGACCCTCGTTGTACCCGGTTCCAGGGAGGGGAATTTCTGGCACAGGTCGTCATCCGGGCGTGTTGCCGCAGACTGCTTATACTTCTTAATAGCGTTAAAGACATCGGTCACCTGCTCGACAATTGGCTTTTCTGCGGGGCGACTGTAATGGAAATCGGAGTCCTTCCTCTTGCCCTTATACCCGAAGTCCATCATGAGTGGTGTCAAGACCATACTCTTATATTTTCTGGTGCCGATGGAGAGTTCCCTGCCGTTAAGAAGCGGATTCTCCTTCTCCCTGAGGCAATTCTCCGTTATCAGGAAGAAGCTGCCTATATCATTTTCGAAGACAGAGAGTAAATTGTTGAAGGTGTTCTGTTTCCTGGTTATGAAACTACGAAGGGTACGACCAAGAAATAGGCTTGCAACGTAGGCGAGCAAGGAGATAATGCCGATGCCCAGGAACCATCTCATATCCAGCTTATATCTCTTGACAAAGGCGTAGAAGTAAGGATGGCTCAGGTTCAAGGCGTGCATGTGGATATCGAAGAACGTATCATCATTGGCTGTCATGCCGGCACCTCCTTTTTCCGTCACCTAACAACATGGACGACCGTGACATTTGAGTGAGGTGGCTAAGAATTCTGAGTCGCTCACAACCGAACCTGAGGTTACCTGTAATAATGACCCTGACAGGGGATTAACCCATACCTTTTGTCGTAGGCAGGATTTTTACCCGGTCAGGGTCAAACTATATCGTGTCTCGATTCTACAGGTGGAAGTCTCCGTTGGAGCCGTCAATCATGACGGGTATTTCGTTTATAAAACCGGCGAACAGACTCGACCACTGAGTAAGGATAGGTTGTGCGTAATTGAAAGCTTCCTGTACCGATATTACCTTGTCTCCATTTGTGTCAGGTGCTTTCTTCTGGGTCAGCCCCTGTACTGCGAAGAAGTAGGTAAAGAACCCCTGGTTCATCCAGCCGATTCCGGGCAGAGGACCTATGCCGAACATTGCGTAGGCCTCGCCATACTCACCGGTAATTGCATCCGGAGTGGAGCCCGAAGCCATGATAACCACTCTGCCGGGTCCGGCAACCTCATTAAAGCGAGCCGCCCAGCAAGTGTCAAACCCGAAGACAATCCGGTTCGTCTTAAAGCCGGAGAATGCCTGCTGCAGTTCCTTGTCGAATACGATAGCCGTTTGTCCATCCTCACCCCAGACGACAATGCCGATATCGCTAACGGTTGGTGCGTTGTTGGGCCAGAGTCCAGCTACCGGGGACGGGAACTGGGCTTCAGGGATGACAGCGTGACCGGCAAAATAGAAAACCACTTTATCATTCTTACCAGCTTCATCACGCACTTCATGTATCTTGTCCAGAATGTTTTCTTTAGTCGCATTACTGTTTACGAGCACAGAAATGTTACCCGGTCTAAAGCCTTGAGTAACGAGAGCAGTTCTCATCGCGTTGGCGTCGTCATCCGCATAGAAGAGGTCCAGCCCGCCCTGCAGAACATTCAGAGGTCCTGGATAATCGGATACACCGATGATAATGGCGTACTTTTCATTGTTATTGTTGCCATTACCTTGGTTTCCGCCATTGTTACCGTCGGCGGCGTAGGCCGCGACTGGCATCAGGAGCGAAACCAGCATGGCCAGTACGATACTGAACACGACAATTTTCTTCATCCTAATCCCTCCTTTAATGACGAATGCAGATTTACGACTGGCATTATAGCAGATGCCAGCAATAGTATCAATATTGTGTAAGCGTCCATAACATATTGCACTATTGACGTCCGGCCTCAGATAACTGGAGCGGCTGGCCATTTTTATGTGGATGGAAAGCCTGAGAAAATTATCAACGCTATCAGGCTGGCCTGCCGGCTGCAATCGCTCAGGGCTAAACTCGAGACTGATTTTTACCAGGTCAGCAGCAGAGATACAATACGACTGTAGCTGAACAGTATAGTTTCCCCCAACGGCTTGTCTTGTAATGCGCGAGCACAACGAAATGGCACTGTGCTCGCGTGTTGGCATATCTTTCAATTGTGTCCCAAGCTTGGAGAAGATTAGCCAGGCGATTGGGGTATTCACAATATCCGCAACAAATACCAAATTGCTGGCTCGGAAGAACGACAGCATTAGAACTCTTATTTGCGCTATAATTAGTTAGACACTTGGCACTTGTATCGTATGCCAGTTCGCTGATATTACTTTCTGAGTGAGAACGAAAGCATTAATTACATATAAGGAGGGATGCGTGATGAAAAAGGTTTTAATTGCCTATTTTAGCTCGACTGGTAAAACGGAAACGATGGCACAGTATATTGCCGAAGGGGTACGGTTTAGCGGACAAGAGGCTGTGGTCAAAAAGATAGGTGATATTAAAAGTGTGGCCGATTTAGCCGGATATGATGGCTACATCTTCGGTTCTCCCACATTTTCACTTGACCTGCCAAAACCCGTAAGAACCTTTTTGTTATTAGCACAGAAGGCAAAGCTCGAAGGCAAAGTGGGCGGCGCCTTCGGCTCCTATCGGCATGATATCTCATACCAGCACGATTCTTACGGACCAGCCATTCTCTTCAAGATTCTGGAAGAGGAACAGAAGATGAAGCCGTTTGAACTGGGACCTTTCAACTTGAAAGAAGATGATGTAGAAACCAGGGATGGTTTGAAAGCATGTCAGGACTATGGCAAAGTTTTCGGAGAGAAGTTGTCTTAAGCGCCTGCCGGTAAATGGTCAATGGTGTGCAGACATTAAGCGGCACCGGTTATGAGATAGTATTCCTTAGCATGTTGCAGAGCCACTGACAAAGAGGAGCAGGTCGATGACGAGTGAAGAACCCCGGAATAGACTTGCCTTTGAAAAGAGCCCCTATCTGCTCCAGCATGCCGAAAACCCGGTTGACTGGTATCCCTGGGGAGCAGAAGCGTTTGAGAAAGCCAAAAGGGAAAACAAACCTGTCTTTCTGTCCATTGGCTACTCGACCTGCCACTGGTGCCATGTGATGGCACACGAGTCCTTTGAGGATTCCACAATAGCCCGGCTGATGAACGATGTTTTCGTGTCGGTAAAAGTTGACCGCGAGGAGCGGCCTGACATTGACATGGTTTATATGACAGTCTGCCAGATGTTGACCGGCAGCGGCGGGTGGCCTCTCACTATTATTATGACCCCTGATAAGCAGCCATTCTTTGCCGGTACCTATATTCCAAAAGAAACAGGGTTCGGAAGAATCGGGTTGATAGACCTTATACCGCGCGTCAAGGAACTATGGGCAACACGGCAGGTTGAAGTCATAAGTTCAGCGAGCCAGACTACCGCTGCTTTGCAACAAACATCGCTGTCGGTACCCGGGGCAGAACTTGGTGAATCAATGCTCCACCGCGCCTATGAGGAACTCAGCGACAGGTTCGATAGGCAATGGGGTGGCTTTGGTACGGCACCTAAATTCCCGACGGCGCACAACCTGCTCTTCCTCCTGCGCTATTGGAAACGGAGCGGAAACAAGAAAGCTTTAACCATGGTGGAGAAAACGCTTGAAATGATAAGCCGCGGTGGCATTTTCGATCACATTGGTTTTGGATTTCACCGCTATTCTACGGACCAGCGATGGCTGGTACCTCACTTTGAAAAGATGCTCTACGACCAGGCAATGCTGGTGATGGCATATATTGAAACTTATCAGGCAACCAGGAATGAGGAATATGCCCGGACAGCTCATGAGATTTTTGCTTATGTGCTTCGGGATATGACAGCTGCCGACGGCGGGTTATACTCGGCGGAAGACGCCGACAGTGAGGGTGAAGAGGGCAAGTTTTATTTATGGACATATGGGGAAATCAAACATATACTCACACCGGACGAAGCAGATTTGTTCGTCAAGGCGTTTAACATTGGAGAGGATGGTAATTTTACGGATGAGGCAGTGGGCAGAAACATTCCCCATATCACCAGATCGTTAGAAGAAATTGCCTCAGAGTTTGGTGTGGCTGTTCCTGAACTGCAAAAGCGTCTGGAGTCCATACGACAGAAATTGTTTGGGTACCGTGAGCAACGTATTCACCCTCACAAGGACGATAAAATCCTGACCGATTGGAATGGACTTATGGTCGCAGCCCTGGCTAAGGGGGCACGGGTTTTGGATGAACCCCGCTATGCCATTGCTGCTAAACGTGCCTCTGGCTTCATCCTTGATAACATGCTCGATACCGAAGGGCGGCTTTTTCATCGCTACCGTGATGGCGAGGCCGCAATACCCGCTTATTTAGATGATTATGCCTTTTTGGTTTGGGGGATGCTGGAGCTATATGAAACTATCTTTGAGCCCTATTGTCTTGTAAAGGCAATGGAGCTTAACCAATACTTAATAGAGCATTTTTGGGATGACAAAAACGGGGGATTTTATTTTACATCGGACGATAACGAGGGGATTCTCATGCGCCAGAAAGAGATTTACGACGGCGCCATCCCATCAGGCAATTCGATAGCCATGCTGAACTTGCTTCGTCTGGGACGGATAACTGCCGACTCTGCCCTGGAACAAAAAGCCGCCCAAATAGGACGGGCTTTTTCTAAAAGAGTCCAGCAATCACCATCGGCATATACTCAACTGATAACGGCCATCGATTTCGCTGTTGGGCCTTCTTATGAGATAGCTATTGTTGGCGACCCGGCAGCCGATGACACCAGAGCAATGCTGCGAGCAATTGACATAAGATTTATCCCTAATAGGGTTTTGATATTGCTTTCTCCGGAGCCCGGCTATTCTGATATCAAGCGCATAATACCGTTTATAGGGCAGATGTCGGGTATCGAAGGCAAAGCTACCGCCTATGTCTGTCACAATTATAGTTGTAAACTTCCTACAACCGATATCGACACAATGCTCCGGTTGCTGGATACCAACCAGAATAACTTACCTCGTTAGAACCTCATTAAATAGACTCTCTTTTTGATAGCATGGTGTATAATATGTGTAGGGGACTTCTGCGGAGGTGTAGACATGACAACCGTTCCAATTTACGACGCCGGGCAGAACAGGGTGGTGAATGTCGAGAAAATCGAGAAGTCGGATGCTGAATGGAAGAAACTGCTTACTAAGAAGCAGTATGAAATCACCACCAGGAAAGGAACCGAAGCTCCGGGTACCTGCCCGTTTAGCGAAGTCCATGAACCAGGCATATTCCAGTGTGTGCGTTGCCAAACCGACCTTTTTCGCAGTTCCTCCAAATTCGAATCTGGGACTGGCTGGCCCAGTTATTACGAACCAATATCACCGCTGAATATCGTGGAGCATCCTGACCGCAGTTTTGGAATGGTTCGGACGGAAGTGCTCTGTGCCCGGTGTGGCTCCCACCTCGGCCATGTCTTCGATGACGGCCCGCCGACGACCGGTAAACGCTATTGTATGAACGGCTTTGCTCTGAAATTTGTGTCCGAGGGCGAGTTGAACCAGAGTACCCCGTTGGAAGTTGCGACTCTTGCCGGCGGTTGCTTCTGGTGTGTCGAGGCAGTCTTCAGGGAAGTTAACGGCATCGAGAAAGTAATTTCCGGCTACACAGGCGGCACCACTGTTAACCCCACCTACCAGCAGGTTTGCACCTGTGAGACCGGCCATGCTGAGGCAGTTCAGGTTACTTTCGATGCGGCCAGGATTTCGTACCGGGAAATCCTGGAGATTTTCTTCTCCGTCCACGACCCAACGACACCGAACCGGCAGGGTCCGGATACCGGCACCCAGTATCGATCTGCAATCTTCTACCACAACAAGCAGCAAAAAGCCATCGCCGAAAAGCTAATCGGAGAACTCGATAAAGCTCACCTGTGGCAGAAGCCTATCGTCACACAGATTGCCCCGCTGGACAAATTCTACCCGGCAGAAGAGTACCACCAGGAATATTTCTCACGGAATCTGGAGCAGGGGTACTGCCAGGTGGTGATTTCGCCAAAGGTCAATAAGTTCCGCGCCCATTGGGCAAAGCGGCTCAAGAAATGAACTTCTCCGGTTCTACCTGACTTACGGTTTAGGCTTATCCGCTTTTCCGTCTATGCCATGTTTAGCATCCAGTTCCTTCTCTGCCTCTGCCATGGCGTTTTGGGTTGTCCTGCGCAGCGGTATCTCCGTGAGGAAGAGGACGACCACAAACGCTACTCCCATCAGTATGGTGGCTATAATGAAGACCTGGTCCAAAGCCGATAGCAGCATGGCCATCATAACGCCGATTAAGATTACCCCGCGGTTGGTCTTTTTCACACTGGTTACTCCTTGCAGTAGGTATTATAATGTGTGGGGAAGTTATTGAAAAGACCCCCCTTGGCATGGACAGTTACGGGTACGAATAGAAAAGGACTGGAATTAGCCCTAAAAAAGTGGCGCGCCTGGTGGGATTCGAACCCACGACCACCGGTTCCGAAGACCGATGCTCTATCCGCTGAGCTACAGGCGCTTGAAGCTAAAATTAGAATCTGGTTTCGTCTTCATTATACTTTGCCCTGGAAGCCTCGTCAAAGTGAGCCGATACCGTTTGTTGAAGCCTTGGGTCAAAGTGGGAAGGTATCTATGGGTAGTTGTGATGCAGGTGCTGATATCCGATGTGACTAGGGCTGCTTTGGGCAAGGCGGAACTGGTGGAAGTCCCTCAGCTCAGTGCTCCGGCGCGCTTCTTCACCCCAACAACAGAATTTCGAGTTTGCCATTAAATTTTCCGGCTGTAGTAACAAATCAGGAACCAGCGATTAGGTCTCTTCCTCTGGCTTCTCGCGAGTCTCCTGTTGCGCCGCCATTCGGTAAAGCTCTTCGGCATCGAAGAATGTAGTCCGGTAGTCTACGTAGCACTTCAGGGCCTCATCATAGTGTCCATCGTATGCGTCGTGGACACGGTCGTACACCATCTTGACTACACGGCTGACTCCGGTGAACTGCTGTTCCGGAAGGCCGAGTGCTTCCCGGTATTGATTAAGCACCGAGACTATGCCATCTATTCCGGAAAGCGCTCCGATGCGGTTCAATTCGGCATCCCGGCGGCCGACGGTCTCAGTCTCAAACGGCAGGTAAATCAGTCCGCCCGGCGACTTGTCCTGCCGGGATACGCCGCTCTGGTGCAGGCCGGCCTGCGTGGTAAAGACGCCACTGCCAATAATCGGTTGCTTTTCGCTGATGGCAACGACCTCCGACTCCATCAGTTCTGCAATCTCGCCCAGCGTCTCAAGCTTGAGCCCGGGGTTACCATATTCACGGACATAGTTGACAACTACCTGTTCCAGAGGGGTATTGCCGGTACGTTCACCAAGACCGCCGAATGCAGTGTTCACCTTCTTGCAGCCGTAGCGGAGAGCCGCCATGCTGTTGGCCGTCGCATAGCCGAAGTCGTTGTGCCCGTGAAACTCGAGTTCGGCACCGGTGGCCCTCGACAGCGTCGCTACCAGCCGCGGGATGCCAAAAGGTAAGGCGGCATACGGGTCAGGTGTCCCCAATCCCAGAGTGTCGCATATCCGGAAGCGGGCCAATCCTTTAGTCTCTTCCATCACCCTGGTCATGAAAGGGATGACCCAGCCCTCTATATCGGCCCGGGTGGCATCCTCAAGATGGACGCGGGGTACGATGCCGTTCTCGCAGGCGGTGAGGATGACTGCCAGGTATTTGTCTACAGCCTCTTCCTTGCTGCGGAAGGAGAGCCGGTCGAAAATATGATGGTCAGAAGCGGAAGCAAGGATGCCCGTTTCCTTGATTTGCCCGCCGGACACTTTGACCAGGTCTCTGATGTCTTTGGGAGTAGCCCGGGTCCAGGTGGTTACCCGGGGGAAGTCATAGCCTCTCTCGAGAAGTTTCTCCAACGTCCATAAGTCACGTTTCTGGTAGATAAATACTTCCACGCAATCGATAGTCCCGGTCCTGTTATCCAGCTTGTGGAGGAGGTCAAAGTACTTGAGTTTGGCTTCATTGGGGAAGATGGCAAAACACGCGTCCTGGGCGCCATCTCTCATTGTGGTATCTGTAATGAGCTTTGGCAGGGAGTGGTGTCCGGCAGGCGGGAGTTCTGCCGGGGTCTTCTCCGCTTGCAACGGTGGTATCCCGCCATGAAAGTTATAGTATTTTCTCTCCGGATTAATCGGGTTGCTGGGCATGGTGTTCCTCCTTCGTTGGAGAGGCACGGACGAGCCGCCGGGGAAGCGATGAGCCTGGACAAGCGAGCTCGACTTGCCGGACTTCGCCGCTAGTAATCTTCCAGTGTAGATGTGTCGCCCAGGGGTAGTCCTAACTCCTTGGCCTTGAGCAGCCGGCGCATAATCTTGCCGCTGCGTGTCTTGGGCAGCGAGGTGACGAACTCTATTTCCCGCGGTGCCATTGCCGCCGCCAGCTTACCGCGAACGAACTGTATCAGTTCCCGGCGCAGCTCTGGCGTCGGCTCATAGCCGTCCTTCAGGGAAACAAACGCCTTGACCACTTCCATTGCCAGCGGGTCGGGCTTTCCGATGACTCCGGCCTCGGCCACCGCCGGATGTTCCAGCAGGGCGCTTTCCACCTCGAATGGCCCTATCAAATGACCCGCTGACTTAATGACGTCATCGGCCCGGGCAACAAACCAGAAATAGCCATCGGCGTCCCGACTTGCCCGGTCGCCTGAAATGTACCAGCCGTTCTTGAAACAGGAGGCGTATAGTTCCGGTTTGTTCCAGTAGGTAGCAAACATGGACGGCCAGCCCGGCTTGATTGCCAGATGTCCTTCCTTTCCAGGCGGCAGCTCCATATATCGGTCATCCAGTATGGCGGCCTTGATTCCCGGGATAGGCCGGCCCATCGAGCCGGGGCGCACGGGCATAGAGGCGTAGTTGGCGATGAGTATTGCTGCAGTCTCAGTCTGCCACCAGTTGTCGTGTATCGGTTGCCGGAATACCTTGAG